>Ga0190275_10001620_pt1 | contig 16616 bp, 19 predicted proteins | sample Popmic550T_FD_133745 | JGI IMG/M metagenome (GOLD analysis project Ga0190275, IMG submission 133745) | Populus adjacent soil microbial communities from riparian zone of Yellowstone River, Montana, USA - 550 T | ecosystem: Environmental > Terrestrial > Soil > Riparian zone > Trees stand | place...
AGGCGGACCTTGTCGTCGGTCGGGATCGTCTCGGGCTCGTTCTGGAAGCCGTCGCGAGGGCCGACCTCGCGGATGCGGACTGGATCGTCGGACATGCCTACATCATGCCGAGGCCGCCGCTGACCCCGACCGTCTCCCCCGTCACGTAGGCCGCCTCGCCACTCGCGAGGTAGGCGATCGCCGCCGCAACCTCGTCCGGCTGGCCGAGCCGCTTCATCGCCGTCGAGTCGATCATCCCCTGGACCATCCGCTCGCCGATCTCGCCGAACGCGTCGGCGGCGCGGACCATCGGCGTGTCGATCGGGCCCGGCGCGACCGCGTTGACGCGCACGCCGAAGCGCGCCGACTCCCTCGCCAGCGCCTTCGTGAAGCCGATCACACCGGCCTTCGTCGCCGAGTAGACGACCGCGAGCTGGGAGCCGACGCGGCCCGCCTCCGAGGCCACGTTGACGATCGATCCTCCCCCGCGCTGCTGCATCCCGGGCAGTACCGCGTGCGTGACCGCGAGCACGCCGCGCAGGTTGACCGCGAGCATCTTGTCCCAGACCTCGGGCGGCGTCTGGCCGAAGAACAGCTCGCCGCCGATGCCCGCGTTGTTGACGAGCACGTCGATCGGGCCGAGCTCGCGCTCGCTCGCGGCGACGGCGGCAGCGATCGAGTCGTCCGAGCGGACATCGAGCTCGAGGCCAAGGCCGCCGAGATCGGCGGCCAGCTCGCGCGCCACCTGCTCGGAGAGGTCGCAGACCGCGACGCGGGCGCCCTCGGCGGCGAGCCGCGAGCAGGTCGCCGCTCCGATTCCGCCGGTCCCGCCGGTGACCAGCGCGACCTTGCCCTCGAACCTCATCGACGCGGACCCTAGCGACGGGTCGGGCTGCTGTTAGCGTTGCGCGCCGCATGAGCGCTCCCACGACCCCCATCCCGATCGTCGGCGGCACCGGAGCGCTCGGCTTCGGCCTCGCGTTGCGACTCGCCACCGCCGGCCAGGAGGTCGTGATCGGCTCGCGCGACGCCGGCCGCGCGGAGGAGGCAGCCAACCGGATCCGCGAGCGCGTGTCGAACGCCCACGTAGCGGGGATGGAGAACGCCGCCGCCGCGGCGCTCGGCGAGGTCGTCTTCCTGACCGTCCCGTTCCGCGCGCAGTCGGAGAATCTGACCAACCTCAAGGGCGTGCTGCGCGAGGGTCAGATCCTCGTCGACGCGACCGTCCCGCTCGCGGCCGCGATCTCCGGCAAGGCCACCCGCCTGCTGGGCGTCCCGCAGGGCTCCGCGGCCGAGCAGGCGCAGGAGATGGTCCCCGACGGCGTGACGGTGATCAGCGCGTTGCACTCCGTCGACGCGGCGACGCTCGGCGATCTCGAGCAGCGGCTCGACCAGGACGTGCTGGTCTGCGGCGACCGCAAGGACCCGAAGCGCAAGGTCGCCGATTTGATCGGCCTGATCCCCGGCCTGCGCCCGGTCAACGCCGGCGCGCTCGAGACCGCCCGCTTCGTCGAGGCGCTGACCCCCCTGCTGATCTCGGTCAACATCCGCAACAAGTCGCACGCGGGCGTCAAGCTGACCGGGCTGCCCGACGGGCTCTGGTAGCGGGTCGAGTGCGAGTAGCGCTGCTCTCCGGCGGGACCGGCGGCGCGAAGCTCGCGCGCGGCCTGCTCGACGTGGTCGGCGCCGAGAACCTGACAGTGATCGCCAACACCGGCGACGACGCCTGGGTCCACGGCGCCCACGTCTCGCCCGACCCCGATCTCGTCACCTACTGGCTCGCCGACGCGATCGACGAGCGCGGCTACGGCATCCGCGGCGACAGCTGGCGGGTCATGGACGCACTCCAGGCCGCCGGACGGCCGACATGGTTCCGGCTCGGCGACCGCGACCTCGCGATGTGCCTGATCCGCGGAGAGCTGCTCGCCGCGGGCGAGCGTTTGACCGATGCCCACGCCGCGGTCGTGGAGGCGATGGGAGTCGGAGCGCGCGTGCTGCCGATGTGCGACGAGCCGGTTCCCACGCGCGTCGGCGTCCGCGGCCGCGTGCTGCCCTTCCAGGAGTTCATGATCGTCGAGCGTGCCGCCGGACCGCTGGAGAGCGTCGAGTTCGCCGCGATCGACGCGGCGCGGCCGACCCCCGAGGTGCTCGACGCGCTGCGCGGCGCCGACGCCATCCTCGTCGGACCGTCGAATCCGATCGTCTCGATCGGCCCGATCCTCGCGGTGCCCGGAATGCGCGACGCGATGGCCGCCGCCAGCGCGCCGATCGTCGCCGTCAGCCCGTTCGTCGGCGGCGCCGTCCTCAAGGGCCCGACGCGGCTGTTCTGCGAGGCCGCCGGCGTCGACCCGTCGGCCGAGGGCGTCGCCCATCTCTACGCCGGCCTGGTCGACGGCTTCGTCGCCGACGAGCCGGTCGATGCCGGCTGCCCCGTGCTCGATACCCCAACGCTGCTGGACACACCTGACACGCGCCGTGCCGTCGCCACCGCCGCGCTCGACTTCACGGCCACCCTGTCCGGGGGTTAGAGTCGAGAGCCGCCCGTCCGGTCGCCCGATGCGAACGATCGCGATTCTTCCAATCAAGCGCTTCGGCGCCGCCAAGCAGCGCCTCGCCGGACTGCTGGGCAACGGTGCGCGTCAGGCGCTCGTCCAGGCGATGTTCCAGGACGTGCTGGCCTCGCTGCGCCATGTCGAGGGACTCGACGCGGTGGCGGTCGTCACCGGCAACGCGACCGCGGCGCGAGCGGCCCACGGCGAGGGCGTGCTGGTGCTCGACGACTCAGAGGAGAGCGGACACAACGAGGCCGCCGCCGCCGGCATCGCCTACGCCACCGAGCACGGCTTCGACCGTGTGCTCCTGGTTCCCGGCGACGCTCCGCTGCTCGACGCGGGTGAGCTGGAGGCGCTCCTGCGCGACGCCACGCCCGCGCCGAGCCTCGTCGTCGTGCCGGACCGCCACGGCACCGGCACCAACGCGCTGCTGATCGCGCCGCCCGGGGCGCTGGTCCCCGCGTTCGGCCCGGGCAGCCGCGAGCGCCACGAGCGGCTCGCCGCCGCCGGAGGCGTCGCCTTCCACGTCGAAGCGCTGCCCTCGCTGGCCGTCGACGTCGACACCCCCGAGGACCTCGACGAACTGACAGCGCTGCTCGAGGCACCCGCAAACCGGACGCTGGCGCGCATGACCCGCGGCGCCCTGCGCCAGCTCGAGCGCTCGCTCGCGTGACGGGACCGGGGCCGCTGTCGGCCGTCGCGCTCGGCGGCATCCCGGAGGTCCGGGCCGGCGACGACCTCGCCGAGCCGCTGGCGGCGGCGCTGCCTGCCGATCTCGCGGACGGCGACATCGTCTCGGTCGCCCACAAGGTCGTCTCGAAAGCCGAGGGCCGGACTCGGCGGCTCGAGGACGTCGAGACCAGCGACCTGGCGCGCCAGCTCGCCGCCAAGTACTCCAAGGACGCGCGGGTGGTCCAGGCCGTGCTCGACGAGTCGGTCGCCGTCGTCCGCGCCGGGCACGGCGTGCTGATCTGCGAGACCCACCACGGACTCGTCTGCGCCAACGCCGGAGTAGACCGCTCGAATGCCGCTGACGCCGAGGAGCTCATCCTGCTGCCCGTGGACCCCGATGCGTCGGCGCGCGCGCTGCGGGCCGGGATAGCCGCCCGGCGAGGCGTGCGCCCCGCGATCGTGATCTCCGACTCCTTCGGCCGCGCCTGGCGGCTCGGCCAGACCGATGTGGCGATCGGCGCCGCCGGCCTGACGCCGCTCGACGACTGGCGCGGCCGTCACGACTCCCGCGGCCGCGAGCTGCACGCCACCGCGATCGCCGTCGCCGATGCGATCACCGCCGCCGCCGACCTCGCCCGCGCCAAGGACGCCGACCAGCCGGCCGTCCTGGTGCGCGGCCTCGACCGCTTCGTCACCGCCGACGACGGCCCCGGCGCCATGTCCCTGCGCCGCCCCCCCGCCGACGATCTGTTTCGATAGCTGCGGTGCTAGCTACGGGGCTCGACGAGCAACGCCCGAGCGGCCGCGAGGATCTCGCCGCTCGCCGACAGGATGGCCGAGCCGGCGTGGCGCTTGCGGCCGTCGACGGCGATCGGCCAGCCGATCGCGACGTAGTCCTCTCCAGCCCGGACGGGTCCGTCGACGTGTGCGGTCTGGCGCGCCAGGACGGCTAGCGGCAGCTCTCCGTCGACATCGATGTAGGTCGCGAAGTAGGTCGGGCAGTCGAGCACCGCCCAGACGACCTCCGGCCGGACGTTCCCGCCGGCATCCGCCGCCCACGCCGGCGGGGTCCAGGGCGAGGCGACGACCGACCGGCCGTCGACGGGTCCCGCGAAGACATCGAACCCGTCCTCGCGCGACCTCCCGCAGACGAAGCAGCGGCAGAACGGGCCGCTCGTCAGTCCTCGATACCCCGCGGTCGCGAGACGCGCGTCCTCGACGCTGACCGGCTCGGGAACGTCGATCTCGAACCCCGGCGCCGGACGTGCCTCGGCGACCAGGGTCTCGCCGTCGACAGCGCGCAGCGAGCCGTCACCCTCGCTGCCGACCGCGAGCGGGGTGTCGAGCGGCACCGCGCTGCGCAGGCTCGCCTCCACGGGTCCGTCGAGCAGGTTGGCGAGGACCCCGCAGCAGTAGCCGCCGTTGCCGCTGTCGAGCGGGCCGTTGAAGCGACTGTCGATCTCCACGAACGACGGCACACGAGGATCTAACCACCGATCGGGGCGCGCGGATTGACGCCCCAGAAGACTTGCGTGCCGAGCATCCCGACGATGTGGACCATGACGGTGTTGAGGGCCATCGACTTCGCGGTCGCCGTCCCGACTCCGACCGGGCCTCCGGACGCGGTGTAGCCGTAGTAGAGGCCGACGAGCACGATCACCGTCGCCATCGCCATCCCCTTGATCGTGCTGAAGATGAGGTCGGGCGGGTTCTGGTACGCCCAGAAGATCAGGAAGTAGCCGCCGGAGGAGACCTCGCCGACCTGCTCGACGACCGCGAGATAGCTGCCAGCGAAGCCCGCGGCGATCGCGGCCACGTACATGAACGGCAGCACGATCCAGGCCGCCAGCAGGCGCGTGGCGCAGAGGAAGGCGAGCGAGCTGACGCCCATCACCTCGAGCGCGTCGATCTCGTCGGAGATCCGCATCGCGCCGATCTCCGCGACCAGTCCGGTGCCGATCTTCGCCGACATCATGTAGCCGAAGGCGTAGGGCATGATCTCGCGCAGGTCGCAGATCGCGGCGAACGAGCCGCCGATCTGCGGCGAGCCGATCGACCGGGCGAAGTAGGCCCCGTTGACCCCGCACTGCAGGCCGAGCAGGAACGCCAGCCCCCAGATCACCAGGGCCGACCCGACGATCAGGATTCCCGCCTGGCGCAGCGTCTCGCTGAAGTAGCGGACCGCGCTCCCGCGCATCACCTCGGCGACGACCTCGGAGCAGAACTTGCCGAGGTCGCCGAGCGCGCCGAGCATGTCGCGCGGCACCGCCAGCCAGGTCGCCGCCCTGGTCACTTGAGCACCGAGATCTCGGGGTGGGTGGCCAGCAGCGTCTGGGTGAAGACGTAGTTGAACGAGAAGACGCCGAGCAGCGACACCACCACGGCCTGGTTGACCGCGCGCCCGACGCCCTCCGGCCCGCCCGAGACCGTCATGCCCTTGTAGCAGCAGACCATCGCGATGATCGCGCCGAACATCAGCGCCTTCAGCGTCGATCCCCAAAGCTCGGTGGTCGTCGCGTTGTTGAGCAGCGTCGCGAAGAACGGCCCGAGCGGGGCGTCGAAGGTCAGCGTCGCCAGCACGCCGCCGAACAGGCCCGCGATCAGCGCGAAGATGCTGAACAGGGCGGTGACCACCATCAGCGCGAGGAAGCGCGGCACGACGAGGTTCTTGACCGGGTCGACGCCGAGCACCTGCAGCGCGTCGAGCTCCTCGCGGATCTTGCGCGCGCCGAGGTCGGCGGTGATCGCGGTGCCGCCGACGCCGGCCAGGATGATCGCCGTCACGAACGGCGCGAACTCGCGGATCACGGCGAGGATGAAGAACCCGCCGAGCCGGTCGAGCGATCCGAACAGCTCGAAGAAGCCGCCCGCCTGCAGGCCCGGCGCGCCGTAGGAGAGCGCGACCATCGAGACCAGGAGCGGGAACCAGCAGAGCCGCAGCAGGAACATGAACTGCTGCACGAACTCGGTGCCATAGGGGAACGGCGGCGAGATCGCCGACACGATCGTCTTGCCGGTCAGGACCATCACCTCGCCGACCTGCTCGAGCGCGTTCTTGACGGGCAGGTACGCCCGCTCTGCAGCCTCTCCCATCTGTGTGCTGTTCTAGCACAGTTTGTGGGAACACACCCACACGGCGCGCTAGAATCCGCGGCGATGCAACTTCAACTCGACCGCGACAGCGGCGTTCCGCTCGGCACCCAGCTCACGTGGCGATTGCGCTCGGCCATCGAGCGCGGTGAGCCGGCCCCCGGCGACAAGCTGCCGAGTCTGCGCGACGCCGCATCGGCCGCGGGCGTGAACGTCAACACGGTGCGCGCCGCCTACGCGAAGCTGGAGTCTGCGGGCGTCGTGACCACGGAGCAAGGCCGGGGCACATTCGTCGCGCGGGCCGCTGGTGACGAGTCCGATCGCCGCAGCGGCCTCCGCGACGAGATCGCTCGCCTCGAGGCCGAGCTGGTCAGCCTGCCGTTGCTCCCCCACTCCGGGGCGGAGTCCAGCGGACGAGGAGCGAGGCTGCTTTCAGTAGAGGAGCTCGAGGCCGCCCGCGACCTGCTCGCCGAGCGCGTGGCCGAGCTGCGCGGTGCCCGCGCCGAGATCGTCGAGCGGCTGCGCGACGAGCGCCGTGGCACGCCCGCGCCACGCACCCCCGCGCGCCGATCCTCTTCCAGCCGCGCCGGCGCCCGCGTTCGCTGGACTTGAGTCCGACGTTGTGGAACTGGCCACCTAGGTGGTGGCTGGCTTCACAGAGTCCGTCAGGCGGCGAGCGGCAGCTCGTGGCGCTCACGGATTCCGTAGAGCGTCGTTCGCTCGGCGGCGGGCCGCCCCGCCGCGTGGGCCGCCCCGATCAGCTGCTCGGGGGTCAGCATCACGCCGTGCTGGCTTCCGGCGAGCCGGCTGATGCTCTCCTCCATCAGGGTGCCGCCGAGGTCGTTGACGCCCCAGCGCAGACTCTCGGTCGCGGCATCGAGTCCCATCTTCACCCACGACGCCTGGAGGCTCGGGATCGTCCTTCCAAGCGCGAGCCGGAAGACGGCGGTGTGCTTGAGGTTCTCCTCGCGCGACAGCTCCTCGATCCCGTGCGTGCGGCCGAGCAGGGTGTGGTGCGGGATGAACGACAGCGGCACGAACTCGGTGAAGCCGCCCGTCCGCTCCTGCAGCTCGCGCACGACGCGCATGTGCTCGGCGAGCTCCCACGGCTCCTCGATGTGGCCGAACATCACGGTCACCGTCGAGCGCAGGCCGGTGGCGTGCGACGCCTCGATGATCTCCACCCAGCGCGCGACCGGCAGCTTGTTCGGCGAGATCCGTTCGCGGACGCCGTCGTGCAGGACCTCCGCCGCGGTGCCGGGCGTGGAGTCGAGCCCAGCGGCGCGCAGCCGCTCGAACACCGCGCGCGGCGGCAGTCCTGAGGTCGCGCACATCGCGTCGACCTCCATCGCCGAGTAGGCGTGCAGGTGGATGTCGGGCGCGACCTCCTTGGCCAGCCGCAGCCAGCCCTCGTAGTCCTCCAGCGCCCAGTCGGGATGGATTCCCGACTGCATGCAGATCTCGGTCGCGCCGAACTCGACCGCCTCCTCGACGCGGCGGACGAACTCGTCGCGGTCGTGCTCGTAGGCGTCGGGGGAGCGGCGTCCCTGGCCGAAGCCGCAGAACGCGCACCCGACCGTGCATACGTTCGAGACGTTGATGTTGCGGTTGACCACGAAGGTCACCGTCTCCCCGGCCAGCTCGGCGCGCAGCTCGTCGGCGGCCTCGCGGATCTCCTCGATCGCCTCGGGACGCGTCTCGGCGAACAGCGCCGTCAGCTCCTCCTCGCCGAGCGCGGTGCCGTCGCGCGCCCGTTCGATCGCGCCCGGAACGAGATCGCGACGGATTACCCGCTCCTCGCGCCTGCCCGACCCGCGCCGCGGGATGAAGCTCCAGTAGGCGGTCTTGATCGTGTCGAGGACCCCCTGCTCCATCCACTCCGCGTCCATGTATTGGGGGTAGACGCAGAGCCGCTCCGCCAGCGCGTTGCCGCGCGGCTCGAGCTCCTTGCGCATCCGTTGCGGCGACGGGAACGGGTGCTCCGGCGAGATGTGGTCGCCGTTGGCCGACAGCCCGCCGAGGTCGGTCGCCCCCTCCTCGATCAGCGGCAGCCACCAGTCGGAGAGGTTGGGCGGGATCTGGACGCCGACGTCGGGCATCAGCTCCTGCGAGGCGCGCACCAGCGCGCGCATGTCGTCGAGCGTGATCTCGCTCCCCCAGGCTGGCATCGCGGCCGCCGCGCCGGACTCTCCGGCAAGCTGGGCGGCGTCGGCGATCTCGGCCGGCTCGGCACCGTAGTAGCGCGGGTGCGGAACGAAGTTCTGCAGGATCACCTCCTGGAGATGGCCGTGCTCGGCGTGGACCTCCGCCAGCGCCGCGAGCGCCTGGACCCGCTCCTCCGGCGTCTCGCCGATCCCGACAAGGATGCCGCTGGTGAACGGGATCCTCAGCTCGCCGGCGGCGCGGATCGTCTCCAGCCGCTTCGCCGGGTGCTTGGTCGGCGAGCCCTGGTGGACGATGAGGTCGGGGTTGATCGACTCGAGCATCAGCCCCTGCGACGCCGTCACCTCACGCAGCCTGCCTAGGTCCTCCTTGGACAGCGCGCCCAGGTTGGTGTGCGGCAACAACCCACGCTCGAGCGCCCGCTCGCAGGTCCAGACGACGTATGAGACGAAGTCGTCGTGGCCGTGGGCGCGCAGCCGCTCACGCACCTCGGCGTTGACCTCCGGTTTCTCCCCGGTCAGGACCAGCAGCTCCTTCGCCCGCCGCTTGACCGCCTCGCCGAGCAGTCCGTCGACCTCGTCCGGCGAGTAGAGGTGCGCCTTGTGCGTCGCGAAGGCGCAGTACTTGCAGTAGCACTGGCACGTCCGCGACAACGAGATCGTGTAGTTGCGCGAGTAGGTGACGCGCCGCATCCCGAATAGCCTAGATTGCCGCGGCCATGCACCGGCCGACCCTCCTAGCCACCTGCCTCGCGCTAGCCGCGCTGCTCGCCGCCGGCTGCGGCACCGACGAGCCCACCGGCGACGCCACGCGTCCGCTGAAGCTCGCGCTCGACTTCCAGCCCAACGCCGTCCACGCTGGGATCTACGCCGCCGTCGCCGACGGCATCGATCGCGACAACGGAATCGACCTCGACGTCCGCGTTCCGTCGTCCTCGACCGATTCGCTGAAGCTGCTCGCCACCGGCCGCGCCGACGCCTCGATCGTCGACATCCACGACCTCGGACTCGCGGCCGAGCGCGGCGCCGACGTCGTCGGCATCGCCGCCCTCGTCCAGGCCCCACTCGCGGCGACGATCGTCCAACCCGAGGTCCGCCGCCCCCGCGACCTCGAGGGCAAGCGCGTCGGCGTCACCGGCCTGCCCTCCGACGACGCCGTCCTGCGTGCCACGGTCGAGGCCGACGGCGGCGACTACGACGCCGTCCGCCGCATCACGATCGGCTTCTCAGCGGTCCCCTCCCTCGCCGCCGGAAAGGTCGACGGCGTCGTCACCTTCTGGAACGCCGAGGGCGTCGCGCTCCGCCGCGAGGGCGTCCCCACGCGCCAGTTCCGCGTCGACCGCTACGGCGCCCCCCGCTATCCCGAGCTGATCGTCACAACCACACGCGAGCGGCTCAACGACAACCCGGACCTCTACGCCGACCTCGTCGCCGCCCTCACCGCCGGCACCCGCGCCGCCCTGGCCGACCGTCCCGCCGCCGTCCGCGAGCTCGTCGCCGCCTCCGACTCCGACCCCGCCCTCGTAGCCGCCCAACTCCGCGCCGTCGCCCCCGCCCTCCGACCGCCCCTGCAGCTCGACCCCGCGACGCTCCAAGCCTGGGCCACCTTCGACCTCCGCTTCGGCATCCTCACCCGCCGCCCCGACTCGGACACGCTGTTCGACGTCGGCGTCAGCCACTGAGCAGGCCCTCGACCAGCGCGACCGTCTCCCGCGCCATCCGCGACCGCGGCACCACACGCGTGAACCCCGCCTCCAGCGCCCGCGCCCGCGTCTCCGTGTCGACGTGCGAGTAGTAGCCCAGCGTCGCCGTCCCCTCCTCCAGCTCGCCGTGCTCGCGCATCGCATGCAGCAGGTCCGGCCCGTCGATCCTCTCCGCGGTCAAGTCGAAGATCACGACGTCGTGGAACGGCGCCGCCACACGCAGCCGCTCCCCGGTCGCAAACCTCGCCACCGTGTGCCCGGCTATCTCCAGCGCCCCCTGCACGTTCGATCCGAATAGGAGGTCGGGCGACAGCAGGGCGATACGAGCCACGCGCTACTGGTGACGGCGCTCGCGGAACTCGCGCCGGACCGACTCCGGCCGGCCCCACATCTGCGTGACCTCGACGCGCCCGGAGCGCGCCTCGCGCGCCACGAGCTCGCCGGCGATGCCCTCGGCGTCGAGCAGCGCCAGCGTTCCGCGCACGGTCGGCGCGGCGGCGGCGTGGCCGAACTGGTTGGCGACGCGCAGCCGCCAGTGCCACTCCTGCTTCGAGTAGGGCATCGCGTTGATCTGGGTCAGCAGCGTCGCGGTCTCGACGAAGCGCTCGGGATCGTCGATCCGCAGGTCGACCTCGAGCCCGGTCCAGTCGGGCGGGAGCGAGTCGACGACCTGCTGGAAGTCCTCCGCTAGCGGCACGCCGAGAACCCTACTCGGCGCTGCTGACCCGCATCATCCGCACCAGCTCTCCACCGAGCGAGTGGTCGCCGGAGCCGAAGCGGACGAGCAGCGGCCCGTCGAACGGCTGGCGCTCGAGCACCTCGAGCCGGTCGCCCGGCGCGATCCCGCGCTCGGACAGCCAGCGCAGCATCTCCGGATCCGAGTCCGAGACGCGGACGAAGACCCCGCGCTCCCCCTGCTCGAGGTCGCCGAGCCGGCGCGAGCTGGCGCGCTCGATCTCGCCGTCCGCCGTCGGGATCGGGTCGCCGTGCGGATCGTGGGTCGGGTTGCCGAGCTTCGCGGCGATCAGCTCCGACAGCTCGGGCGAGATCGCGTGCTCGAGCACCTCGGCCTCCTCGTGGACGCGATCCCACGGCATTCCGAGCGCCTCGGCCAGGTAAAGCTCGATCAGCCGATGGTGGCGGATCACCTCGAGCGCGACGCGTCGGCCCGCCGACGTCAGCTCGACGCCGTGGTAGGGCTTGCGGGTGACCAGGCCGAGCGACTCCAGCCGCTTGACCATCGCCGACGCCGACGCCGGCGAGACGGCGAGACGCTCGGCGAGCGCCGACGTCGAGACCGCTTCGTCGGAGCGCTCCTGAAGCGAGTAGATCGCCTTCGCGTAGTCCTGGACCGCGTCCGAGACCGCGCCGGTGTCTGGCAGCGTGGTCATCGCGCTATACCGCCACCAGCAGTCCGGTCGCATACATCAGCAGCACCCCGGCGAGCATCCCGCCCGCGGAGAGCGGATTGAACAGCCGCCCGCCGGCGTCGCGGACGCTCGGGGCGATCTGGACGATCACCTGCGCGATCGCGCCGGCGCCGACGCCGAACAGCAGCGCCGCGACGCTCGGGTTGAAAGCCGACGCGCCGATCCAGGTGCCGAGGATCGCGGGGGCGCCGGCGAGCACGCCGAGACCGGCGAAGCGCGCCAGCGACGCCTTCGCCGCCTGCCCGCCCTTCGCCACCGGCGCGACGATCGCCAGCCCCTCGGTCGTGTTGTGCAGCGCGAAACCGACGATCAGCGATGCGCCCAGCGCCAGCGAGCCGATCGCGTAGGCGGAGCCGATCGCCAGCCCCTCGCCGAGGTTGTGCAGCCCGATGCCGAGCGCGACGAGGAAGGCGAGCCGCCAGGGCCCGGCGCCGCTCTGCTCGGCGCGGTCGCCGCGCCCGCGCAGCCACCCGTCGACGGCGACCAGCCCCAAATAGGCGATGCCCGCGCCGAGGAAGACCAGCGAAGCCCCGCCCAGGGCCTGCGGACCCGTCGCGGCGATCTCGGTCCCGTCGAGCAGCGCGTCGATGCCGAGGAAGGCGAGCAGGCCGACGGTCAGGGCCAGCACGAACTGCACCCAACGCGGGTCGATCCGGCGGATCCAGGGCAGCCAGAGCATCCCGATCGCCACCGGAATCAGCCCGACGTAGATCCCAACGAGCGCCATCAGGCCGTAGAAGCCGACGTCGGCCTCGGGCGTCTCCGCGGCGACGTCGATCGCGTGCGCGACCGTCCCCCCGGTCGCGGTAAGCAGCGTTACGCCATAGGCCTCGCCCTCGATCCACGGGTACTGGATAGTGATCGTGTCGCCGCCGAGGCGGTCGATCTCGCCGCTGGTCTGGTCGAAGGCGACGAAGGCGTCGTTGACCATCGCCTGCCTGACCTCGACCGCGTCCGGCCCGTCGTTGCGGACGACCAGCTCGATCTCGCCCGGGGTCAGGACCGTCCGCTCGACCGACAGCTGCTCTACCGGGATGCCATTGCGCTCCAGGCCCGGGGCGCCGAACCCGACGAACAGCCCGATCGCGATCCCGAGCAGCGCCAGCGGCAGCAGACCGGCCAGCCAGGCCGGCATCCGCCGCGCCGCGCCGCGCTCGGCCGTCGCCTGTCCGGCCTCCATCAGTCCACCACCTCGAAGAAGCCCATCCAGCCCAAGTCGGCGAACTCGCTCACGTGGGCGTGGAACATGTACTTGCCGGTGTAGGGGAAGCGCAGCTCGGCGATCCCCCGCTCGCCCTGGCTGAGCGTGACCGTGTCGGTGAAGTCGCGCGCCTCGAGCCGCGTCCCGGTCGGGTACCAGTCGAAGAAGTTCGCGTGGACGTGGAACGAGTTGATCAGGTCGAACTCGAGGATGTTCACGATGTAGAGCCGCACCAACTCGCCGCGCTTCACGCGGATCGGCTTGTCGTGGTAGGCGAACGCGACGGTGTTGACCGCGTAGACCTCGTTCGCGCGGTCGAAGTTGGTGTCGAAGCCGTTCATCACCATCACCTGCTCGTCGGCCGGCGGGCGGCCGCCCTTCGGATCGACGATGAACGCCCCGTAGAGCCCCTTGGCGATGTGGTCGGCCAGCGGGACCGAGTGGCAGTGATAGAGGTGGAGGCCGAACGGCTCGGCGTCGAACTCATAGGTGAAGTTCCCGCCCGGCTCGATGTTGCCCGGCGGCGTCTGCGGCACGCCGTCCATCCGTGCGACGTGGATGCCGTGGAAGTGCATCGTGTGCGGGTGACTCGACGCGTTGACGAAGTTGATCCGAATGCGGTCGCCTTCGGTGGCGCGCAGCGTCGGCCCGGGGATCCGGCCGTTGTAGGCCCAGGCTGCGAACTTCACGCCTGGCGCGACCTCGATCTCGCGGTCCTCGGCGACGATCTCGAACTCCCTGACGGTGCGCCCTCCCTCACGCTTGACCTTGCCGCCGTCGAAGTCGCGCAGGATCGCGTGCGGGTCGAAGCCGTTGACGGCCGGGTCGACGCTGCCGATCGTGCCCGAATGCGCCGCCGCGCCATGTGTGCTCGTCGCGTGGCCGCCGTGCCCCTCCCCGCCCGCGGCGCGCGCGAGCTGGTCGTGAACCCCCGCGTGCGGCACCAGCTCGTGCAGCACGGGAACCGCGGCGGCCGTCACGGCGACGCCGCCGAGCAGCTTGCGCCGGGAGATCTTGGACTTCGAGAACTCTTCCATTCGTCTCTATTGAATCAAAAGTTAGACAAGGCTCACAATTGACCTCGTAGAATCGGAGCGGTGATCGCCACCGACGAGTACGAGCTGCTGCGCGACCGGGCCGGATTGGTCGCCCGCCCCGACCGCACGGTCATCGAGCTGAGCGGCGCCGAGGCCGCCGAGTTCCTCCAGGGCCAGGTGACGAACGACGTCGAGGCGCTCGAGCCGGGCAGCGGCTGCTACGCCGCGCTGCTCGACCACAAGGGCAAGATCCGCACCGACATGCGCGTGCTGCGGCTGGCGCCCGACCGGCTGCTGGTCGACGCCGAGGGAACTAGCCGCGCCGTTCTCAACCACGTCTGCGAGACCTACAGCCTCGGCCGCCAGGTCAGCCACGAAGATCTCTCCGAAGACCACCTGGTGCTGTCGCTGATCGGCCCGGGCGCGCGCGCCGGACTCGACCCCGCTCCATGCGAGACGGAGAACGACCACGTCCTCACCCCCTACGGCGTCGCCGTCGCCACCGACGCCGGAGTCGACCTGATCTGCGGCGAGCGCCAGGCCGCCGCCGCGCGGGCCGAGCTCGGCGTCCCGGAGGCCTCCGAGGCCGCCGCCGAGTGCCTGCGGATCGAGAGCGGCCGGCCGCGGCTCGGGTTCGAGATCGACGGCGTCATCCCCCAGGAGGCCGGCCTCAACGAGCGTGCCGTCAGCTTCACGAAGGGTTGCTACGTCGGCCAGGAGACCGTCGCCCGGCTCCACTACAAGGGCAAGCCGAACCGCCACCTGCGCGGCCTGCGCCTCTCCGAGCCAGCCACGCCCGGCGACGCGATCGTCCTCGGCGAGCGGGAGGTCGGGACGGTCGGCTCGGCCTGTGTCTCGCCCGTCCACGGCCCGGTCGCGCTGGCGCTGATCCGCCGCGAGGCCGCTCCGGACGAGGAAGTCCTGGTCGGCCCCGACGGCGCTCGCGCGGTCGTCGTCGATCTTCCGTTCAGCGCCTGAGCGGAGCGTCTAGGCACATATGCTTATTGCAACAAAGACACTCCTGGCTCCGAAAGGCCAGCCGCACCGCATCGCATCACTCCCCCGGTGTTGATTAGGGTTCGAGCCGGGAGAGGATGAAGGCCACTGACCAAGATGCGTAATCGCAGGGCGCCGTTCCTCGTGAGCGGGGTGCTTCTGATGCTCGCCGTCGCCGGCTGCGGCGACGACGACTTCGCGAACGATCGGCGGCCGCCGACGCCAGTGGAGATGAGTGCCGTCATCCGCGACGACGGGGTCGCTCTCTCCCCGAAGCGCGAGGGCGCGGGCCCGCTGCTGATCACCTTCTCGAACCAGACCGACCGCGCCCACACGATCACCGTCGAGGGCGAGGACGTGATCGAGCGCACCGCGCCGATCCAGCCTCAGGACACCGCCACGATCCAGAAGACCCTGCGCCCCGGCTCCTACGAGGTGCGCGCCGGATCCAGCCGGGCGGTCGACATCGAGGACCAGATCCGCCCCGCCACGTTGACGATCGGCCCCGAGCGGGCCGACTCGAACAGCGACTTGCTGCTTCCGTAACCTCGGCGCTAAGCGGCAGCGGCTGCCACCGGCAGCCACTCGACCGGGAACACCCGCGGCACCCGTCCCGGGAAGTCCGGCACGACGCGCAGCGCGTGCTCCGCGGCGGGCCGGCCGTCGAGCAGCGGACGGAGGTCGTCGAAGCAGAGCAGCAGCCGCACGCTGGCGAAGATCTGGAAGTCGGCGGCGTTGGGCTCGGCCCCGCCGATCACGCCGTTGGCGGTCAGGTCGTCGACCTGGTCGATCAGCGCCGGCAGCGACATCAGGTCCGCACGCACCGCGTCGTCGGTCGCCTTGTTGACCTTGGCGCTGCCCCAGACGAGCGGCGCGGCCGTCGCGGCCGCGAGACCGGGCGGAAGGCCCATGATCGGCCCCTCGATGAAGCTGCGCAGCCCCGCGCGGTCGCGCGACAGGGCGTTCCAGGACAGCCGACGAGGGACGGGCTGCAGAACCTCGTCGCCCCAGCGCTCGGCGGCCTCGACGGCGGCGCGGCGGTCGGGGTCGGCCGGGAACAGCGGCGGCTCCGGGACCAGCTCGTCGAGCGCCCGGGAGATCGCCAGCGACGTCTGGATCTTGCGGCCGTCGATCTTGATCGCCGGGACGGTGTTCCCCGGGAAGCCCAGTGCCCGCAGCAGCGGGCGATCGACGACGTTCGCGAGCTCGCGACGCTTCCATTCGATGCCCTTGCGGTCGAGCATCAGCAGGGCCGCCTTGACGGGGTGGGATCCGGGAAGCGCGTAGACGATGGCTTTCATGGCGGCGATGCTACCCGGCTGACTGGCCAGCCGGCCAGGCCCGGCCGATACGACTCCCACGCAGCCCTGTACCCTCCCCACCGCCGTATTCGACGAACCAACTGCGGAGGAACCAGCGCACAGATGTCTTCTCTCGACCTGACCGACCCGACGAAAATCAGCGTCGAGCCCGGCGAGCTGCCGCCGACGATGGCGGCCTGGGTAATTCGCGAGGAGCGCTTCGGCGAGCCCGAGGACGCCTTCCAGCTCGAGGAGATCGAGGTCCCGCAGCCCGGCGCCTTCGAGGTCATCGTCCGCGTGATGGCAGCCGGCGTGAACTACAACAACGTCTGGGCCGCCCTCGGTGAGCCCGTCGGCGTGTGGCGCTACGGCGACCACCCGGAGTTCGGCCATCACATCGGCGGCTCCGACGCGTCCGGCGTCGTCTGGAAGGTCGGCCCCGGCGTCGAGCGCTGGAAGGTCGGCGACGAGGTCATCATCCACTGCAACATGG
>Ga0190275_10001621_pt1 | contig 16610 bp, 20 predicted proteins | sample Popmic550T_FD_133745 | JGI IMG/M metagenome (GOLD analysis project Ga0190275, IMG submission 133745) | Populus adjacent soil microbial communities from riparian zone of Yellowstone River, Montana, USA - 550 T | ecosystem: Environmental > Terrestrial > Soil > Riparian zone > Trees stand | place...
AATCGGACAGGTGTGTCCGTAGCGCGACTCTTTCAGCGCGAGCCCGACAGCTAACCCCGCCGGCGCAAGAGAGAGGAAGCATCTTGGTCGGACCCATCGAGCGAACGATCCGCGTCGGCGCGGGCCTCGTCCTCGCCACGCTGCTGGCACTGCTGGCGCTGGCCGGGCAGTCCTCCGCCGCCACCCAGGGGGGCATCGGCACCGTCCCGGCCGCCGCACCGGCGCCAGTGGCGCCCACCGCCCTCGCCAAGCCGGTCTTCCCGATCCGCGGCCCGCATCAGCTCTGGGCGGGGATGGGGGACGGCCGCGGCCACCAGGGCGTCGACCTCGGTGCGGCCTGCGGCACGCCGCTCGTCGCCGTCGGCGCGGGGCGGATCCGGGTCAGCAAATACCACTCGCGCGCCGGCAACTACGCGGTTCTCGACCTGAAGGAATCCACGCTCGACCTCGTCTACGCGCACATGGTCGAACCGGCCGCGGCCCCGGTCGGCTCGGTCGTCGCCGCCGGTCAGCCGATCGGCCTTGTCGGCGACACCGGCAACGCCTCCGGCTGCCACTTGCACTTCGAGGTCTGGGACGGCGTCTACTACGGCGGCGGCGCCGTGATCGACCCGATGCCCCTGCTGGAAACCTGGGAGCCGCGCAAGCGGCTGCGCAGTCGCTGAGGCTCAGCGGCTGCGCAGGAGCCGGCCGACGGCTCCCATCATCTCGTCGGTCAGCTGCTCCCGGTCCTCGCGCTTCTCGGCCCCGACGACGCAGTGGCGGGAGTGCTCGCTGAGCAGGGCGAGGGCGACCTTGTCCAGCGCCGCCTGCACGGCCGAAACCTGGGTGAGGATGTCGATGCAGTAGCGCTCGTCGTCGACCATGCGCTCGAGGCCGTCGACCTGGCCTGAGATCCGGCGCAGGCGGTTCTTGATCTTGTCCTTGTCGCCTATGTACCCGGGGGGCTGTGCCTGCTCGGCCATCTCGTTCCTTTCGAGGGGTGCGGTGAGGGGATTGTAGCTGGTACCCCTGGGGGGTATATGCTACGGTCTTCGAGATACCCCCTACCCCTATCGAAGGAGGTCGCGATGAAAAAGCTGGGCGCGCTGAGCAACGGGGCTCGGGTCGGCCTCTTCGGGCTCGGCCTGGGCGCGGCCTTCGCCGCTGCCTTCCTGCTCGGCTCGGCCTTCGACCCGGCCGAGACCGGGGCGGGGGGATCTCACCAGGAGGGCGCTGCCCACGGCGCTGCCCACGAGCGCAGCGAGGAGGCGGAGATGGCCGCACACGGGGAGCACCAAGAGGCCGCGACGGCCCCCGGCGGCCTCGCGGTCGCGGCGGACGGGTACGCGCTGCGCGTCGACTCCACCCACCTGGACGCGGATGAGCCGAGCGAGCTGCGCTTCCAGATCGAGGGCCCCGGCGGCGAGGCGGTGCGCGAGTTCGACCGCCTGCACGAGCGCGAGATGCACCTGATCGTCGTCCGCCGCGACGGCGCCCACTTCCAGCACCTGCACCCCGAGCTCGCCGCCGACGGGACCTGGGTCGCGGCGCTGACGCTGCCGGCCGCCGGCGTCTACCGGGCCTTCGCCGACTTCGCGGTCGCCGGGCACGACCTCACCTTGGCGACCGACCTCTTCGCCTCCGGGCGGTTCGAGGCGCAGCCGCTCCCCGCCCCCGCGGCCCTCGCCACGACCGCCGGCTATGAGCTGCGGCTCGAGGCCGCCCCGCTGCTGGCCGGGCAGCCGGCCGAGCTGCGCTTCGCCGTCAGCCGGGGCGGGCACGAGGTCGCCGGCCTGCAGGACTACCTCGGCGCCAAGGGCCACCTGGTGGCGTTGCGCGAAGGCGACCTCGCCTTCCTCCACGTCCACCCGGACGCGCAGGAGGAGGCCGCCACGATTCCCTTCACGGCCCACTTCCCGACCCCCGGCCGCTACCGCCTCTACCTCCAGTTCCGGCACGAGGGCGAGGTCAGGACCGCCGAGTACACGGTGGCGGTGCGGCGATGAAGGCGGCGGCCGAGCCGCGGCGGCTCGACCTCCCGATCGCGGGCATGACCTGCTCCTCCTGCGCCAACCGGGTCGAGCAGCGCCTGAACCAGATCGAGGGCGTCGAGGCGACGGTCAACTTCGCCACCGAGCGGGCGACGGTCAGCTTCGACTCCGGGCGGGTCGAGCCCGAGGCGCTGCTCGACGCCGTCGCCGAGACCGGCTACGCGGCCTCTCTCCCCAGCACCGATGAAGGCGCCGGGGGTGCGGCGGAGGAGGCCGACCCGACCGCCTCGCTGCGCCGGCGCCTGATCGTCTCGGCGGCGCTCTCGCTGCCGGTGCTGGCGCTCTCGATGATCGAGCCGCTGCAGTTCGAGAACTGGCAGTGGCTGGCCCTGCAGCTGACGGTGCCGGTCGTGCTCTGGGGCGGGTGGCCGTTCCACCGGGCGGCCTGGCAGAGCCTGCGCCACGGCGCCGCGACGATGGACATGCTGATCTCGCTCGGCACGCTCGCGGCGCTCGGCTGGTCGCTCTACGCGCTCTTCTTCCTCGACGCGGGGATGCCGGGGATGACGATGCCCTTCGAGCTGGTCACCGAGCGCGGCGCCGCCTCCGACCACATCTACCTCGAGGTCGCCGCCGTCGTCACCACCTTCATCCTCGCCGGCCGCTACTTCGAGGAACGGGCCAAGCGGCGGGCCGGCGCCGCCCTGGCGGCGCTGCTCGACCTCGGGGCCAAGGACGTGGCCGTGCTCGGCGCCGACGGCGTGGAGCGCCGGGTCGCGGTCGAGAGCCTGGCCGTCGGCGACCGCTTCCTCGTCCGCCCGGGCGAGAAGGTCGCCACCGACGGCGTCGTCGAGAGCGGCAGCTCGGCGGTCGACCAGTCGCTGCTGAGCGGCGAGTCGGTGCCGGTCGAGGTGGGGCCCGGCGACGAGGTGGTGGGGGCGACCGTCAACGTCGGCGGCCGGCTCGTGGTCCGCGCCAGCCGCGTCGGCGCGGACACGGCGCTGGCCCAGATCGGCCGCCTAGTCACCGCCGCGCAGTCAGGCAAGGCGCCGGTGCAGCGGCTCGCCGACCGCGTCAGCGCCGTCTTCGTCCCGGTCGTGATCGGCCTCGCGGTCGCCACCCTCGGCTTCTGGCTCGGCAACGGCGCCGGCGCCACCTTCGCCTTCACCGCCGCGGTCGCGGTCCTGATCATCGCCTGCCCCTGCGCGCTCGGCCTCGCCACCCCGACGGCGCTGCTGGTCGGCACCGGCCGCGGCGCCCAGTTGGGGCTGCTGATCAAGGGCCCGGAGGTGCTGGAGTCGACGCGGCGGGTCGACACCGCCGTCCTCGACAAGACCGGGACCGTGACTAGCGGCGAGATGTCGGTCGCCGCGATCCGGCTGGCGCCCGGTGCCGCGGAGGACGAGGCGCTGCGGCTGGCCGGCGCGCTCGAGCATGCCTCCGAGCACCCGATCGCGCGGGCGATCGCGGACCGGGCCGGGCGCGAGCAGGACCCGCTGCTCGTGGTCGAGGAGTTCGCCAGCCACGCCGGTCGCGGCGTCGAGGGCCGGGTCGAGGGCCGCGCCGTGCTCGCCGGCCGGGCGAGCTTCCTGGCCGAGCGGGGCATGGCGCTGCCGCCGGCGCTGGAGCAGGCTCGGCGCGAGGCCGAAGGCCGCGGCCAGACCGCCGTCGCCGCCGGCTGGGACGGCGAGGCCCGCGTCCTCTTCCTCGTCGCCGACACGGTCAAGCCGAGCAGCGCCGCGGCTGTCGCCCAGCTCCGCGAGCTGGGCCTGAGGCCGCTGCTGCTGAGCGGCGACAACGCGGCCACCGCCGCCGCGGTGGCCGCGGCGGTCGGGATCGACGACGTCGTCGCCGAGGTCCTGCCGGCCGAGAAGGCGGCCGTGGTCGCGCGGCTGCAGGCTGAGGGGCGGGTTGTCGCCATGGTCGGCGATGGGGTCAACGACGCCCCGGCGCTGGCCCAGGCCGACCTCGGCCTGGCGATCGGGACCGGGACCGACGTCGCGATCGAGGCCTCCGACATCACCCTCGTCTCCGGTGACCCCCGTGCCGTCGGCGACGCGATCCGGCTCTCCCGCCGCACCCTGGCGACGATCAAGGGCAACCTCTTCTGGGCCTTCGCCTACAACGTCGCGGCGCTGCCGCTAGCCGCCGCCGGCCTGCTCAACCCGCTGATCGCCGGCGCCGCGATGGCCCTCTCCAGCCTCCTCGTCGTCTCCAACTCGCTGCGCCTGCGCGGCTTCAGCCCGCGCCGGGAGGGCGTCGGCTGAGATCGGGCGCCACTGCCTCGACTACGGTCTGCGCATGACTCCCACGATCGACGAGATCGCGGTTGCGGATGCACCCGCGTCCTGGCGCGCGCTCGGCTTCGAGCTCGACGGCGAGACCTGCGTCGTCGGCGACGTGCGGTTTCGGCTGGCGGGCACGGAGGCGGGCAAGGGCCTGGTCGGCTGGTCGCTGCGCGACGCCGGCGACGGAGAGCTCGACGGGTTGGCGACGACGCACTCGCAGCGGCCACCGCCCGGCGAGCAGCCTTCGCACCCCAACGGCATCGTCGCGCTCGACCACGTGGTCGCGATCACGCCCGACCTCGAGCGCACCGTCGCCGCTTTGCAGGAGGCCGGGCTGAACCTGCGCCGCATCCGCGAGGAGCCCACGCCCGCCGGCGCTCCCCGCCAGGCGTTCTTCCGCCTCGGCGCCGACATCCTCGAGGTCGTGCAGGAGCCCGAGGAGGCGATCGAGCGGGGCGGCGGCGCCGACCGCTCCGCCTTCTTCTGGGGTCTCGCTTTCGTCGCCTCCGATCTCGATGCGACCGTCGCCGAGCTCGGCGACCGGGTCGGCGAGATCCGCCCCGCGATCCAGCCCGGCCGCCGCATCGCCACCCTGCGCCGCGGCGCCGGCCTCTCGGTTCCGGTGGCGCTGATGACGCCGCGGCCCGCTTGACCCAGGTCGGCGCGAAGGTTGTCGACTTGACCCCTCCATAGGTGGGTCAAGTCTTCAACTTTGGAGCTACGATCCCGGCGATGCTGATCGACGGGCGCCCGCTGGAGAGTCCCTCCCCGCCGCTGAACGACCTGCTCCGCGCCGGGCTGTCGCGGCCTGAGGAGCCGGCGCTGATCTCGGCCGACCGCTCGCTGACCTGGGGCGAGCTGGAGGCGGCGAGCGCGGGGCTGGCGGGCGGCTACCGCGGGCTCGGGCTGGAGCCGGGGGACCGGGTGGCCTCGCTGGTGCCGAACCGGGTCGACCTCGTCGTCCACTACCTCGCCTGCTTCAAGGCCGGGCTGGTGGCGACGCCGCTCAACTACCGCTACACCTTCCGCGAGATCGACCATGCGCTCGAGGTCAGCGACGCCAGGGCCCTGCTCGCCCACGTCGAGCGCGGCGAGGACGTCGGGGCGAGCCAGCTCGCCGGGCAGCTGCCGCTGGGGACGATCGCCTACGGCACAGGGGAGGCGACGGGCGCGCCCGGGGGCGGCTGGGAGCACGGCTTCGAGGAGCTGGTCGCGAGCGATCCGCTGCCGGCCGACGGCGCACCGGCCGACCCCGGCGACCCGGCGGTGATCTTCTTCACCTCGGGCAGCACCGGGCCGGCCAAGGGCGTCACCCACACGCGCGAGTCGCTGCGCTGGATGATCGCCAGCGCCGCCGCCGCCTTCGGGCTCGACCGCAGGGATGTCTTCCTGCCCGGCTCGTCGATGTCCCACGTCGGCTCCTTCCTCTGGGCGCTGAGCACGCTCGCGGTCGGCGGCCGCGTCGTCGTCGCCCGGACCACCGACAGCCACGAGATCCTGCCACTGCTGCGCGAGCGGCAGCCGACGGTGCTGGCGATGATCCCGGCGGCGCTCTCGGCGCTGATCCGCGACCACGACCTGCAGCCCGAGGACTTCTCCTCGCTGCGGATCTGCCGCGCCGGCTCCGACAAGGTCTCGACCGAGCTGCTGCACGAGTTCGCCGCCGCCGCCGGCTTCCCGATCGTCGAGGGCTACGGGATGACCGAGGTCGGCCTGGCCACCCTCAACCCGCCCTCCGGCGTCGTCAAGCAGGGCTCGATCGGGCCGCCGATCGACGGCTTCAGCATCGCCGTGCGGGGCGAGGACGGCGAGCCGGTCGGGGCCGAGGCGGTCGGCCGGATCTGGATCCGCACCCGCAGCCGCATGGCCGGCTACTGGGAGGCGCCGGAGGCGACCGCGGAGGTTCTGCGCGACGACTGGCTCGACTCCGGCGACCTCGCCCGCGCCGACGCGGACGGCTACCTCTGGTTCTTCGGCCGCAAGAAGCAGGTGATCGTCCACGACGGCTCCAACATCAGCCCCTTCGAGGTCGAGGGCGCCCTGGTCGAGCACCCCGCAGTCGCCCTCGCCGGCGTCGTCGGCATCCACGACACCACCCACGGCGAGAACGTGCGCGCCTACGTGACCCTGCGCGAGGGCGCCGAGCAGCCCTCCAGCGCCGACCTGATCGTCTTCTGCCGCGAGCGGGTCGGCTACAAGGCTCCCGAGGAGGTCGTCTTCCTCGCGGAGATGCCGCTCAACCCGACCGGCAAGATCGACCGGGTCGGGCTGAAACGGATGGCCGAGGACCACCTGCACCCGCACGGGCTCGAGTGAGGGCCGATGCGGGCGATGTTCCTCGACCGTGCCGGGGAGCCGCTGCGGCCGGCTGAGCTGCCGGACCCCGCGCCCGGGCCGGGCCAGGTCCTGATCGCCGTCCACGCCTGCGGGGTCTGCCGCACCGACCTCCACATCGTCGACGGCGAGCTGAGCGAGCCGAAGCTGCCGCTGGTGCCGGGGCACCAGATCGTCGGCAGCGTCGCCGGGGCGGGGGAGGGGGCGGAGCGCTTCGCGCCGGGCGAGCGGGTCGGCGTGCCCTGGCTGGGTTGGGCCTGCGGCGAGTGCCGCTACTGCCGCGGCGGCCGCGAGAACCTCTGCGACCGCGCCCGCTTCACCGGCTATGACCTCGACGGCGGCTACGCCGAGCTGACCGTCGCCGACGAGCGCTTCTGCTTCCCGCTGCCGCCGAGCATGGAGGACACCGCGGTGGCGCCGCTGCTCTGCGCCGGGATGATCGGCTACCGGGCGCTGCGCCTGGTCGGCGAGGCCGAGCGGCTCGGCCTCTACGGCTTCGGCGCCTCCGCCCACATCCTCTGTCAGGTCGCCGTCCACGAAGGGCGGCGCGTCTTCGCCTTCACCCGCGAGGGAGACGAGGCGACCCAGGCCTTCGCGCGCCGGCTTGGCGCCGAGTGGGCCGGCGCCGCGACCGAGATGCCGCCCGAGGAGCTGGACGGGGCGATCGTCTTCGCCCCCGCCGGGGCGCTGATGCCGGCGGCGCTGCGGGCCAGCGCCAAGGGCGCGCGGGTGATCAGCGCCGGCATCCACATGAGCGACATCCCCGCCTTCCCCTACGAGATCCTCTGGGGCGAGCGCACGCTGGGCTCGGTCGCCAACCTGACCCGCCGCGACGGCGAGGAGCTGCTGGCGATCGCGCCCCAGGTCCCCGTCCGCACCGAGGTCTCGGCCTACGGGCTGGAGGACGCGAACCGTGCCTTGGGAGAGCTTCGCAGCGGCGCGCTGGAGGGCGCGGCGGTGCTGGAGATCGAAGGGCCGGGCTCAGGCAGACGCTGACCGAGGGGACGGCGGGGCTGACATCCTGCGCGGTATGCGAGTCGCCGCCGTCGCCATCTATGTCGCCGTCATGGTCGGCTGCATCGCTGCCGTGAACGACAACACTGAAAACGGCTGGGAGGCCTTCTTGGCATGGTCGGCTGCGTCGCTGCTCCTCGGGTGGGTGGTCCGCCATCCGCTCGCGATCGTCCTGCCTCTGCTCGCGATCCCGATCGCGGTGCCATTTGGCACCGCCGAGAAGTGGGCCGGCAGCGACGCGCCGTCGCTGCTCGCGGCAATGCTTTTTTGGGCGCCGCTGCAGATGGTCCTCGTGGCGCTGGCCTTCGGCGCGGGTCTTCGCTACGAGAGGCACCGTTCGGTCGCCTCGTCCGGGGCTCCGTCGCAGTAGCGGTCGAGCACCTCCCGGAACAGCGGCTCGTCCGCTGCGGCACGGGCGAAGAGGGTCATCGAAGAGCGCAGCTTGGTCGCGTCGATCTCGCCGAGGATCTCCGCCGCCGTCTTCCCCCTCTGCCCGAGCAGCGCGCGAGCGCATTCGAGGAGCCGTGGTCCGAGCACGGGGTGGTCGAGGTAGGCCCTGGCCTCGGCCAGCGAGGAGATGGCGTAGCGGCGCGACATCGTGCTCTGCCCGAGGCCGGCGATCTGGGGAAAGACGAACCACATCCAGTGGCTTCTCTTGCGCCCTGCCAGCAGCTCCGCCAGGGCACGGTCGTAGGTGGACGCCTCGTCCTGGGCGTCGACGAAGCGCTGCAGTCCGAAGGGGTCGCGGGGCACAGGCGAAGGGTACGAGTTGACATGTGACTAAAAGGGGTAAGTATCCCTTCTTAGGGGGTAGCTTTTTCCCTCATTAGAGCGCCAAAACAACGTCCTCGCATAGCGCTACGTTCCCCGACCTGAAATGACAAACGGCCGGGGCGCAGCGTGAACTGCCCCCGGCCAGGCACAGGAAGGGGTACTTCCCATGCAAGGCCGAAGTCTGCCGCAAACGCGGCGAGCCGTCTTAGGGCTGCTGCTTTACGAACATCCGAAGGAATGGTCGTCCCGCCAGTTGAGGGAGGAGATAGGCGACGACGCGAGAGGCGCTATCGCGGATTTGCTGGATGCGGGGCTTGTGAAGCGGGAGGGCGACTACGTGCGCCCGACGCGGCCAGCGCTCAACTTCTACCGGCTGGAACTGTCGTGATCGTCGCAGAGCGCTTCGCCGCCAACCTCGTCCGCCTTCGCAGGCTGTCCCGCCTCTCGCAGCACGACCTAGCTGTTCGGTCAACGCTGCACCGGACCCACATCAGCCTGATGGAGCATGGGAAGCGAATGCCCCGACTGGACACGCTTGTCAAGCTGGCGGCGGCGCTGGAAGTCTCGACCAACGATCTGGTGCAGGGCATCGAATGGATTCCCAACGAGGATCAGGGCGGCAGCTACCGGGAGGGCTAGATTCCGATCCGCTACTTGCTGCCCCTGAGCGAACCCGTTCCCAGCGACCCGGCCAGCCTGAGAGGGGGCTTCGAATGTCTTCGCCCTGCCGAGGGTTAAACTACCGCCGCTGGGCAGTTTCCCGGCCCATTTCTTATGGAGGAGCCCCGGTACAAATCCCTCGTTGTCGCGCTGGCGCCCCAGCCCCGGCAGATGCCCCCGCCGCCGTTCGATCAAGGCGCGCTGCACGCTGCGTACCAGGAGGTCATCGCCGACTATCGCTACCAGTCGTTCGAATTCATCTTCGACGGTCGGGGGGCCTTGTTCCACAACGGCGAGGAGGACACGGTCGAGCTTCGCCCGGCACTTCTCAGGATTCAAGCCAAGATGGACGGCCCCGATCTACTGACGGGACCCATGGCAGCGGAAAAAGCCAGCCGAATAATGGAGATCGCCAGCGAGCGGCTTGGACCGGACGCCTTCGTCCAGTGCGGAATTCAGATCATTGGCGCCGTTGATGCGCCCGAGGGCGATGCGAGGAAGTTCGTTGGTGAGAAGTTGCTCCGTGATCCGGCGCAGGCCACAACCTTGGGTGAGGGCTACTTCGGCGGCGGAGTTCGGTATCGAGCGATCCGGCCAGAGGGGGGTGGAGAGGACAGCCTGAGTATTGAGCCGTTCATCCATGACAACTCGTTGGTCCATCTAGATCACCAAGTAGCCCGCACCGCAATTTCTAGGCCCTTCACATTGGAGCAGGTGTCGGAATGGACGGATGATGCATTCGCCTTCCTAGCCGGCCCCACGGTTGAGCTACTATCTAGCTAAGGAGATCCTGAGCAATGTTAGTTGCTGAAAAAACCCAGCCTGAAGCCGCAATCCAGACCGCAAAGAGCTTGGTCGAACCAGGCCTGATTGACATTGCAGCGATGTATGGTCGGCGCCGGATCGAGACAAACGCATGGCAGCCTCAGGATCACCTCTTTTCCCTGATTCTCTCGCCACCCCACAGCGAGAAGAAAGAAGATGGCGCCATTGTGCTTTCGACTTCCGAAGTGAGCATGGAGAAAATCAGCCTTAGCCCCGGCACCGCCGTGATCGAGTTGACCGACGCGGAGGCCCAGCAGATCGCTGATTCGTTTGGAGAGGACGCCTTCCCTCCCCAGTAGGGTTCCGGGCACTATGCCCACTATCGCGGGGGAGCTACGAACCTCAACCGAGGACGCAGAGGACTGTGAAGGTCTAGACGGTTTCTCCTGCGGTGACGGCCGCCTTGACGCGGAAGGTGCGGTCGAGCGAATCATCTCTAGCTGTCACAAAGGAAGGCTCTCAAAAGCCACCCTGAGGGTCACGCGGGAGATGCCACAGAGCACGCTCGTTGGGATTGCGGCAGTTGAATGGCCCGGCCTCGTCCTTCGGCATCCCTCGCTGAATGGCGACGCCTTTGCGGATGCCGCGTACATCGCCGTCTTGTCTCTGGCGGAGGAATACCGAGGGGGCTATCGCACCCAGGCCGACGAACCGCTGAGTCACGCCCTGATGAAGGACGCCCTCCAGTACATCGAGACGAGTGCTGAGGGGGAAATGCCGCCCGTGCAGGCGATTATCGATCCCCAAAATTCCCCAAGCAGACGTCTTTGCGAGGCATTCGGGTTCACTCAGCCAATCATTACGGAGCCTGACCTATGGTTTGTCCGACCCAGAGGGCTCGCGGCCGACAGCGACCCCTTTATGACGGAGGGCGAGGATGAAAAAGCCGACGAGTGACAGAAAGACCCCAAGCGGCATCAAGATTGGCGCCCGGAAGCGCGAGACGGTGTTGAAGGACTTCGAGAAGGCTTCCGGCCCGCTGCGGGGCCGGAACCGGGACCAGAAACCCAAGGCTTAGGCCGGACTTCTGGCCCCCTTCAGAGGGCCGCCCGCAGCGCCAGGGAGAAGAACATCGCGCGAGTGTCATCGCGGCGGTTGTAGCGCCACGAGTACTCATTCAGGTAGCCCTGCAGCCACTTGCGGGATACGGCGTGGTAGGTGCCGGCAATCCCTCGCTTGAGGTTGCCGAAGAACCCCTCAACGGTGTTCGTATGAACGTCGCCTTCGACGTAGATTTTCTCGGCGTGACGGATGCGGCGATGGGCCGCGTAGTGCTGATCGAGCTTGCGGTAGCCGACCCACTCGTCGGTGTAGACGATCGACTCCGGCAGAACGTGCTGATGGACGATGGAGCGCACCGGCAACTGCTCGCGATTCTCTGAGAGCGTGGCGCGGACGCGGCCGCCGCGCTCGACCATCGCGACAACGGTGGTCTTCGTTTCCTTGGACCACTTGACAGCTTCCTGGCGCGTCATCCGGCCGAGGCTGGCGCGGGGCTTGCCGCCCATCGCGGTCTCATCAACCTCGACTTCGCCGGACAGCGGCTCGCCGTCCATCTCGTCCATCAACTGATTGCGGATCTTGTTCAGCATCCTCCACGCCGTCTTGTACGTGACGCCGATCTCGCGCTCGAGCTGTTTGGCGCTGATCCCGCAGCGGGTCTGGGAGATCAAGAACATCGCGTAGAACCAAAGCTGGAGCGAAGTAGAGGACTTGTGAAAGATCGTCCCTGCGGTCGGGTGCATGTGGTGGCCGCAGTAGTCGCAGTCCCAGGCCGGTCGGCCGCTCACGCGGTGGAAAGGCCGGTCTAGTTCGCAGCTGGGACAGAAGGCTTTCTTGCCTTCCTCATCGACCGCGCAACGGGTCTGCCAGAGCCAGCGCAGGCAAGCCTCATCGTCGGGGAACTCCCGCATGAACTCCATAACGGAATAGCGGGAGTCCGAAGACTGGGCGCGGACTGGATTTGCGCGATCAACGGGTGGCATGCCGCCATACAACCAGAATTCTTACCCCCTGTCAAGGGATAATTGTCCTAAAAGGTCACCTATGGTCCCAGACCATGGACAAGGTGTTCAAGGCGCTGGCCGACCCGACCCGGCGCGGGCTGCTCGACGAGCTGTTCGAGCGGGACGGGCAGACGCTGACCGAGCTGGAGGAGCGGCTGCCGATGTCGCGGTTCGGGGTGATGAAGCACCTCAAGGTGCTGGAGGAGGCGGCGCTGGTGACGACCAGGAAACGCGGTCGCGAGAAGCTCCACTTCCTCAACCCGGTCCCGATCCGGCTCGTCTACGAGCGCTGGGTCAGCAAGTACGCCGAGTCCTGGGCCGCTGGCCTCAGCCAGCTCAAAACCGACCTCGAGCAGGAGGAACGATGAGCATGAACGAGAGAGAACCGTGGGAAGTGGTGGACGGCCGCGCGATGGCGGCTTTCGAGATCTACATCAAGAGGTCGCCGGAGCGCCTCTGGGAGGCGATCACCGACGAGGAGCTGCGCAAGAAGTACAACTTCGGCGTCGGCACCAAATCGGACTGGACGCCCGGCTCCGAGTACAGGTCCGGGGTGCCGGGCATGGACATCGCCGCCGGGGAGAACCTCGAGGTCGACCCGCCGCGGCGCCTGGTCCAGACCTTCACGGCGCTCTGGAGCCAGGAGGTGCGCAGCGCCGGCGCCTCGCGGGTGACCTGGGAGATCGAGCCCGTCGGCGAGGACTCCTGCCGGCTGCTCGTCACCCACGACCAGCTGCCCGAGGGCGCGAACTCGGAACTGTACGGCGGCTGGCCGATGATCCTCTCCGGCCTCAAGACCCTGCTGGAGACCGGCGAGGAGCTGACGACGCCGGGCTCCCTGCGTTACTCGGGCGGTGCGGACTGGGGTTCCTGACGTTCCCGAGCTCTGCTCGCCGATCGCTGCGATCACGGGACGGTGGCGCCTGGCCCGCAGAAGAGCAGCTAGCCGATCCTAGCTTCAAGGCGGAGTGGCAGAGGCTCGCTCCGGCTCGCGAGTTCGCTGCGACCCTTCTGCGGTACCGCGCAGGACACAAGCTGAGCCAGCGGGCCCTGGCAAAGAAACTGGGGGTCTCTCGGCCACGCGTTGTCAAGCTCGAGTCCGGGCAGCACAACCCCGAAGTGGACACGATCATCCATACGGCAAGGCGGCTCGGGCTCGGGTTCGTGCTCTATGTCGCGCAAAGGCCGCGGGCGCGATCGAGGTGGACTCAGGTGGAGAGGGGGCAGCAATCTCTCCTGACCGCGTACCGGTGCATTTTTTGCTTAATAATACTGATGGTATAGATACATTAATTCATTTAAATTGCAGCCCGATGCCCCCGGCGTTTTCTTGAAGGGTGCGCTGAGCCGCGTAAAGGAGAGTCGTGCGAAACATCGTCCACGGGGTCGCTTCAGTGCTAATGGCGATTGTGGTGCTGGCGCTACCGACGATCGGTTCGGCTTACGGGGCCGATGCTGCCGAGGCAAGGAACCGCTACATCATCCTCTTCGATGATTCGGTCGAACGTCCAGGGGAGATCGCCCGGGCACAAGTTGAGCAACGCAAGGGAAGTCTCGGCTTCGTCTATCGACACCGTCTGAAGGGATACTCAGCGTTCCTGCCCGACGGTGCGGTTGATGCCCTGCGAAAGGACCCGCGGGTCAGAGCGGTGAGACCCGATCATCGCGTCATGCCAGCGGCACAATCAACGCCAACTGGCATCGATCGGATCTTTGCGACTGCCAACGAAGCTCTCGCCATCAATGAAGAAGATGATGTGCGCACTGACGTAGATGTCGCAGTGCTCGATACCGGCATCGACCACGAACACCCTGATCTCGATGTAGTGGGCCGAACCTATTGCAATGGAACCATTGAATCCGCCAGTTGTACCGACGGCATCGGTATGGACGAAGTCGGCCACGGCACCCATGTTGCCGGCACGATCGCCGCGCTAGACAACGGCGAAGGGGTCGTGGGGGTGGCCCCGGGTGCGCGACTTTGGTCAGTCAAGGTGCTTGATCCGGGAGGCTGGGAGTCCGAGCTGATCGCTGGGGTGGAATGGGTTACCGAACATGCCTCTGAAATCGAGGTCGCCAACATGAGCATCGGGTGCAAATTCCTGCCATGCAACCTCCCGACGATGGGGGAAGCGATTGATACTTCTGCCGAAGCAGGCGTGGTATATGTCGTCGCTGCTGGTAATAACGGTGGCAGCGCCAATAATTCGACTTTCGGTACGAATCCATCTGTGATCACCGTTTCCGCCTTGGCCGATTTCGACGGCAAACCGGAAGGCGAAGCGGGCTCCACGGAATGCAGGGAAGTCTTCGAGTCCATATGGGGTGCCCACAACGACGACTCGCTCGCCGCCTTTAGCAACCGGGGAAGTGCGGTCGAGGTTGCCGCTCCCGGCGTCTGCATCCACTCCACCACCCCCAGTGGCAATTACGAAGAAATGGGATGGTGGGGAACGTCGATGGCCGCTCCACACGTCGCCGGCTCGGCCGCGCTTCTGGCCGCCGACGAAAATCCTGAATCCAAAGCGGATGTCGAAGCGATCGGCGAAACGATCATTGAAGAGGGTAACTTCAACTGGGAAGACACCTCCGGCGACGGGATACAAGAGCCGTTGCTGGATGTGAGCGACGAATCCATTTTCAGTCTCGCTGAGCCTCCAACCATCGAATCCCAATCGGTGTCCGACTTGGCCCCTGACAGCGCCACGCTGGAGGCTGACGTCAACCCCAACGGCGCTGAAACGACCTACCAGTTCGAATACGGCACGACGGCCGAATACGGCTCGAAAGTTCCGGCATCGCCGAAATCGATCGGCTCGGGCACCAGCCCGGTCGAAGTCGACGAGGAAATCGAAGGCCTGACGCCGGAAACCACCTACCACTTCCGATTGGTGGCGACCAATGCCAGGGGGGCTACCGAAGGCGAAGACCAGACCTTCACGACGACCGCGTGGAAACTCCTCTCGACGCCGAACCCCGAAGGGGCGAGCGACAGCTACCTCTACGACATCAGCTGCGAACCGAGCGCGAACGTCTGCACCTCGGTCGGGAAGAGCACCGTTTCGGGTGCGGACCGACCGGTGGCCCAGCGCTGGAACGGCACCTCCTGGTCTGAACAGTCCCCTGACAAAAAATCAGGCACTCTCCCCACCCGCCTGCTCGGCGTCGACTGCCCCTCGGAAACCCGATGCATAGCGGTCGGCAACTACCAGCCCGCGGAAGGTGGTCCCGCGACCCTCGCGGAGCTTTGGAACGAAAGCAACTGGAACATCCAATCGACGCCGGTCCCATCTGAAGCGAGCTCCAGCGAACTGGTGGCGGTCGGCTGCAATTCGACCGCGAACTGCCGAGCCGCTGGATCCGCGGTGATAAAAGGCGTCAAGACGGCGATTATGGAGAAATGGGCCAGTCCCACCTGGTCCTTGGAGTCGATCCCGATCCCCGAAGGGGCCACCTCGAGCCAGCTCGATGGCGTCGACTGCATATGGTCCAACTTCTGTGCAGCCGTCGGCCGCTACACCACCAGCGGCGGCTCCGTCAAAAGCCTCGCGATGTTCTGGAACGGCACCAGCTGGTCGCTTCAGAGCCTGACCGATCCCGAAGGAGCGGTCCAAAGCACCCTCCTCGACGTCTCCTGCACGAAGACGCCGAACCGCTGCACGGCGGTAGGAGGCTGGAAGAACAGCGCCAACGAACAGTTCACGCTGGCCTACCGCTTCAACGGCTCGTCGACCTGGACGCTGCAGAGCACGCCCAACCCCTCCGGAAGCATCGCGAGCGTATTCCAGGAGGTCTCCTGCGCGACCGAAACGTCCTGCACGGCGGTCGGGAGCTGGGTCGGCGGCGGCGTGTCAAACCGAACCCTCGCCGAGGCGTGGGATGGGAGCAGCTGGTCGATCGAGGGCACCCCAAACCCCTCGGGAGCGACCTTCAGCGCCTTCTTCGGCGTCTCCTGCCGCAGCACCACCTGCCTGGGGGTGGGGTGGAGCACGGACGGCTCGGGAGTCGACACCACGTTGGGGGAGATCCGGGAATAGATCGCGGTTTCAAGCTCACGTAATCGTTCTGAACGCGCCCCACGGTGCCTGGCCGAGTAAGCGGACCGCGCTCATAAATCCGCAGGCCGCAAATGCTCGACGCTGAAGCCGTAGTCGACTTCGAGCCGCGCCGCGATCAGGGAGCGGTGGCAGGCCTCGGGGTCGCGCTCGACGCAGAGCAGGGCGGCTGAGCTCGACCCGATCCAGTTGACGACCGGGTCGAGGTCGGCGGGGCCGAGGATCTGCTCCTTATAGAGACGGGCGTACTCGGGGGCGAGTACGGTGCGCGAGCGCTTGCCCTCGCCGCGCCGATCGTCCTCGCGGTACTGCAGCTGGCGCAGCTCGGTGGTCGGGGCCAGCTCCTTGAGGTGGCTGTAGCGGATGCCGGCTTCGGCCAGGGCCGCTTCGAGGCGGGCGGCGTTGGCCCAGGCGTACTCGCTGCCGCGCACGCCGCGGCGCTGGCGGACGTCGAGCAGGAGGTCGATGCCGGCCGCGTCCAGGGCTACCAGGAACGAGTCGCGGTCGAAGCCGTAGACGCCGATCGTCGCGATCGCGGGCATGGGTGGGAGCGCTAGCTGTAGTTCCTAGCCACGTTGTTCATCCGGACCTCCTTGGAGGCTGGCGGTGTCGAAGCCCCAGCAACAAGGAGGAACCGGATGAAGCTCCACGCTAACGCGCCCCTCGGCCCGAAGGGCAGGG
>Ga0190275_10001622_pt1 | contig 16609 bp, 9 predicted proteins | sample Popmic550T_FD_133745 | JGI IMG/M metagenome (GOLD analysis project Ga0190275, IMG submission 133745) | Populus adjacent soil microbial communities from riparian zone of Yellowstone River, Montana, USA - 550 T | ecosystem: Environmental > Terrestrial > Soil > Riparian zone > Trees stand | place...
GCCAGCCGTCGAGGTTGTCGCCCTGCACCCGCCAGTAGCCCAGGTAGGTCTCGCCCTGGGTGGTGTCAGAGCGCCGGCCCACGCGGACGCCGTCCACGTAGAGCGCCATGCCCTGCTCACCCATGGTGGCGGTGACCATGTGCCACTGGTTGTCGTTGTAGGAGCGACCGCTGCCGACGGTGCGGCTGGAGTTGTCCTGCGCCCGCACGCCGAAGACCAGCTTGCCGTCGTTGGTCATGTAGATATGCCGGTCGCGGTGACCCGAGTTTCCGGTTTGCAGGTCGCTGAATCCGAGAATCCGGCCACCGTTGGTGGTGCTGGTCTTGATCCAGACCTGGGTGCTGAACGTGTCAGGTGCGAACTGGGTTCCCTTGGCGTAGATCCGCCCCCATGCCTCATTGGGAGACGCGGTGCCGACGGTAACCCCGGCGTTGCCGGTGATGGCGCCCTCCTGGCCCGCGTTCACGTCGTTGTCGGCGATGCCGTCGTTGAAACCTGCCCGGTCGCGGATCGCCATCGGCGAACCGGTGCGGGTGTCGTTGAGCGGCCAGTAGAGGTTGGCTCCCGCCCCGGTAACCGTCTGGGCGTAGCTGTTGGATGCAGCGACACTGCCGGGCTGGGTGTAGGAAACCGTGCTGGAGTTGACCAGATTGCCACCGGGATCACTGACCGTCACCCGATAGCTGTAGGTCGAACCCGGGGTCACACCGGTGTCGACGACGCCAAGTGCTGGCAGCGTCCACCAGTTCGAGTCGGCAGCCTGGGTGTTGACCAGCGTGGCGCCGCGGTAGACCCGGTAGGTCAGCGAACGGTCGTCGCGGTCGTAGGCGGCCGGCCAGGTGATGCGGGCGGCCGTGCTGGTCTGGGCGCTGACCTGCGGCACGAAAGTACCGCCGGGGAGGATCGGGCCCTGGAGGCCCGGAGCCACCGGACGCTTACCGAACCGAACGAGGCCCTGCTGCGCCTGGCCGTTGACTCGCGGGAACTCGCCGCCGAAGACGATGAAGTCGTCATTGCCGGTGACGGCCCAGCCGGCCTGGTACTGGCCGGTGTAGCTGCCCATCGCCATGTCGGGCAGCCAGTTGACCATCGCCGGGCCCGGCTTCACGCCGTGCCAGTTCGGGTAGCCGTGCACGTCATTGAGGATGTCGCCGGTGACGGTGTCGCTCCACGCCGCGGCGTGCTGGAACTGCCACTGGGAGTGCTGCGGGAAGCCGCCGCCCATGTTGCCGCAGTAGTGCGAGTGGCCCGCCGCGTAGACGGTGCCCTGGGACATGAAGGCGCCGTAGTAGTCGCCGTGGCAATCCGTCACCCAATCGACGTCACCGGTGGACATCGGCACCTTGAAGGCGCCCTCGAGGTTGCCGCCCGGGCCGAAGTGCCAGGTGGTGCCGTACAGGTAGTTGCCCTGCGCACGGATGCTGCCGACGGCTGCGTCGGCGCCGCCGTTGCGGACGACGGGATGCCAGGAATCGTCCAACACGCCGCTGGTGCCGTTGATCTTCGCAAGGCCGTAGGAGGCCTGGCCGCTGATTGTGGTGAACTGGCCGGCGGCGAACACGTTCGCGCCGTCCGGGCTGACCGCGAGGCCCCACACGGCGAGGTCCGCAGAGGGAGCCCACGGCAGCAGGGCCCCGTCCGAGGCCCGGAATGCGGCCAGGTTGCCGCGGGCGCTGTTGCCGGCGCCGGCGAACCCTCCGCCGACGTACACGGTGTCGTTGGTGACGGCGACCGCGCGCGCCTGCGAGTTCACGCCGACGGGGTTGAAGCTGGTGATCAGCGCGCCCGTAGCGGTGCTGTAGGCCGCGACCCGGCGGCGGGCCTGACCGTTCGCGGTGGTGAAGTTGCCGACCACGTACACCCGGGTCTTGTCGGGCGACACCGCGACGCTCATCACCTGGCCGTTGAGGTCGGGCGCGAAACTGGTGTCGAGATTGCCGGTGTTGATGTCGAAGGCGAGCAGGTTGTTGCGCACCGTCTCGTTGACCCCCGCCGCGGCACCAGCCGGACGGGCGCGGGTGAACGAGCCACCCGCGTAGACCTTGTTGCCGGCGACCTCATTCGACCAGACGACGCCGTTGATCTGGACGGTGGGCAGACGATCAGCAGTGATCGAGTTGGTCAGCTGCGGCTGGATGGTCGCGGGAGCTGCTTCGGCCCGCGCCCCTCCCACCGCGACGCCGATCAGCGCCAAAGTCGTCGCTGACAGGACAGACACAGCTCGTTTGAGCAGTGTGGAGGTGGGCATAACGTGTTCCCCCTGAACGTGAATGGCCCGGAAAATGCCGACAGGGAGTTGGGCTCAGACATCCACAACGCAGGCCCGCAAGGCCGCGGCGGAGTGTGTAAAGTCGTCTCCCCCCGGTAACGACTGTCAAATGCTATCAGGGCGCCCCGGATTCTCATATTCGTGATAGGCCCCCCGACACTCGACCCGGGAGGTCGGCCCCGCAAACTGAACGGGCGGCGAGGTCCATCCGGACCCCGCCGCCCGCGGCGCATTCACCCTTGTCAGATGGCCGGAACCAGCACGTTGTCGAACGAGTACGCGATCGGCAGGTTGGTGCTGCTGCCGGACACGTAGGTGCTCAGCCCGACGCCGCCGGCCACCTGCAGGGCGGCCGTGGAATCGGTTGTGCTCAGGTTCCAGGAGGTCGGCTCGGCGCCGGTCCCCCACAGCTTCACCTTCAACGAGGTCGAGTCGGTGCCGGTGACCTGCAGCCGCAGCTTCAGCGTGTCGCCCGCGGCATAGGTGAGCCCCGGCACGGTCTGGCTGGTGAAGACGGTCTCGGTGCTGCCGATGGTCTTCAACAGGTACAGCTGGACGCCGCCGGTTGCCAGCACCCTCACCTTCGCGCTGTAGCTGCCGACTGCGGCCACGTTCCGGCCGATCGCGCTGAAGTACTGGCCACCGCCGGTTGCCGCCTTGTCCATGCTCACATCGAAGGACAGGTCGGTCCTGGTTGTGGTGACCGAGTTGAGCAGCGCGGAATAGCCGCTGCCCGCGGTCGCCATGGTGACTTTGCCCTTGCCGTTGGCAACCGAGAACCGTGAGGAGCCGGTGGCGATGGTCCAGTTGCCGCCGTTGCCGGCGGTGCCCCAGCCGGTGCTCACGGAACGGTCGAACACGTCCGCCGCGAGCGGCGGAGGATCGACCACGGTCACGGTGTGGGTGATCGAGTCCTTCGCCCCGTCGTTGTCGGTCACGGTCAGCTTGACGCTGTAGCTGCCGGCGGCCGCGTAGCTGTGGTTCGGGCTACTGCCGCTGCCGGTGCCGCCGTCTCCGAACTCCCAGTCGTAGGAGTCGATCGTGCCGTCGGGATCGTCGGAGCCGGTGCCGTCGAAGGCCAGCTGCCGGAAGTCGGCGGACTGGCTGAACGCCGCCGTCGGCTTGGCGTTCGCCACCACTGTGACGTCCTGGCTGCTGGTGTGCTGGCCGCCCCGGTCATCGGTGACGGTCAGCGTCACCGGGTAGGTGCCGGAGGCCGCGTAGGTGTGGTTCGGGCCTGCCCCGGTGCCGTTCCCGCCGTCGCCGAAGTTCCAGTCGTAGGCCACGAGGGTACCGTCCGGGTCGGACGAGTCACCGCCGTCGAAGCTGAGCTTCTCGTCATTCGCGGTCCAGTCGAAGGACGCGGTCGGGAGCTGGTTAGGCGCCAGCACAGTGATCTCGTGGGACACCGTGCGAGTGCCCCCGCGGTTGTCGGTGACGGTCAGGCCGACCGTGTACTGTCCGGCCGCGGCGTAACTGTGCGATGCGGTCTGGCCGGTGCCGGTGCTGCTGTCACCGAAGTTCCACTCCCACGTCACGATGGTGCCGTCCGGATCGCTGGACGTGGTTGCGTCGAAAGCGACGTCCAGGTCCTCCGCGTCGTGAGTGAACGCGGCCGTCGGCAACTGGTTCGCCGGATCAACGGTCTCGACCGAACGGCTGACGGTGTTGGTCGAACCCTGGTCGTCGGTGACGGTCAGCGCCACCGTGAAGACGCCTGCGTGTCCATAATCGTGACTGGCGGTTTGGCCGGTCCCCGTGGTGCCGTCGCCGAAGTCCCAGGCGTAGCCGGTGACGGTGCCGTCCGGATCCGTCGCCGCCGCCGCATCGAAGTCAGCCTGGTGCAGGTTGACCACGGAGGCGAAAGCCGCGACGGGCGCCTGGTTGGCAGCCACCGTCACCGACCGGGTGGTGGTGTTGGTCAGCCCCTCCGGATCGGTCACGGTCAGCGAAACGGTGTAGGTGCCGGCCGCGGCATAGGTATGGCTCGCCGTCGGCGAGGTGGCTGTGGCCCCGTCGCCGAAGTTCCAGGCGTAGGACGCGATCGCGCCATCCGGGTCACTGGAGGTCGCGGCGTCCGCGTTCACGGTCAGGAACGACTTCGTGGACGTGAAGGCGGCCACCGGCGCCCGGTTGGCAGCGGCCCGGCCGGACGCGTTGTAGTGCGCCCGGACGTCGGTCTCACTGACGACGGTCGAGTAAACGGCTGCCTCGTCGAGCGAGCCGGCGAAGTAGCTGCTGGTTGCGCCGGACCACACCCGGTCGCCACCAATCCGCCAGTAGCCGGTGTACGCGGTGGCGGTCGTGGTGGGGTTGGTCCCGACCAGCAGGCCGTCGACGTACAGCTTCATCCCGTCCGCACCCTGGCTTGCGGCCACGTGGTGCCACTGATTGTCGTTGTAGCTCAGCGGGCTGTTGACGATCTGCTGCGACCCGTTGCTCACCCCGAAGGCCAACTTGCCGTTGTTCAGCATGTACACATGGCGGTCGTAGGACCCGCTCAGCCCGCTGGTGGTGTTGCCGAACCCGATCAGCTTGCCGCCCCGCGTGGTGTTGGTCCTGAACCACACCTCCGCCGTGAACTGCGTCGGCGCCTGCCACGGCTGTTGGGCAACCACCGCGCCGCTGCTGCCGTTGAAGGTAGCCCCGGTGTTGTCCGTGATCGGACCGGTGACCCCCCTGGTGACCGGACTGGGGATCGACGTTGTGACGTTGCCGTAGTTGCCGGCTCCGGATGAGTCCAGTGCGTTGCCGGACGACTCGCCCAACCGCCAGAACAGGTCCGGCGAGTTGGCGAGCACGGAAGTTGCGTAGGCGTCGGTCGGCTGCGCCGTCCACGATCCGGTGCGGCCGCTGGCGACTACGTGGGACTGCACCTCGGGACCGGTGAGCGCCCGCGGGTACACGGCGACCTCGTCCAACTGGCCAGCCAGCGCGAGGTCGGACGGCCGGTTGGTGAAGCTGGTGGTGGTGTCGGATCCCAGCCTCCAGTACCCCTGGTACGCCTGCGGCGTGGTGTAGCGCTGGTCGCGGGCGACCCGGACCCCGTCAACGAACAGCTGCATGCCGTTGCCGTCGACCATGCCGACGACGTGGTGCCAGTTGCCGTCGTTGATTCCGCTGCGTGCGGTCACGGTGCGCTTGGCGGTGTCGGTGACCATGAAGTTCGGCCGGCCGGAGTTGTCCAGGTAGAGGACCCGATCCGACAAGGTGGAGACCGCACCGGTGTTCGCCTGGTCGCCGAAGCCGACGATCCGGCCGCCGCGGGTGCTGGTGGTCTTCACCCATGCCTCCACCGAGACCGAGGTGGGCGCGGCTTCGCTGTTGCTGGTGACGACCGAGCCAGCAGCGGTGCTGGTCGAGGCGGTGTCGGTCTCGTTGAGCAGGGCCCCGGAGCCGCCGAGGGTCACCCCGACGTTCGGCGTGCCGTGCGCGCCGCCGATGGCGTCGACGGCAAGGGTGCTACCGGCAGCCTCACCCAGCCGCCACAAGTGGCTGGCACCCAGTCCGGCGATGGTCCCTGCGTAAGCGGACGTTGAGTCGGACACGGTCACGTAACCCGACCAGGCGGACCACTGGAAGTTGCCGGCCACGTCGCGGGCCCGGACCTGGTATCGCAACTGGGAACCGACCGCGAGGCCGCGGTCCGTGGAGGTGTACTTGGGCAGGCTCCAGAACTCGGCGTCGTCGCGGCTGATGGTGTCAATCTTGGTCGTGGTCGCGCCGTTGTTGCGGTAGATGTCGTATTCGGTGACGGCGTCGTCGCGGTCGAACATGGCGCCGAAGACGACGCGCACAGTCCCCGGTCCGGACGGGATCGGGGTAGGCGTGGACCCGGTGGACGCGATCGGCTTCAGGCCGGCCGAGATCGGCTTCTTGGCGAACCGGGTCAGCGCCTGCTGGTTGACGTTGTTCACCTTGGGGAACTCACCCGCGAGGACCAGGTAGTTGCCGTTGCCGCCGATCGACCAGGCGGCCTGCCTCGCCGCCGTGTAGCTGCCGAATTCGAGGTCCGGGTACCAGTGCAGCAGTCCGGTGTACGGCAGGCCGGTGTAATCCCAGTTGTAGGCGTCCCTGCTGGTGATGGTACCGATCGGCGGACCGATCCGCTCCGCGCTGGCCTTCTGCCAACGGGCGCGAGGGCTCGTGTCCGGGAACGCCCCGGCCAAGGTGCAGTTGTGGTCGTGGCTGACCGTGTAGAGCGCGCCACCCATCGGGTAGGTGTCGTAGGTGTCACCCAGGCAGTCGTTCACCCAGTTGATCGCACCGGTGGTCGGGTCGGCCGAGAAGGTGCCCTCGAAGGCTGCGCCGGCGCCGTAGGAGTAGCCCGCGCCGAAGATCGAGGTGCCGTCGGTGGACATGCCTTCGATGGCGCCGTTGAGGCCCGCCGCGCGGAGCCGGACGTTGGCCGCCCAGGGCAGCGTGGCGCCGGTGGTCGCATCGATCGAGCCCATGCCGTAGGCGTCCTGCCCGTTGATTGTGCTGAACGAGCCGCCCGCGATCACCCGGGACTTGTCGGGAGCGGCGACCATGGTGAAGACGTAACCTTCGGTGTCGCCGACCGGTGCCCACGGGGTCAGATTTCCGGTGGCGGCATTGTAGGCCGCGAACAGCGACCGGGGCTGGCCGTTGGACGAGCGGAAGTTGCCGCCCGCGTAGACGGTGTTGTCGATCAGCGCGAACGCACGGACCTGACCGTCGGTACGAGCATCGAACGAGGTCAGCGGCGCGCCGGTGGTGGTCAGATCGAAGGACGCGATGTGGCCACGGGCCACCCCGTCCACTGCGGTGAAGTCACCGCCGACGTAAAGCCGGGTACCGGCCTCGTTGGCGCGGATGATCAGGCCCTGCCCGTTCAGCGAGTGGTTGAACGGCACCGGGTTGCCGGTGGTGACGTCGAACGCGAAGATGTTGAGGGCATCGACCGACAGCGGGCTGGTCACCAGCTCGCCCGGCGGACGGGCCTTGGTGAACTCGCCGGTCACGTAAGCGATGTTGTTCACCACGACCGTGCTCCACACCACGCCGTTGAGCTGCCAGGTGGGCAGTGCCTCGGCGGTCACCGTCGGCTGATCGGTGGGCAGTGGCACCGCGGCCGCCTGCGGCAGGACGCCGACCCCGGCGATCCCGGCAGTGATGGTGAGGACGCCGGCGACCACGCCGCTGAGGCGCTTCAACAGGCCAGAAGAATTACGCATGGCTCATCCTGAGTTCGGCGTTGGGTGATGCAGAAGCAGATTTTGAGAGGGGCGCCAGCACGAACTGGCGCACCAGGACGCCGCCGAGGAACAGTCCCGCGGCAAGGGCGAACGGGGTCCACGCGGCACTGATGCCGCTGGACAGCATGACGGTGAGCAGGACGGCAGCGAAGCTGGCGTCGACCAGCCGGCAGGAGAACACCCGCCGCTGGCTGCCCTTCACCGCGGCAAGGCTGGCGAATGGCTGGAAGGACGCCGAGGCCATCACGTAGACGACCCAACCCGCCACGGTGAGGCGTTCGATGTCGAAACTGGAACCGCTGATCAGGTGGGACAGGTGCGGGGCAGCCAGGACGATCCCGGTGCCGAGCACCAGCGTCCCGGTCATCATCATCAGCGAGGCGCGCCACGCGCGCCGGCGCAGGTTGACCACACCGACGCCTGAGTCGCGCACGTAGCTCGACAGCAGGTAGGAGCCGAGCCCCTGGACGGTGAGCAGCACCGGGGCGACGAAGATCCTCGCACCCTCAACCAGGCCGAGCGCCGCGGCACCTGCGAACGCGATCACCAGCACCCTGGACAGGGTCAGCATCAACTGCGGGATCGCCACCTGGGCGCCGCGCCAGGCACCGAAGGCGCCAACGGGCCCGAACTCCGCATGGCGCATCCGCGCCCAGACCCGCTCGGAGGCCGGCAGCAGGATGAGCCCGACAAGCATCCCGGCGACCTGTCCGACCAGCAGTGCGCCGAAGAACGCCTCGATCGTGATCGTCCGGGTGGCGGCGAAGCCGATCAGGATCGCCAGGGCCGTGATCACCGCGACCGAGTCGAGAATGACCAACCGCCAGAACTGCATCACGCCCATCAGCACTCGTCGCACCAGCTCTTCGAACTGAAAGGCGACCAGCGCCCCGGCGAAGAGCAGCGCCTGCAGCGGCGTCAGCACGGTCAGCCCCATCACGAGACCCGCGACAATGCCGGACAGCGTGCCGATCAGCAGGGCCCAGGCCTGCAATGCCCCTCGAACGGCGGGCCGGCCCCGATCGAGAATGACCAGCGAGTCGCCGATCATCCCACTGGCGAGTGCGGTGGTGAGCACGATCACACCAAGAGAGAGGCTGATCAGGCCCAGGCCCTCCGCCCCAAGGGTCCAGGCAGCGATGATCTGCAGCCCGAAGCTGCCGACCGCCTGCCACACCTGCGCCACGGCCGCGCCGGCGGCCGGCGAACGCAGTAAGGACCCAAGGGACTTGGCCATGATCAGTCGAGCCCGCCGCGGAACACGGCCGAGGTGTGCGTGCCGTCGAAGTCGATCACCACGGTCACCTTGGAACGCGAACTGGCCGGCAGGGCGAAGGCGTAGTTGGCCTTCGCGGACTTGCCCGGGGCCAGGTCACCGGAGAAGTCGGAGACCTTTGCCTCCTCGACGTAGACCGAAGAAACCGGTTTGTTGGACTTGTCCAGCACGGTCACCACAACGGTGTCCAGCGGAACGGTCTGCTTACTGCCGTTCTCGATCTCAAGAGAGAGGACGGCGTAGGCGCGGCCCGGGAAACGTCCGGGACCTTCCTTGGTCTCCTTGGCGAACTTCACGTCGTTGATCTTCAAGGTGACACCGTCGGAGTACTTCACGGTTCCGTCGGTATCGGACGGCTTGGATGTGATTGACGGCGCTGCTCCGCCGGACCGCTGCACCTTGGGCACCGGCTGGTTCCTGGTGGTCGCGGTGGCCGATGGCTTCGACGACGGCTGGGTGCTCTCCGTCGGAGAGGCCGAGCCGGACGCGGCCGGCAGCGCTGAATCCGATTGCCCGCCGGTGGCTTGTGGCCCCCCGGTGCAACCGCTCAGCAGCACCACCGCACCAATGGCACCGACGACAGCACGATGAAAGTTCCCCACAGCGTTCCCCCCCGAGACGCTCGAATACGATGTGGAGAAAGTGTGTGATGTGGTGGTACATCCCCCGACGTACCCATGCGAACAGGTCGCAGCACTTCCCCCTGGAGGCCAATCCTAGCCGGTGCGTGCCCTCCTGTCACTTTGAGGGCCATGTAAGGTGGTCGGCCCCCGAGTGGCTGGCGGCGATGACGACGCCTAAACTACTACCCGGCGGTCACCCTTCGTCCCCGCCCATCACTCCCGCATTCGACAAGGGGCAATGCTTCCATGACGGCTCAGCAGCGACCTGCTTTTCGTGACAACTACGCCCAACTGCAGGCAGCACAGAAGAGTTCCCGGGGTGCCCCGATCTACTCGCTGCTGGTGAACCGGCCGCTGGGAAGAGTGTTCGCGGCTGCCGCACATCAGTTCGGCATGACCCCGGACCAAGTGACGATGATCAGCGCCGTCTGCACCTTCACCGGGATTGCGCTGATCGCCCTGCTTCCACCCAGTTGGGCACTGGCGTTGGGCGTGACGCTGGCCCTGATCCTCGGCTACGCCCTCGACGCGGCCGATGGTCAACTTGCCCGGCTGCGGGGCGGCGGGAGTCTCACCGGCGAGTGGCTCGATCATGTGATCGACTCGTTCAAGATCGCAACCCTTCACCTCGCGGTACTCATCGGGGTCTACCGCTTCGTCGACGTCTCGCCGGTGTGGCTACTGGTGCCGATCCTGTTCGCAGCCGTCTACGTGATCCACTTCTTCGGAATGTTGCTGACCGATCTGCTCACCCGGAACGCACGACTCACCCTCGGGCTGGGCAAGGAGGAGCCGCAACCCGCGTCCCCGTTGAAGTCGGTGCTGAAGCTGCCCACCGACTACGGCCTGCTGTGCCTGTCGTTCCTGCTGCTGGCCTACCCGCCGGTGTTCTTGTGGTTCTACCTGCTGCTGGCCCTGGCCAATGCCGGCTACACCGCCCTGATCCTGGTCTCCTGGTACCGCAGGCTGCGTGCCCTTGACGTGCAGCTCAAGGCCGCCGCCGACTCAGCCGGGTAGCCCGATGGCGTCTATCAGCGCCCTTCCATAGACCTCTGCCGAGAATCGAGCGGCAACCCGGTCGGCATCGTCGCGGGCAAAGCGACAGTAGTGCGGCCAATCCGCAGCGATCCGCTCGATCGCGGCAGCCAACTCCGCCGCATCGCCGGGCGTGACGAGCACGGCGGCAAGGGACTCGCTCGTCGCCTCCTTCAACCCGCCGATGCTGCTGACGACGACCGGCCGCGCGGCCAGGGATGCTTCGGCAGCGGTGTTGCCGAAGCTCTCGTCCTCGGTCGCCGGTACGACTGCGATGTCGCAGTCGGCGAGAAAGGGCCACACCCGGGACTGAAATCCGTGGAAAGTGACCTGTCCGGTCAGGTTTAGTCGATCGACGAGTGCCCGCAACTCACGCTCGTAGGCTTCATTTCCGGGGAACACAGCCCCGACCACGTCAAGGTGCGTACTGATGCCCCGACTGCGCAACAGGTCCATGCCGGCGACCGCGACCTGCACCCCCTTGCGCTGGGACAGCCGTCCGACATACAGCAGTCGCACCTCGCCGGCCAGGTCGGCGCGAGGCGGCTGCACCTGGGGCGGCCCGGTCACCGTGTTGTGCACGACGCTTGTGCGCGCAACCAGCGCGACACTGGAGTCGCCCAGCACACGCTTGGTGTAGGCGCTGTTGGCGATCACCCCCGTGCAGAACTGCAGTGGAAGGTACATGACATACCGCACCGGCTCAGCCACGGTGCTCTCGGCCTCGTGCAGGTGGCAGAACACCTTGCGGCCGGCGAAGCGGGCCAGCGGAAACCACAGCGGCGGGGTGATGGTGTTGACCAGCACGGTGCCGGCGTTGGTGCGCTTGAGCAGCCGCCAGGACGGCACCCACGCGGTGACCGCCTCGGTGAGGAGTTGGAGCAGCCCGCCGGGCGTCAGCAGGCTCTTGCGGATGATCGGGGTCGGCTGCTCCAGGACCGTTGCGCCGGCCTCGGTCAACAACTCGATCAGCGGACCGGGACCCGGCACCGTCACGAACACCCGATAGCCGGCGGAGAGCAGCGCCTTGACGCTCTCGACCGTCATCCGGTCGGAGCCGTACAGGTCTGAGCCCGGGTTGGCGATCAGGACGGTGCGCGGGTCCCCCGCCATCACTTCGTCCAGTACGTGTCGACCAGTTCCTTGGTGCTGTGGATGTTGCGGCGGGACGAGGCGCCGAACACGATCGCCTCGATGTTCGGCTGCTCGCACACCCACTGGATGGCTTCGTCGGCCGGGATGGCGCCGGAGGCGTACACCGACATCGCCACCGGACGGAAGTCGTGCGACTCCAGCGCTTTGCGGTAGGCGTCCATGCCGCCGGACATTCGGAAACCGATCTTGTTGATGTTGGCGCAGATCAGCGGCGAGGCGATGCCCTGTGCGTCCAGCACCGAGGCCAGCATCGGCAGGTTCATCGTGATGAATCCTGGCTCGGCGTTGTACTTGCTCTTGACATGGTCCGCGAAGATGCTGAACGCCTCGTTGAAGCCAAGCCCAAGCAGCAGGTCGGTGACCACGTTCTGCAGCCAGATCACCGGCGTCGGGAGGCCCTCGAACATCTTCATCTCAGCGTCGATCAGCAGCGTGACCAGGCCTTCGATGTCCTTGCCGACCAGCGACGTGGTGCCCCGCATGGCGGCGTCCACGAACCCCTCGTTGGGCAGGAAGCGGCGCATCGCGCCCATCATGCCGTCGGTGGTGATGGCGTTGGCGTACTTGTGTGCGTACGGCATTCCCGGGAAGAAGGTGAAGTCCGGGTACTGCTCGCGGTTCTCGCGGAAGTACTGGGCGACCTCGCCGATCCGGTCGTGGGTGGTGCACATGAACGTGGTGACGCCCTCGTCGTAGGCGTCCTTGAGCACGTCAATCACGGCATCGGTGTTCTGGAAGCGCATCTGCTGTTGCCGCGCCTTCTCCTCCGACATGTGGTTGACCCCGAAGAACTGGTTGTCCCCGAAAAGCAGCTTGTCCATGGCCGATCTCACTTCCTACCGGACACAAGGGCCCGGACCCGCTTGAGGCCGGATCGCACCGCGTCCCGAACCCGCGCCGGCAGCGACCGCTTGACCGGCTCCTTGGTGATCACCGCGTCGCTCAGCCGCACCGACGGGCCGCGTCCGGAATCCTCGATCATCCGCTCGATCAGCTTGTCGGTGACCACGGCCGAGGAGAAGGTGTTGATCCCGTCGGTCGCGCCCGTGCTGACCCGCTCCACGAAGTGGGCGAGTTGGGCGGTGTACTCCTCGCCGCGCAGGTAGAAGTCGACCTGCTCGGTCAGTTCGGTGGTGTACCGGACGTTCCAGCCCGCTTGGTAGCCCTCGGGGATCGTGGTGTCCTCACGCAGATAGACCTGGATCTCCTGGCGGTCGGCGAAGATCCGGCCGCCGGTACCCCACAGCGTGATCCGGGTGGTCATCTTGCGGACCGACTCGTCCGACCAGTTCACCGAGACCGACACGGTGCGGTTCTCGGGGAAGTACAGCGTGGACGACACCTCATCGTCGATCTCGGCCGAGAACACGCTGTTGAGGACCGTTCCGCCGACCGCGACTGGCTCGCCGAGGTACCAGTTGATCAGGTTCAACGGGTGAGCGGCGTAGTCGTAGAGGCAGCCCCCGCCCTCGTTGCTCTTACTGCGCCAGGTGCCGCCCTGCGGCTTCAGCACCACCGGGCCGTACGCCTCGGCCAGGCCGTGGGTCACGGTGCCGATGGCACCGGAGTCCAGCAGTCGCTTGATCTCGCCGAACGCACCGACGAACCTGTTGTGGTAGCCGACCTGAGTGACCAGGCCCTTTGCCGCCGCCAGCTCGACCAGCTCTTCGCCTTCGGCGCCGCTGAGGGTGAAGGGCTTCTCGCAGAACACCGCGACCCCGGCCTCCAGCAGCTGCTTGACCATCGGGTAGTGCAACCGCGAGGGCGTCGCGACGACGGCCGCGTCCGGCTTCTGCTCGGCCAGCAGCTTGTCGATCGAGGTGTAGGTCTGCAGACCCGTGTATTTCTTCAGTACGCCCAGCAGGTAGGTGGTGGCGTCGACGACGCCGACGACTTCCACGCCGGGCAGCGCCCGCACCATCGACAGGTGCGAGAGACCCATCTTGCCGAGGCCGACAACGGCCACTTTCACCATCGTTCAGTGCCTTCCGGATCGGGTTTTGTTCGAGTTCTTGGGTCGGAAGCGATCCAGCAGCAGGCGGTACTGCTCGCCGATCTGGTACCAGGTCAGGCCGGAGCGGTAGCGTTCCCGGGCCGCGGAGCTCATCTCGGCCAGTCGCTGCGGCGAGGTCAGCATGGCGTCCAGCTCGGAGGCGACATCGGCTGCGGTGGTGAAGTACGCCTGCCGCGGCCCGGCCGTCCAGCGGTTGTAGGCGTTGTCGTGCGCCAGCACAGGATTGCCGGCGCCGAGCGCCTCGACCAGGGACGGGTTGGTGCCACCCACCGTGTGGCCGTGCAAATACAGGGCGCTGTGAAAGCGCAGCGGCTGGACCACGTCGGGATCGAAGATCGCGCCGAGCAACACCACGTCGTCGGACGCCGCCTCAACCACTTGGCGGTGATAGTCGTCGGTGTCCGGATCGTAATCGCCCAGCAGCACCAGCTTGAACGGCCGCGGTTTCGCGGAGAAGCCCTGGACGATCTCCAGGATCGAGTTCTCCGGGATCGGCCGGCAGATCAGGGTCAGGTAACCGCCCGGCTCCAGGCCAAGGTCGCGCACCGGCGCCTCGTCGGCCTCGAGCACCTCGTCGGCGCCGTAGGCGATCATCGTCACCTTGCGCTTCGGCGCCCTGGTCCACAGGTACTTCTCGATCTCGGGGTGATCGGCGATCAGGTGGTTGCCGACCGCCGCCGAGAACCGCTCGTTGATATAGAGAATCGCCTGCCGGGTGAACCCCCAGCGGGAGCGGGACCACTCGATGCCGTCCATGTTGATCACCATCGGAATCCGCTTGAACCGCTGCCAGGTGTTGAAGATCCCGGTGTTGTAGCCGAACACCAGGCACAGGTCGTCGAAGGAACTGGCGTGCCGGACGCACTTGAGGTCGAATAGCGAGGTCCCCCGCCAGCCGGGCAGGTTCACCGGCACGTTGACCCGCTCGATCCCCCGCCATTCGTCGTGGGTGATCTCGCCGTCGCCATCCACCTGGCAGTAGATGATCACCCGCCAGCCGGAGGCCAGCAGGTGCAGGCCCACCTTCTCCGCGGCGGTTTCGAAGCCGCCATAGTTGGCCGGCACCCCATGGGTGCCGAGGATCCGGACCGTGGGCCGGGCGTCGGCCGCCTGCGTTGGATCTGCGGCTGCGACGGTGTGGTCGATTCGGCTCTCGGGCAAGCCTGGAACTCCTTCATGAACAGGTTGGTCGGGCGCAACTGGCACGCTGGACGTCGGGGTGCAACCGGTCGCGCAAAGCGTACCGGCAACGACCGTCGCGTCGGACGGTGCTCAGCGGCTAGCGAGGATCTGGCGAAGTGCCGTTGACGAGGTGTGGGCTGTGTACGGAAAGTAATGGACGGCCGCACCCACGCTGGCCATCTCGGACTCGAGCCGCTCGCCCTTGGGCGTGTGCTGCCAGTCGTCGCCCTTGAACAGGACGTCGAACTGCACCCGGTCCCACACCTCCAGCTTGCTGCTGGAGAAGTCGACCACGGCCGCGTCCACAATGTTCATTGCGGCGACCACCTGCATCCGTTCGGCGAGCGGCACGATCGGGTACTTGCCCTTGGCCTGGAACAGGGCGTCATCGGTGACCACACCGACCACCAGCCGTTCGCATTGCTGCCTCGCCCGCTTGAGGATGTTCAGGTGCCCCACGTGGAACACGTCCCAGGCGCCCGGAACGTAACCGAGCACCCCGCCCGTGCTGGTGGGCTTCGAAGTCCGCCCCCACTCATCGGCCGACTGGGGGCTACGCGGCCGCAGCCAGCGATCGACCGGCGCAGAGCCGACGGTCACGTCGGTGCGGCCATAGACGATGTCGCGGGAGTGCACCTTCAGCGGGCCGGCCGGATCGTAGATCGCGGCGTCGGCGACCTCGCGCAGCGAGCCGACGATCTCAAGGCGCTCGTGCGCCGGCACCACCGGCAGCCGGCCGGTCGCCCCGTACACCGCCTCGTCCGACAACACCCGAGCCTCGACCCGATCGGTGTATTCGGCGGCTTGTTGGACAACATCGACATCTCCGACATCAACCATGTCGAAGACAGACAGTAGATAGCCCGTTCTCACGTGCGGATTCCCCCCGGAATACTGAAGTGATCGATCCCCCGCCAATCACGACGGACACATCCTCCCATGAGTAGCGCCCGGTATCAAACGGTGGGTCGGGCCAGGGGGCAATTCTGCGCACCGCGCCGCGCCCGGAGCTCAGGTTGCCAGTCCTCTGCGGCTGTGAAACACTGTGCGCCTGTAAGCACTTGGGGGAGTGCTTGCCGCGGGTTCCGGGGGAGCTCGTGGTATTTCCCGGGGGGGATTCTTCATGACGACTCTGGACGCCTATGTTCTGGCTACCCAGAAGCGCATCAGGCACCGATTGGCAGAACGCCGGGCCTCGCATGCGCCGGTCTACCGGCAGGGGTTATTGGCCCTTGTGGATGGGCTGATCATCACCATTGCCTCGCTGGCCGCCTATACCGGCAGGTTCGGCTTGGCGTTCATCAACGAGGTCGCTGGGCCAGAGGGATTCGTGTGGATGTACTACGCGATCCCGGCGGCCTGGATCGCGCTTCTCGCCATTTGTGGCAGCTATTCGTTGAACCACCTGCAGACCGGAACGCTGGAGTACCAGCGGATCGCACTCGGCTCGGCATTCTTCGCCGGCGCGATCGGTATCGGCTGCTACTTGACCAAGTACGACCTGTCCCGCGGCTTCTTCATCCTGCTGTTCGCGATCGGAATCCCGGCACTGTTGATCGGTCGATTCGCCCGCCGCCAGGCTTTCAACGAACTGCGCAGCAGGGGCCTGCTCCAGTCGCCGGTGCTGGTCGCCGGCTCGCCCGGGCACATCGACGAGATCGCCCGGGTCCTGCGCCGGGAGAAGTGGCTGGGCTACCAGATCGTGGGTGCCGTGACGCCCGCCCAGCTCGAGGAAACCCCCGGTGGCCTGCCGGTGCTCGGCCAGGTCCGCGACGTCGTCGACCTGATCCGCGACAGCGACATCGACGCGGTGATCTTCGCCGAGGGTTCCTTCCC
>Ga0190275_10001623_pt1 | contig 16604 bp, 18 predicted proteins | sample Popmic550T_FD_133745 | JGI IMG/M metagenome (GOLD analysis project Ga0190275, IMG submission 133745) | Populus adjacent soil microbial communities from riparian zone of Yellowstone River, Montana, USA - 550 T | ecosystem: Environmental > Terrestrial > Soil > Riparian zone > Trees stand | place...
AATGGACCGCCAAGCTGTTTCCCGAGCGCAGGAATTACCTCGACATCTACGATCATCACGGGCTGATCGGGAAACGGGCCGTGCTGGCGCATGGCGTGCATCTGTCGGAAGACGAGATTTGCCGTTGCCACGAGAGCGGCGCCGCCGTTGCGCATTGCCCGACATCGAACCTGTTCCTCGGATCGGGGCTGTTCCAGATTTCGCGCTTCAAGGACCCGAAGCGTCCGGTTCACGTCGGACTCGGCACCGACGTGGGCGGCGGAACCAGCTTTTCGTTGCTGGCAACGATGGGCGCGGCCTACGAGATTGCGCAGCTCAACGGGCGCGCGCTGAGCGCGGTGGAGGCATTCTACCTGGCGACGCTGGGTGGTGCGCGCGCTCTCGCACTCGAAGACAAGATCGGGGCGATCGCCCCGGGCCGCGAAGCCGATCTGATCGTACTCGATCCGAAAGCCACTCCCCTCCTCGCCCTGCGCAATGGACGGGCCGAATGGACCGCGGATGTGCTTTTCGCGCTGATGACGCTGGGCGATGACCGTGCGGTCGCCGCAACCTATGTGGCGGGGAACCTCGCGCACGCGCGCAACGCCTGACGGAAATCAAACCGCGCGCCCGCAAAAGTGCTAAAATCGCAGCATGTCATCCGATGTTCCGGATAACGAGAAGGGCCGCGTGCTGCCTTTCCAGCGGCGCGGAGAGATGCGCGCGCGCAACGCATCCCGCGTGACGCAACGCGAACCGGTCGAAGGTGTCGAGAAATACGCCATTGCCGAGCCGGACAACTACCGTCAGCGGATGATCAACAATGGGCTCGCGTTTGCCTTCGTGCTGCTGCTGGTGGCCGTGGGCGTCTGGCTTGCGGATGCGATTGCGGAGATGCGCCGCAACCAGGATTGTGTGCTGTCGGGCCGGCGGAACTGTGCACAGGTGAACGTGCCGCCCACCGGCCCGAACAGATAACGACTAGCTCTTGCTGACCACCGCCAGCGAGACCGGCGCCAGCCCGGACATGCCGATGGCGCTGGCGCCAGCGGGTGTCAGATCGATCACGCGGCCGCGCACGAACGGTCCGCGGTCATTGATCCGCACGACGACCGACTTGCTGGTACGCGTGTTGGTGACACGCACCATCGTGCCGAATGGCAGGCTGCGGTGCGCGGCGGTCAGACCGCCCGACGAGACGCGCTCGCCGCTTGCTGTGCGGCGGCCCGCGTAGCCGTCCGCCTTCGACGCATAAACCGAAGCTATCCCTGAATGAGTGTTTCCGCCCGAATGAGAGTGTTTTCGATTCCGCGCTTCTGCGACGCTTGCAAGTGAGAGAACCAAGAACCCCGTTAGACCCAAATATCCAAGTTTCCGCATAACCATTCGCGGCGTCCCTTCTTTTGTTGTGGATACGGGAACCGCTTCGCCAGCAAATCGTTCGTTTTCCCGGTCTAAAGCCGGCTAGAAAAAGGAATCAATGTGGCGGTGAGGTGCGCCGGCAGCGTATAATACTGCGAGACAAGGTATTATGTGACCTTCCGGCGACCGATCCTGGTCAATTTCACTATTTGTGAGCACTTGTAACAGCGTGAACTGCTTCAAGGCGAGAAAGTATTGGCTGAAAGGTCTTGCGAGTAGAAGCGATCTACTTGCGCGGGATTCATCGATGCGATCCCCGCGGACAAGACCCGACCGCTCAACAGAAACGGCGAGCAACGCGGGCGTTCCACAGCGCCCGCGCGTCGCTGTTCGCGCGCCATTGATTGTCACCCAACCCCTTGGCTATACGGAGCCCGCGCGATAAGACGGCGGGCGGGTGCCCGGCTCCCGGCCGGGGGGATGTGCGCGATCAGGCGCCCCTACCAAAAACAGACTAATTTCAGAGGGTTGCCGATGTCCTCGACTTTCGACACCGTGGCCAACATCATTTCCGAGACGTGCGACATCGAGCGCGCGAAGATTACGCCGCAAAGCCACGCCATCGACGATCTCGGCATCGATAGCCTGGACTTCCTCGACGTCGCATTCGCCATCGACAAGGCATTCGGGATCAAGCTGCCGCTCGAGCAGTGGACCCAGGAGGTTAACGACGGCAAGGCAACGACCGAGCAATATTTCGTGCTGGGGAACCTCTGTGCGCGGATCGACGAGCTGATCGCCGCAAAGGGCACCGCACCCGCGTAATCGAAATCGCATGCGCCTCGAGTACTTCCTCCTCATCGACCGGATTGTCGAACTCAAGCTTGACGACCACACGATTCGCACCGAGGCGACCGTTCCGACGTCTTCCACGATCTTCGAGGGCCATTTCCCGGGTCACCCGTTGATGCCCGGTGTGCTCCTGATCGAAACGATGGCGCAGACCTCCGGCTGGCTCCTGATCGCGATGCATAAATTCGCCCGCATGCCGTTTTTTGCCGCCGTGAAGGAGGCGAAGTTGCGCACCTTCGTCACGCCCGGACAAGTGCTTGCGGTCTCGGCCAAGCTGGTTCACGACGGTTCGGGCTTTGCCGTCACCAAGGCCGAGATCAAGTGTGAGGGGAAGCCGGTGTGCAACGCCGAGCTGACATTCCGTCTGGTCGAATTTCCCAACCCGTCGTTCCGCGCCAGCATGGAAAATGTCGCCGCAGAGATCGCGTTCCCCATGGAAGTGCTTGCCCATGGCTGATGCGCGTGCGGTCTGGATCACCGGCGTGGGGATCGTCAGCTGCCTCGGGGAAGGCATCGAGGCGCATTGGGAGGGCCTGTCCAAGCCTTCAAGCGCCGATACCACCGCCTTCGCGCCCTATGTCGTGCACCGCGCCGTGCCGGTCGATTTCGACAAGCAGATCCCGAAGAAGGGCGATCAGCGCCAGATGGAGGCGTGGCAACGCTACGGCGTCTACGCGGCGGGGCTCGCGCTCGAGAGCGCGGGCATGAAGGGGAATGCCGATCTGCTCGCGCACACCGACATGATCGTCGCGGCGGGTGGCGGCGAGCGCGACCAAAATGTCGACATCAGCGTGCTGGCAGGACTGCGCACCGCGAACGATCGCGGCGCCTATCTCAATCAGCGGCTGATGAGCGACCTGCGCCCGACGCTGTTCCTCGCGCAGCTTGCGAACCTGATGGCCGGCAACATCTCGATCGTGCATGGCGTCACCGGCTCCTCGCGCACCTTCATGGGTGAGGAGCAGGCCGGGGTTGATGCAACGCGCATTGCGCACGCCCGTATCACTGCCGGACAGAGCGAGATCGCTCTCGTGGGCGGCGCCTACAATGCCGAGCGGTTCGAGGTCATTCTGTACTACGTGCTGGCCAAATGTCTCACGCACGACCAGCACACGCGGGTCTGGGAACGCGCAGCGATCGGCGGCGGGATGGAGCTCGGCACCCTCTCGGCGTTTCTGGTGCTCGAGGAGAGGCAGCACGCGGTCAAACGTGGCGCCAAGCCGTTCGCGCGGCTGACCAGCATCGAGTCCGACTGCGTGAAGCGCACCGCGGGCGCGATCACGGGCACGCTGGAGCGGATGTGGTCCGGCGTTGCGCAGCGGGTAAAACCGGAGAACGCAGCCCTTCTCTCGGGCGCGACCGGTGTGGAGGGCGTTACGGCGGAAGAGCGGGCATTCCTGGCTCAGCATCCCGGCCTTGCTGTGCGCGCGACCGGCACCCATCTCGGTCATGGGCTTGAGCCGCAATTTCCGGCTAATGTCGCGTTGGCCGCGGTCGCGTTGCGGCACGGGCACCTGTTTCCGCCGGCCGACGAATCCGGGGTTGAGCGGGCAATGGATGCGCCGCTACAGCAGGTGGTGGTGACGAGCATCGGGCACCGGCGCGGCGAGGGTCTCGCGCTTGTCGAAGCGGTCGACTGAGGGAGACAGGCAATGGCGAAGACCGACCAGGCAGGCAGGCCGATCGTCGTCGTCACCGGCATGGGGGTCATTACGTCGCTTGGCGCCGGCCGCGAAGACAACTGGCGGAAGCTCACCGCCGGCGAGTCGGGTATCCACGAGATCAAGCGTATCTCGACCGAAGGTCTGAAGACCCGCATTGCGGGCACCATCGACTTCATTCCGGTCGACGATCACTCCTCGCCCGGATTGTCCGAGCGGCTCGCCGAGATCGCGGCCGAGGAAGCGATCGCCCAGTCCAATATCGGGAGCCGCGGCGACTTCCCGGGTCCACTTTTCATCGCGGTCGCGCCGATCGAGATCGAGTGGGATCAACGCGAAGAGCTGGTGCGCGCGTCAGGCGCGAATGGCGACCTCGGCTACGCCGACCTGATGCGCGCGGGCGAGACAGGAAACTTCCGCCACATCTATGAGCGCTTCCTGTTCGGCTCGGTCGCCGGCAACACCGCCGAGCGCTTCGGCACCAAAGGATCGCCGATCTCGCTGTCGACCGCCTGTGCGTCCGGTGCTTCCGCGATCCAGCTCGGCGTCGAGGCGATCCGGCGCGGCGAGGCGAACGCCGCCTTGTGCATCGGCACCGACGCCTCGGTGAATGCCGAGTCGCTGATCCGCTTCTCGCTCCTGTCGGCGCTCTCGACAAGCAACGATCCTCCGCAAGGGGCCTCGCGCCCATTCTCGAAGGACCGCGATGGCTTCGTCATGGCGGAAGGCGCAGGCGCGCTCGTCTTGGAAAGCTTGGAGGCCGCGCAGGCGCGCGGCGCGAAAATCCTCGGCGTGCTGGAAGGCTGCGGCGAAATGGCCGACAGCTTTCATCGCACCCGATCGAGCCCGGACGGCAGGCCGAGCATCGGCTGCATGCGCAACGCGCTTAACGACGCCGCCCTTACGCCCGAGGATATCGACTACATCAATGCCCACGGCACCAGCACCCCAGAGAACGACAAGAACGAATATATGAGCGTCTCGGCGGTGTTCGGCGAACGCGCGACGCGCATTCCGATCTCGTCGAACAAGTCGATGATCGGCCATACCATTTCGGCGGCGGGGGCGATTGAGTCCGTGTTCAGCCTGCAGACGCTCGAGAACCAGCGCATTCCGCCGACCATCAATTACGAGGTGCCGGATCCGGCGATCCCGCTCGACGTGGTACCGAACGTCGCGCGCGACGCCCGCGTAACGCATGTCATTTCCAACTCGTTCGGCTTCGGCGGACAGAACGTGTCGCTGGTCATGGGACGGGAGCCGCGCTGATGGCCGACACACGGCGCGTTCTGGTGACTGGCGGCGGGCGCGGGCTGGGCTCCGCCATCGTCCGCGGCCTTGCAGTCGCCGGCCACGACGTAACCTTCACCTACCGCTCGGCGGGCGCTGAGGCGGACGCGCTAGTGAAGGAGCTGACGGCTGCATATCCGGGCCGCGCCTTCGTGGCGCATCAGGCGGATCTGGGCGACAAGGCCGCCGTCAATCAGCTCGTCGCAACGCTCGAAAAAGATGCGCCCTACTCCGCCTTCGTGCATAACGCCGGCCAGTCCTACGACACGCTCGCCGTGATGCTCGACCAGGACAAGGCCGAAGCCGCGATGCAGGTGAACTTCTGGTCGTTCACGCGCCTCGTGACCGGTCTCGTGCGCACCATGATGCGCGCCAAAGAAGGCCGCGTGGTGGTGATCGGCTCGGTGACGGCGGAGCGCGGCAACCAGGGCAACGCGGCTTACGCCGCGACAAAGGCCGCGCTGCTCGGCTACACGCGTACGCTGGCGGTCGAGATCGCAAGCCGCAACATCACGGTCAATTACGTGGCGCCAGGCTTCATCGATACCGAGATGCTTTCGAAGTACGAAAAATTCCGCGAGCACATGGAAGCACAGATCCCGGCCAAGCGTTTCGCCAAGCCCGAGGACGTCGCCGGTATCGTGACATTCCTGCTCTCGCCCGCCGCCTCCTACATCACTGGCGCCTATCTGCCGGTTGACGGCGGATTGACGGCGGCGCTAGGCATCCACCGCTGATGAAGATCCTCATCCTGAGGAGCGACCGAAGGTCGCGTCTCGAAGGATGGTGGCACGCTTCGCGCCTGCGGCCATCCTTCGAGGCTCGCTGCGCTCGCACCTCAGCGATGAGGGCTTAACTGGAATGCGTGCGCTGACGCTTGTTGCCGACCGCAAGCTCGAACTGATCGAGGTGCCTGAGCCGCCCTCGCCTGCTCAGGGCGAGGTGCAGATCCGCATCAAGGCGATCGGACTCAATCATCTCGACGTGTGGGGCTGGCGCGGCATGGCGTTTGCCAAGCGCAAGCTTCCGCTCGTCGTCGGCGTCGAAGCCGCCGGCGAGATCGCGGCGGTCGGCGATGGCATCACGGCGTTCAAGCCGGGCGATCGCGTCGTTACCTACGGCGGACTCACTTGTGGCACTTGCAAAGCCTGCCGCGGCGGGCGCGACAATCTCTGCGAAAACGTCTCCGGCGTCATGGGCTTTCACGCCGACGGATTCGCGCGCGACCTCGTCAACATGCCGGCCCGGCTGGTGATCCCCGTCCCGGCCGGCGTGAGCTTCCGCGACGCGACCTGCGCCCCCGTCGCCTTCGGTACCGTGCAGCACATGCTGTTCGACAACGCCAAGCTGGAGTCGGGCGAGTCGATCCTGGTGCAGGCGGGCGGCTCAGGCATCGGCACCGCGGCAATCAAGATGGCGAAGGCGATCGGTGCGACCGTGTTCACGACGGTCGGCGATGACGAGAAGATCGCAAAGGCAGAGGCGCTCGGCGCCGACCGCGTGATCAACTATCGCACAGAACGCTTCGAAACCATCGTGCGCAAGCTCACCGGCAAGAAGGGCGTCGATGTTGCATTCGAACACGTCGGTCCCGATACGTTCAACGGCTCGCTGCTGTGCCTGAAGCGCGGCGGGCGGCTCGTCACCTGCGGCTCGACCTCGGGGCAATCGACGCAGATCAACCTGTTCCAGCTTTACCTGCAGCAGTACCGCCTGTTCGGCTCATTCGGCTGCACGATCCGCAACGTGAATGAGAGTCTCGCCAAGATGGCGGCAGGCCTGACGCCGGTGATCGATACCGAAGTGCCACTTGCGCAATTCGAGAAGGGCTTGGAGCGGCTCGAAGGCCGAAAGGTTTTCGGCAAGATCATCGTGACGTTCTGACCGAAACGATGGCGCGCCGGTCGACCACGCTCAAGTTCCTGCGGCCGGTGAAGGGGGTATTCGAGCGCGTTCTCGGCTGGCTGATTGTCGGCACGCTCGCGGTCCTCCGCCTCATCAACCGTCAATTCATGGCGAATCTGGTGGGCCGCCTGATGCGCGTGGTCGGGCCCTGGTTTCCCGAACATAAAGTCGGACGCGACAATCTCCGCGCCGCGTTCCCGGACAAGTCGCCGGAGGAGATCGAGAACATCCTCGGGGGCGTGTGGGAGAATCTTGGACGCGTCGCGGCGGAGTTCGCGCACATCGACCGCATCGTGATTCAGGACCCGGGCCATCCCGAACGGATCCCGGCGCCCGATGTCATGATCGATGAGGCGACCTATGCCCGCCTGATGACCTTGGGCGATGCCGCGCAGCCAACCGTCGTATTCGCCGCGCATCTTGCGAACTGGGAGATACCGGCGCTCGCGCCGCACGCGTTCGGGTTCAAAACATCGATCCTCTATCGGCGTCCGAACATCGGCGCGGCGAGCAATGCGATCGTCGCGATGCGCGAACGCTGCATGGGGACGATGGTGGCAGCAGGCCTTGATGCGCCGCTCAAGCTCGGACGCGCGCTGGAAAGCGGCGGCACGGTCGCGCTGCTGGTGGACCAGCATACGAACCAGGGCGTCGATGTCGTGTTCTTCGGCCGCTGGGCCAAGGCCAATCCGCTCGCCGTGCAGCTTGCGCGGCTGACCGGTGCAAAGATCCGCGGCGTGCGCGTGGTGCGGCAGCCGGACGGCAATCATTTCTGGGCGGAGCTGACCGATGAGATTGCGCCCGTGCGCAACGCAGAAGGTGAGATTGATCTTCAGGCAACAACACAGGCGATTGCCAACGTCGTCGAAGGATGGGTGCGCGAGCACCCGGAGCAATGGCTCTGGCTGCACCGTCGCTGGCGCTGATCACTTGCCGGTCTTGATCCGGGTCCACAGCCGGTTGATCAGGCGCTGAGATTTCTGGTCGTGCGCCGTGAGCGTGTAGAACGTCTTCATTGTTGCGTCGTCGGGATAGACGGTCTTGTCGTCGGCGATCGCCTTGTCGATCAGCGGCCGGCTCGCCGCGTTTCCGTTGGCATAGGAAATGAAATTCGTGTTCTTCGCTGCGACCTCCGGCTTGAGCAGATAGTTGATCAGCGCGTGAGCCTCCGCGACATTCTTCGCATCCTTCGGGATTGCGAGATTGTCGAACCAGAGCTGCGCCCCACCCTTCGGGATCACATACTCGATCTCGACGCCATTCTTGGCTTCCGCCGCGCGCTTTTGCGATTGCTTGATGTCGCCCGAATAGCCAAGCACGAGGCAGATTTCCCCCGACGCCAGCGCGTTCAAGTATTCGGATGAATGAAACTTGCGCACGGCGGGCCGAATCTTCGTCAGCAGATCGGCGGCCTTCTCCAAGTCGGCCTGCTCTTTGGTATTAGGGTTGAGGCCGAGATAATTGAGCGCCGTGGCGAACGCGTCGTCCGGCGCGTCCAGCACATGCACACCGCAATCCTTGAACTTCGCGATCACCTCCGGCTTGAACACAATGTCCCAGCTGTCGATCTTGGAGTCCGCCCCGAGGACTTCGCGCGCCTTTTTCACGTTGTAGCCGATGCCGATCGTGCCCCACATGTAATTGACGGCGTGCTGGTTGCCGGGATCGTAGACCGCAAGCCGCTTCGCGATCTCATCCCATGCGTTCGCCAAGTTGGGCAGCTTGCTCTTGTCGAGCTTCTGGAACACGCCGGCCTTGATCTGCCGCTCCAGGAAGTAGGCGGTGGGAACCACAAGGTCGTAGCCGGAGCGGCCGGCGAGCAGCTTGGTCTCCAATAGGTCGTTTGAATCGAACGTGTCGTACTTCACCTTGATGCCGGTCTCTTTGGTGAAGTCTTCCAGCACCTTGGGCTCGATGTAGTCGGACCAGTTGTAGAAATTGACGGTCCGTTCGTTTCCCCGCTGCCCCGACCCTGTTCCGCTCAGCGCGGCAACCGCGCACAGCGCGAGGATAACTCGCTTCATCAATGTCTCCTTCATCCCGGCGCGCGACGCTAGCGGCCCGGACGAGGCCTCGCAAGGAACCGCGCGAACGGTTTCCGCAGCGCAAACCATGGAACAAATCGTGACGGAAAAACCACAGCTTCAGCCAACGTTAGCCACGCCGGAACACGCCACAAATCGCTGCGTTCTCGCCGCAATCCCGTCTTGAGCGGTCAGTAACCAGCCCGCCTCAAGCGGTCCCGTGGGGCACGAACTTCCTAACTGGAGAAGAGAACAGGATGCATAAGGGCACGATGCGTAGTTTGCTTGTCCTGGCCGGACTTGCGGGCGCTGTGTTTTCGTCAAGCGCAATGGCCGCCGATATCGCGCGCCCAGTTTACAAGGCGCCGCCTGCCGGCGCGCTCCCCGTCGCCTATGACTGGACCGGCTTCTACATCGGCGGCCACGTCGGATACGGCTGGGCCAAGAAGGATTGGCAGGACGGCTTTGGCCTGTTCAACCTCTCAACCGACGCGAACGGCTTCCTCGGCGGCGGACAGGTCGGCTTCAACTATCAGATCGGCCAGTTCGTCCTCGGCGCCGAAGGCGACTTCTCGTGGACCGGCATCAATGGCGGATCGACTCTGACCGGCGGCGTCGTGCCGGCTCCCGGGCGCTCCTTCAACACCGATGTGAACTGGATCTCGACGGTGACCGGCCGCCTCGGCCTCGCGTTCGACCGCTGGCTCGTCTACGGCAAGGGCGGCGTCGCCTGGGCCGAGGACAAGTTCTCGACCGACCTCTACACCTTCCCCGGCGCAGTCGAAGTGACCGACACGCGCATCGGCTGGACCGCCGGTGCTGGCGTTGAATACGCGTTTGCGCCGTCGTGGTCGGCGAAGCTCGAGTACAACTACCTGGACTTCGGCACCAAGGCCGTGTCGTTCGCCCCGGGAACATCCACCGACATCGATCAGCAGATCCATACGGTGAAGCTCGGCATCAATTACAAGTTCGGATTCCCGGGCATGGCGACCGCCCGCTACTAGGCGCCGTCGAGTTCCAATCCAAAACCCCGGAGTTCACGCTCCGGGGTTTTTCTTTGCCTGGACCTCACGCGCGCGACTCTTGCTATGCTTTGCCGGGGCGCTGGGGATTCTCATGAATATCGTTCTTGCCGTCTTCGCCGGCATTGCGGCGCTCGTCGGGCTTGGTCTGCTGTGGTGGCGCTGGCGTGTTGCGCGCGAGCTCAGAGTCATGTCGTCCGTCGAAGTCAGCGGCGCGGGCAGCGTGGCGGCGATGCCCGCCGGCCAGGTGGTCCAGGTCGCGGGTGCGTTGCGCGTGCGCCAGCTGCTCGCCGCCGAGTTCTCCGGACAACCCTGCGCCTACTACAAGGCTGAGATCGAGCGCGAGGAGGTCTACTACGAGCGCGACAGCCAGGGCCGCGATCAGCGGCGTACGCGCACGACCACCGTCTACTCCGAGACGAAATACGGCCAGTGCCTGATCGAAGACGCAACTGGCCGTGTCGGCATCGACTTCGATGGCGCCGACGTGGAGGCGGTCGAGGCGGTGAACGAACCCTGCGCGGCGCCGGGACAGGCGCAGATGGGCGGTATTGTCGGCGGCGTCCTCGCGGCGTTCGCCAACTCGAATTCGACCCACCGCCGCAAGGAAAGCATCCTCGCGCCCGACATTGCGGTATTCGTGCTCGGCGAGGTGCAGCAAGGCGGGTTGATCGGCAAGCCGGCGAAAGGCTCACACAACAGCATCTTCGTAATCAGCCACAAGTCGAAGGACGAGCGAACCGCCTCGCTGACCAAGACCGCGCGCTGGCTCCTGATCTTTATCCTGCTGTGCTTCGGCCTTGCCGCCGGGCTGCTGGCATGGTCCGTCGCCAAGGGCGAGGAGAAGAAAACCTCAGAGCTCATCCTGAGGAGCGTGCCATCGCGCGTCTAAGACGCGCGTAAACGACCGACTTTACGCACCGATGATGGGCGCGGCCTGTACGGCTGCTACTGAAGCTGTGCCCTCAGCGCGTTCCATAGAGCGAACACCTCGGCGATCTCAGGCTGGCTATCTCTGACCGCGGTGTGCACGAGAACAAGCTTCAGGTCCGGATCGACAAAAAGATGTTGTCCGCGAATGCCGAGAAGCGAAAGTCGCCGGGTGTCTCTGGAATACCAAATTTGATAGCCGTACTTGGCAGGCGGTAATTCCGTCTGAAGCGCATTGGCGGCCGACGCCGTGAGCCAGTCCTCGGGAACGATCGTCTTGCCCTGCCAATGGCCGCGATGGGCCAGCATCAGACCGAGACGTGCCCAGTCGCGGAGCACGGCGTTGATATAGGCAAACGTGACCTCCTGCCCGAATCTATCGGTGATCCACGTCGCATCGGCCTCCGCGCCCAGCGGCTGCCAGAGCTTTTCGGCGGCATAGTCGGAGACTGTTCGCTTCGTTGCGGCCGCAAGCACAAGACCGAGGACCAGCGATTCGGCCGACGAGTAGGAGAAGCGCGCACCAGGCGCGGCGCGGCGGGTGTTGAACTGCTTCACTGCGGCGATGCTGCCGATGGAGTCCGGCCCGACCGCCAGGCGGGCCAGCGTGCTGACATCGCTGGATCGGTTGACGTAATCTTCCGAGAAAGCGACGCCCGACGCCATCAGTAACAACGCCTTGATCGGGGTACGGCCGTATTCCGTGTCCTTGAGACCGGCAACATAGGTTTCCGCCAGGTCGTCGATCGAACGAATTGCACCCTCCTTCAGGGCGATTCCGATAAGGAGCCCAACAACGGACTTCGCCATGGAGAACGAGGCCAGCCGGTCCGTATCGGTGCGACCGTACTGGTAACGCTCGACCAGAATCGTGCCGTCTTTCGCGATCAGCAGGCCCGTCACCGGGTGACGATTGAGGTAGTCGTCGAGCGTCAGGTCGAGCCCGTTGAAGGTATAGCGAATGACAGGTTCGCTCGTTGCGCGAGCCAGTTGAGCTGGCTGCTTCGAAGCAGAAATGGTGCGCGCGGGAAAGAGTGTGTCGTAGCGGCTGAGAGCGCCGACGCGGCAACGCGTTTGATGAACGTAGTCAATCCCCTCGCAGCTCGGATATCCCTCCTTCCGGCCGAACGCGTCCGCATTTGGTCCGTCTGCACGAAAGCGCGGGCCGGTGCCTTGCGATGCGGTCTGAGCAAAGGCCTGCTGCGCATCCAGGACGAGCGCATCCAACACAAAAGAGAAGGCCGCCGCGCAGACGATCCCGGAGAGCTTTGTCACGCCGCGAGCGGTCATTGGAGAAAGGACCTCGTATATTGCGGCCTCTTACTTCACCACCACGGTCGTGCCGAGCGGCACCCGCTTGTAGAGATCGGCCACGTCCACGTTCCGCATCCGGAAACAGCCGGACGATTCCGCCTCGCCGACCGAGTCCGCATCGGGCGAGCCGTGGATCCGGTAGAGCGTGCTGCCCAGATACATCGCGTGCGTGCCGAGCGGATTCATGGGATCGCCGCCCTTCATGCGCCGCGGCACATCCGGTTGGCGCGCGATCATCTCCGCCGGCGGCGTCCAATCCGGATTTTCCTTTTTCGCCGTGACCTTGTGCGTGCCCTTCCACTGGAATCCGCTCCGGCCGACACCGATGCCGTAGCGCAGCGCCGAGCCGCTGTCCTGAATGAGATAGAGCCGCCGCTCTCCCGTATCGACGACGATGGTGCCCGGCTTGTATTTGGTCTCATAGCGCACGGTGGTGCGGCCAAAGTCGGTGCCGTCGAAGCCAAGGATGTTGTACATGCCCTTCTTCTGCGCGCCACCGCGCGGCATGTCTTGCCGCTCGTCGGTCTGGGCTTGCGCGAGACTGACGGGGCCAAGCAGGGCGGCGATTACAGCCACAGTCGCAGCAACATAACGTGTCAACACGAGTTCTATCCATCTGTCGGTGAATCGTGCGGCGCTACAGGAATAAGCTACGGCCTCTCCCGTGGGAAGACAATTGCCCCAGGCACGACACGATCGTCGCGCTACGCGACCCGCTTGAGCGCGCCGCCGAGCCGCTCGAGCGCGGCATCGAGCGTCGCGTCGTGCTTGGCGAAGCAGAAGCGCACGACGGAGCGGATCGGATCGTTGGCGTAAAACGCCGACACCGGGATGGCGGCGACCTTGTGCTCCAGCACCAGACGCTTGCAGAAGCTCTCGTCGTCCTCGTTGAGGCCGAGCGAAGCAAGATCGACGTTGACAAAATAGGTCGCCTCCGACTCGATCACCGGAAATCCGAGGGAGCGCAGCCCCGCGGTGAACCGGTCGCGGCTGCGTTCAAAATCGCGCCGCATCCCATGGAAATAATCGTCGGCCTTGCCGAGCCCGTAGGCGACCGCGCTCTGCAGGTTCGGCGGCGTCGTGAAGGTGATGTACTGGTGCGCCTTGGCGAGCACGCGCAGCACATTCGGCGCCGCGCAAACCAGCCCGACCTTCCAACCTGTCAGCGAGAAAATCTTGCCCGCCGAGCCGATCTTCACGCAGCGCTCGCGCATGCCAGGCATGGCGATCAATGGGATGTGCTGACGCGCGTCGAACATGACGTGCTCCCACACCTCATCGCACAACGCGATGGCATCGAATTTCTCGCAGTAGCGTGCGAGCAGCTCGAGATTGTCGCGCGGGAAGACCGTGGCTGACGGATTGAGCGGATTGTTGAACAGCACCACGCGCGTCTTCGGCGTGAACGCGCGCGCGAGCTTCTCCTCATCGAAGCGCCAATGCGGCGGCTCGAGCCGCACGAAGCGCGGCACGCCCCCTGCCCGCTGCACCAGCGGCAGATAGGCGTCGTAGAGCGGCTGAAACAGCACCACCTCGTCGCCGGGTTCGATCAGCGCCATCAGCGCGCCGGCGATTGCCTCGGTCGCGCCCGATGTGATCATGATCTCGCTCTCGGGATCGAAATCGAGATTCTGCCAGTGCTTGTAGTGCGCGGACACGGCGTTGCGCAGCTCGGGCAGCCCCATCATCGGCGGATACTGGTTCCAGCCGTTGACGACAGCGTCGGCCGCCTTCTGCAGCACGTCCTGCGGAAACGGGCCGTCGGGAAATCCCTGGCCGAGATTGACCGCATCCTGCTCGCGCGCAAGCCGCGACATGACCTCGAACACCGAAACGGGGAGATTGGAGAAAACGGAGTTCATGTCTCGGTCGGCAAGCCCGCTTCCTTCCAGGCCTTGATGCCACCGGCAAGGTGAGCGCTATAGGGCAGGCCTGCCTGCTGGGCGATGAGCGAGGCGCTCACCGAGCGATTGCCGGAGCGGCAGGCGAAGACGACGCGCTTTCCTTCAGGGTTGGGCAGCGCGGACGGGTCGAATTCCGACATCGGCATGTAGACCGCCTCGGGATAGCGCTCGACTTCGGTCTCGTTCGGCTCACGCACGTCGACGATCAGCAGCGTGCCTTCGGCAAGCCCCTTGGCGACTTCCTCGGGGTAGAGATCCTCTACGCTCTCGCGTCCGAGCGCCATGACATTCTCCCCACGCAAACTCGTTGCGCTGCATTATAGCTTCGACCGCGAGACCGCAACTTTCCCGGCTGGGAAGGCGCTCAAACCGCAACTTGTGTTCCAATCTCGACCACGCGCCCGGTCGGAATCTGGAAATAGTCGGTCGCGTCATTGGCACTGCGCGCAAGGCGCATGAACAACCGGTCCTGCCATTTCGGCATGCCCGACTTCGCCGCAGGCCGCAGCGCCCGCCGCGACAGGAAGAACGAGGTCGACATGATGTCGAACTGCCAGCCGAGCTTGCGCGCGATAGCCAGCGCCTTCGGCACGTTCGGGGTCTCCATATAGCCGAACGTCAGCGTGACCAGAGAAAAACTATCCCCGATTTGCTCGATCTGAACACGATCCTCCGGCTTCACGGTTGGGGTGTCGGCAGTCTCGACGGTCAGGACGACATTCTTCTCATGCAGCACCTTGTAGTGCTTGAGGCTGTGCATCAGCGCGGTCGTTGCGCTGGTAGGGTCGCTGGTCAGGAATACGGCTGTTCCGGCTACCCGTGTCGGCGGCCTTTTTTCGAGCATGGCCACCAATCCGCGCAGCGGCGTTTCCTGCCGGCGTGTCTTCTCGAACAGCAGCCGGCTGCCGCGCCGCCACGTATACATCACGAGCATCACGAGTGCGCCGAGAGCAAGCGGCATCCAGCCGCCTTCGAACACCTTGATCAGATTGGCGGACAGGAAGGTCAGATCGATCAGCAGGAACGGCGCGATCACGGCGGCCGCGAGCCACGCCGGCCATTTCCAGCTCTTCCACATCACGATGAAAGCCATCATCGCGGTGACCACCATCGTGCCGGTTACGGCGATGCCGTAGGCCGATGCGAGCGCGCTCGATGACCGGAACAGTACGACGAGCAGCAGCACGCCGATGAGGAGCAGCGTGTTGACGCGCGGCATATAGATCTGACCGGCGTGCGCCTCGGAGGTGTGGCGGATCTCGAGGCGCGGCAGGAGGCCGAGCTGGATCGCCTGTCGCGTGAGCGAATAGGCGCCGGTGATGACGGCCTGGCTCGCGATCACGGTCGCGGCAGTCGCGAGCGCCACCATCGGCAGCAGGGCCCATTGGGGGTAGAGCAGGAAGAACGGGTTCTCGATCGCTTTCGGATTGGCGAGCACGAGCGCGCCCTGCCCCAGATAGTTCAACATCAGCGCAGGAAGCACGACGACGATCCATGCGAACTGGATCGGGCGGCGGCCGAAGTGACCGAGGTCCGCGTAGAGCGCCTCGGCGCCAGTGACCGCCAGGAACACCGCGCCAAGCGCAAGCAACCCGATCATGCCATGGCTCGAGACGAAGCTCAGCGCGTGCCATGGATTGAGCGCGGCAAGGACCGTCGGATTTGCCGCGACATGCTGCAGGCCCGCGATCGCAATCGCGATGAACCAGACCAGGGTTATCGGGCCGAACAGCGCGGCGACCTTGGCGGTGCCGCGTGACTGCACGGCGAACAGCGCGAGCAGGATCACGACGGCGAGCGGCACGATGTACGGCTCGAATGCGGGGGTAACGATCTTCAGACCCTCGACCGCAGAGAGCACCGACAGCGCCGGCGTGATGACCGCGTCGCCATAGAACAGGGCGCCGCTGATCGTCCCGAGCAGAAAGAGGATCGGCGTCGAGCGTCCGAGCGCGCGTTGCGCGAGCGCCATCAGGGTCAGCCCTCGCCGTTGTTGTCGGCGCGCAGCAGGAGCAGCACGTATTTCAACGTGACGATGATGATGAGCGCCCAGAAGATCAGCGACAGCACGCCCAGCACCGCTGTGCTCGTCACTTCGCCACCCTTCGTCGCGGCGGAGATCGCCTCGCGGAATGCGTAGAGCGGGCTGGTGCCGATATCGCCGTAGACCACGCCGACGCTGCCCAGCATCAGCGCCCAAAAACTAGAACCCTCGCGCATTGCCGCTTCGGCAGGCGCGTGGGCCCCCGACGAGGTGGCCTTACCGTTCACTGTACTGTCCATGGGGCTTGGGCTGTTCCGCCAAACGCAGAGACGGCGCATTACATCACGGCTTCAGGAGAAGCAATACGACCG
>Ga0190275_10001624_pt1 | contig 16603 bp, 35 predicted proteins | sample Popmic550T_FD_133745 | JGI IMG/M metagenome (GOLD analysis project Ga0190275, IMG submission 133745) | Populus adjacent soil microbial communities from riparian zone of Yellowstone River, Montana, USA - 550 T | ecosystem: Environmental > Terrestrial > Soil > Riparian zone > Trees stand | place...
ACCGCTTAGTGTCGTGTCCTTCCAGACCGCTCCCGCTCCCACTGCTCCGGGGTCGGTGGTCTGCGCGTAGAACCTCGCAGGAAATGCTGCCTCGCCACCGGCAATGACGGCTCCCGGTGCAACAATCCCCGTCACTTCTGCTGGTGGGTCGGTCCCGTTATCGACGGTCAGGGCAGCGCCACCTGCTCCCGAACCCAGCGGCGTCAGGCTGATGGCGGTGTTGATGGCATGGGACGCCGCGGTCGTGTCATCCGCACCACGCTGCACGCTCCAGCGGGTGCGCTCGGTCGAGGTGCCAACGGTCTCGGCCCCGATGACGTACAACACCTCGGACTCGATGGTGACGCGGACGGGGTAGTGCTTGCCAGTGATGAGGTCATCGTCGTTGGTTTCGATGACGGTCTGATCGGCGTCGATTGCGGTGCCGAGGGTGGTTGCCATGAGTTCTCCTTAGATGACTGGAACCCAATCAAGGGTTCCCTGGGGGTGATCGCTGATGCCCATGGCTTCGTTGATCGGATAGCGCTTGCCGTTGCGCGCCGCGCACTCGGCGTCCTGATCGCCGTCGATCGCTTCGACCTCCGTGACCTCCAGCTCGCCGTAAGAACGCAGGGCGGCGTCGTTGTAGACGTTCATCGTCTCGGTGCGGCTGATCAGTTCCGACCGACCCTCATCGAAGGCTGCGGACTCCCTGATGCGTAGGCCAATGTCAGCGGGGCTCTCCCCTGCCTCGACGCCGTGCTCGATGGCCGACTGGATCTTGTCGCGGGTGGTCTGGTTGATGCCCGTGATGCGTTCACCGACGCTGGTACGGATAGCTTGGATGACCCGCTCCAGCCAGGTGTCGGCCTTGGCGGTGGGCTTGGATACCGTCGCGGTAGTCCGGTTGGCCACGTCACGCGCCATTGCCAAGATGGTGGGCTCGAGGGCTTCGGAGAATCTGCGGTCCTCGCGCTTGTCGCTCCACCAGGACAGGTCGTTCTTGCGGACGGCGTGGTCAAGCTTGGAGACGACGAAGACTTCCTGCTGCTTGAGGACACGTTGTACGACGGCGCGGACCTTTGGCTCCCATTCCGTCTCAGTCTTGGCCCTGAGTCCCAAGAGAGGCTTGCGCAGGTCGGCCTTGCCTTCGACTACTTCCGTTTCCTCGTCGGTGGCGGTGGAAGGTAGCAGGACCGGAGGCGCAGGAATTTCAGGCTCGGGCTCCTCGTCAATCCTCACCAGCGATTGATGAATGTAGATCGCTTTGCCCAGCTCCTCATCTTCGAGGGGTTCCAGCCCGAGGATGTTCCGCCGCTCGTCGTTGGTCAGCGGGCCGTTGATGCTCTTGGCCAGAGATTCGTACTGCGGTGTCTGGTCTGCGAACTCTGGGTAGTCGAATACCAGCGTGACCTTGACGCCCAACGCCTGCCAGCGATCCAGCAGCTCGAACTGCACCTTCTCACGGAAAGGCTCGGCCCGCTGCTTGACCGTCTCCCAGACGATCTCCTTGTCGGCCTCTGCGCGGTCGCCGTCATCAGGAACATTGATCCCGACCTGAGACACTGGCACACCAGCGTAAGCAAAGATGTCGTCGCGGGTGGCCTTGTTGATCTCGGTGTATTGCAGTTCCCTGAGGTTGGCCGTCATCTGCTCGAAGTCGAGCGGCATCTTGGCGATCTGCAACCGCTTGGCGGCGTCGGGGTCGGAGGTGATCGAGCGCCAGTCGCGGACAAACTGGACCCACTGGTCATCGGTGACCGTGGCTCCAACCTTCGGAGTGATGAGCCCCGACAGCCGGCCACCCGAGGCGAGAACTCCCGCGCCGTGCGCGTTGCTGAGTCGGTCTAACTCGATCTTGCGCTGGGCGCTCTCCACCCAGCCGACGCCCCACACGCCCCAGTCGGGCTCATCCATCGTGAAGTGGATGACCTCATCGACCGACAGCGGCACGCCGGTCCGCTGGTAGTCGGCGCCCATGCGATTGAGGACTTGATTCTCAGGGTGGTCGAGCACCCAGCCGACGACGTTGCCCGCTCGATCCTGTGCAGGCGTCATGCGAGCCGGGTTGATATAGACCAGTTCCAGTGGCGTATCGGCCAGCCGGTCGCGTTGATCGAGAAACCAGAAGCCGTTACCGGGCAGTCCCTGGTGGCGGAAGGTCAGGCCCCACAGTGAGTGGCGGTACTTCTTGGCGGCGGGTCGCTGGAGAAGTCGTAGCGGCTGCTGATAAGGCTCAGGAGACTTTTCGTCAACCGTGTCGCCGTTCTCATCCTCAAGGTGCCAGTCCATGCGAACGAAGAGACCGCCCAGTTTCCGCTCGGCTGTCGCCACCACTGCATTTGTGTGGAACAAGGCTTGCGCCTCGGCCATCAGGCGATGAGGATCGCGGGAGAAGCTATGGATCGGGGTGCCGTACATCATCGAGAAGGCACCCGGACCCGTCACCGCCTTGGCCTCGATAGGCTGTTCTATGACGGAGGGCAGCGTTTCGGTTCGGCCAATCAGCCGGTCGAGGAATGACGCCACGGCGCGCTCCTATGGAAGAAGTGAACCGCTGGCGTCCACAGCGGGGAGTAGAATCAGGGAATGGAGTACGAGACCGTCATGCTCACGGCGTTGGATGCCCTCTGGGACATCATGGAGAGCGGCGACTACGAGCTTCTGGCCCAGACCGGCATCTCTACCGCCGAGGCTTGCGATGGCATGGACGCCTTCGCGGAGGCCGTTCGGCACTCCTAGGCAATCATGGAGAACTGGTCCCCGGAGTAGCTGGGCTCCAGCATCAGCTCGGTGAAGGCCCACACCAGCGCGTCCAGCCGGTCGGGTGAGACTACGGACTCAGGGGTGAAGGTGCAGAGCTGGTCCTCCAGCTCGGTAAACATGCGGACGTGGGAGATGCGGCCCTGCTCGTACAGCCCTGCTATGGGCTCTGCCCGTACCCGCTTACCTCTCGAAGCAGTGACCTTGATGTAGTGGCCTTCGAAGCCCGCGCTTCGTAGCATCTGCTCCACCATGTCGCCGCCGTTGTTGGTCTCGGCCACGATGGCATCGGCCTTGAGGTCGTCATGCAGGGCTATGGCGCGTTTGGCCCAGTCGTTGGGTGAGAACCTGCCGGACTGGTCGTCTAGGACATAGCCTCGGGCGTCGATCCCTACGCCTGCAGCGATGATGCCGGTCTCGTCGGACTCGGGGCCATAGGTTACGGCCGGGTCGAGGGCGACCACGATACGGCGGTACTCGGGCTGAATCCCGCCAGCCACACGGCGTAGCGGGGCGTCACCGTAGGCGAACATGGATCGAGTCCATAGAGCGCCGGGTAGGTCATCCAAGATCTCAGCGTGGAGCTCCTGCCGACCGAGCCGGGTACCTTCATATCGACTGACGATGTCCCGGAAGAACTTGGGCGCCAGGTTGTCTCGGTTGTCATAGGTCGAGCCACTTGTCGCGATGGTGCCGGTGTCTTTGAGCAGGTCACGGATCAGAAGGGTCGGCCTTGGAGTAGTCGTTACCACCTGTCGCGGGAACTCGCCGAGCCTGATACCGAGCTGGAGCTGTTCCCATGCCTCGGGGTGCTCCCAAGCTGCCAGCTCATCGACCCATGCCGCTTCGCCCTGCAGGCCACGGAAGCCCTCGGGCTCGTCTGCACTGCGTAGAACCGCCACCGCACCGTTGGGCCACGTCAGGCGGCGTTTGGAGGGCTCGTAGGCTGGTCTGTTGCCGTCCTTGGCAATACGCAGGATGCCGGACTCGCCTTCGATCATGATGTCCCGCAGATCGCCGGAGGTCCGGCCGGCCAGAATCCAGCGCCCGTAGCGGGAGACGTTGGCCTGTACCCACTCGGCTCCGGTGCGGGTCTTGCCCCAGCCCCTGCCGGCGAGGATAAGCCAGGTCAGCCAGTCACCGTCAGGTGGTAGTTGTTCCGGGCGGGCTATCGCTAGCCACGGTCGCTGGTTCAGCACCCTCCTCAGCACGCCGTCCGGCTCGCTGCGCCAGTTCCTCTCGGATTTGGTCGGCGATACCGCGCTCGTGGTCGATGTGGTCATTGGTCCATGACTCCGTGCGTCCCGTAGCCTCGCCGACCTCGAGCCGGTACTTGTCGATCAGGATGCCGACGCTGGTGGCGTAGTTCTGCACCGCGCTGGCGGGAGCGATGGGGTACACAACCTCGTCGCTGTCCTTACCCTTGAAGTCGATGTGCTCGGCATCCATGCGGTCGAGCAGGTCGTCGGCCTTCTCAAGCAACTTGAACCGCAACCGCTCGCGAAGCTGCGCTGACTGGGCCATCAGCATCTCCGTCGCGGCCCGCGTTTTTACTGGTGCAACCGTGTGCACTCGCCCCCGCCGAGCCCATGACGCGATGGTGGGTTTCGGGACCCCGGTCTGACGACTGGCCTCGGCCACGCCCTTCTGGACGTAGATCGCCAGTGCCTCAGCCCGTTGGTCCATCGTGTACTCGCGTCCGGGCATGGTTCAGACCAGCAGCGTCAGAACCCACAGCGCCAGACCCAGCGCCGTCAGGTTGACTCGTGAGAACAGGCCGAAGGCGTCCAGCGCGAAGCACACCAGCGCAGCGATCAGCAGTACCAGGTCAAGGGTCAGAGTCATCGGTCGTTCCTTGTGTTCAGCGTAGGTGGTTCGTCGTTCATGCTCTCCCCGTCCACCGGGACGAACCACGGCAGGAGCAGGGCTGCTAGGGCGAGGAGGATGGCGGTGACGAGGAAGATCCAGGCGAGGAGGGTCATGGCCATCGGTAGACCGGGCCGCCAGCGACCGTCTCGGTTTCCTCACGGAGTAGGGCAGCCAACCGAGGAAGATATCGCGGCGGCCGTTCTAGGGCAGTCGTGAAGTCTTCCCAATCCTCCGCAGAAAGGACGATCTCGGTATCCATGACTAGCCCGAAGTCGGCGTCTGAGGCTTCTGGCCGGAGCCGAGGAACTGGCCACCCGTGGCAGCAGCGAGCACCGCACCGATCAGGGTACGCACCAGGCCGAAAGCGAAGCCGGTGGCCCATGTCTCGATGTCAGCAAAGCCGTGTGTCTGCCAGTTGAGGGCCGCGGCGGCGATCTCGACCAGCGCCGTGCCGATGAGGGTATTGACGATCAGCCACACAGCCTCGGGGCCGATCCTAAAGTTATAAAGCGGCGAAGGACTGGGCGGGGTAGGCGGTGTCGGGGTCATTTGGGCGGTCTCCTATGCGGCCGATTACCGGGAAAATGCGGTAGCGAAGCGCCGCCGCTACCGGGGTAGCGCGGCAATAGCGCCGAACTTCTGCCGCTTATGCGGCGGCAAGGGTGCGGGCAAGACAGACCTCGCACCACACGAAACTACGGTCCTTCTGTTCGATCTCGTATCCCAGCTCATACCCGTTGATCGGGGCGGGTCGGCCTCGCTGGTTGCGGGGTCCGGGCATACATGCGGTGGGGCGGTTGCAGGACTCGCATTCCGACAGGTAGGCGACCTCAGCCCCGATGCTCATGGCTTGGCGTCTGGAATGTGAGGGCAGTGGTAGGAGCCGCACCAGACATATCGAGGATGCGGACGGTGACGAAGGACGGCCGCCAGATGGACGAACCAGCCTCGGGTCCGGCGCACTCGGTACTGCATCCGAGATCGCATCTTCCAGCGCCACTCACTCATCGGGTTCATCCCTGCTCGTCCTGGGGCTGGCCGTAGCCGTCTGATTCGTCGGGCTCAGGGACGGGCTCATCGACCAGCTTCTCGGCGTCCTCTTGGGATACTTCGGGGAGGTCCTGCGGATCGACGCTCATCAGAAGTTCCGGCCCTTGAGGTCGATCAGCGGGCAGAACACCCAGCGCCACTTGGACTTGATGTACTGAGCACCGACGAACCAGCGCGAGCCCGAACCGAAGTTCTGGCCGACCACCTCGGCGATGATGTGGAACGCCTGATCGGTGGGCGAAGCACCGAAGTCGGTATTGGTCAGCGACCGTCCAGCTCGGCGCGGCTTGCCGGCGATGATGGTTGCCTTCCAGCCGTAGCGCGAGGTGAAGTCCACGGGAAGCTCTCCTGATGGAAGGGGCGGACTGGCGATGACCTTGGCCTGGTCAGGGACCACGCAGTACCGGGGCGAGTTGGAGATCCACGCGCCCTGCAAGATCGCATCGGAGTAGAACCTTCGGCCCTTGGTGGGATCAGCGCCCCATGAGCCGGGAACGTTGAAGTTCGGGTCATTGATGTACACGCCGCGCATCCCATTGACGAAGGCCGGGCCGACGATGACCACTGCATGCCATCCCCCGAAGCTGTGGCCGCGCACCTGCGGATCGACGCGGGACATCTCAATGCCGATCAGGATTGGCCGGCGGCCTGAGTCAACGAGGCCATGCATCTCGGACAGGCTGTTGATCTGGCGCACGCTGGCCGGGACGCCGCGGCGCTCGAGCATGTCCTTCTGCTGCCATGCGTTGGTCGCGGTGCCTTGAGGAGCGCCGTAGTACGAGAGGCCGTTGACGTTGTACGGCCCCATCCCGGCGATCGTCTTGCGAGTGGCCTCAATGCCCAGCCAAACGTCCTTGTAGAAACAGGCGATCTTGCTTACCGCTGTCGGACCGCAATTGAAGGGCTGTGAGTACTGGGAATTGGATTCCCATTGAAATCTGCCGGGGCTAGTGATCGCGCTCGTGTACACCATGCTTACGACGCTCCCAGAAGGGAACGGCGCGTCGGATGTTCTCGCCCATCGTCACGGCTTCTAGGTGCTCGGGGTTCACGCAAGCCGGGGTCCGGCACAGATGGTCGAGTGTCAGTCCTTCGGGAATCGGACCGACCAGCAGCTCGTAGGAGATGCGATACGCCTGCTCCAGCCGACCATTGCGCCGGAACACTCCCCGCCCGTCCTCGGCTGATCCACCGGCTTCCCACAGCCAGCAGGATTCGGTCTTTCGGACCTTCTGCCAGAAGCGGTCGCGCCAGTCGGGCAGTAAATCCCACCGCCCGCCGAGCGGGTCGCCGTTGCGCCACCACTTCTTCCAATGACGGTTGCACCAGCCGCGCTTGACCGCTGGTACCGCGCAGCCCTCGATGGAGCAAGGGGGACGCTGATACGGAACGATCGGGGTCGGGGTATGCACTCCGTGGCGGTACCACTGCTGGTAGTGGCGACCGCATAGCCCGCGTCGATCGCTGACTCGTTCGCAGCTCTCGACGGAGCAGGTAGGATGCGTCATGTCGAACCTCTGCATAAGGTTTGGCCGGCCCCTGGAAGTTCACCGCTTCGCAGGGGCATTTCGTTGCGTCCATTTTACCTCTCAAGGCGGTCTGGTACGTCACATCAGCCTCTCGTAATCGGCCATAACCGCCACGCCGGGCTTGGGAGTGCAGAACGTATCTCCACGAACAGCGGTGAAGATCGAGCCACCCAGTGCCTTGAAGGTGTTCACGGCGTAGTCGAGTTGGGCCGGGGAGTCGTCGCCGGAGTTTTCGGCCATGACCGGGTACAGCCCTGCGGCTTTGCCTTCATTGGCGATGTAGGTCATCGGCCCACCCCTGCCAGTGGATTCGGCGTAGGTGGCCCACGGTGCGACCAGCGGGTCATTGAGGGCAGCGAGGCCGAGGATGTGACGGCGGTGGTCGTAACCAGGCTGAACTTCGCCGTTGCGCTCCCATGCCGAGGTGCCGCTGAGGTTGGTCTGTACCGCGAGTTCGAAGTCTCCGGGCCGCATCCCATCCGAGGCAAGAAGAACGCCGATGGGTCCGGCGAAATGCTTGCGGATGTCTCGCACCTGCCATGTCGCGAAGGCAGTCAGCGAGTCGAGGTGCCACGTTAGGAATCGGGCGGCTTCGCCATTCGGAGAGGGTGCGCCAGGCTTCCAGTCCCCCGTAGGGCGTTTGCCATCGGTCGCGGCGCCGAACGACCAGTAGCGGTTCATGTTTCCGGTGGCTTCCTTGGTCGGCGGGTACTGGAGCTCGCCCCAATGCCCTCCACCCACGCGCACGGCTGCGAAGTCATGGCCCATGTGGGCGAAGACCATCTGGGTGTACGCCTCGGCATACCCTCGCAGGGACGTGCCGTGGATCAGGTTGGGCTCGTCGCCTGCGTACACAACGCCGCGCTGGTCAACGAACTTCGCCAGCGGGTTTGCCCGCAGCCAGCCGGGTGCATGGTGGGCGCCGTAGTTCAGGATTAGCTTGAATCCCAAAGAGCGCAGGTTGGCCCACTCGGCCTTCTTGCGGTCGAGGTAAGCGAAGTCGTAGGTGGTCTGAGAAGGCTGAGCGGTGGCCCACGACAGCTCTACGACCAGAGCCTCTACACCCCTACTCCGAAGATTGGCCATGTCGCAGCCTGCGAAGCCGGGCAGCATGCCCCACAACCGAACCGGGGCCGGTGCCGGAACGGTGAGGGCCGGGATGCTGACCGTATCGCCTGCTCCGATGGTGGCGATGCCGTCCTTCACCCATCCACCCGTAGGCTTCGGGCCGCGGCGGATGGTGCGCTCATGTCCGACGAGCAAGGGGATGTTGCGGTCGGTCACGGACTACCTCAGCCTAGGGAAGGGGTCGGTTGACGATGGCAAAGACGATGGCCCCGATCCCACCGACTCCTAGGAAGCCCGCGATCCAGCGCCAGGTGTTGACCGCGCCTTCCTGCCGGTCCATCACCTTCTCGACGGTGTTGATGCGAGCCTCCAGGGTCCGCAGCTCGGCGCGGTGGGCGTCAATCGACACGTACTGGCCGTTCGGGCTGAACCGATCAGCGATGCTTCCCAAGTCATTGAGGCGACGGTCCATGGCCGCCACTGCCACGCTGACCGCTGTTGCCTCGGCTGCGTGCTGCTCACGGTGGGCCTGTGACGCAACGTCGTGGATCTTCTCGTGCGCGGTATGCGCTTCGGTGTGGGCGTTGCGGTGATGGCCCTCGGACTTCTCGGCCGCCTCGAGAGCCTTGTCGATGGCCTTCTGTTCCTGCGTGTGCTTCTCCGCATGGGAGGTCAGGATCGAATCTCGCAGGAGACCGCCCATGCGTTCCAAGGCGTCCGGTTCAGTGGTCACGGGTCACTCCGAGGGCACGGGGCGGCCCGACGAAGCGGGCGCAGGGGGAAGGAAATTCAAGATTCGTGAAACATGGCCGCCGAATAGCGGTCCTTATTCATCGAATAGGCAAGTTCATTGAATAGCGGGCACCGCCCGGCTGGGGGCGGTCAGCAAGGGTGCACGAAGCACGCTGGGTACGCCGAACGGGGTAAGCGTGAGCAGTCCCGTGCGGGTAGCGTGTTCGACTGCTCAGAAGTTTACGCGCTCTGTCAACGTCACGTAGCGGGATGCGTAGATTTACCCCGATTGTGTCCTACGCGGCGTACTCGCTCTGGCCCGTGCAATCTGCTCCTCCAAGTGGCGGGCGAAGTTGGCGTCCTCACTGGCCCACTCGCCGCAGGAGCACGAGTAGAGCGGCAGCCCCATAGCCAGACGGCGCGATGGGTCCGTCAGTGACTTACTCACGACATGCTCGGCAGCCACCTTGCGGCGGATCAGTTCATCAATCGTCGGCATAGCGATGCACCCACACTTCGGTTCCGGTGGCCGGATCGGTGTATGTCTTTGTTGGACGGCACCAGCAGTCGGGGTCGTCCCGATGGCCGTACTGGGGTCCGTCGAGGTCCACGTCCTGCGTGAACTTCCCGCCCTCATCATCGAAGGCGTACAGCGTCAACGGGACGGTATGGCGCTCACTCATCAAGCATCTCCGGGTCGCGGCCGGCAGCAATCCATCCCTCGCGAAACGCCTCATCTGCGGCAGTTCGCTCCTGCTCAATGGCGACGGAACATCGGCGGATGAAGTGGTCGTGTGTCACGCAGTAGGGCCGGTATGCAGGGTCGTCGGAGATGATGCGGCACGCTTCCGGACTAGTCATGCGGCTGGCCGATACGGTCGCCGCTCCGGCAGCGGAGCCTCGCTGCCCGGTTCACGGCTCAGACGGGCCTCAGAGTCGATCCTGTGGGTTCTGGCGCGCCTCAGGGCATGGAGCAGCATCTTCTCCACGTCGGCTACATCGAGGTCAAAGTGCCACGCCAGATCGGCGGGTTCCTGGCCGAAGCGTGCGCACTGTGAAAGCATCTCTCCACAGAGGGAGAGCGTGTAGCCCGGTCGCTGGTGGTCGGTGTGCACTGAATGGCACCACTCCGAGGCGACGTAGATGGATTCCATCGCTGGACGGACGCGGGGGTCGGGGCCGCGGTCCCATACCTTCTTCGATGAAGGGCCGGCTCCGGTTCGGAGGTAGCGATGTAGCCAGCCGGAGAATGGCGGGCCGACTCCCCCCTCGTCGGTGTCCTTCGGCCAACCCCTGGCGTCCAATTCATCGAGGCTGGTGGAGGTTTGCCTTTGGTGGAGGCCGGGCTGAATCTCGTAGTGAAAGGCACGGCGGAGCTCCAGGATGAGCGGGCGCAGGGCGGGTGCTACGGCTTCGGCGTCGAGCTGCGAATCGGAGCGGCGAATAGTCACCAGGGTTCCTCCTGTTCGGCTCGACCACGGCGGGCCTGCACTCCAGCGACGATGCCTAATTGGCTTGGCGTGATGCCCCGGATGGGCTTGGGGAAGGCAACCTTCGCGAAGCGGACCCTTCGGCGCGCCCGGACCTCTCTGGTCTTTGCCCCGCCTGGATTGCCGCGGACCACGTTGTGAACTGGGTTCAGCTCAAAGATGGCCCGTCCCTCAGCATCGAGGGCCGCTCCCTCGGTGGCGAAGGCGTAGAAGTCGAAGCTCCGAACGTCGTAGCACCACAGGGCTTCGCGGAGGTGCCGGCCAATCCGACCGATGGGCTCGCGGCTCTTGCCAACGTACAGCGGGCGGGTTAGATCCTCGCCCCAAGCGACGTAGACGTAGCAGGCGTCGAGGTCGATGACCGGCGCAGCCACCGTGAAGCGGCTCAGGACCCCATCGTCCCAGCTCATCGTGAGCCCCTATGCAGGACCCTATCGGCGCGTATGGGGTCATCTTGTGGCGCAGTCTGTCGCGCTAAACCCCTCGTGGTTTGGGGTGGCCTACGGGGCTTGAACCCGTAACCTTCGGAGCCACAATCCGATGTCTGCACGCACGATTTTACCATTCGCAGGACCCCAACCGGGTCCCTATCGCGCTTTTCGGCGCTCCAATGAGCCGACTGCGGACCGTTGCGCCTCGGGGATGACGTGGGCGTAGAGGCGGCTTGTGAGAGCAGGGTTGCGATGTCCGAGCTGCTCGGCAATGACGCGCATTGGGACCCCATCGGCCAGCATGAGTGTCGCGGCCCCGTGCCGGAGGGCGTGCGGTGTGATGTGGCCAAAGCCATGAGGGCCGAGGAATCTCGGAAGGGCATGGGTGACGCTGCTCCCCCGCATCCGTCCGCGGCCTCGCGGGGCGAAGAACACGGGCTCACCAGGACCGCGGCGCGGCGCTGCGACAAGGGCCTGCCGTAGCGCCGCCACCGCGTCGTCACTGATCGGAACCGCCCGGACGGTAGTCTTGGAAACTCGGACCCGGACGAATCGGGCATCGAGAACGAGGTCCCCCTGGTCGAGTCCAATGGCCTCCCCGAGCCGCATCCCCGATCCGAGCAGCAGCCGCACGATCGGTCCGACCCACGTTCCCTCGACGGCATCGAGGATCGTATCGGCCTCGTGCTGGTGGAGGGGCCGGACTGGTACTTGCTCGACCCGTGGCAGCTCTCGGATATCGGCCGGATTGTCGGGGATGAGCCTGTCACGAATCGCCGAGCGGAGGGCGATGCGGAGCGTAGTGATGACGCGGACGATGGTTGCGGGGCTGAGGCGTTTGCGCTCGAGGTCATCTACAAGACGCCGAACATCTGCCGGCCGCAAACGGGACAGCGGGATACCACCCAAGAGAGGGAGGATGTGGAGTCTGACGTGGCCTCGATAACTGGTGAGCGTTGAGGGTCGAACGCTGCGACCGTGTGACCGCAACCATCCGTCCAGGTATTGACCGAGCGTCCCAGTCGAGGGTTCGACTCCCGCTCCGTAGGCCCGCCTAAGCCGTTCGAGCTCAGCGAGGGCTTGACGCTCCGACTGACATCGGATGCGCTTGCTTCTGCGCTTGCCGTTGACCGTTCCCAGAGGGTATCGGGCAATCCAGACACCGCCTGATCGGTAGACGGTCCCCTCCCCACGCCGTCGTCGTCGCGCCACGATCGCATCATGCCACCCTCCGGTACGCGGCGGCTAGGTATGTCTCGACCTCGCCTTCACTGACCAGGGTGCGTCGGCCGATACGGGTCGGCCGGATCTGCCCGGACGCTATCAGCCGCTGAACAGTACGCACGCTCACGCGCAGAACCGCGGCAACTTCCGAAAGCGTCAGCAGGCGGGGCATTACCTAGTCCCCCCAATGGATCGTGAATCCACGATCTCGGTACCGGAACGATATTCCGTCCCGCTGTCCCTGAATGTAGGGCGAGTAGGACCAGTGAACTCCGAACCGACCATATCGCTTCTCGATGCTCGGCCAAGTCCAGCTTTCATTGCGCCAGATGCGGAGGCGGGGCATTACCTAGTCCCCCCCTTGCTCAGGAACCGGCCGAAGTCCGTAGGCAGTCGCCACGCGAGCGGCCATCTCGTACCAGTTGCCATGATTGGGGTCGTCCGGCCGGATCAGCCCAGAGTCCGCGATCGCTTTCGCCAGTCTCTCTAAGTCGATGGCATCGGCTTCCTGCTCAATGCGAATGATCGCCTTTCGGAGGTTGATCGTCGGGGCCGCTAACAAGGCTTTGCCTGCCATTGTCTGTGGCTCGTCGGAGGTCATCGGGATACCTCATCGAGAACCCGCTGAATCTCTCCTCGCAGACCACCAACTCGTTTCACATCAGCGATCCACTTGCAGTCGGCGTTGTGGTCGCCGGGATCGCGATCAGGTTGATTGTCCGCGCACCAACACCAGCCCTTCCGGTCAACGGCGAACAGATGTGGCTGCGCTCGACGCAATAGGTCCACCAGGGGCTCACGCCCGGATGAGGGGTCAGGTGGGGTGCTCTGCTGGGTCATCGGACCACGATCCCGTGCCCGCAACAGGCTCCAGTCGAGCCTTCGATCCAACCGAGACACGGATCAGGGCCGTAGTCACCTTTGGCGGTGAGGCCGCACTTCACGCATGGTCGCTCCGCACCACCGGATGCAGGGGCCAACGAGTCGTCGTCGGAGTGCCGCCACATCGACCCGTCCCAATAGACCGGATGGCCGCGCATCTGAGCCGTGACCGTCATCGCTTCACCGGAACCATTGCCATCTTCCGCATCTCATCGAGCCATCCTTGGACTTCGGGGTCAGCAACCACAGACTCCAATGCGGCCTTATCGAAAATATGCCCAGTGGGGAAAAGCATTTCCTCAGCGTGGACGATGGCCGACCCCAGCTTCGCCAACAGCGCCGGACTCGGATTGAACGGATCGCTCATGCCTTCCCTCTCTCGCAGGCCGTCCGGGGGTGGGGTGCTCTGCTGGGTCATCGGGGCACCGCCGAATCAGTAGGCACCTGGGGGGTGTCGCTCCGTGAAGGAATGGCGATCGCAATGGAGCCACCGTCCGGTGACGCGCATCGAATGTGAGCACCGCCACCGTGGTCGCGTCCGAAGTGGAGCGTATGGTTCTCGTGTGTCAGGAGCCAATCGAAGGCGATGAGCCAATCTAGGACGCTCAGCTCAGCCTCAGCCTCGATGGCTCGGATGTCATTCGAGAGCCCGGTGTCGCTCGGTGGAGCCTTGGCCTGCCACACGTCGCAGACGCCACACGCCCATTCGTGGGGATCAGTCGAGGGGTAGTCCGGGATCGGGTGGCGAAACTGTGGCGGGTGGTCACATTCTCGACCCTCGGCTACAAGCAGCAGTCGGTAGGCATGGAGGGCTTCGCTGTCGCTCACAGTGCTCATGCCTTCCCTCTCTCGCAGGCCGTCCTGCGCGCTATGGTGTGTCATGCGGCGGCCTCCAGACGTTCGACCCAAAGGTTGATGCCGGGCGCGGCCTTGCGGTTCACCTTCACGGAAAGGTCAATCCCTCGGAGGTGGTCGATGGAGTCGTCCGGGATGACCCCGGCTACCACCAGGCCGTCGATGGCGCCCTTGAGTCCGGCCACCATGTTGTCGAAGTCCCGCCGTCGCTCGACGTTGTAGACGAACTCGATGTGCAGCCGAACCGGCGTCAACCGGGCGTCCTTCCAGCCGGCCTCGAGCGAGGCGGTCCACACGTCCTTCGACCACTGCTGGCGTGACAGGCCGCGGTCGATGTAGTGCATCCGCTGGAGCTGGTTGGCGGTCGGCGGATGACCGGGCAGGAAGATCAGCGGCGCGACAAAACTGGTCATCGGGCGCTCCTATGCTCCGGGTCGTAGGGTCCGGGGGGAGGGACCCTGTGAATATGCGGCCACGGAAAATGCTCTGGATCGCCAGCCACTACCTCGTCGCCCGCCAGAACGGCACCGCCCAAACAGCAGCATGGATCGTCGGCATAGAAGTACCCATCCTCTTGGTCTGAGAGGCAGGAGCCACAATGCGGAAACCCAGGATGTAGGTCGCTGTCAGTCATCCTTCGCTTCCCTCTCGATGTCCAATATGGCCGCCCGCAGGTCCCCAATAGTCGGCCCGTTCTTGACGACGGCGTAGATCATCCGATCATCGGTGGCGGCCCCATCTATCCATCGAAGAAGGCGCCTCCCGGCCTTCGTCCGCGGCTTGGCAACAGCATGCAAATCTTTAGGGCTCATGCCACAGCCTCTTTCGGGTGGGGTCCGGGCGGGGGATCTTCTGGCGTCTGCGGACGCCCGCTATCGCTCACCGACACTTCCTCGACGGCGTTCAGCCGATAGGCGATGCGTGCCAGTTGGCCCATGTGCTCCTCGAGCGAGCCACGGCACACGGCCCCGAGCGGTTCATTGAGAGTCTGGTGGCAGATGACGTTGGAGTCGGTCGCCCGGGTTTCTCGGACCATCTGTCGGAGTCGGCCGGCCCGAAGTCGCATCTTGTTGCCGGGCCGGAAGATGCACGTCGAACATTGCTCGGCCATGACGCGCATACCCTTCGGCCCGTTCACTGACGGCGGCCCGTCCTCCTCCTCGAAGTCGTCGTAATCCAGTTCGGGGCTCATGCCACAGCCTCTTTCGGGTGGGGTCCGGGGTTGCTCACAAGACGGGCATATTCGGCCGCTACAACTTCGGCCTGTGCTCTGGCCGACGCATCATCCCCACGCTCGGAGTGGAGCAAGGCGCGCCTGAGTAGGTCCACATTGAGAGGCTGACAGTCGATTCGCGTAGGGCGCCAGCGGAACTCGATGCCGTCCAAGACGACCACCTGCTTGCCTTCGGCGGCCGCTGATTCCAGTAGGTCTTTCGCCGCGTCCACAATCTCCCGAGTCAATTCAGCGTAAGAGTCAACGACCCACATCCCGGCGATTGGTGGGGGTCCGGGGTTGATTGCCTCGGCGTGCTCCACCCCGATTAGTTCGGCCACCATTCGGGCTGACCGCTTGCGATAGACCAACGCAAGGCGTCCCTGATCTGCGACAGGCGTGGACGCCTCCAGTTCCTCGTATTCGTTCATCAGTTCTGCCAGTGAATCGAGCAGATTCTCAATGCGATGACGGGTGGGAGTCATGCCGCCACCCCTGGGTGGAGCGCCATGATGTACTTCCGGGCGGCGCGCTTGGCTTCTGGCGATGCCTTCGGATCATCGAGGATGGACTGGTTGAGGGCGATCTGCGCTAGCTGGTCGGCGGTGAGCTCCTTTGGTTCCCCCACACCCCCTCCGTCCCTTTCCGTACCCTTTCCGTTACCTACCTTACCTAGACGGAGACTTTCGGAGTCTGTCGGAGAGCAGCGGAGGTGTGCGGAACTCACCCCGAGAGCCTTGGTTCCGCCGATGCGCTGGTGCTTGAGGAGCTTCGGGACGATGGCGTGGCCGCACTCATGGATGACCAGCCGACCCACCGCCGCCAGGGTCGCCCCGCGATCTCGGACCCACCGCTCGCGCTTGGCGCGTGGCTGGTATCCGTAGAGGGCGTGGCCGATCTCTGGCACGTTCCAGTCGAAGGTCCCGCCGTCGTCGGCGAGCTGCCACGTCCCGATGTAGAACAGCTTGACGCTATCGGGCAGGCACTCGATCACGGCATCCTCCCAGAAGGAGGGCTTGATCTGTCTGATCCTCACGGACTTACTCCCCGTGTGCCCACGCAATGACCCCGATCCTGTGGAGTAAGCACAGAACCGGGGCCGCGCGGGATGGTAACAGATTCGTCGCTTACTCCGACCATCGAAGTATAGCGGACAGCCATACGCTCGGTCGCCCTTTCCCGCATCCCGGCGTAGCCCCGCGGGTTCACGATGCAACCTTCTTGGAGTACGGAGTGGCAACCAGAGCGTCCATGAGAACCACCTGAGCATCCGTCAACTTCCGGTGAGCGAATGGCGCTTCCTCAATGAGCCGGACGGCGGTCTTAGCGGCTTCGACCAGTGGAGCGCGGCCAATATCGAAGCCTTCGGAGTAGGAGCAGACAACCTCCCGCGTCTGTCGGTTGGCCCACCGATGGCGGCACCAACCGTGTGGCAGCGGCTCATGCGTTCCGAGGTAGGTCATCGGGGCATCCCGGCGTAGCCCATCATGGAGTGACCTTCTTTGAGGGAGGAGCGGC
>Ga0190275_10001625_pt1 | contig 16599 bp, 14 predicted proteins | sample Popmic550T_FD_133745 | JGI IMG/M metagenome (GOLD analysis project Ga0190275, IMG submission 133745) | Populus adjacent soil microbial communities from riparian zone of Yellowstone River, Montana, USA - 550 T | ecosystem: Environmental > Terrestrial > Soil > Riparian zone > Trees stand | place...
CTGCCCGGCGCAAGCAATGAGCCGCCAGTGCATCGATGCCGCAGAGCCCGCAAGCGGGACGGGCTAGCCAGGGGCGGGTCGCCGCACCCCGACAACAAATGAGTTTTGCAACACAATCCCCTCGAAAGCAGGCGTTTGCGCGTTTATGAGTACCCGCCCTAGCTCATCGCAGGCGCACGGACCCTCCTCGCCTCCCATAGGGAGAGAGCCTGCACCCGACCTGATGGGGGGGGCGCATCGCCAATGGGTCCGCGCGCAACGCGGCCGAGGACAGGCTCCGCCGTCCGGGTGAGGGGTTATTGACCATCGAGAGGCCTTGATCCCCCTCACCCAACCCTCTCCCGGCAAAAGCGCGTTCACGCCCGTCTTCGCGGGCTATGGGGGAGAGGGAGCCCGGCAGCGCACGCGGCAGCACCTCAACGCAGCAAGCCGAGCCCCCGCCTTCATCATGTCGGGAATACGGCCGGCCTGCGGCGTGTTTCACGCTTGCGGCCATAACGTGGCTGGGCCATTCAGAGAACCTTCAGCAGCGCTCCACGTATCTTGGCGCGATAGGCCGGAGAATTCGCTTTCAGCATTTCCCCGGCCTGCTTGCGCATTTGAGGGTTTCTCGCATCGGCGGACTTGAAGTCACGTGCAAATCTACCTTCCGATCGCCGAACTGCCCGTCAACGTCCTGCTCGTCCTGGTGATGGGGCTCGCGGTCGGATTCATCTCGGGCATGTTCGGGATCGGCGGCGGCTTCCTGATGACGCCGCTGCTGATCTTCATCGGGATCAACCCCGCGGTCGCCGTCGCCAGTGTCGCGAGCCACGTCGCGGCATCCTCCTTCTCGGGCGCCCTCAACTACTGGCGGCGGCGCGCGCTCGATGTGCCCCTCGCCTTGATGCTGCTGACCGGCGGTCTGATCGGCACCACCGCGGGCGTCTGGCTGTTCACGCTGCTGCGCAGGCTCGGCCAGCTCGATCTCACCATCTCGCTCGCGTACTTGATCCTGCTCTGCAGTGTCGGTGGCATGATGATGGTGGAGAGCGTGCGCGCGATCATGCGCGCGCGTGGCGGGCGGCCGGCCGAGGTCCGCCGCCCGGGCAGCCACCTGTGGATCCACGGCCTGCCGCTGAAGATGCGGTTCAAGGTCTCGAAGATCTACGTGTCGGTGATCCCGATCTGGGTGATCGGATTCATCATCGGGTTCATCGGCGCCATCATGGGCATCGGCGGCGGCTTTCTGCTGGTTCCCGCGCTGATCTACCTGATCCGCGTGCCGACCGGCGTCGTCATCGGCACCTCCATGGTGCTCACCCTCGTCACCATGACTTATGCGACCATCATCCACGCGGCGACCAATCACCTGGTCGATGCGCTGCTGGCGCTGATTCTGATGATCGGCGGCGTGATCGGCGCCCAATTCGGGGCGCGCACCGGGCAGCGCTTTTCCGGCGAGCAGCTTCGCCTGCTGCTCGGCCTCCTGGTGATGATGGTCGGCCTGCGCTTTGCCTTTGATCTCGTGGTGCAGCCGCATGAGCTGTTCACGGTGCGATCGGTGGAGGGCCAGCGATGACCGCGCGGCTGCTCGCAGTGGCGATTGCTGTTGCGCTCAGCGCGCCGGCACAGGCCGAGCGGCTGATCACAACGCTCTCGACCTCCCGCGTGCTGATCTACTCGAACTTCACCGGGGCCGATGTGGTGCTGTTCGGATCGGTCGAGCGCGATGCGCAGACGGTGGCGCGGCGCGGCGGCTACGATATCGTCGTCACGGTTACCGGCCCGCGCGAGGATACCCTCACCTTCCGCAAGGAACGCGTGTTCGGCATCTGGGTGAACGCGGACTCGCGCACCTTCGTGAAGGCGCCCTCGTACCTGACCGTGCTTTCGAACCGTACGATCACCGACATCGCCGACATCAACACCCTTCGCCGGACGCAGACCGGACTCGCCCGCACCCTGCTGCCGCAGGAGATTTCCGGCGACATCGCCGACTCGATTCGCGACGATCCGTTTCGCCAGGCATTCCTGCGGCTGAAGGTCGAGCGCAACCTCTATCGCGAGACTCAGAACGGCGTGACGTTCCTGACCCCTGCGCTCTACCGCGCCGCGATCCCGATCCCCGACAACGCGCCGACCGGCAATTACGACGTCGACGTCAAGCTGTTCGCCGATGGCGCGCTGCTCGCGCGCACGCAGACCGCGCTCGAGGTGGTCAAGGTCGGGTTCGAGCAGGTTGTCGCAAACGCGGCGCGCGACTACGGCCTGTTCTATGGCTTAGCGACCGCGCTGATGGCGCTGCTCACCGGCTGGCTGGCGAGCGTGGTGTTCAGGAAGGATTGATGCTGCTTTCTTCTCTCCGTGAAACGGGGAGAGGGAAAGAGAGCGCCCCTCACGTCACCTTGGCTCCCGCGAACTTCACCACCTTGCCCCACTTCTCGGTCTCGTCGGCGACGAGCTTGGTGAACTCGGTGGGGGTGCCGGGCAGCAGCGTGGCGCCCATCTCGGTGAAGCGTGCCTTCGGCTTCTCGTCGGCGAGCATCGCGTTCACCGCCTTGTTCAGCGTCTCGATGATTTCGGGCGGCGTGTTCTTCGGCGCGCCGAGGCCGTACCAGGCGCTTGCCTCATAACCCGGCACGTACTGCGCGACCGTCGGAAGCTCGGGGAGCACATGCGAGCGTTCCGTCGAGGTGACCGCGAGCCCGCGCAGCTTGCCGGACTTGATGAACTCGGCCGCGGTCGGAATGTTGTCGAACATCACCTGCACCTGCCCGCCGACCATATCGGTGAGCGCGAGCGCGCCGCCGCGATACGGCACGTGGGTCATGTCGGTGCCGGTCATCATCTTGAACAGCTCGCCCGACATGTGGATGGTCGAGCCGTTGCCAGACGAGGCCATGTTGAGTTTGCCGGGATTGGCTTTCAGATGCGCGATCAGCTCCGGAACGGTGGTGACCGGGACGGAGGGGTTCACCACGATCACGTTGGAAAACCGGATCAGCCCGGCGATCTGCGTCGTGTCGCGCAGGTAGTTGTGATTGAGCTTTTCGTAGAGCGTCGCATTGATCGCGTTCGCGGGCGCGACGAGCAGAAGCGTATAGCCGTCGGCAGGCGCGTTGATCACCGTTTCGGTCGCGATATTGGTGCCGCCACCCGGCCGGCTTTCCACGATGACCGACTGGCCGAGCTTCTCGCCGAGGAACTGGGCGGTGAGGCGCGCCGTAATGTCGGCCGAGCCGCCGGGCGGATAGCCGATGACGAGCTTCAACGGCCGCGACGGATACGCTTGCGCCAGCGCGCCACGCGAGACGGCGGGCATTGCAACGGCGGCGCCTGCGAGGCGGAGAAATCGGCGGCGATGGAGGGTCATGGACAGTCTCCCAAAATTGTTGATCTGGTCATTCCGGAAGCCGCGAAGCGGCTGTCCGGAATCCATAACCACGAAACCTTCCGCAGCACGCCGGCCTGGGGTTATGGATTCCGGGCTCGCGGATTTCATCCGCGCCCCGGAATGACAGGACGAGGGGCATTATCGCGCGGGCGCGATCAGTCGGACAAGCAGCGCGATGCCGCAAACGCGTATAGCCGATCCTCGCCCAGGAGATGCGCGCTGAACTTGCGCGCACCGAACACGGTGGCAAAGGCACGATCGCGGATGTTGAGCCCGCCGGTGTAGGCGCCGAAGGCCGGCATCACGAGGCGTCCGCCGTCGGTGGCAAAGCAGCGGCGCGACACCGCGCGGCCGCGCTGCGCGACGCGCGCGACCGGGTGCAGATGGCCCGCGATCTCGCCATCCGGCGCATCGCGCGAGGGCAGATGGCGGAACGTGAGCGCGCCGATCGCGAGCGTCGCGGCGAACGTGCCGCCGATGCCCTCGGCCGGTTCGGGATCGTGGTTGCCAGTGATCCAGATCCAGTCGCGCCCGCGCTGCAGCGCGAAGAGCGACGCCCGATCTTGCGGCGACAGCCGGCCGGGTCCACCGCCGTCATGGAAGTTGTCGCCGAGGGCAATGACGGTGCGCGGCGCATAATGCGCGATCAGCCGCGCGAGTCGCGCCAGCGTCTCGGTCGTGTCATAGGGCGGCAACAACTGGCCGCGGCGCGCGAAGCTTGACCCTTTTTCCAGATGCAGATCGGCGACAACGAGCAGGCCTTCGTCGCGCCAGTAGAGCGCGCCGAGGCAGTCGACCGCGAGCGCGACGCCGCACACGGTGACGCGGCCGTGTCCGGCGGCGCTTGAATCAGGCGTGGTGGACGGAACTGCGGACATGCGCGTACGGAGAATCAGGTTCTGATCCTCCGTACGTCATCATGTCGGCTCTGCAAAGCCCAAGATTGCTATTGCACGTAACCGAACATGAAGCTGTAGCCAGACCCGACGCTCGAATCGGCGGCCGTGTTCGCGTACGTCGCGTGGCACTGCAGGCAGCTCATGCCGGTCTGCTGCATGAAGGTCTCCAGCACCGCGTTCGTCATCTGCTCCGTGCTGGGCATGCCCTTCGGCAGCGGAAGCTTGATCGGCACCGGTGTCTTGAGATCGACCGTCCGCGGCGACCATTGCACGTTGACCAGCTTGTAATTCAGCCACGGGGACTTCGTCACATTGTTTTGCTTGTTGTACTGGCCGATGATCTTCCACGCGTCCCCGGTGGTCGTGTCGGCGACAGAATCATCGGCAAATTGCTGCACCACCTGGGTCGGTCTGGTCGCCTTGCTGTTGAGCGGGCAGCCGGCGCAGCCCGCGTTGAAGAAGGTGTAAGTCCGGCCCGGGACCGGGCCGGTCGGCTGAACCGGCGCGTTGTCGATATGCGCAAACGTCCCCCACAGGCCGACGCCGGTATCACCGCCGCCGGTGAAGACGTGCAGGCCGACGAGCCCGACGGTGACCGGTTGCAGGATCGGGCCGATATACGCCTTGGTGGTGTGGAAGCGGTTGGAGGCGGCTTCGGCCGGGGTCATGATTTTCCACGCGGCCTTGATCTCGATCGAACCCACCGGCAACGCGATGTTCGTGGTCTTGATGAACGCTGCCTGACCGGCCGCGCTGTAGAGCTGGTTCGATACGATGTAGTCGAACTGCCCCTTGTTCATCGCGATTTCGTAATAGACCGGCCGCTTCTGCTGATCCCACAGCGTGCCGCCGAACGCCTGCTCGATACTGCTGAGGAAGGTCGGGTCGACGTTCGGGATCAGCGCGATGTTGCTCACGGCGGTGCGCGAGAACTTCGAGGTGCGCTCCAGAACCCGCACGCTTCCCGATGAGACCTGCGCTGCGAGAGGCGATGCTACTCCTCCGAGCTGCAGGTTCTGATTCCAGGGTCTGGGAGGCCCGCCATTCGGCAGGAACACCTGGTCGACCGTTTTGAAGCTTTCCCACACGGTCGTGCCGGGCGTGCCGAATTTCGCTGCAAGATTCGGCATGCCGCGCTGACCGGCGAGCACCGGCCAGTTCAGATAAAAGAATGTCTGCCACATCGCGCAGTCCGCGCCGCGATTGTCGAAGTCGATCACGGTGAACTTCGGAATCGGCGCCACCTTGATCATTTGCGGCGGACTGCCGCCGCACGCGAATTCCGGAGGCTTGGTTTGGGCGAGCGCGGCGCTCGATGCGAGAACGGCAAACGCGAAGGCGGCCGCAACGGTGCGCTTCATGGACGTCTCCCGATGAAAAAAGCTGAGATAGAGAATCGGAAGCATACAACCTTACTAAGAATAGTCCACGGCAAATTGCAGCGTCAGCTCATCGCCTCCTTGATAAGCTCCGCTTCGGCTTCCGCCAGCAGCGCGTCGGATGCCTCGCCGTAGACCATCTCGCGGCCGATCTCGAGCATCACCGGAACCGCGAGCGGGGACACGTGATCGAGCGGATTATGCGTGATTCGGCCGCGCACGCGCGCGAGCATTTCGCTGACGCGCCGCACATCGAGCAGGCCCGAGGCCGCGTCCGCATAAGCTGCGCGCAACAGCAAATGATCCGGCTGGTGCTTGCGCAGCACGTCGTAGACGAGATCGGTCGAGATCGTCATCTGGCGGCGGCTCTTCTCCTCGCCCGGAAAGCGCCGCTCGATCAGCCCGGCGATGATCGCACAGTTGCGGAAGGTGCGCTTCATCAGCGCGGACTCGGCAAGCCAGGCTTCGAGATCGTCGCCGAGCATATCCTGATCGAACAGCGCATCGAGCGAGAGCTCGCCGCGCCCGACCTCAAAGGCGACATCGCGCAGGCCCCACACGGCGAGCGCATATTCGTTCGCCACGAAGCCGAGCGGGCGCATCCGCGCGCGCTCAAGCCGGCGCGTGAGCAGCATGCCGAGCGTCTGATGCGCCAGGCGCCCCTCGAACGGATAGCAGATGAGGTAATACTTCGCGGCGCGCGGAAAGGTCTCGACCAGTAGCTCGCGCATGGCGGGCAGGCGCGAGCGATATTCCTGCACCTCGAGCCATTCGCGCACCTGATCGGGGAGCGCACGCCAGGTGTTGTGATCGGCGAGGATGCCGCGCACGCGGTCGGCCAGATACGTCGAGAGCGGAAACTTGCCGCCCTCGTAGGACGGCACTTTCGGGTCCGGGTCGTTCGAGCGCGAGACGTAGGCCTCGTCCTCGACCAGCGCCTCGTATTTCAGCACCTCGCCGGCGAACACGAAGGTGTCGCCCGGCGTGAGCGTCTCGATGAAGTACTCCTCGACCTGCCCGAGCAGCCGCCCGCCGCGCGGGATTACCTTCGCGGCGCGCGAGCGCACCAGCCGCACCTTGAGCATGTCGGCTTCCACGATGGTGCCGACGTTCATGCGGTACATCTGGGCGACGCGCGGGTGCGCGATGCGCCACTTGCCGTCTTTCGTCTGCCTGATCTTGGCGAAGCGCTCGTAGGATTTCAGCGCATAGCCGCCGGTCGCGACGAAATCGACCGTGGCGTCGAAATCGGCGCGGGTGAGCGCCGCATAGGGCGCCGCGGTCTTCACTTCCGCGTAAAGTTCATCCGCGGCGAACGGCACGCCGCAGGCGCAGCCGAGCACGTGCTGCGCCAGCACATCGAGCGCGCCGATGCGCAGCGGCGGCGTATCCTGCGCATTCGCCGCGACCGCATCGATAGCCGCCCGGCATTCCAGCACCTCGAAGCGGTTGGCCGGCACCAGCACGCCGCGCGAGGGCTCGTCCATGCGATGATTGGCGCGGCCGATTCGTTGAAGAAGCCGCGAGGCGCCTTTCGGGGCACCGACGTTGATGACCAGATCGACCTCGCCCCAGTCGATCCCGAGATCGAGCGAGGAGGTCGCGACCACGGCGCGCAGGCGGCCCGCCGCCATCGCGTCCTCGACGCGGCGGCGCTGCCCGACATCGAGCGAGCCGTGATGCAGCGCGATCGGCAGATTGTCGTCGTTCATCCCCCAGAGCTGCTGGAAGATCGACTCGGCCTGGCTGCGCGTGTTCACGAAGACGAGCGTCATCGTGTAGCGCTTGATCAGGCTGTAGATTTCGCCGAGCGCATGGCGTGCCGAATGGCCGGCCCAGGGGAGCTTTTCCGCCGTGTCGAGCATGGTGATGTCGGGCGCGGCGCCGGGTTCGGCCAGCACGAGATCGGCCAGCGCCGCGGCGCCCTGCTGCGGCACCAGATAACGGCGCAGATCGTCCGGCTCGGCGACGGTCGCCGAGAGGCCGACGGTGCCGAGCGCGGGCGCGATGGTGCACAGCCGCGCGAGCCCGAGAGACAAGAGATCGCCGCGCTTCGACATCACCAGCGAATGCAATTCATCAAGGATGACGCGCTTGAGCGAGCCGAACAGGAACGGCGCGTCGTCGGAGGCGAGCAGCAGCGCGAGCTGCTCGGGCGTGGTGAGCAGGATGTCGGGCGGATCACGGCGCTGACGCTGGCGCTTGCTCACCGGCGTGTCGCCGGTGCGGGTCTCGAGGCGGATTGGCAGCGCCATCTCGGCGACGGGCTTTTCGAGGTTGCGCGCGATGTCGACCGCGAGGGCCTTGAGGGGTGAGATGTAGAGGGTGTGGAGGCCCCCGGCGCGGCGGATGCCGCGGCCGGTGGAGATGAATTTTTTCCGTGTTCGATCTGCCGCCGCAGCAATCGCGGTCTGTTCCCCTCCCCCTTGCGGGGAGGGGTTAGGGGTGGGGGTCCCCGTGATGCGCGATAACTTCGACCCCCCTCCCCCACCCTCCCCCTCAAGGGGGGAGGGAGCCGACCGAGCTTGCGAGCCACTCAACTCCACCAACGTCGGGAGAAATCCCGCGAGCGTCTTGCCCGCGCCGGTCGGTGCGATCAGCAGCGCGGAGCGGCCGGCGCGCGCGAGGCGCAGCAATTCGAGCTGATGCGCGCGCGGCGCCCAGCCGCGTGAGGCGAACCAGCGCGTGAAGACTTCCGGCAATTCGGCGGGGCGGTCGAGCACGCCACAGAAGTAAGCCTCGCGGCCTGCCTTGTCATCGGCGCGCCAGCACCAGCAGCCCCGGAACCGGCACGCGGTTTTCCGTGCGCGAAGAGGCGCGCGTCAGCTCGATCAAGGTCAGCCCCGCTTGCTCGATCGCACCGGTCACAAAATCCGCGCTGTGCGCATAGCGCATCTTGAGCCCGACGATTGCGCCCTCGCCCTCGTGCGTTTCCACCGTGAAACCGAACAGCCCACCGGGGGCCAGCACGCGCGCCGCGGCGGCGCAGACCTCGGTGACATCGGCGATGTAGGCGAACACGTCCGCCGCGATGACCAGATGCGCGCTTCGCTCCGGCTGCTCGGCGAGGAACGGCGTGATGTCGCCCACCGCGAGCCGGTCGTACAAACCCTTCTTCCGCGCCTCCTCGATCATCTTCGGCGAGAGGTCGACGCCGACCAGCCAATCCACATGCGGGCGGAACGCCGCTCCCGCGAGCCCGGTGCCGCAGCCGAGATCGAGCATGGTGCCGAAGCGCTGCCCATGTTTCGTCACCGCCTCGCGCAACAGCGCAGGCGCCGAATAGGACAGGTCCGCGAGCGCCCGGTCGAAGCGCGGCGCATACTGATCAAACAGCGTGCGCACGTAGCCGTGCAGGGCCTGCGTCGCCGGGTCAGCGCCGCCGAGCCGCGCAAGGCGCAGCGCCGCCCCATGACGATCATCGGGGTCGGCGGCCGCAGCGCGCTCGAACGCGGCACGCGCGCCCTCCCGATCACCGAGCGCCTCGCGCGCTTCGCCGAGCGCAAACCAGGCCGATGCAAACCCGGGCGCGAGTTCCACAGCTTGCGCGTAGAGGTCGGCGGCGGCCGCGAGATCGCCCTCGGCCGCGTAGCCGCGCGCCATTTCGTAGCGGCGGTCGGCGATCAGGTCGCCGGAGGTGATGAACAGCGCCACGTGGTCCCCGGATTAGCAATGCGGCGGATATGGCATATCTGAAGGCCATGCGTCCGGAAGACATCCTGCGGCCCATGCCCTCAGGGCTGTGCAGCCCGATCGGCGATTTCCACATCGATCCGACGCGGCCGGTCGAGCGCGCGCTGATCACGCACGGCCATTCGGATCACGCGCGCGCGGGCCACGGCGCGGTGCTGGCGACGCAGGAAACGCTCGACATGATGCGCCTGCGCTATGGGGCGAACTTCGCGGGCGCGACGCAGGCGGTTGCCTACGGCGAGAAACTGAAGCTTGGGCCCGTCGAGGTGTCGTTTCATCCTGCCGGCCACGTGCTCGGTTCGGCGCAGATCTGCGTCGCCGCGAACGGCACGCGCGTGGTCGCTTCGGGTGACTACAAGGACGTGCCGGACCCGACCTGCTTGGCCTTCGAGCTGATCCCGTGCGACGCCTTCATCACCGAGGCGACGTTCGGGCTGCCTGTGTTCCGGCATGGCGACGCGAATGCCGAGATCGCCAAACTGCTGCGCTCGGTCACGCTGTTTCCCGAGCGCGCGCATCTCGTCGGCGCCTATTCGCTCGGCAAGGCGCAGCGCGTCATCGCGCTGATCCGCGCGGCCGGCTACGACCAGCCGATCTACCTGCACGGCGCGATGGAAACGATTACGCGCTATTACGTCTCGCGCGGCATCGATCTGGGTGAGCTGCGCCTGGTGCGCGACGCCAAGAAAGCCGAGCTTGCCGGCGTTATCGCGCTTTGCCCGCCTTCGTCGCTGCAGGACCGCTGCACGCGGCGCTTCCCCGATCCGGTCTCGGCCTTCGCGTCCGGCTGGATGCGCGTGCGCGCGCGGGCGCGCCAGCGCGGCGTCGAGCTGCCGCTGGTGATCTCCGATCATGCCGACTGGGACGGCCTCACCGCCACGATCGCGGCCACCGGCGCGTCACAGGTGTGGGTGACGCACGGCGCCGAGGAGGCGCTGGTGCACTGGTGCACGCTGCAGGGTCTCGAAGCGCGGCCGCTGAATATCGTGGGGTATGGGGATGAAGAGGAGGACTCCGTCATTCCGGGGGCGAGCGAAGCGAGCAGCCCGGAATCCATAAACACAGGTCAGAGTGATACGGAAAAGTCCGTGGCTATGGATCCCGGACAGCCGCTGCGCGGCTTCCGGGATGACAGCGACGGCGAGGCACCATGAACCGCTTCGCCGCCCTGCTCGACCGCCTCGCCTATGAGCCAAGCCGCAACGCCAAATTGCGGCTGATGACCGACTATTTCCGCACCACGCCCGACCCGGACCGCGGCTATGCGCTCGCCGCGATCACCGGGGCGCTCTCGTTCCGCCACGCCAAGCCCGGCATCATCCGTGCGCTGATCGCGGAGCGCACCGATCCGGTGCTGTTCGAGTTGTCGCGGGACTATGTGGGCGATCTCTCGGAGACCGTCGCGCTGATGTGGCCGGCCCCCTCGCACGCTCCGTCTGCTCCCCTCCCCTCGCGAAGCGGCGGGGAGGGGTCGGGGGTGGGGGGCAGCGCGGCAAACTCACCTGCTTCCGCGCTTGCTGAACTACCCCCCACCCCTAACCCCTCCCCGCAAGGGGGAGGGGAACAGACCGCGCCTAGCCGATCGAGCACCCCCACCCTCACCCACGTGGTCACCACCCTCGCGGCGCTCGGCAAGTCCGAGCTGCCGGCGCAACTTGCCGCCTGGCTCGATGCGCTCGACGAGACCGGTCGCTGGGCGCTCTTGAAGCTCGTCACCGGCGCGCTGCGCATCGGCGTCTCGGCGCGGCTTGCGAAAACCGCCGTCGCCGCGCTCGGGGCCAGGGAGCCGGACGAGATCGAGCTGCTGTGGCCGACACTCGCGCCGCCTTATGCTGAATTGTTCGCCTGGATCGAAGGGCGCGCCGAGAAGCCCGTCAGCCTCGATCCGGCACCATTCCGGCCGGTGATGCTGAGCCACGCCATCGAGGAAGGGGCTCTTCCCGCACTCGACCCGTCGCACTTCGCCGCCGAGTGGAAATGGGACGGGATCCGTGTGCAGGCGGCAGCAGCCGAGCAGGACGGCCGGCGGGTCGCGCGGCTTTATTCCCGCACCGGCGAGGACATTTCCGGCGCGTTTCCCGATTTGATCGAGGCGATGGACTTCAACGGCGCGATCGACGGCGAGCTGCTGATCATGCGCGATGGCCGCGTGCAGTCGTTCAGCGTGTTGCAACAGCGGCTCAACCGCAAAACCATCAATGCAAAGCTCATCGCCGAATTCCCCGCACATGTCCGCGCCTACGATCTGCTCGCCGAGAATGGCGAGGAGCTGCGCGAGAAACCTTTCGCAGCGCGGCGCGCGCGCCTTGAAGCGCTCGTCGCACGGCTCGATGCCGCCCGCATCGATGTCTCGCCGCTCGTGGCGTTCACCACCTGGGGTGAGCTCACCGCCGCGCGCGCCGATCCCGCAACGGCTGGCGCCGGCGAAGATGCCGAGGCCGTGGAAGGCGTGATGCTCAAGCGGCGCGATGCTGCCTACCTGCCCGGCCGGCCGAAGGGGCCATGGTGGAAATGGAAGCGCGATCCACACGTGATCGATGCGGTGCTGATGTATGCGCAGCGCGGCAGCGGCAAGCGCTCGTCGTTCTATTCCGACTACACGTTCGGCGTCTGGACCGCGGGCGAGTCCGGCGACGAACTGGTGCCGGTCGGGAAAGCCTATTTCGGCTTCACCGACGAGGAGCTGAACAACATCGACAAGTTCGTCCGCAACAACACGATCAACCGCTTCGGGCCGGTGCGCGAGGTGACGCACGAGGCCGACAAGGGCCTCGTGATGGAGGTCGCGTTCGAAGGGCTGCAGCGATCCACGCGCCACAAGTCCGGCGTCGCGATGCGCTTCCCGCGCATCAGCCGGTTGCGCTGGGACAAGCCGCCGCGCGAGGCGGACCGGCTGGAAACGCTGGAGAGAATGCTGCGCGCCGAGGGCGCCTCGTCGGTGCGCCCGCTCGCGCGCGCTTCAGGGACCGCCGATTCGTGATATGATCGGACCATGACAGACCGTCTCGAAGACAACCGGCGCAACGCCGGAGCCAGCCGTTTTCTCGGTGGACCGCCGCTGGCTGTCGCCTTCCGGCTCATCCTGTTGTGCGTTCTGGTCGGCGTGATCCTGCACGCGCTCGGCTTCGACCCCAGCAATATCATCGACAGCGTCCGCCGTTTGGTCCAGTCAGTCTGGGACATGGGCTTCGACGCCGTACGCTGGGTGTGGCGCTATTTCCTGCTCGGCGCGATCATCGTGATTCCGATCTGGGTGATCCTCCGGTTCCTGCGCGCGCCGCGCTGATTATCAACGGAAAGCCTACCTGCCATTCGGCAAATCGATTGGCTGATTGTCACGCGTACTGCTAAGCGCACCGCGTGAACGCGCCCAGCCCCCCGCCAAGCATCTCCGTCACCCATCGCCGCGTGCTTGCGATTTCGGTGCCGATGACGCTCGCCAATGCGACGACACCGCTGCTCGGGGTCGTCGCAACGGCGGCCATCGGCAGGCTGGGTCAGGCCCATCTCCTCGGCGCGGTGGCGATGGCATCGATCGTGTTCGATTGCCTGTTCTGGCTGTTCGTGTTTCTGCGCTTCGCCACGACCGCCCTCACCGCGCAGGCGCTGGGCGCGGGCGACGTCGCGGAACAGCGCACCACGCTGATCCGTGCGCTGCTGCTTGCAGCGGTCATCGGGCTTGCCCTGATCGTGCTGCAAGTGCCGCTCGGGAGCGCCGTTTTTCGTCTCATGGGCGCGAGCCCCGAAGTCACGCAGGCGGCCGAGCTCTATTTCCACGTCCGCATCTGGTCGGCGCCGTTCGTGCTTGCCAATGCGGTCCTGCTGGGCTGGCTGATCGGGCTTGCCCGCGCGAACACCGCATTGGCCCTGCAAGTGCTGGTCAATGCGGTGAACCTCGTGGCGACCGTGTTGCTGGTGCTGTACATCGGGCTCGGCGTCACCGGGGCGGCCTTCGCGGCCGTCATCGCGGAGGCGACCGGCACGATCGCCGGCCTCATCGTCGCGTTTCGTCTGGTCGGCACACGCCTGCCGGCTATGGCGAGCATCCTCGACCGCGAGCGGCTCACGCGACTGTTCCTGATCAATCGCGACATCTTCATCCGGACCGCCGCACTGATCGTCGCCTGGGGATTCTTCACCGCACAGAGCGCACGCGCCGGCGATGTCGTGCTGGCGGCGAATTCGGTGCTGCACAACCTGATGCTGGTCGGCGCATTCTTTCTTGACGGCTTTGCCGCAGCGTCGCAGCAGCTCTGCGGGCAGGCGGTCGGTGCGCGCGATGAAGGAAATTTCCGCCGCGCCGTCACCCTGACGATAGGCTGGGGCTTCGGATTCGGCGTTGCCACCACATTGCTCACGCTCGCGCTCGGGCCATGGCTCATCGACCTGATGACAGCCAGCCCCGACGTCCAACTCGCCGCGCGCGATTATCTGATCTACGCGGCGCTCGCGTCCGTCATCGGGGTGTTCGCGTTCGCCTATGACGGCATTTATGTCGGCGCGACGTGGACGCGCGACATGCGCAACCTGATGATCGTATCGCTTGCAGTCTATCTCGCCGCGTGGTGGCTGCTGCGCCCGTACGGCAACGCCGGGCTTTGGATCGCGATCCTGATCTATTTCGGCGCGCGCGGCGTGCTGCAGGCGCTGCGCTATCCGGCGCTGGCCAGGGCGACGTTCAAGCCGGCCACGGCTCCGCGGTAACCGCCGCGGCATCACGCCCGACCGCATCAGAAAGCTGATCCAGCCGCCCGATGCGCATGAAGTCGAGCAGGTCCTTCTTGATCGTCCCGATCAGGCCGACCCCGCGGAAGACGAGTCCCGAGTAGAGCTGGATCAAACTGGCTCCGGCCTTGATCTTGGCGAAAGCGGCGGCGCCGGAGTCGATTCCGCCCACGCCGATCAGCGGAAACGCGCCTTCGGCGCGCACATAGGTTTCGGCGAGCATTCGCGTGGACAGCGGAAACAGCGGCCGGCCGGAGAGCCCGCCCTGCTCGATCGACGTCATGCGATCGCGCAGATCCGGTCGCGTCAGCGTCGTGTTGCCCACGATCATGCCGTCGATGCGATGGCGGCGCGCAATGCCGACCACATCGTCGAGATCGGCGAGCGACAGGTCCGGCGCGATCTTGAGCAGCAACGGCTTGCGTATGCCCCCTTCGGCAGCCCGATCGCGTGCCTCGATCACGCGCGCCAACAGATCGTCGAGCGCGCTCGCCTGTTGCAGGTTGCGCAAGCCCGCCGTGTTGGGTGAGGAGATGTTGACCGTGAGAAAGCCCACATGCGGGGCGAGCGCCGCAACGCAGGTCACGTAGTCCGCGGCACGGTCGACCGTGTCCTTGTTGGAACCGAGATTGATCCCCACGATGCCGGGAGCGCCCGCGCGTGCCGCGAGCCGCTGCGCGACAGCCGCCACGCCATCGCTGTTGAAGCCATAACGGTTGATGATCCCCTCGTCGGGATCGAGCCGAAACAGCCGCGGCCGCGGATTGCCCGGCTGCGGCTTCGGCGTGACGCCGCCCGCCTCGACAAAGCCGAAGCCCAGCCGCAGCAGCGGATCGATCACTTCGGCATGCTTGTCGAAGCCGGCTGCGAGCCCGACCGGATTGGGGAACGTCAGGCCGAACGCCTCGACGCGCAGCTTTTCGTCGTCAGCCGCCGGACGGGGCAGCGGCGCGTGCTTGAGCGCATGGAGCGCGAGTCCATGGGCCGCCTCCGGATCGAGCCTGCGCAGCAGCGGCCGCACCAGATGGTCGAACAGCCCAATCATGCAAGCTCCGGAAACACATGCTTTCCGCCGGCGCCGAGCGGCAGCGGCCTGACCCAGCGCACCGCCGAGAGCGGCAGCGCTCCATAAAGATGCGGAAACAATGCGCCGCCGCGCGAAGGCTCGTAGCGTAGCGCGGGACCGAGCGCCGCCGCATCGACCGCGACCAGGAGCAGATCGCCCCTGCCGGCGAAATGGCGCGCGGCGGTCTCGGCGACCTGCGCGGCGGTCGAAAAGTGGATGAAGCCATCCGCATGGTCGACCGGCGCACCGGCAAAGACGCCGGCGCGCTCGGCTTCGCGCCAAAGGGCGCTGTCGCAGATCTTGTAGATGGTCGCTTCCAAGGGAGCCTCGCGCGCGCATCCTTATGCGGCGCTTGTGCTCAGGTTCAAGCGCGGACGATAAACCGCTGGACAAACTTAGCTTTTATTCCTATAGACAATGACCGATTCGGAATTCTGACCTGCTGACGGAGGAACCCCGTGGCGCCCCGCGCAATGCTCACTCACTCGGACATCTGGAACGCGGTCGACCGGCTCGCGGCGCGTGCCGGCCTTTCAGCCTCGGGCCTTGCCAAGAAGGCGGGGCTCGATCCGACCACCTTCAACAAATCGAAGCGCGTGACCCCGGAAGGCCGCCCGCGCTGGCCCTCGACCGAGTCGGTCGCCAAGTCGCTGCAGGCGACCAACACGACGGTCGATACGTTCGTGTCGCTGATCACCGACCGCGGCGGTGCTTCGACCCAAGCCGTGCCGCTGATCGGCCTCGCGCAGGCCGGCACCGGCGGCTTTTTCGACGATGCCGGCTTCCCGGCCGGCAAGGGCTGGGACGAGATCGCTTTCCCGGCGGTGAACGACGAGCACGCCTACGCGCTGGAAATCTCCGGCGGCTCGATGGAGCCCGCCTACCGCGACGGCACCATCGTCCTGGTATCGCCGACCTCGCCGGTGCGGCGCGGCGATCGCGTGGTGGTCAAGACCCGCAACGGCGAGGTGATGGCCAAGGAATTGAAGCGCCGCACCTCGAAAACGATCGAGCTGCGCTCGCTCAATCCCGACCACAAGGAGCGCACGCTCGCGGCCGACGACGTGCAGTGGATCGCCCGCATCATGTGGGCGAGTCAGTAGACGCCGTCGCCCGCATCGCCGGGAGGTCCGACATCCGGCGCATCCAGGCGGCGAGCTGAGGACGGCCGATTGTCAGATCGCCCGAACCTCTGCGGCGCGCCTCGTCCATTGCCACCGCAACAAGCAGGTGCGCCATCGTGAGCGGCCCCTGCATCACCGGGTCCGGCATCTTCGTCTCGAAAACATCGGCGAGGCGCTGAGCGCGCGCAGCCTCATGTGCGAGCACGGTCGGCGACCGCTCGTTCTCGGGGCGGCGCATCTCGCGCACGTAGACCGAGACGCCGTCGGAAAAGCTGCGCGCAGTCGCTTCGATGCGCCGATAAGACAAGTCGGACGTTCGCTTCGGATCATGAAGCCA
>Ga0190275_10001626_pt1 | contig 16589 bp, 18 predicted proteins | sample Popmic550T_FD_133745 | JGI IMG/M metagenome (GOLD analysis project Ga0190275, IMG submission 133745) | Populus adjacent soil microbial communities from riparian zone of Yellowstone River, Montana, USA - 550 T | ecosystem: Environmental > Terrestrial > Soil > Riparian zone > Trees stand | place...
CCCTGGTCGATCAGGTCCACCGCCTGCTTGGGCACGGTGGCGCGAACCACGGCGGGCCGCAGATGCTTCATGAACCAGACCTCGTACAGGGTACCGGCAGCACTATCCGCAGTCAGGACATTGTTCGATGAAGTCAGCAGGTTGAGAGCCTGATTTAAAGCTGGATCGTCACTTTGAAGCCCCTTGAGCAGGGCCGTCACGCGGCGCGCCTGGATCGAGGTGGTATCAGCCTGAAGAGCCATCGAATCTTCCAGTCCGAACTTCCGGTCGGCACTGAGGACTTCCTTGATCCGGTTGAAGCGGGACGGATCGGTCCATTCGAAACCGATCTTCTTTTCGGCGTTCGGATAGCCCGGCGGCAGGTTCATCTGGTTGGCGCTGCCAACCCATTTCCGGTCGGGATTGTACTCGACCGGCAGCTCGTCCATGTCGCGGTAGCCCGCCCACTCGTATTTTCCGTCGCCGGGCACCGGCATCAGGCCGTCCCAATTGGGACGGATCGGCGTCAGCCCGCCCGGCTTCCAGCCGATATTGCCCTGGGTGTCGGCGTAGACCTGATTTTCCGATGGAGAGCCCCAGCGGTTCATCGCGGCAAGGAACTCGTCCCAATTGCCGGCGCGCATATAGTCGATGCTGCCGAAATACGGCGCCATGCCGGGTTCCAGCCACGCGGCGCGGACCGCGTAGGCCTTATTCTTCGCCTCGTCCACGTAGAGCACCGGTCCGTGGCGGGTGAAGCTGAGACTGACCTGTTTGTCGCCCTGGCCCTTCACCGGGACGATATCGTCGACGACCGTCATCTGCTCCCACCGTCCCTGGTAGTTGTACTGGGTGCGGTCGGCGGGGTTCAGGTCGTAGACGTACAGGTCTTCCTGATCGATCGAGAAGATGGTCAGGCCGAAGGCGATCTTGCCGTTGTGGCCGATCGAGATGCCGGGAAGCGCCGGTTCGCCGGCGCCGATCACGCTGAAGCCGGGTGCGGTGATCTGGGTGATGTAGCGGAGCGACGGTGCCCCGTGGGCACGGTGCGGATCGTTGGCGAGGATGGCGCGGCCGGTCGTGGTCTTGTCGGGTGCGATTGCCCAGTTGTTGCTGCCCAGCGCCGTGGGTTCGATCTCCGGTACCGGTGCCGGTTCAAGCTCCGCGCGCTGGGTGCCGGCCAGCTTCTCCTTGGTGAACCTGACGTTCGCGGTGCCGAGCGAATAGTTCGCCATCACTTGCGGCGGGATCGCGCAGGGGTCAAGGCCTTCGGGAACGCGGGTTTCCAAATCCGACTCCAGCGTCTTTCGCATCAGGTCGGTCTTGAGGTCGGCGACGCAGGCGACGGCGGCGCGTTCGATCTCGCTGTCGAGGTTCCGGGTCAAGCCATGGCTGCGGATACGGACGACATCCTCCGGCAGCCAGTATGCCGGCTGATATCCCAGCAGCTTGAATTCCATCGGGACCAGCGACGGGTCCTGCCGGGTCAGGGTGATGAAGGCATTGACGCCGTCCGTGTAGCGTTGCGCGATCTTCTTGGCGTCGCTGCCATAGGCCAGCCATTCGCGGTACATGCCGCCGCGATACAGGAACTGCCGCGCCATCCGGTCCTGTTCCAGAAAGGCCGGTCCGAAGTCCTTCGCCAGTTCGCCCAGCCCGCGCTTCCGCCACAGGTCGATCTGCCACAACCGGTCACGCGCGGCATTGAAGCCTTGCACGAAGAAAGCATCGTAAGTCTCTGAGGCATATATATGTGGAACGCCCCAACGGTCTACGATGATCTCCGCCGGCGCCGTCAATCCGGCGACCTTGTAGGACTTGGCCGTCTCGGCATTCACCTGCGTCGAAAGCAAGGCGATCAGCGAGCAAGCCGCCAGCGCACTTCGGCTGAACATCCCCATGGAACTTTCCTCCCTGTTTTTCATGAACTTAGGGTTGCGGTTCACTCTATTCGGTTGAAGTGCCGGGTGACAAACGGACACCGCCCATTTTGCCGTCATGGCAGGCATTCCAGGCTTGTTCGCCCTTGATCCGGAACCTCGGGGAGCAACCTTGCATTACTCAGGGATGGCTTGGCCGATCCCCACTGCATGGCAGGGAAAACTCAGGGGCCGGGACAACCGGCGCCGATGGCGAAGAGGGAGGAATCACGCGATGACCGATCCAGCGAATTTCGCAGCGATGAACCGCAGAGCACTTCTGGGCACCGCCGCCGCAGCGACAGCGGCGACCGTCGCCTTGCCTTTGGCATCCGGTCAGGCTCTTGCCCAGGCCGACGTCCAGAAGCAGGCCAATGCGCCGTTGCCGGGGGTGTTCCGGTACCGTGTCGGCTCGTACGAGTTGACGTCGCTGTTCGACGGTTTTGGGTCCCGTCCGCTCGACGAAAAGTTCGTTTTGAATGCGCCGGTCGATCAGGTCCGGGCAGCGGCGAGGGATGCATTCCGCCCGGCCGACATGCTCAAGATCAGCTACACGCCGACGGTCGTCCATACCGGGAGCAACGTCGTGCTGCTGGATTCGGGGACCGGCGGCAAACTGGGAGCCACTACCGGCATGATGAGCCGTGGCTTGGACGCGGCAGGCATCCCGCCGTCGGCGGTCACCGCAATTGTGATCTCCCATTTCCACGGCGACCATATCTCAGGCATCAAGGCTGCCGACAACACGCTGGCATTCCCCAATGCGGAGATCCTGGTTCCGGAAGCCGAATACGCCTATTGGATGGACGAGGGCGAGGCGAGCCGCGCGCCAGCCGGCCGCAAATCCGCATTCGACCTAGTGCGCGCGACGTTCGCCGACCTCAGCAGCCGGGTACGGCAGTACCGGGCGAATGAAGAGGTGCTGCCCGGCATGACATCGGTAGCGGCTTACGGCCACACGCCCGGCCATACGGCACTCCGGATCGCCTCCGGCGGCGAGACGGCCATGGCCTTGGCAGATGTCACCAACGTCCCGTTCCTGTTCGTCCGCAATCCAGACTGGTCCGCCGTTTTCGACATGGACGCCGACATGGCTCGGGCGACGCGGCATAAGCTGCTGGACCAGATGGCGGCGGACCGAACGCTGGCTTTCGGTTACCACTGGGGCTTGCCCAATGCGGGATATATCCGTAAGGCCGGTTCGGGGTTCGAGTTCGAACCGCTGGCGTACGTGCAGACTCTTTAATGCTGAAGCTTAAGAGCGGGAGGTATGGCTATGAAACTACAAGGTTCATGCCGATGCGGGGCTGTTCGGTTCACGCTGGATTCACCGACGCCCGTTCCCTTCATGCATTGCTACTGCACGATCTGCCGCAAGAGTGCTGGCGGCGGAGGCTTCGCGATCAACCTGGGTGGGGACGCCGGCAGCCTGGAGGTCGAAGGCAAGGAAGCGGTCGCCAAGTGGCGGGCGCCTCTGGAGGACCCGGACAATTCCGGCAAGACCCATCCAGGGTCGTCCCATCGCCATTTCTGCAAGCATTGCGGCACGGCGCTCTGGGCCGAAGATCCTGCATGGCCCGAACTTGTCCACCCCTTCGCCTCGGCGATCGACACGCCGCTGCCGACGCCGCCGGAGCGGGTCCACATCATGCTGGACTTCAAGGCGCCGTGGGTTCAGGTGCCGTCCGGGCCGGGCGAAGTCCATTTCGCCCAATACCCGGACGAGTCCCTGGAGGACTGGCACAAGCGCCACGGCCTGCTCGACTGCTGATGCTATTATCCCCCGTGACGCTCAGCCCTGGCTCCAGGGCAGACCGGACTGCTTCCAGCCGGCAACGGCGCCGCGATGACCGTCGGCGTCCTTCGGTCCTTCGAACCCGTCGGCGATGTTGAAGACTTGTCCGTAGCCATTCTCCTTCGCCAGCTTGGCCGCCGCAAGACTGCGGACGCCGGAGCGGCAGAGGAAGTAGACCTTGTCGCCGGGTTCGACTTCCTCGAGCTTCAGCTTGTGCAGGAAGTCGGAGTTCACCGACATGCTGGGATAGACCTGCCACTCGATCTTGACCGGCGCTTTGCCCAGTTCCTTCAGGTCGGGCACGCCGACGAAATTCCATTCGGGCGTCGTGCGGACATCGACCAGTTTAGCATTGGGATCGCTTTTCAGCGCTTGCCAGACCTCTTGAGGAGGAACGTCGGGAATGGTCTCGCTCATGTCTCGGCTTTCTGAAATCGATTATGACGGCGGCTCCGATACCGCCGTCATAATCGATAGCCAAAGGAGCGCACGGGTCAAGCCCGCATCATGGCGCGCCCTGCGGCGGACGCGCTTTCAAGGCGGCGCGCCTCGCGCTCGGCTTGGGCGGGGCTCTTGAAGATGCGGCCGTCGAGCGACTGGACGCGGGGGCTGGAAGCGAAGAAACGGTAGCCGCCGTCCTGCAAAACGACGACTCCCACGGCGGAATCATTGGTCTCGATGATATAGGCTGCTGATGTAGTCATTTCGTGCTCCACATGCCCCCTTCGAGGAGAGCAGCGGTCTAACAGCGAATCCAGGTTTACGTTCCGTTCCGCAAATCCGGTTCGGGGCATGCCGTGAGTTTTGCCACTGGAACCAGTGCTGGAACCTTGCCGTAGGGTATTCCGCACGGATACAAGGGGCCGGTCATGACCCTTTCTTCCTCGCCGACTGCCGGTATCCAGTTTCCTTCGGCACTTACCCAAGGCCGCCTGATCCAGCGCTACAAGCGGTTCCTGGCGGATGTGGAACTGTCCGACGGTACCGTCGTGACCGCCCATGTACCGAATTCCGGTACCATGATCGGGTTGAATGCGCCCGGCTCGCGGGTATGGCTATCGCGCTCGGCCAACCCGGCCCGCAAGCTTGCCTACACGCTCGAACTGGTGGAGGCCGAAGGCCATCCCGTCGGCGTCAATACCGGACATCCCAACGCGCTGGCCGCCGCCGCCGTCAGGGCGGGAGCGATCCCGGAACTCGGCGGGTACGAGACGGTCAGGCGGGAGGTCAAGTACGGCCGCAATTCCCGAATCGACCTGCTGCTGGAGGCACCGGGCCGCCCTCCCGCCTATGTCGAGATCAAGAACGTGCATCTGCGCCGGCTGGACCGGCATGGCGGCACCGCCGCCGAGTTTCCCGACTGCGTGACGGCGCGCGGGGCCAAGCATCTTGTCGAACTGGCGGATATGGTGGCTCTGGGATGCAGGGCGGTCATGCTTTATCTTGTCCAGCGCGCCGATTGCGACCACTTCCGAGTCGCGGAAGACATTGACCCTGTTTACCATAGGGGGCTGCTGAGCGCCCGCAATGCCGGCGTGGAAACGCTGTGCTACTCTTGTACCGTCACGCCGGAGGCGATCCTGCTGGATCGGCCCCTGCCCGTGTTTCTGACCACGCTTGATAAAGTTACGGAACCATAATGACCAGAGCTGAAGCGGCCCAGACCGACGATCTCGACAGCAACCGCATCCGCCTGCACGGCCCGGAAGACTTCGACGGGATGCGGAAAGCAGGTCGGCTCGCCGCGGCCACGCTCGACTTCATCACTCCCTATGTCGTTCCCGGAGTCACCACCGGCGAACTGGACGTGCTGTGCGAGAAGTTCATCCGCGACCATGGCGCGGTCCCTGCCCCCCTGGGCTATCGCGGGTATCCCAAGGCCACCTGTATTTCGATCAACCACGTGGTCTGCCACGGCATCCCCGGCGAGAAGCGTCTGCGCGACGGCGATGTCCTGAACATCGACATCACCGTCATCCTCGACGGCTGGTTCGGCGATACCAGCCGGATGTACCTGTGCGGCGAGAACGTCAGCATCAAGGCCCGGAAACTGGTCGACGTCACCTACGAATCCCTGATGCTGGGCATTGCGGCGGTCAGGCCGGGCGCCACGCTTGGCGATATCGGCTACGCGATCCAGCGCTACGCCGAGTCGCATCGGTTCTCCATCGTGCGCGACTTCTGCGGCCACGGCCTGGGCCGGGTCTTCCACGACGCGCCGTCGATTCTCCACTTCGGTCAGCCGGGCCGTGGGCCGGTGCTGCGCGAGGGCATGTTCTTCACGATCGAACCGATGGTCAATGCGGGGCGCTATGACGTGAAGATCCTGTCCGACGGCTGGACGGCGGTCACCAAGGACAAAAGCCTGTCGGCGCAGTTCGAGCACTCCATCGGCGTCACCAAGGACGGCTGCGAGATCTTCACCCTCTCGCCGGCTGGTTACACGAAACCTCCCTATATCGGCGGCTGATACCATTTCGGCCTGACAACCGATACGCGTCGCGGCTATAAGGATGCATGCTATTGCATGCATCCTTATAGCCGCGAGGACCGCGTGAGTGATATTGATTCGGCCGGAGAGGATTATGCCGGCCATCGGGACCGACTGCGCACCCGTTTCCTGACGGCGGGAGCCGAAGCGCTCCAGGACTACGAGATCCTGGAGATGCTGCTGTTCACGGCCCTGCCCCGCCGCGACGTCAAGCCGCTGGCGAAAGCGCTGCTGCGAAACTTCGGCAGCCTGTGGTGCGTCGTCAACGCGCCGCCCGACGCATTGCGGAAGGCGTTTCCCAAGATGACCGACGGCACCATCGCGGCGCTGACGATCGTGGCGGCGGCTGCGCTGCGGATGACGCGGCAGGAGATCATGAACAAGCCGGTGCTCAGCACGTGGCAGCGGCTGCTGGACTATTGCCAGGGCGTCATGGCGAACGAGGCGACGGAGCAGTTCCGCCTGCTCTTCCTGGACCGCAAGAACACGCTGATCGCCGACGAGGTGCAGCAGCGCGGAACGGTCGACCATACGCCGGTATACCCGCGCGAAGTCATCAAGCGGGCGCTCGAACTTGGCGCCTCGGCGATCATCCTGGTCCACAATCACCCGAGCGGCGATCCGACGCCGAGCCGGGCCGACATCGACATGACCAAGGAAATAGTCACCGCCGCCAAGGCGATGGGCCTGATGGTCCACGACCATCTGGTGATCGGCAAGGGCAAGCATGCCAGCTTCAAGTCGCTCGGAATCATCTGACCCGCCATCAGGCGGGCCATCGATAGGACCGTCAGTCGACGTAGTCGGGCTCTTCCCGGTCGAGGATGCGCTTGAGTGCCGCGAAATGCCGGTCGGAGTTGTCTTCCCCGGCGATCTGCTGGGCCACCTTGCGGGCGAGATCGTCGGGAACGCGCTTGAGCGGCCGTCCGGTGGACATCGCGAGCACCTGGTTCCGGCAGGCCCGCTCCAGGTAGTACATGGAGTCGAAAGCGAAGGCGACGCTATGGCCGATCACGCTGACTCCGTGGTTCGCCATGAACATGATCTGGCGGTTGCCGAGTGCCGCGCACATGCGGTCGCCTTCGGCTTCGTCCAGCGCCAGCCCGTTGTAGTCGTCGTCATAGGCGATCTGATCGTAGAACCGCAGGGCGTTCTGATTGACGGGCTCCAGCCTGCCGCCTTCCAGCGTCGTCAAGGCCGTCGCGTAGGGCATGTGGGTGTGGAGAATGCAGCGAGCCTGGGGAATTCCCCGGTGGAGACGGGAATGGATGAAGAATGCCGTCGGCTCGGGCGGCTCGCCGTCGCCGGCGACCGAGCCGTCCGGTTCGACCAGCAGCAGGTCGGACGCCCGGATTTCGGAGAAGTGGCGTCCATGCGGGTTGACCAGGAACCGGTCGCCCGATGGGCTTACCGCGACGCTGAAATGATTGCAGACCCCTTCGTGAAAGCCGAGCCGCGCCGCCCAGCGGAAGGCCGCGGCGAGATCGATGCGCTGCTGCCTGATATCGTCCGTTTCCATGGCTCCGCCTCTCCCGATGTGCCATCCGCCGGCTCGTCAGCCCGTGCGGGTGCGATCATTTCTCGCGGGCAGTAGTAAAGGGAAACGCTCCGTCGGCAACTCTGCTATAAGGCTGATCCGTACTGTCTGTATGCGGTACTCCTGAAGATCCACACCAAGGCTCCCGGCATGAACGATCTGGATTTCCGCGACGCTCGTGTCCTGATCATCGACGATCAGGAAATGAACATCGCGATGCTGTCGGGCATGCTGAAGAAACACGGGTTCCGTCAACGCTTCTCGGCCAACGATCCCTTCGCGGGGGTCGAAATGTTCCAGCGGATAGCGCCACACCTCGTTCTGCTGGATATCGAGATGCCTGGGATGGACGGTTTTGGCGTCCTTGCCCGCATAAGACAGCTCAGCCCCGATGTGATGATCCCGGTAATCGTGTTGACCGCCCATACCGAGCAGGCGGTGCGGCTGAAGGCGATCGACGCCGGGGCCAGCGACTTCCTGAGCAAGCCGTTCGATGGCATGGAAGTCGTGGGCCGCGCCCGCAACATGTCGATCCTGGGCATGATGTCCCGCCGCATCGCGGACGAAAACCGCCGGCTCGACGAGGCGGTCAAGGTCCGGACCGCGAAGCTGGAGCAGATGATCGAGATTTTGCGGACGGCGGAGCTGGCGCTGTCCGCGAAGGTCAATGCCGCCGCCCAATCGACAAACCTGATGCGCGCCCTGGCTGCGCGCGGCGCGCGGAACTTCGCTTCATTAGCGGAAACAGTGCTGGAAACCAGCCTGTCCAACGCGGGCGAAACGCCGGAATGGCTAGCCGTCAGCGGCGCCGCCGAGCGTATCAAGCTGACCGCCGAGGAAGTCGAGCTGATCGTGGATGCCGAACGCCGCGACCTGACTCTGTCGCGCCAGCGCATCGAAATCAGGAGTGCCGTAACGACGGCGGTAGCGGCGGTTTCGGGGACGGCCGGGTCGCGCCAGATCACGATCAACGTCCAGTTGGAACAGGCTCCTACCCATGTCGTGACCGACATGAGCTGGTTCGGCGTGGCGCTTCAGCGGGTCCTGTCGGAGGCGATCGACTGCTCACCCTCTCCCGGCACGGTCAGGGTCGGGTGGGAGGACGGAGCAACGGGAAGCGGCTGGCTGCGCGTTGCCGATTCAGGCGCGGAAGTGACGCTGGAACAGCCGCGCGACCTTGCAATGCCGTTCGACGTGCGGCGCGTTCAGCCGGCGGGACGGGATGCGCGGACCGGGCTGGGGCTTACAATCTCCGCAGCACTGATGCAAATGCTCGGGGGTGATCTGGATATCCAGGGCACTACCGAGGGCGCCATCTACCGGATGCGCGTTGCGACCGAATAGGCCGGGCAGCCCTGGAAACGAAAGAAGGCGAGCGGCTTTCCAGCCGCTCGCCTTCTTCGATCCAAGAACCGAAAGAGGATCAGATCTTGTCCTTGATGTCGCCGGCACCCTTCTGGATCTTGCCTTCGGCCTTATCCAAATTGCCTTCATCGACAAGCTTCTGATTGCCGGTGGCCTCGCCGATGCCTTTCTTGACATCGCCTTTGATATCCTTGGCCGCACCCTTGATCTGATCGCTGTTCATCGCTTTTTGTCCTTCGGTTGACTTCTACCTATACAACACGCACCGATGTCATTTGTTCATCCATTCGTTCTCGCCGCATGACCGTATCCCAGGTATCGCTATGGCGATTCCGGCTAGCGCCCGCTATGGTCGCCGCGATCCGCCGATCGCCCCGCCAACCCGCTGCGTTGAGAGATGAACGATGATTCCGCGCTACAGCCGCCCGGAAATGGCCCGTATCTGGGAACCGGAAAACAAGTTCCGCATCTGGTTCGAGATCGAGGCCCATGCCTGCGATGCCCAGGCCGATCTGGGAGTGATCCCGCGCTCCGCCGCCGAGGCCGTCTGGCAAAAGGGCAAGTTCGACATCGACCGGATCGATGAAATCGAGCGCGAGACCAAGCACGACGTCATCGCCTTCCTGACCAACCTGGCCGAATATATCGGACCGGACGCCCGCTTCGTCCACCAGGGCATGACTTCGTCGGACGTGCTCGACACGACGCTGGCCGTCCAGATGACCCAGGCGGCCGATCTGCTGCTGGCCGATCTCGACGCGCTGCTGGCCGCCTTGAAGCGCCGCGCAATCGAGCACAAGGACACGCCGACCATCGGCCGCAGCCACGGCATCCATGCCGAGCCGACGACGTTCGGCCTAAAGCTGGCGGGCCACTACGCAGCCTTCGCCCGCAACCGGGAGCGTCTGGTCGCGGCACGGGCGGAGATCGCGACCTGCGCCATTTCCGGCGCCGTCGGCACCTTCGCCAACATCGATCCCTATGTCGAACAGCACGTCGCCGACAAGTTGGGGCTGAAGGTCGAGCCGGTCTCGACCCAAGTCATCCCGCGCGACCGGCACGCCATGTTCTTCGCGGTTCTCGGCGTGATCGCCTCGTCGATCGAAAATCTGGCGGTCGAGATCCGCCACCTCCAGCGGACCGAGGTTCGCGAGGCGGAGGAATTTTTCTCACCGGGTCAGAAGGGCTCGTCGGCGATGCCGCACAAGCGCAACCCTGTCCTGTCGGAGAACCTGACGGGCTTGGCGCGTCTGGTCCGTGCGGCGGTGACACCGGCGCTGGAGAATGTGGCCCTGTGGCACGAGCGGGATATCTCCCACTCCTCCGTCGAGCGTGTCATGGCACCCGACGCCACGGTCACCCTGGACTTCGCGCTGGCCCGCACCATCGGCATGATGGAAAAGCTGGTGGTCTATCCCGAGCGGATGAAGAAGAACCTGGATGATCTGGGCGGGCTGGTGTTCTCCCAGCGCGTTCTGCTGGCCCTGACCCAGGCCGGCATGAGTCGCGAGGGCGCTTACGTCGCGGTCCAGCGCAACGCGATGGCGGTCTGGCGCGAAGGCGGCAGCTTCCTTCAGAACCTTCAGAACGATCCGGACGTGACCCAGCACCTGGATGCCGATGCCCTGGCGTCGCTGTTCAACATGGCGTACCACACCAAGCACGTGGACACGGTGTTCAAGCGCGTCTTCGGCGAGTGAGTGCACTGCGGGGACTGGACGGTGCGAATCGCACCGTCCAGTCCCCGCAGGACCTTTGGCCGCTACTCCTTCACGATCTGGTCGTGGGCCACCTTCAGCAGCAGTTCGGCTTCCTTTTCGACCCGGTGGCGGCTGATGTCGATGCCATGACTTTCCAGGTCGGTACAGACCCGGCGGACGATGTCGGCGCTGCCGGCCTCTTCGAAATCGGCATCGACGATCGAACGGGCATAGGCCATGGCTTCCGAATCCCCGAACTTCATCTGCTCGGCGGCCCAAAGTCCCAGCAGCCTCGCCCGGCGAACCTGGATCTTGAACAGAACCTCCTGTTCATGACCGAACTTGTTTTCGAATGCTTTCTCGCGCTCTTCAAAGGTGGTCATTCGACCTTCTCCTCCGGTGGGCCTGGAACCAGCAGGCGGGCCATCGATTATGAGAACCATATCGCTACGGCCGCTCTATAGACTACATAATGACAAAGCGAGGGGACGACCATGTGCTCAATCGTCATTCTACGCCAGCCGGGCGCGACATTTCCGCTGATCATGGCAGGCAACCGCGACGAAATGGCCGGCCGGCCCTGGAAACCCCCGGCCCGTCACTGGCCTGACAGGCCTGATCTGATCGGCGGCATCGACGAACTCGCCGGCGGAAGCTGGCTGGCGCTGAACGATACCGGCGTGGCAGCGGTCGTGCTCAACCGCATGGGCACGCTTGGGCCGGAAGACGGCAAGCGCAGCCGGGGCGAGCTGGTGCTGGACGCGCTCGACTATCCTGACGCGGCGGATGCCGCGCGGTCGATGGTCCATCTCGACCCCGCAGCCTACCGCCCGTTCAACCTTGTGGTCGCCGACAACCGCGACGCCTTCTGGTTGACCCTGCGCGAGGGCGCCAAGCGCATCGTCGCGGAGCGCATCCCGGACGGGCTGTCGATGGTGACCGCGAACGACCTGAACGACGACTCGAGCGCCCGCATCAGGTTCTACCGTCCGCTGTTCGCCCATGCCCCGGCGCCCGATCCGGAAAAAGGTGACTGGCGCGCTTGGGAAAAGCTGCTGGGCAGCAGGATCTGGGACGGCGACGCCGGACCGCGCGGCGCGATGTGCGTGGTGACGCCGACCGGATTCGGGACAAGCAGCAGCACAACTCTTGCACTGCCTAGCGTCGAGCATCCGGAAATCAAGCCGGTATTCCGGTTCTGCCCTGGACGGCCGGATGAAACACCATGGCTGGACGTCGATCTGGAGTGAACCAGTTTTGCTTTCGTCCGCAGCACGCAAGGGCCTGCGCAAGTGGGCTGCATTGTGCTAAACATAGTTGCTTGCTATATCAGCAACCATATTACCTGGACCGGTTCGTATAATCCGGTCCTGCCACTTCGGAAGCCCACCATGACGCGACGCAGGCGGATCTACGAGGGCAAGGCCAAGGTCCTGTTCGAAGGGCCGGAACCTGGCACTCTGGTTCAGTATTTCAAGGACGACGCGACCGCCTTTCACAACCAGAAGCGTGGGATCATCACGGGCAAGGGAGTCCTCAACAACCGGATCTCCGAATACCTGATGACCAAGCTCGGGGAAATTGGCGTCCCGACGCATTTCGTGCGCCGCCTCAACATGCGCGAGCAACTCGTCCGCGAGGTCGAGATCATTCCCATCGAGCTGGTCGTCCGCAACGTGGCGGCGGGATCGCTGTCGAAGCGGTTCGGGATTCCCGAAGGGACACAGCTCCCGCGCTCGATCATGGAGTATTATTACAAGTCGGATGAGTTGAACGATCCGATCGTTTCGGAAGAGCATATCACGGCGTTCGGCTGGGCCACTCCCCAGGACCTCGACGACATGATGGCGCTGTCGCTGCGGATCAACGACTACCTCTCCGGCCTGTTCCTGGGCATCGGCCTGAAGTTGGTGGACTTCAAGGTGGAGTTCGGCCGCCTTTGGGAAAACGACGAGATGCGGATCGTCCTGGCCGACGAGATCAGCCCGGACAACTGCCGTCTGTGGGACGTCAAGACCAACCAGAAGCTGGACAAAGACCGGTTCCGCGAAGACCTGGGCCGGGTCGAGGAAGCCTATCAGGAAGTGGCCCGCCGGCTGGGTATTCTGCCTGAAGGCGGAGTCGACACTTTCAACACGCCCAAGCCGGCGCCATAACGGCCGTCACCGGACGGTCGATTTCCAAAGCAATTCCACCGAAGCAGTTCCACCAAAGCAGTTCCAAGGGCGATCCCATCATGAAGGCAAAGGTTCACGTCACCCTGAAGCGCGGCGTTCTCGATCCCCAAGGCAAGGCCATCGGCCATGCCTTGCAGTCGCTGGGGTTCGGCGGCGTCGATGACGTTCGTCAGGGCAAGTTCATCGAGCTGGATCTGGCCGAAACCGACCGCGACGCCGCCCAGAAGGCGGTCGAGTCCATGTGCCAGAAGCTGCTCGCCAATACCGTGATCGAGGATTACCGCATCGAACTGGCGGACTGATCCGCCGACAAAAGCGTCCTTTTAGTGACACCTCACGACTTAGTGACACCTCACGAGACCGCGATACAGGCTCTGCTGACGCGCGACCCGCTGTTCGGGAACTGCCTGAACATCGGCGGAACGCTTCCGGAGCCTGTCTTGCGTGCGCCGGCTGGCTTTCCGGGGCTGTTGCGGATCATCCTGGAGCAGCAAGTCTCGACCAGGGCCGCCGAAGCGATGTGGCGCAAGCTGTGCGGCGGGGGCGACTGGATCAGTCCGGAGGCCGTGCTGGCACTGGACGACGATGCTCTCCGGCAATGCGGCTTCAGCCGTCAGAAGATGGCCTATGCCCGTGGTCTGGCCGAAGATGTCGTATCCGGCCGGCTCGACATCGAAGCCGTTCATGGGATGGCGGACGACGACGCCCTGGAGTCGCTGGTGCGGATCAAGGGGATCGGTCGCTGGAGCGCCGAGATCTACCTGCTGCTGGTGCTGGGGCGCCCGGATGTCTGGCCGGTGGACGATCTGGCTGTCGCCGTCGGGCTGCAATGGCTGCTCGGCCGTGACGAGCGTCCTCCCCGCGATGAGCTGATCGCTCTTGGCGAACCGTGGCGGCCATACCGGAGTACGGCGGCGCGGCTGGTCTGGCACTATTACCTTCAGGTGGCGCCCGAGCGCCGGCGAGCGAAGTTGGCGCGATAACTATTGCAATAATCCTGGAAGCTTTGGCGTACGCTCCTAAATCGAAGGAAGAAACGCTGGATAAAACCGCAAGGGAGGTACGCAATGACAAGCTCTACCGGTCACCTGAAGGGAAATTTGCCTGCCGGGGTCATTTCCCGGTTCACGCTTGCCCTGTTCATGCTGGCGGCGGCATCCTTGCCCTCCCTTGCGGCCCCGCGCGAATACAAGATCGATCCCGAGCACGCCTCCATCGGTTTCCTTGTCTCCCATATCGGATACCAGAACGTACTGGGCATGTTCCGCGAGGTCGCGGGCAGCTTCCGATTCGATGAGGAAACTCAGGCGATCTCCGACGTGACGATGACGATCAAGACAGCCAGCATCTTCACCAACCATGAGAAACGCGACGAGCATCTGCGGAAGGAGGAGTTCCTCTGGACGGAGAAGTATCCGGAGATGACCTTCACGATGACCTCCGCCCAAAAGAACGGCGAGCGAACCGGCAAGCTGACCGGCAACCTGACCCTCCGGGGCGTGACCAAGCCGATCACCCTGGACGTTACGCTGAACAAGGTCGGTGAGTATCCGTTCGGCGGCGGGCTGTTCTCCAAGCCCAACTACGTCGCGGGCATGTCGGCGCGCGGCAGCTTCAAGCGCAGCGAGTGGGGCGTGATGTACGGTACCGACAACGGCTGGGTCGGCGACGAGGTGCAGCTTATCATCGAGCTTGAGGGCATCCGGCAGGGCTGACGCGGGAGTGCCGGGTCAGCTGGCGCCAGAGCCGGAAGACGGTTCGCATGGCTGATACCCGGCCCAATCGGGAAATAGCCTATCCCGAATGGCCAGCCCGGACTTGCATTGAACAGGCTGGCTCTTTAGTGTCTGCGGCAATTGCCGCTGGGGCATAATCTCCAAGGAAGTTGTCGAAGCGCCTCATGAAGGCTGCCGTCATTGTTTTTCCCGGCTCCAATTGCGACCGCGACGTCTGCGTTGCCTTGGAGCATGCCACGGGCGAAAAGCCCGCCACAGTCTGGCATCGTGACAGCGACCTTCCAAAGGTCGATCTGATCGTCGTTCCAGGCGGATTCTCATACGGCGACTATCTGCGCAGCGGCGCGATGGCCGCGCAGTCTCCGGTCATGCGCGAGGTCGTGGCGCGAGCCAATGCCGGCGTGCGGGTGATGGGGGTCTGCAACGGCTTCCAGATCCTAACCGAGGCACGGCTGCTGCCCGGCGTCCTGATGCGCAATGCCGGCTTGAAGTTCATCTGCCGCACGGTGGACCTTCGGGTAGAGAATACCGACAGCGCCTTCACCTCGGCCTACGCCAAGGATCAGGTCGTCCGCTTCCCGGTCGCCCATCACGACGGCAACTATTTCGCCGACGCCGATACGCTGGCGCGGGTCGAGGATTCCGGCATGGTGGCGTTCCGCTACGTGACGCCCGACGGGATTGTCGATGCGTCGGGCAACCCCAACGGCTCCGCCAACTCCATCGCCGGCCTGTTCAACGAGAAGCGCACGGTGCTGGGGCTGATGCCGCATCCGGAGCGCGCGTTCGAGCCGCTGCACGGCAATACCGACGGTCGCGCGATGTTCACCGGCCTTGTGGAGGCTCTGTCGTGAGCAAGCAGTCACTGGAACCCGCCGTCACCGTCGAACTGGCCGCCGAATACGGCCTGTCGGCCGACGAATATCAGCGGATGCTGGAGATCACCGGACGGACGCCGTCGTTCACCGAACTCGGCATCTTCTCCGTCATGTGGTCGGAGCACTGCTCGTACAAGTCGTCCAAGGTCTGGCTGAAGCAATTGCCGACGACAGCGCCGCATGTCATCTGCGGACCGGGCGAGAATGCCGGCGTGATCGACATCGGCGACGGTCAGGCCGCCATCTTCAAGATGGAAAGCCACAACCACCCGTCCTTCATCGAGCCCTACCAGGGTGCGGCGACCGGAGTGGGCGGCATCCTGCGCGACGTCTTCACGATGGGCGCGCGGCCGATTGCCAACATGAACGCGCTGCGCTTCGGCAGCCCCGACCATCCCAAGACGCGCCACCTGATCTCCGGCGTGGTCGCCGGCATCGGCGGCTACGGCAACTGCGTCGGCGTGCCGACGGTCGGCGGCGAGACGAACTTCCATCCCTCCTTCAACGGCAACATCCTGGTCAACGCGATGACCGTGGGGTTGGCCGATGCCGACAAGATCTTCTATTCGGCGGCAGCCGGCATTGGGAACCCCGTCGTCTATGTCGGGTCGAAGACCGGCCGCGACGGCATCCACGGCGCCACCATGGCCTCGACCGAGTTCACCGAGGACTCGGAGGAGAAGCGGCCGACGGTCCAGGTCGGCGACCCGTTCACCGAAAAGCTGCTGATCGAGGCCTGCCTGGAGCTGATGGCGACCGACGCCATCGTCGCGATCCAGGACATGGGTGCGGCAGGCTTGACCTCCTCCTCGGTCGAGATGGCCGGCAAGGGCGAGTTGGGTATCGAGCTGAACCTTGACGACGTGCCGCAGCGCGAGACGGGCATGAGCCCGTACGAGATCATGCTGTCGGAAAGCCAGGAGCGCATGCTGATCGTACTGAAGCCGGGCCGCGAGGAACTGGCGAAGGCGATCTTCGACAAGTGGGAACTGGACTTCGCCGTCATCGGCCG
>Ga0190275_10001627_pt1 | contig 16589 bp, 15 predicted proteins | sample Popmic550T_FD_133745 | JGI IMG/M metagenome (GOLD analysis project Ga0190275, IMG submission 133745) | Populus adjacent soil microbial communities from riparian zone of Yellowstone River, Montana, USA - 550 T | ecosystem: Environmental > Terrestrial > Soil > Riparian zone > Trees stand | place...
AGGGCAGCACGTGGATGCGGGCGTCGGAGGCGACCTCACCGAACAGCTCGGTGACAATGCCGGCCACGGTGGTGGGAAGGGCCTCGGCGTCGTCGGCGTGGGAGAAGCCATTGCCGGAGGCGCTGGTGAGCGCCTCGAGGATCTCCGGCATGTAGTGGCGGCCGAGGCCGAGCGCGTGCAGCGTGAGCCCGGACTCGGCGACCTTGGAGCCGAGCTGGCGGAAGTCGACGACAGCGGACTTGCCGACGGAGGGCTCTCCATCGGTGAGCAGGAGCAGCTTGGGCCGTGCGCCGGGAACGAGGACGCGGCGGAGCGCGGCGGCGCCCAGGTCCACGGCCTCATAGAGGGCAGTGCCGGAGCCTGTCTCGAGGGAGGAGAGACTCTCGGCGAGCTCGGCCTTGGCACCGGGCTCCATGGCGCGCACGGGGAGGATCTGCTCGGGCACGCCGTCGAAGGCGAGCAGGCCGATGTAGTCGCGAGGTCCGGCTTGGGCGACGAGGGCCTGGGCAGCCTCGACGGCGGCGACGAGCGGTGCGCCGCGCATGGAGGCAGACCGATCAATGAGGAGATTGACGGCGACGGGGGCGCGCGGGGCATCCGCATCCGCTTCCAGGGTAACGAGCAGGGAGACTTCCCTCCCCTGCTCGTGGTCGCGCTCTACTGCCCAGGCCGTCAGCTTCATGCAGTTTCCCTCACCGGATGAGGACTATTGTGCCGTGTTCCTTAATGAGGAGGACGGCAGGACCGCTCGGCGCGTCTCACACTCCTCCTCATCTCAAGGATTCCAGGAGGTTACAAGGTCTGCCGATTGAGCCACGGCTTTCTCTGAGCCTCCCGACAGAGTACTCGTGCTTGGGGCGATCTCACCAGAGCCCTCGGGCTCGCGCGGAGGCAACATGGTCAAGACGCATGGGCTGACCCACCTCGCCTTGAAGGTGCGAGACCCCGAGCGCTCGCTGCGCTTCTACGAGCAGCTCTTCGGAGTTCGCGAGTACTTCCGGGACGCGCAAACCATCCAGGCCTTGGGCCCGGGCAGCCATGACGTCCTCGCCTTCGAGCTGGACCCTCAGGGGGCGGGCCTTTCGGGAGGCATCGCACACTTCGGGTTCCGCCTCATGGATCCGGCCGACATCGAGCTCGCCGTAAGCGAGGCTGAGCGGGCCGGGGGCAAGCTCCTGCGCCGAGGCGAGTTCTCTCCGGGCTATCCGTTCGCCTACGTCGCGGATCCGGACGGCTATGAGATCGAGATCTGGTACGAGTGAAGGCTCGGGGAGCTCGACGGGGAGCTCCGACCCGAGGACCAGCGCTCTGCTTGCTCGACATCGGGAGCCCCCGCGCTGCCGCGAGCCGCGGGGGCACTCGCCACTATTCGGGATCCCAGCCGCCCCAGGCCTCTTCACTGTAGGCCCACTGCCGGCCTCCCGCGGTGACGGTCACAGGGAGGACACCCTCAGTCTCCCCATCATCTCCGAGGACGACGAAGCCCATGTTGTCGTCGTCCAGGTACGTCGTGTCGTCGTGCCGCATGCTGCACCTCCGGGCGCTCCGCGACGGCGTTCCGGGTAGGCGGTGGAATCCACTCGCCCCTCGGCGGGCGCCCCCCCTGTTCGGTCGACGGGAACCCGCCCCATGCGGTGCCCCCACAGCATTCATTGACCGATTTACCGCCAAAGTGGGCACGTCATCAGGACGTGTAAACCCGTTGAGGGAGTCGGCCCTCAGGCACGTCGGGCAGCGCACGCCCGCCCGGCTGCTCGCGTCGGATGCTGGATGCTTGGCGCCCTTGACCGAGCCGCTGCGACAGGCCCAGGGTTCAGCAGCCGCAGTCGCAGTTGGGCAGGAAGCTGGCCGCTATGTGAGCGCCGTCCTCGCGCACGATCGCCATGCGCTGAGCGTCCATCGTCTCCCGCATGAGCAGCTCCACGCGCCCGTCTCCCTCCAAGTCCAGCACCGCGACAATGCTCTCACCGTCGACCCCTTCACCCACCGGCGTCTCCTGACCGTCATCACTCACGGCCCTCACACGCGACACCGAGGCCTGGAAGTCCGGCCCTCCGCACGGGGTGTGGCCCTCGCCAGTCTGGAAGCGCGCGACTCCCACCACCACCTGGCGTCCTCTCACCGAGGCGGCAGACAGCTTCAGGGACTCCTGCAGGGGCAGGCCCTGCTTCCTGGCATGCTCTTCGCCCTCCGCGCGCATCTTCGTGAACGCGGGCAGGCCTCTCAGGGCCGCTTCCTGAGCGGCCTTCAAGGGCCCGGGCAGGTCGCTCCCCAGGGAGAAGTACCGGGGCGCCGGCGCGCCACCCGGCAGGGCAAACACAATGGCGTTCTGCTCCATGGCGCGTGTGCCCACGAACGAGCACTCCAGCTCGGCCGCAGGCCAGGCATTGCCGCAGCCAGGGCTGTCCGGAGCTTCCCGCTGCTGGAAGTACCCGAAGTGGGGAATGCCACGGTTGAGCGAGGCAAACCCCTTCACGCGGCAGCCGGCCTTCAGCAGACCCTTCTCGTCGTACACGTCGAAGGTGCTCCCCTGCTTGAAGGCACCGGTGGGATCCTTCGGGAGCGAGGCCATCCAGAAGCCCCAGTCCGCTCCCACGGGGCGCAGCTGCGCGCCCGGTGTGTCCTGGGGCTCGCTGCTCAAGAGGACAAAGGTCCGGGTGCCGCGCAGGTCCACGAAGCGAGGATCTGGGGACGAGCCCGTGCGCGCAGCCACCGCGGCCTGCGCCGCTGCCTGCTCGCGGCAGCTTGCCTCGCGCCGCTCCCAGTCCTGCGCAAGCGCTCCCGCGTTCTTCAGGTAGTTCTTCACGCCCGCGCCATCCAGCCGCCCCGAGAGGGCCAGCGCCACGTCCTTGTCCTCGAAGGCCCCAGCCACCATCACCTCAAGACACGGGCGCAGGGAGGAGAACGGCGTGGTGGACAGCCGCTGTACCTCCGCGCCCAGGCGGGCCGCCCGCAGCTTCTCGACAACCTCCTGCCCCTCCCCGGGCGTGGGCGAGGAGTGGACGATGACGAAATACTTCCGGGCGAAGCGCGCCTCGGGGGGCTCGGGAGTGGAGGGGCGCGGAACCGAAGCCGAGGCAGCAGGGGGCGAAACGGGCGCGGGGGCGGAGGCCGAGCTGCCACACCCCTTCAGCGAGCCACAGCCCGCCAGGAGCACGAGCACCAGGAGAGAGACCAGGGAACGCATAGGCCTCGCTGCTTAGCACGAGGGCCGAGCCCCTCCGTGGCGGGGTGCCGACGGCCGGCCCGGGAGCAGGCACGCGCCCTGGCCTCTGTTGCGACCCAGTCGTGAGGGGCACCTGAGCGCTTGATTCGCGAATCACCCCTGTTAGGTTTGGGGTCTGTCTTTGCCGCATTGCGGCAAGAAGGCCACCCGTCGCCCTGGCCACCGAGCGCCCCGAGCCCTATGAGCCCCATCATCACAGGCCTGCTCATCGTCGTTGCCGTCTCCTTCTTCGTCATGACCATGGCGGGCCGCACAGGCGTCCTGCTGGGCATGAAGGGGGAGAACCGGCTGGACGACATTCCCTTCCGCATCAAGCAGCTGCTGCGCTTCGGCTTCGGGCAGCAGCGCATGGTGGATCCCGAGGAGTTCACGCCCGGGCTGATGCACGTCTTCATCTTCCTGGCGTTCCTGGTGCTGCAGCTGCGCAGCCTCATGCTGATCACCATGGGCTTCAGCGAGACGGCGGTGGGGGTACTCACGAACCTGGAGAACTCGTTCTGGACCAGCAACCCGAGGGTGCTCGACGGCTACCGCGTCTACCTGCTGGTCAAGGATGTGGTGGCGACGCTGGCGGTGCTGGGCGTGCTGTACTTCGCCTTCCTGCGCGCCAAGGTGAAGCCGGACCGGATGACGCCTTCCTGGGAGGCCTACCTGATCCTCGGCTTCATCGGCGGGCTGATGGTGACGGAGTTCGCCTTCGGCGGCAGTCACATGGTGGCGCAGAACGGCGGCTTCGTGTGGTGGGAGCCGACCACGAGCACGATAGGCCTGGGGATGAAGGCGCTGGGCCCCACGGGCGCGCACGTGGTGGGGCTGGTCGGGTTCTGGACCCACCTGGTCATCATCTTCGCCTTTTTGAACTTCCTGCCCCTGGGCAAGCACTTCCACATCATCACCGGCCTGCCCAACGTCTTCTTCCAGCGCACCCGGGCCAGCGGCAAGCTGGGCACGCCCAACCTGGAGAAGGAGGAGTTCGGCACCGCCACGGTGAAGGATCTGACGTGGAAGCAGGGGTTGGACCTGTACTCCTGCACCGAGTGTGGCCGCTGCCAGACGCACTGCCCCACGTACATCACCGGCAAGCCGCTGACGCACAAGGGCGTGAACCAGGACCTGAAGCACTGGATCTGGGACCACGAGCAGTGGGTGGAGGAGGGCTACGGCCCCAGCGGCACGAAGGAGCCGCTACCGGAGATCATCGGCAGCGCCCTGAAGGCGGAGACGGTGTGGGCCTGCACGAGCTGCGGCTGGTGCGAGACGGCGTGTCCGGTGTTCATCGAGAACATCCCGCGCCTCATCGACATGCGCCGCTACCAGGTGCAGGTGAAGGCGGAGTTCCCGCAGGAGATCCAGCGCGTCTTCGAGGGCATCGAGCGGCAGGGCAACCCGTGGGGCATTGGCCAGGACCGGCGTGACGAGTGGGCGGAGGACCTGAAGCTGCCCACGTGGGGAGACGGGGGCGGCCCGTACGAGTACCTGTTCTTCGTGGGCTGCGCGGGCAGCTACGACGACAAGCAGAAGAAGGTGAGCCGCTCGCTGGTGAAGATCCTCCGCGAGGCGGGGGTGAGCTTCGCGACGCTGTCCAAGCAGGAGATGTGCAACGGCGAGACGGCGCGCCGCATGGGCAACGAGTACCTGTACCAGACGATGGCGAAGATGAACGTGGAGGCGTGGAACGGGCTGGGGGTGAAGGCCGTGATTACCCAGTGCCCGCACTGCTTCAACACGATCAAGAACGAGTACCCGGAGTTCGGCGGCGAGTACCGCGTCATCAGCCACACAGAGCTCATCAACGAGCTGCTGAAGGACAAGCGCATCAAGCTGTCGCAGGTGATGAACACGAAGCTGACGTACCACGACCCGTGCTACCTGGGCCGGCACAACGGGGTGTTCGAGGCGCCGCGCGAGGTGCTCAAGGCCATCCCCGGGCTGGAAGTCGTCGAGATGCAGCGCAACAAGCGCGAGGGCTTCTGCTGTGGCGCGGGCGGCGGGCGGATGTGGATGGAGGAGCACATCGGCACGCGCATCAACCACAACCGCATGAACGAGGCGGCGCTGACGCTGAAGCACGCGGAGGATGCGAGCACGCCGTTCCCGGACGCGGCCGACAAGAAGAAGCCAGGCCTGGTGGGCGACTACAAGGAGAAGGGCGGCACGGGCGTGGTGGCGGTGGCGTGCCCGTTCTGCTCGACGATGCTGCGCGACGCGGTGAACGACACCGGCCGCGAGGAGAACATCCAGGTCAAGGACATCGCCGAGCTGGTGGCCGACGCCCTGGAGACAAAGTCCGGGGGCGCGGCCACGGTGACGCCGGGCCCGACGGTGCACGCCAAGCCCGAGTAGCCCGCTCGGGCTCACGCCGGGGCTACTTGTTCTCCTGCTGGGTGATGTGGGCCTCAATGGCCTGCGCCGCCTGGCCATCCACGAACTGGAGCAGCTTCCACTCCAGCTCTCCGTCCCGGCTGAAGCTGCGGGTCAGCTGCGCCGGTGCACGGGTGAGCGGCGTGTGGTCCGCGGAGGTGCCCAGGAACTGGTTCATCTTGATGGGATCCTCGGCGAACGGATTGATGTCCCCCGCGGCCGCCACCGTCATGCTGCTGGTGAGGGAGTTCTCTCTCGCGTTCATCATCCCCTTGTTTCCGGTGAAGATCGTCTGCCGGAAGACGCGCACCAGGCTGGTGTTGCTGTCGACGCGATAGCCCTCGGCATAGAGCCTCGAGGCGGAGCTGACCACGCGGGACTCCATCATGTCGTTGCGCCACTCGGTGACGAGGATGAACTCGTCATTCCCATTCCGAGGCGGGTAGCCCTCGGCCGCCACGAGCTTCACCACCTGAGGCCAGACCTTCTCGATGGGCTGCGCATACACGTGCCGGTTCGCCTGATCATAGAGCGCCTCCCGATGACGCGCCGCAGCACAGCCGCTCAGCACCATCACCACGCCCAGGCTCAGGCTCCAACGGACGACACAGGACTTCATGGCGGCTCCTCCCAGAGCTCCGGTTCAGGGGCCTGCCTTTGAGCTCCGCAAGGTCGGAGTCTGCCTGCCCCCAGCAAGAGGAGAACGCGCGACGGGGGTGGACATATCGCGCGCGGGCGCAGCCGTGAGGCCGGCGTGGATCCGCTCTACTTGCGGCTCTTCTCCGAGCGCAGCAGCCGGGCCAGTCGCTTGGTCGGGCCCTCGTCCCCAAGCTTGCTGGATACGTACGCGCCCGCCTCGGCGAGCTTGCGGCGCGTGTCGCTCGGCTTGGGCCCCTCATCCGGAGGTCCCGGCGGCACCTCCATGAGGTTCCCGGAGCCCCGCAGGAGCTGCTGGGCCAGGTCGCGCTCATCCTCGCGCGCGTGGGGCATCAGCAGCTTGCACACTGCCGGGTGGCCATGAGCGGCGGCGATCAGCAGCGCCGTCTCACCCATGTCGTCCGTGAGCATCGGCTCGGCCCCACCGGCCAGCAGCGAGCGGACGATCCTCTCGTGTCCGGCCTCGGCGGCCACCATGAGCGGCGTGCGGCCGCGCTCTCCCAGAGGGTTGGGATCCTCACCCGCGTCGAGCATCGCCTCCACGCGGGCTGCATCACCGGACATCACGGCATCGAAGAGGGACATCGCCTACCTCCAAGACTGAAGCATCGCGCCTTCTCCCACCGGGCGCCAGCGGCCCGCTCGTCTGCCTGGCTGGCCCGAGCTTCGACGGCGGAGCCTACTGCCCCCCGTAGGAGGGCTCACCAGCGCTGGGGATCAGCAGCGTGCCCGAGCTCGGCTGCGAGGTGGGAAGCGTGACACGGTAGATGTTCTGACCGCCGCCGGCGTCGGAGAGGAAGCCCACCTGGGTGGTGTCCAGCCAGTTCGGGAAGGTGTCCTGAGCGCCTGCCTCACCCGGGTGGTCCGTCACCCGCGTGGGCGGGCTGAAGGGGCTGAGCGGCCCCACGAAGATGCGCGAGCCGCCCGAGGACAGGCGCCCATCCAGCACCACTTGCTGCCCGTTCGGCGAGACCACGGCCCGGTTCACCACCCACAGCACCTCGTTGCCCAGCTCGTTGGTGATGGACGTGACGGTCCCGGAGAGGCTCACCCGCGACAGCTGCGTGAGCTGGGTGCTGCTGCTGCCCGAGGGCGCCAGCACGCTCTGCCCATCCGGGAAGAACGAGGGCGCACCGAAGGAGGTCGAGGGCTCATTGGTGAGCGCCTGGAAGCCACTGCCATCCGTGTTCACCTTGCCCAGGGCGAAGTTGCCGGAGCCGCGGTTGAACGTGAACACGATGACGGAGCCCGTCGAGTTGAAGGTGGGGTAGCGAAAGTTGGTGCAGCCCGAGCACCCCGTCCCAGAAGTGAGCACCGTGGAGGGCTGGGCGCTGCCATCCGTGGGAACCGTGCGCAGCTCGAAGGAAGGGCCCGCCTGCTGCACGAAGACGATGCTGCGTCCGTTGCGTGACACTGCGGGGTAGGCCGCCCCGCCCCCCGTCGTGAGCCGCTTCGGGCTGTTGGGGTCGCCGCGATCGTCCACCACGTAGACGTTACGGTCCTCGCGCACGAAGGCGAAACCCTTGGTGAATTGCACGTTCCCGCCACCGCCGCCGCCACCACCATCATCAAAGTCGATGGGCTCACACGCCGCGAGGCCCGTGACCAGCACCAGCGCGCCGACAATCCGACACATGCGCTTCATAGGATCCCTGCTCCGCTCTTTATGTAGGCGCCCACACTCTGGGGGCATGCCCCTTCGACGTCAACGCGTCTGAGGCATTCACGGGAGGAACGAGCCTACCGGTTGAGCTTCGCCAGCTCGTTGCGGCAGAGGTTGCAGAGCCCGAGCTGCTTGCGGTCGGTGTCCACGGGCGTCTGGGCGAAGAACATCACGCAGCGCAGGTCCTCGCAGTAGGACAGCCCCAGCAGGTGCCCCACCTGGTGCACGCCCTCCACCTGCACGCGCCGCCGGAGCTGATCGGCGTCTACCCCCGCGCGCAGTCGCGCGATGCTCACCACCGCGCTGTGGGACTCGCGGTCCGCCTCACCGAACACGAAGGCCGAGTCCGGCACGAACAGATCCACGTCCGTCACGCCCATCACCATGGCCTGGCCAGGCTCCAGCAGCGTCACCAGCCGGCGCAGGATGGCGTTGCAGTGGTACTGGGCGCGATCCTTGTTGAAGGCGTAGTCAGGACGCGGCAGCGCCGCCTTGCTCACTACGACTGTCACACCCATGTACGTGGCGAGCGGCTCCTCCAGTTCCTTGAGCAGCGTGGGGGACGGACTGCCCACGGAGACGAGAAGGAGGAGCTTCTGCGGCATCCGCACCACCGTCCTTTGTGCACGTCAAGGGCAGTGGAGGCACTCCGCCCGAGAGCGAGGTGGCTGGGGCGCAAGGATTCGAACCTTGATAATCAGATTCAAAGTCTGACGTCCTGCCATTAGACGACGCCCCAGCAAGTTCGCGTTGTCCGGGAGGGGATTGTAGGCCATCCCCGCCAAGGCGGAAACTTCTCTCGCGAGGATCAGCGACGGACGGGGGTATAGAAGCTGACCCCGTTCCCACACCAGGCGTTCATTGGAGTACACCCCTCCCCCATCCCAGAGGGAGCAGCCGGGCAGCAGGTCGCTTGCTGCCCGCCGGGTGACGCCGGGTACTGGGGGCTAGCGAGCGATCTGGCCCATGCGCCCCATCTGGAAGTCCCTGACGGCCTGCATGATCTCCTCCTTCGTGTTCATTACGAAGGGGCCGTAGCGAGCCACGGGCTCACCCAAGGGCACGCCGCCGAGTAACAGGAACTGCGTCGGCTCCTTGGCGGACGGAGCACACTCCAGCCGCACCATGTCGCCTTGTCCCAGGAGGGCGAGCTGCCCCTCCCCCACCGGCCGCGCATCGGCGCCGAGGAGCGCCTGGCCGATGAAGACATAGGCGCAAGCGTTGTACCCGGCCGGCACAGGCTGCTCGATGACAGTCCCCGGCTGGAGCGTCCAGTGTTGATAGAGGATGGGCGTGCGCGTGTCGATGACAGCCTTGGCGCCCAACGCCTCTCCCGCGATGAGGCGCACTTGCGCCTTGCCATCCTCCGTCTTCACCAGGGGGATGCGTGCCGCAGGGAGCTCCTGATAGCGCGGCTTCATCATCTTGTCCCGCGCTGGGAGGTTCACCCAGAGCTGGAACCCATGGACCCGTCCGCCCTTCTGCTGCACGCGGCGCGATGGCATCTCCGAGTGCACGACGCCCGCCCCCGCCGTCATCCACTGCACGTCGCCTGGACCCAGGTAGCCCTGGTGCCCCTCCGAGTCCTCGTGCTCGGTCTCGCCTTCGACGTTATACGTGACGGTCTCGAACCCCCGGTGAGGGTGATCCGGCGCGCCCACCGCCTCCCCTGGCGCATAGTCGATGGGCCCGAGCTCATCGAGCATGAGAAACGGGTCGACCATGTCCAGCCCGTGGGTGGGGAAGGGGCGGCGAACGATGAAGCCAGCGCCTTCACGCTGACGGTGCGCAGTGATGATGTGGGAGACCGAGCGCGACATGACACTCCTTTGTTGGGCCGTGCGCCAACGTAACGCAGATCCCTCCGGGACTGGAAGCCTGCCTTTCAGCCCTTGAGTACCGCGATGGGCGTGAGCCGCAGCAAGGGCGTCACGAGCTCCTCCTCATCCTCCAGGACCTCGGCAATGTCACGGTAGGCAGCAGGGGCCTCCTCGACCAGGGAGTCCGCACGCCCCGAATCGAACACCACGCGGCGCATGGCCTGCTCCAGCGCCGCCGGACGGATGCGAGCTCGCGCCTCCTTGCGCGTCATGACTCGACCCGCTCCATGCGAGCACGAGCAGAAGGCCCGGCGCTCTCCCCTTCCGGCAACGAGGTACGAGGCCGTTCCCATGCTGCCGGGGATGAGGCCTCTCTGTCCAGGAGCCAGGCCTATCGCTCCCTTGCGGTGGACGAGCAACGTGCGGCCGAAGTGGTGCTCGGCAGCGACGTGGTTGTGGTGCACGTCCACGCGTGACCCTGGCTCCGGTTCCCGCCCAAGCGCCTCGGCGAGCACCTCTCCCGCGCAAGCCATGAGCACGTCTCGACTGGCGTGGGCGAAGCGGCACGCCAGCTCGGTGTCCGCGAGGCAGGCGGCGCCCTCGGGCGTATCCGTGCGCAGGCCAGGCAGCGTGCCCTCCCCGCTGGCCTGGGCCACACGCACGTGGTGGGTGGCGATGGCGGCGCCGACTCCCCGTGAACCGGTATGGAGCAGCAACCAGAGGTCTCCCCCCGCGTCCCGGTCCAGCTCCAGGAAGTGGTTGCCCCCTCCCAGCGTCCCGAGATGCCGGGGCGCCAGCCGCTCCCACTCGCGCTGGAGGCGGTGGGTGGAGAGGCGCGCGGCCTCGAGCTCGGGCGGCAGTGGCAGCCCTTGCCCTCGGTGCACCGCGTCTCCCACGGGCACGGCCCGTGCGAGCGCGGCGAGGACGCGCGTGAGCGTGGCTCGATCGAGCGCGGAGGCGGGGTAGTCGAAGCGCATGGCGCTCACCCCGCACCCGAGATCACCCCCGAGCGCTCCAGGGACGATGTGGCGCTCGGTGGCGAAGACGGTGCCCACCGCGACGCCCTCGGCCACGTGGACATCCGGCATGGCGGCCACGTGCTCGACGACGTAGGGCTGACTGGCGATGTGCTGGAGCTGCTTCACCGCGCCCGCCGGCACTGCGCGGGCCCAGGCGAAGATGGGGACAGCCTCCGGCGGACTCTCGAGGAGGCGAGGCATCATGCCTCACCCCCTTCCTCGTGCTCCTCGCTCCAGGCCTGCTCCTCGTCCCAGGCGGGCTCCTCGGCCTGGGGGCCTGGGAGCTCGCGCGGCGCCACGCCCACGTAGACGAAGCGCAGGTGCGGGACGCGCTTGAGGTCCAACCCGAGTGCGAGCTGCGAGCGGATGAAGCCGCTCGCGCGCTTGAGGGCCTCCTCGACTGGGGCGGGCCCGGTGTTCGAGAGCTCGGGCGGGAGGGTGAAGCCGATACGGGCGTTGCGCCCGTCCGGCATGAGCTCGAGCAACGTCACCGAGACGCCCTCGAGCAACGGATCAGACAGCTCTCCACGGAAGAGTCGGGACACCTCCTGGAACAACAGGGACTGGATGCGCAGGTGACGCGCGGGGATGGACTCGGTTTCGGTGTGGCTACGGCGATGCTTGGAAGAAGTCATGAGGACGAACGGTTCCCGTCAGGCCGCACGAGTCCCCGGCGGCTCGGGAACCGGAGCACGCGGGAGACACGTCGGCCGAGTCAGCTCGACAGAACTCCGTGCCGTCGCCCGCGCACCGAAGGCGGCAGGCCCGTTCGTCTCGACTTCAGCGAGGGAGCGGAGCGCGCCCGGTCAGGCGAGCGTCGGCTGGGAGCGACCCGAGACACCGTTCAGCACAGTCCCCATGGCACACCTCCCGCCGCGCAGGATGAAGCGCGATCCGAATGGGGACAAGGTGCCACCGCACCCTGTCCGAGTCAACGCCGAGGACGAACCCTCGCACATGCCTCTGACGGAGGCGGCGGATGACTCAGCGCGGCGCGGCTCCGCGCCTTGTCCTTCAGAACGAGGCTTCTGTCTTCCGTGTTTCAGATGCTTCGCCGCACCTTGGCACGGCCCCACCGCCGGCATACGCAGAGAGGAAGCATGGGGGGACAGCACATGGCGGAAGCATTTGATGTCGTGGTCATTGGCGGTGGCCCCGCGGGCGAGAACGCGGCCGCGCGCGCGGCGGCGGCAAGAGAGCCCAGTCTCTCGGTAGCGCTCGTGGAGCAGGAGCTGCTCGGTGGAGAGTGCTCCTACTGGGCCTGCATTCCGAGCAAGGCCCTGCTGAGGCCCGCGGAGGCACAGTGGCTCGCCAGTCACACGCCCGGACTCCGTGAGGCGGGGAAGAGACCGCTCGACGCGCGCGAGGTGCTCCAGCACCGGGACGCCATGGTCGGTGGTTACAAGGATGACTCGCAGGCGAAGTGGGCCGAGAGCGCGAACCTCCACGTGGTGCGCGGCCAGGGACGCATGAGCGGGCCACGCACGGTTCGCGTGGAGGCAAGGAGCGGCACGCGCGAGCTGACGGCACGCAAGGCGGTGGTGCTGGCCACGGGGAGCCGGCCCCGCCTGCCGGACGTTCCCGGCTTGAGAGACGCGCGGCCCTGGGACAACCGCGGCGGTACAGCCGCGAGGGAAGTCCCACGGCGGCTGGTGGTGCTCGGCGGAGGCGCAGTGGCCGTGGAGCTGGCCCAGGCCTGGAGCTCGCTGGGTTCACAGGTGACGCTGGTGCAGCGTGGCCGACGGCTGCTCTCACGCTACGAGCCCTTCGTGAGCGTGGAGGTGGAGAAGGCGCTGCGCGAGAGCGGCGTCTCGGTGCTTCTGGGCACGGAGGCCACGCGCATCCAGCGGCCCGGTGGCCGAGGAGAGGTGACGGTGGCGCTCGCCACGGGAGACACGCTCCGCGCGGACGAGCTGTTGGTGGCCATGGGCCGCGTGGCGAACACGGAGGACGTGGGGCTGGAGACGGTGGGGCTGACACCCGGTCGGCCCGTGGAGGTGGATGACCAGCTCCGCGCGAAGGGCGTGGAGGGAGGGTGGCTCTACGCGTGCGGAGACGTGAACGGGCGCAACCTCCTCACGCACATGGGCAAGTACCAGGCGCGCCTGGCGGGGGACCACATCGCCGGCAAGGACGTACGGGCGTGGGCGGACGCGAAGGCCACACCTCAGGTCATCTTCACGCACCCGCAAGTGGCGTCCGTGGGGCTGACCGAGGACCAGGCGCACAAGCAGGGACTGCTCGTGCGCGTGGTGCAGTACGCGCTGGGCGACGTGGCGGGCACGGCGCTGCTTGGCCCAGGGCTGGGCGGCACGGCGAAGCTGGTTGTGGACGAGTCACGGCGCGTCATCGTAGGCGCCACGTTCACGGGACCGGCGGTCGGCGAGCTCTTGCACGCAGCCACCATCGCCGTTGCAGGCGAGGTGCCCTTGGAGACGCTCTGGCATGCAGTGCCGTCCTTCCCCACCATGAGCGAAGTGTGGTTGCGGCTCCTGGAGGCCTATGGCCTCTGATTCAGTGCGCCGCTTCCTGAGGCTCTGAAGTGACGCTCGCCACGTAGGCATCCCGTGCCCCGCGCAGCCGCTCCATCTCCACCGCCACGTCCTCGTCCGCCCGGCCTTGCTCCTCGGTGCTCAGCTCGCCGAACTCCAGCACTCCCATGTCCGCGAAGGCACCGCGCAGGCGGGGCCCCCACAGCCCGATGTCCTTCAGCGTGGGCACGATGCGAGAGAACAACATCTGCTGGTACTGCAGCATGATCTCCGACGTCCGCATGTGCTCCGCGCACGCCGCCACGTCCAGGCCCAGCTTCTCGAACACCTCCTGGCCCAGGAAGCGGTCCCGCATCAGGTAGCAGGCCTCCACCGCGAACTGCTCGCGCTCGTCCCGCTCCTTCTCCGTCAGACGTGGGTACAGCTCCTTGAGCGCCAGCCGCCCGAAGGCCACGTGCCGCGCCTCGTCCTGCATCACGTACGCCGTGAGCGAGCGCCCCAGCGGCTCGGTGGCCAGGTCCCGGATCAACCCGAAGGCCGAGAGCGCCAGCCCCTCGATGAGCACCTGCATGGCCAGGTACGTCAGGTCCCACCGCGAGTCCCCGAGCGCCTGCTCCAGCAGTGTCTTCAGGTGCGGGTTGATGGGGTACATCAGCCCCAGCTTCTCGCGGAGGTAGCGCGAGAACACCTCCACATGGCGTGCCTCGTCGAACACCTGCGTGGCGGCGTAGAACTTGGCGTCCAGATCCGGCACCGTCTGGACGATGCGGGAGGCGCACACCAGGGCCCCCTGCTCGCCATGGAGGAACTGGGAGAAGCGCCAGCTGTCCAGGTGGAAGCGCACCTCGCCGCGCGCCTTCGCGTCCATCCGCTCCCAGATGTCCGAGCCGTGGAGCGCCACGTAGAAGTCCGGAAAGCCGAGCGGGTTCTCCGGATCCACCTGCAGCGACCAGTCCAGCCGCGTGCTTGCGTCCCACTGCTTCGTCTTGCCCTTCTCGTAGAGCTCGAGCAACCGGCTGCGGCCTGCGTCGTAGTCCCACTGGAAGACGGCGGAGTTGCCCGGTGAGGCAATGGACCACTGCGAAGCCTCCAGTGGCTCCGTGGACGAGCGCATCTTCATGATCTGGCTCCTGTTCGCCCAGGTCGACGCACCGGGCGCCGTGACGGTGTGTATGCACCTTTGCGTTGGCAACGTGTCGAGGGGAGCCACTGTCGAGGATTGCTCAGGCCGTGTGCAGCGTGCCGTTGGCGGACTCTGCCTCCACGGCGGCGATGGCCTCGGGAGAGGCCCCTTCCGCGAACAGCGGCGCGCTCGTGCGAGCCTTTGGAGGACGCCCCCGGCGACGCGGCGCGCTCTCCTCACTCTGCACCGACGGAGCCTCTAGCGCCGTCGCTCCCTCCATCCGCGGAGCCTTGCGCACCGGCCGCGGCAGGCTGATGCCGTCCAGCTTCGCGCTCAGCTCCGTGTCGTCCTCGGCGAAGATGCGCGCGTAGGCCAGGGCTCGCTGGCCCCTCTGCAGCAGCGCCTCCTGGCTCTCGTACAGCGCCTGGCGTGCTGCCTCCAGCGCCGCCTGCGCCCGCGCCACCTCCTCCGCCTTCTCCTTCACCCGCTCTGCCGCCTCCTCCAATACCGCCCGGTCCAGGTCCGGGAACTTCACCGTGGAGAGCTCCTGGGCGAACAGCTTCAGCAGATCCTGCAACGCGGGGGAGATGGGATCACTTCCAGATGGATCGAACATGGCAGACCTCCGAGGTAGGGCCGCCATCTGCACAGATGTTCAGTCCTATTTCAAGAGGCTCGTTTAGGAGGCCGACAAATCGGCCCTGGCGCGCTTCCTGCCACGCCCGGCCAGCGGCGCGCTCGCGCTCACCAGCGGAGATCCACCGTGAAGTCCAGGTAGGGCACGAACGCCTCCGGATCCACCTCGAGGGTGGCCTGGCACCCTTTGATGCGCTCGATGCCCGCTCGGAACACCCCCGTGATCCAGGAAGGCCCCGAGAGCTCCCCGCGGAAGATGAACCGGCCGTGGTTCTCCGCCACGCGCTGGTACTCGCGCTCGCCAAAGGAGGAGATCATCCGGGCCACGCCCGGTACTTCGGAGAAGCCCTCGTGCGGATCCTGCTTGGCGGCAGAGAGCACCATCTGCCCCATCGACAAGGCAAAGAGGCCATCCGCCGCGCCGTACCCCAGCGCCTCCATGGCCACCGAGAAGCTCCTCCCCCGTGCCATCAAGGCCTGGGAACCCAGCTGCAACAGCCGCAGGTAGTCGGCCGCCGGGTAGGAGAGCACCGGCAGGAGCGAGTCCTGGGTGCACGGCACCTGCGAGCGGATCTCCGCGGCCACCTCACTACCAATGAGCCGCTCCAGGTGCTCCAAGGCCCCCTGGAAGAAGAACCCCATCAGCGTGTGCTCCGGACGGCAGCGCTTCAGCCGGGCCTGGAGGGTCAGCGCTGAGTCCATCCGTGCGATACCTCCCCAGACATCCGGCCCACGCCCGACACTCTACACCGCGACGGCCCTCCTCCAGCGGCCTGTGCGCGGCATGTGGCTCCCACCTCAGTCCACGCGCACCACCGCCACCTCCTCCACCCCCGAGGACGGATCCACATCTACCGCCAGGTAGTGCCGTCCCACACCATCGAAGGTCTCGGGGATGGCGCCGCCGCCACCGGAGATGTAGGCGGGGATGCCAGCGTTCGAGTACGCGTAATACGAGTGGACATGCCCGTAGAGCGTCACATCCACCCCGGCTCGCGACAGCTTGCCCACCAGCGCCGCGGCCTCATTGCGGCTGGAGAACGAGCCGTTGCGCACTCCCACCGGATCCAGCGGCGCGATGTGCATGCCCACCACGTGGACCGCGTCCCGCCCCTCCTCCAGCCACCCGTCGAGCTGCTCCTCCACGATCGGATCCACCGTGCCGTTGCCCGTGTCCAGCAGCGAGAAGTGCACCCCCTGGTAGGAGAAGTGCTGGCTGCCCCGCCCGACGAGCTCCTGGTACTGCACGTCCAGGGTAAACGTCTCGTGGTTGCCCAGCGTGGCATACAGCGGCACCCGCGAGTCCTTCAGCCGCTCCTGGAACTCCTCCAGCTGCTCGCGGCTGCCCGACTCCGTCAGGTCCCCCGAGAAGACGATGAAGCGCAGCGACGGGTCCTCGTTCATCCGCGCATAGATGTCTCCCACGCGCGGGAGCGCCTCCTGCACGTCCGCGAGCGCGGCAAAGCGGAACGGCCGCGGCGACTCCCAGTCCGGCGGCGCCACCGTGAGGCGCGCCTCCCCACTGGGCGGCAGGCGGACGCGCCAGGTCTTCACCGTCGGCACCAGCGAGGGCCCCTCCTCCACCTCCAGCG
>Ga0190275_10001628_pt1 | contig 16584 bp, 15 predicted proteins | sample Popmic550T_FD_133745 | JGI IMG/M metagenome (GOLD analysis project Ga0190275, IMG submission 133745) | Populus adjacent soil microbial communities from riparian zone of Yellowstone River, Montana, USA - 550 T | ecosystem: Environmental > Terrestrial > Soil > Riparian zone > Trees stand | place...
GATCCACCCCGTCAGCACTCCCGGCTCCTCCAGCTCCGGGAGCATGCGGCCCAGGAACCACCGGTAGGCGCCATCTCGGTTGCGCCGGATCCGGTACTCCACCAGCGAGGGCTGCCCGGTCTCGTGGGAGTGACTCCAGGCGGCACGTGCGCGGGGCAGATCCTCAGGGTGGAGGGTGAAGTCGATCGCGTCCCAGCTCCGGCCCTGCTCGGGGGTCAGCCCTGCGTACTCCAGCCAGCACCGGTTGGTGTAGGTGATGGCACCATCCGGGAGCATGGCCCAGATGAACAGCGGCAGCGCATCCACCAGGGAGCGGAAGCGCAGCTCACTCTGCCGGGCGAGCATCCTGCGCTCCAGTTCCCACAGCGAGGCCTCCTGTCGCTGGAGGCGCCGCTGCTGGAGGAAGAGGGACACGAACACCTCCACCTTCCAGCGCAGGACGTCCGGGTTGAAGGGCTTCACCACGTAGTCCACCGCGCCATGCTCATAGCCGTGGACCAGATCCGCCTCCTCGCGGCTGTGCGCGGTGAGGAAGATGATGGGCGTGTAGCGCGAGCGCTGCCGCTGGCGGATCAGCCGCGCCGTCTCGAAGCCGTTGATGTCCGGCATCTGCACATCCAGGAGGATGACGGCGAAGTCCTCGCGCAGCAGGTGGCGCAAGGCCTCCTGTCCCGATTGGGCGCAGACGAGGCGCTGCCCGAGCGTCTCCAGGATTGCCTCCAGAGCAAGCAGGTTCGCCGGGTTGTCATCCACCACGAGGATCTTGGTCGTGAGCGGTTCAGCCTGGGGAGAGAACTGGGGCGTGTTGGGAGAGCCATCCACAGCCATCCGCCTTCCTTCCTTCACGCATCGCACTGAGGTCCACTTGAGTAACGCCAGGCACGTGTCAGATTTCCCACGCTCCCACGCATGCCTCAGGGTAGGCATGCCTCAGATTTCCCTCGCTCCCTCGCATGCCTCACAGGTGGACATCCAGGACTGCCCGGAGCACGCGGCTCAGGCCTTGGACGGCTCGGCCTGGGCCCGCTGCGCCTCCACCTGCCGGCGCACGTCCTCCATGTCCAGTGCCTGGACCTTGGAGATCAGCTCCTCCAGCGCCGCCGCCGGCAACGCGCCTGCCTGCTCGAACAGGAGGATGCCATCCCGGAACACCATCAGCGTGGGGATGGAGCGGATGTCGAACGCCCCGGACAGCTCCTGCTCCGCCTCGGTGTCGATCTTCCCGAAGGTGATGTCCGGGTGCTTGTTGGACACCTGCTCGTAGATGGGAGCAAAGAAGCGGCACGGCCCGCACCAGGTGGCCCACCAATCCAGCAGGACGATGCCCTGCTTGCCCACGATGTCCTTGAACTTGTCCTTGTTGATCTCGACCGTCGCCATGTCTGACCTCGCTCTCTACTTCACGTCCAGCAGCTCCACCTCGAAGACGAGCGTGGAGTTGGGGGGAATGACAGGCGGGAAGCCACGCGCTCCGTACCCCAGTTCGGGGGGAATCGTGAGCTTGCGCAGCCCGCCCACCTTCATGCCCGCCACACCCTTGTCCCACCCCTGAATGACCTCGCCGGCCCCGAGCCGGAAGGTGAAGCCCTGACCGCGGTCCCTGCTGCTGTCGAACTTGGACCCATTGGTGAGCGTGCCCACGTAGTGCACCGTGACCGACTTGCCAGCCGTCGCCTCGGCGCCGGTGCCCACCTTCATGTCATCCGCCTGCAAGCTCATCCACGCGACTCCTGAGAAAGGGAGAAAGCCGCACCTTAACGCGCTGGGGCCGCGCGCGCTGCTTCAGAAACACGGCGGCGCGGCACCCTGTTTACTCCAGGGTACCGCGCCGCGGGTTCATGTCCTGTTCCGCATCCAGGGTTAGAACGTACCGCCGATGTTCAGCGTCCCGGAGTACCGGCCGTTCTCGTTGAGGCCGTCATCCACGCCCGCGAAGTCCTGGTCGAACAGGAAGTTGTAGTTCGCGCGCAGATCCGCGGTGAAGTTGCCAATGTGGGTGCGCAGACCCGCGCCCACGGGCACGTTGCCCACGGTGTCATCCCCGAAGCCCGCCGCCGTGGAAGCCGCGCCACGGAAGTTGTAGTCGCTGAAGCCGATGCCGCCCAGCACGTACGGCTGCACCGGGGCCGCGCCCAGGCCGAGCGTCACCGCTGCCTGACCGCCGTTGCGCACCAGGTCCGGGCCGCCCGCGTCAATGTCCGCGGCCAGGTTGTCCAGGTTGTTCACCGCGCCGCTGTAGCCCAGCTCGAGGCCGAACACCTTGGAAGGCTTGATGGAGGCCGTCACACCGTAGGCGGGACCCGGGTTGATATCCGAGGCCAGCGCGCCGGTGTAGCCCTCCACGCCGCCGCCCACCATCAGGGTGAGGCCGCGCATGTCCGCATCGGACTCCTGCCTCACGATCTGCTCCTCATCGTCGTCGATGGTCGGCGTGAAGGCGTCACTGCTGGGCTCCACCGGGGTCACCGGTGCGGCCGGTGGCGTCACCTGTGGCTCACGCAGGGGCTCGCTCTGGTACCCACTGCCGCCCGCGCCCACATCCGAGCCCAGGTCCTGGTTGTAGTTCGGGTCGATCGAGCCGCTGCCACCCGTGCCCGTGCCGCTGCGCACCGGCTGGCACTTCAGGATCATCTCCCCCTGCGATTGGTTCACACCCACCTGGCCGCTGCCACCGACGCCTTCGTCCAGGGACTGATCGTCCAGGGACTGATCGGTGATGCCGAAGTCTTGATTCACGCCGGACGCTTCCTCCTCGTTGAGGCTCTGATCGTCCATGCCCACCTGACCGCTGCCGCCGATGGCATCATCCACGGGCTCGGTCTGCACGATGGCCATGCTCTCATCGCCCAGCGCCTGCGAATCCAGGTTCGCCTGCGTGTCCTTCTTGTCGTACCCGGGGGGGCAGTCCTTGTTGTCACCAGCAAGAGCCGCACCGCCGAACAGGAGCGCCGCAACAGCGCCCACGAGAATCTTCGTTTTCATCCAACCCTCCGTTGTCGGTTGACCGACATGAAGGTTGTTGCCCCGCTCACATCCGGCAAGCGCCACGCCCTACGGGTGGGTTGCGCCAGGATCCTCGACCGCTGGGCAGCCGGCCGAACGAGGGCCCGCGATCTAACCCTTCGTCCACTCCGAGCCGGTGACGACCGGGAGCTGCATGGCGCGCTCGCGGTCCAGGTCCAGGTTGCCGATGTGCAGCGACAGCGGCGACTGCACCCACTTGTAGATGGACTGGAGGAAGAGCCGGACGAACTTCTCCACGTAGCCCTGGAGCCGCGCCGGCTCCACCTCGGGGAACATGGCGGTGAGCGCCTGCACCAGCTCGGAGGGCACCAGCTTCTCGCCGGCGAAGAGGTAGAAGCACGCGTCCAGGATGGGGAAGGGCATCAGCTCCTCCTCGCCCACCTGGTTGTGCGCCAGCTCGGGGCCGGCGGGCTTGGCCAGGACTCTCTGGATGCCCTCATAGCCCGTCTTCTCCTGCAGGTAGTCCAGCAGGTACATCACCACCGTCTTGGGCACGTTGGCGATGACGGCCAGCGCCCCCATCAAGTCTCCGCCGATGGTGGTGTAGCCCACCGCCTTCTCGCTCATGTTGCCCGTCTGGAGGAACAGGCCACCGGCCGAGTTGGACCAGTTCCACATACGCTGGGCGCGCAGGCGGGCCTGGATGTTCTGCTCGGTGACAGCGGTGACAGCCTGGTCCCCGAGCATCTGCCGGGTGACGGCCTGCTCGCGCTCGAAGGCCTCCTCGATGGGGACCACCTGGAACGGAATGCCCAGCTCGCGGGCGATCGTCTCCGCCGCTTCGCGGGTGGCGTCGCTGGAGTAGCGGCTGGGCATGTAGAAGGCGCGCAGGAGCGAGCCCGGGTTGTCCGGCCGCACCCGCTTCGCGTACCGGTGGGCGATGAGCAGCGTTAGCAACGAGTCCCGGCCTCCCGACAGGGCGATGCCAATGACCTTGAAGGCGCGCGTCTTCTCGAAGTAGTCGCCCACGCCCAGCGCCAGCGCGTCGAGCACGTCCTCGCACAGCGCCTCGCGGGCAGGGCGGCGCTGGTCCGGCCCCGGCAGGAAGAAGCTGCGGTGCGGGGGCACCGGGAAGGTGAGCTTCTCGCGCCGGCTCTTGAAGGCACCCGTGCAGTCCAGCGCGGGCACCGGGCTGCCGTCGCGGGCTCGCCAGTCCTGGTAGTCGCTGCGCCAGGTGGTGTTCTCCGTGCGCAGGCGCATGGTGCGATCCAGATCCACCACCGCCGCCGCGTAGCCCTCCTGGAAGCGCGGCGTCTCCACGACGTGACGGCCGTTCTGGTTCAGGAAGCCGCCGCCGTCGAAGATGATGCCGTCATTGCTGCCCAGGGCGTTGGCGTAGGCGATGGTGCATTGGTGATCCGCGGCGCGCGTGGCGATCAGCTCCCGCCGTGTCTCCACAAAGCCGATGCGGAAGGGCGAGGCGGACAGGTTCACCACCAGCTCGCCTCCGGAGTACGTGCGCCGGCGCTGCGGTCCATCCGCGCTCCAGATGTCCTCGCACACCTCGGGGGCCACGGTGCCGAAGTCGAAGCGGAACAGGTAGTCCCCCAGCGGCACGCCGCGGTGTGTCTCGGCCATGCCCGGGTAGCCGCGGGACCAGGTCCGCGCCTCGTAGAAGATGCTGTACGTGGGCAGCTTCTCCTTGGGCACCAGCCCCAACACCTTACCGCTCGCCACCACGGCCGCGCAGTTGAGGCGCAGGCCCTGGTGGGCCACCGCCACGCCCACGAGGAACACGGTGGACAGGCTCGCCGTCTCCCGCGCGAAGCGCTCCAGCTCCGGCCACTGGTGGTCGATGAAGCCCTGCCACTGGATCAGATCCTCTGCGGGGTAGCCACCGATGATCTGCTCCTGGAAGACCGCCACGGTGACGTCATCGGCCGCCATCTTCCGCGCCAGCGCGAGCGCCCGATCCACGTTGCGCGAGAACGCGCCCACGGTGGTATTGACACTGGCGATCCCTACCTTGACGAGCCGCATGGATGCGAATCCCCTTCAAGCCCGCGGCGCGCTCGCGCTCCTCCGGGCCGGTGTCGTGTCCTCCCTCAGCAGATGCCTGGGAGGGGCAGGGAAGCAAGTCCTTCGGCGCCGGGGGCCCTCAGTTCAGCGGCCCTGAGGGCCGCAGGGGCTGGAGGCGGCCGAGGAGCTCCCCCACCTCGTCTATCACCGCCTGGAGGCGCTCGCGCACGTCCAGCTGATTCAGCAGCTCCTGGCGCCGCTCGGGCTCGGGGATGATCGCAGCGGCCACCACGTCCGCCATCGTGCCGCCGCTGACGCGTGCCACCGCTGGCAGCAGTCCCTCCGAGAATGAGGGAGGCACCCGCCCCGCGAGCTCGAAGACAGCCTGCCGAAGCTGCTCATCCTCCGGCCCGTTGTAGGGAGGGTCCGGCAGCAGCTCGACGCGCACCTGACGGTAGGGGCGCTCCGAGACCAGCTCGGAGAGGAGGCGGGCCCGGCACACGCCCTGGAGGAGGATGTTGTAGCGCCCGTCCTCGAGCTCCTCGTGCCAGACGATGAGCCCGGCACACATCACCCGCTGCATCGGGGGACGCCCGGCATAGGAGGCCTCCCATCCAGGCTCCAGCTGCGCGAGCGCCATTACCCGATCCGAGGCCAGGCAGTCGCCCACCAGCGTCCGATAGCGAGGCTCGAAGATGTGCAGCGGAATGACGGAGTGTGGGAAAAGGACAGCGGAGGGCAGAGGGAAGACCCTGAGCGCCTCCGCGGACTGGGTGATGCGTTCCTGGACCGTCATGGGCTCTCCCTCACCGTTGCCTCTGTTCATAAGTATTGGGTGCTCCGGTCGCATCCCAATCAAGCGGGCGCTCACAGGGCCGCAGGGCGGTGGAAACCTGCTGTAGTTCCGCTAGGGTGCGCGACCACATGTCGGATACGTCTCCCATCCCGGTTGTGACCCGGCCCGAGAAGCTCTCCTGGTATCGCAGGCTCTACCTGCGGGTGGAGGCGCTGTCCTCCTCAAAGCATGCCCTGGCGGCCATGCTGGTGGTCTCGGTGATCGACGGCTCGGTCTTCCCCATCCCACCCTTCGCGCTGCTGGTGCCCATGGTGCTGGCCCAGCCGGGCAAGTGGGTGCGCTACGCGACGCTGGGCATGGTGGCCAGCCTCTTCGGCGGGCTCATCGGCTACTGGCTGGGCACCCTCATCAACGCCGGGGCCGTCAGCTTCCTGGACATTGACCTGAACGTGCGGGTGCAGCGCTTCGGCGTGGACGCCACCGTGGGCGAGCTGCTGGGACAGAACTTCTGGGTGCTGTCGCTGCTGTGCTCGGTGCTGCCCACGCCGTTCAAAGTCGTGGCCCTCGGCAGTGGCATCGTGTCCGTGCCGCTGGAGCGCTTCCTGCTCGCGGCCATCATCGGGCGCTCGGTGCGCTTCTTCGCCGTGGCCGGGGTGATGCGCTTCGTGGGGCCCACCGCGCGCAGGTGGCTGCGCGTCTGAGCCCGGTGCGCCTCACTTCCCGGGGAGGGCGGAGGCAGGTGCCAGCGCCGCGTCAATGGTGGCCAGCAACACCTCAGGGCGAACCGGCTTCTCCAGCACGCGGTTGGGCACGCTGCGGATGAAGGCGCTCGCCGCTGGGGTGAAGGCCCCGCCGGACATGAACACCAGCCGCCGCGCCAGCTCCGGCGCCTGCACACGAAGCCAGGCGTAGATGTCCATCCCCGTGGTCCCCGGCATCTGAAGATCGCAGACGACGAGATCGAAGCGCTGGCCTGAGGACACCAGCTCCAGCGCCTCGCTGCCGCGCGTGGTGGCGACGACGTCGTGGTTCGGCTCCAGCAACATGCGCATGGACTGGGCCAGCCGGGGCTCATCATCGACGATGAGGATGCGCCCCCGCCGCGCCGCGTTGCCGACACCGGAGGCTGGCTCCTCCTGCCGAAGCGAGGGCTCGGCGCGAGGCGTCTCCTGGGGCGCGGGTGGGAGCAGGACGGTGAAGACGGACCCCTGGCCGGGCTCGCTGCGCACTTGGATCTCTCCCTCGTGGGCCTGGACGATCTGCTGGCAGATGGAGAGCCCCAGCCCGGTCCCCTCCTCATGGGGCTTGGTGGTGAAGAACGGCTCGAAGATGTGCGGGAGGACCTCGGGGGCGATGCCACGGCCCGTGTCCGACACCTCCACCAGGGCCCGGCCGTCCGGCCCCGTGCCGGTGCGGATCCGCACCGTGTGCCGTGAGGACGCCCCCTGGGGGATGGCCTGCACCGCGTTGACGAGGAGGTTGAGGAGCACCTGTCCCAGCCGCGCCTCGCTGCCCAGGACGGGGGGGATGTGGCCGTAGTCCTCTGCCAGCCTCGCCCGGTCACGGAGCACGTGCCGCACCATCCGCAGCGCGGGCGCCGCCACCTCGCGCAGGTCCACCCGCTTCCGGTCCTCCTCGCCCTCGCGGCTGAAAGTCCGCAGATCCTGGACGATCTGCCGGATGCGCTCAGCCCCCTCCTGTGCGTCCCGGAGGTGGGAGAGCGCCTCCTCGACGCCCTGCGGCTCACGGCTCAGGCGGCGCACCGCCCCTCCCAGGTTGAGCTCCAGGTAGGCCAGCGGGTTCTGGATCTCGTGCCCGACGCCAGCGGCGAGCGTCCCTACCGCGGCCACGCGCTCAGCGGCCACCACGCGGGCGCGCAGCTCCTGGGTGGCGGAGACATCGCGGTAGAGGGAGACGAGGTGCGCCACCACGCCCCTCGCGTCCCGCACGGGAGACAGCTGCATCTCGCTGTGAACCCGCGTGCCATCCCGGTGCCTCAAGAGCACCAGTCCGCGGAAGGACTTCGCCTCTTGCAGGGCGGCCTCCAGGCGCTGGCGCGTCTCCGGATCCATGTCGCCGGCATGGTCGCGGGGAGAGCGCCCCAGCAGCTCCACCAGCCCCAGGCCGACCATCGCGCGGAAGGCCTCGTTGGCGAAGACGACGCGGGGACCGGCGGGCGTCACCTCGCTGATGACGACGCCCTCGCTCAGGCCGCGCACGGCGGTGGCCAGCAGCTCGACCCGCCGGGTGGCATCACGGCTCCCGGCGCTGACCGCCGCGAGCAGCAGGCCGGTGGTGGCGTTGACGCCGATGAAGAGCTGCAAGAGCAGCAGCGCCTGCGCCCGGGCGTCAGGCGCTGCCTGCAGCTCCGGAGAGAGCCCCAGCCCCGTCTCCGCTCCCCAGGCCGAGAAGAGGGCAAAGAACAGGATGAGGAGCGCCACGCCACGCGGGCCGAAGCGCAGCGCCGCCCAGAAGGCCAGGGGGAAGAAGAGGAAGGTTGCGATGTACCCCGAGGACGCCCCACCCAGCCCCGCCTTGAAGAACGCCAGGCCGACCAGGAGGGTGCAGCCCCCGAGCGCCATGGCCTCCCGTTGCCGCTCCACGGGCCGCCTCTGCCGGAGCAACAGCAGCGCGGGTGCCAGGACCACAATCCCTGTCGCGTCTCCTCCCCACCACACCCCCGCCGTCTTCACGAAGACGTGCCAGTCCACCCCGCCCCAGAGCACGAGGCTGAGGGTCCCCACCAGCGCGGCGACCAGCGTGCTGCCCAGGGCCGCACCCGCGGTGAGCGCGACGACGTCCTGGACGCGCTCCAGCCGGCTCGAGAACCCCAGCCGCCGCAGCAGCAAGACCCCCAGCACGGCCGCCAGGGTATTGCCCACGCCGACGCCCAGGCAGGCGAGCACAGGGGTACCCGCACTCCGGCTCATCAGGAAGGCGCCCAGGAAGATGGCGGGCCAACGGGACACTCCCTGCACCAGCAGCGAGACGAGCGCCAGGCCTGAGGCTGGCCAGAACGGACTGACCTTGGCCTCACCAATGACGAGGATCTGCCCGGCTCTGCACACGGCCCAATACACGGCGGCCAGCGCGAGCATCGTGAGGATGCCCCGCGGGTCGTACGCCTGGGCGATGCGTTCGCGCAGCCGAATGGTGCACTCCCCCCACCGCCCCCGGTTCTTCGTGGGGCAGGCTTGTGGCTGACCATCGTACCCAGGCGGTGGGTCGAAGCAACCCCCTCCTCCACCTCTCCTCTTCACCGTCCGCGCACCGGGTAGCAATGCCCGTGTGAGGGATGCAATCGCCAGCCGGCGCTTGCGTAGGAAAGAGCAACAAGGAGGAAGCAAAGACGATGTCCAGACCTGGTGCCGCCGCCCTGTTGTCGTTCCTCATCCCCGGTGTAGGGCAGATCTACAACGGGGACATCCTGCGCGGGGTCTTCTGGCTCATCATCACGCCGGGCTTCTGGCTGGGCACGGGCGGACTGCTGGGCTGGGTGTGCCACCTCATCGCCGCGGCCACGGCGCACAGCCGCGCAGAGGACAAGCAGCTGACCCGCCTCCCCGCCTTCTGACTCACGCGCCCGAGGCCCGCGCCGCGCGCAGCGCCTCCAGCAGCTCGTCCGCCGTGGTGGCGAGCGCTCGCGCGCCGTGGGCCCGCAGCTCCTCGGGGCTTCGGAAGCCCCACGTGACGCCGACACTGTACATGCCGGCATTGCGCGCGGTGTTCATGTCCACCGGCGTGTCGCCCACGAAGGCGCAGTCCTTGGGCGACACGCCGAGCTCCACCGCCAGCCCGAGCGCGGCGGTGGGATCCGGCTTGCGCGGCACGCCCGAGCGCTCGCCGTAGATGGAGGTGAAGGGCACGCCCGGCAGCAGCCCCTCCACCAGCTGCCGGGTGAAGACATCCGCCTTGTTGCTCAGCACCGCCATCCGCACATCCTCGGCGGCGAGCTGCGCGAGCATGCGAGGGATGCCGGGGTAGGCCTGGGTCTGATCGAAGAGATGGTCCGCGTAGTAGGCGCGGTAGGCCGCCAGCACCGAGTCGTACAGGTCCTCGCGATCCACCTGGGTGGCCTTGCGGACGAGCACCATCACCCCCTCGCCCACGTAGTAGCGATAGCTGGAGACGGGGTGGGTGGGCAGCCCATGCAGAGAGAGCGAGTGGTTCATCGCGGCGGCAATGTCCGCCAGCGAGTCCACCAGCGTCCCGTCGAGATCGAAGATGGCGGCGCGCAGGTGCATGCTCCTTCTCAAACACGAACGCCCCGGCCAGACAAGGCCGAGGCGCTGGGGCGACTCTCAGGAGCTCAGAGGGGCAGGCTACTGCGGGGCGGCCTCGGCGGTGACCGGCGCGCTGGAGTCACCGCCCTTGGTGAGCACCGCGAAGTTGATGTTGTTGTAGCCCGCGGTGGCGCAGCTGAACATCACCCGCTTGATGATGCGGAACTCCACTTCCTTGTTGGCCTGGATGTTCACGTCACCCTTGAAGGTGTCCTCGCCGCCCGCCATGGAGTGAAGATCCTCGTACTGTTTCTTCATCTCCCGCAGCTTCTCCTCCAGCGCGGGGATGTTGAGGTACTCGTCCTTCACCAGGTCCTCGACGCGGCCGACGATGGTGCCCGAGATGGTGACCTGCTCATTGGAGACCATCACCACCGGGTGCATCTCTACTTCCTTGACGTTGACAGCCTCGGGCAGCTGGATGTCCTTGGTCATCATCAGCACCTCGCCCGTCGCGGAGAAGTTCGCGATCAGGAAGAGCACGATGATGATGAACATGTCCACCAGAGGGGTGATGAGCAGATCGGAGAACCCGCTCTTCTTGGCGTGTCCGCCATGGCCGAACACCTTCGAGTGCTCGAGCCGCTTGCCATACCGCTTGCCGGGAACCTTGATCGCCATGGTGTCTCTGGAATCCTTCCTTGGGCGGCCTGTTCAGCCTGCCGCCATCACCGAGACCTGCGGCAGCGCATGGCCCAGGCACTCGTCGATGATGCGCACCAGGATGTCGTAGCGGACCTTGTCGTCCGTCTGCAGCGTGATGGCCGACTGATCAGGGAACTGCTCCTTGATCTGCTTGAAGCGCTCGGCGAGCTTGACCAGGTCCAGCTTGCCCGTGGAGTCACGCGTGATCGGGATGGGCTCGAACGTGCTCTGATCCGCCGTGAGCACCAGCTGCTCCGGGGTGATGGCCAGGGTGAGCTGCACCGTCTTCGTCTGCTCGGGTGGCGTCTCCTCCGTGGAGGGACCTCCCGCCTGGGACACCTGGAGACGTCCGATCTGCGTCCACACGGCCGTCATGATCAGGAAGCTGATCGTCACGGCCATCAGGTCGATGAAGGGGACCAGGTTGATCGCGGCGTCAAGCGGCTTCTTGCCGCCCTTCCCGCCGTTCCCCAAGTCCATTCCGCCGGCCATGGCAACCTCCTCCGCTCAGTGCTGCTGAAATCGTCTACTGCAACAGACAACAGGTTCGCGCCCAGGTTCCCGTGCTACTCCTCGCCGTGACCGGACGAGGTGGGGATGTTCAGGTTCTTGAACTTGTCGCGGTTGGTGATGATGAGGTTGAGCACCGAGACGCTCGTCTCGTTGATGTCGTTGATGAGGTGCTGGGTACGGCCCATCAGCACCGAGAAGGCGACCAGCGCTGGGATGGCCGTCAGCAGCCCGAAGCCCGTGCAGTTCATGGCCTCAGAGATACCATTGGCCAGAATCGTCGCCTTGTCGGCCGGGTTCACGTTGGCCACCGCCTCGAAGCAGGAGATGAGACCGGACACCGTGCCGAGCAGCCCCGCAAGCATCGCCGCGTTGCCGAGCATGGCCAGGTAGCCGGTGCGCGCCTCCAGCTTGGGCGTCTCGCGCAGGGAGGCCTCGTCCAGCGCCGCTTGCACTTCCTCCTGGCCCCTCGGCACGTTCATCAGGCCCGCCTTGATGACGTTGGTCAGCGGCGTGGACTTCTGACCGGCCACGTAGTTGATGGCCTTGTCCAGATCACCCGCGTAGATGTGCTTCTTCAGCCCGCGCAGGAAGCCATCCTTGTTGATGGAGGCCTTACCGAACAACACGATGCCACGCTCCGCCATGATGGAGATGGCGATAACGCCGCACACCGCGATGGGGTACATACCCCATTGACCTGCCTCCCAGCGCATCGCGATTTCTTCGAAGAGGGTGCGCTGCGGCCCGCCAGTGTTGGCCAGGAGGGTCAGATTCGTCAGAAACCCCAGGTTCATCGCGTGTTGCCTCCGATAAGGCGGCCCTGGTTTAGCGGGCCTTCCAGATCTGACTTCCTCACTGAGCGATTACCAGCCCCGAAGAGGACTCAGTCTTGGATGTTGAAAACGTGGGGCCGACTTTAGGAACGGCACCCTGGAGTGTCAAGGCGACCACCCAGCGTTAGCTATTGAAATCTCACAGGAAATTTCGTCATTTTGAGGTGATCGGCGGCCTGGGATGGAGGCAGGGAGGCACCAGATGTGGTGCCTGGTCGGGCGCTTGGGTCCCCTCCTGGGTCGTGGTAAGCGCGCCCGCATGTCGAGGAAGCGGATAGGCGAGATTCTCCTGGAGCGGGGCGCGATCACGACGGCGGAGCTCGATGCGGGCCTGAAGGCGCAGCGGCAGACGCAGCAGCGCCTGGGAGCGACGCTGGTGAGTCTGGGCGCGATCACCGAGCCCATGCTGGTGCAGGCGCTGAGCGAGGCGCTGGAGATCCCCGTGGTGGATCTGCGGGCCGTCGCGCCGGACTGGGCGGCGGTGCACCTGGTGCGTGCGCGCTTCTGCGAGCAGCACGAGGTGTTCCCCTACGCGCTGGAGAGCGTAGGGGGACGCCGGCAACTGGTGGTGGCCATGACGGATCCGCTCAACAAGTCAGCGGTGGAGGAGATCGAGTTCACCACCGGACTGAAGGTGAGCCCGCGCGTGGCGGCGCTGTCTGGAGTGCGCGCTGCCATCCTCCGCTACTACCACAAGGCCACTCCCAGCCCGGCAGCGAGCCCCAGCCGTCCGGCGCCTTCCGCTGCTCCGAGCGCGGCCCGCGGCGCCGCTCAGCGGCCTGCAGCCCCACCGGCGCCATCCCGCGCGAGCCCACCGGAGGATGACGACGAGGAGGTCATCATCGGCGAGGAGGTACCACCGGGAGAGAATACGGCGCGCACCTCGCTGGCGGAGCTGATCGGCAAGCGCGAGGCGCAGCGGCGCAAGAAGCGCGGCAAGAGCGAGAGCAAGGGCCGCTCCTCGAGCACCTCGGGAGTGCTGGACGATCTGGAGTACCTCGTTGGCGACCTGCGCGAGGAGCCGGACCGGGTGGAAGAGCTGGAGCGCAAGTTCTGGGCGCTCATGCGCATCATGGCGCGCAAGGGGATGCTCACGAACGAAGAGTTCACCCGCGAGCTGGACGACACGGACGAAGGCTGACGAAGGCTGAGGGGTCGCGATGCGAAAGACGGGCTACATTCTCGGTGCGGTGCTGGGGTTGCTGCTGGTGGGCGGCTGCAAGAAGGGCGGCGTGGGCTTTGAGCTGGACATGGAGCCCCAGGCCATCACGGCGGAGGCGTCCCTGCGCTTCAGCGGCCAGGCGCGAGGCGAGGAGCCTTCGCTCACCCTCAACGGGACACCGGTCCCGCTGAAGGAGGGGCGCTTCGAGCTCACCCAGCCGCTGCAGCTGGGGGACAACGTCCTCACCTTCGCCTTCTCGGCCCGGCCCTCCGTGGGAGCGGCCCCTGAGCAGAAGACGCAGCGCTTCGAGGTGAAGCGGGTGGATCCGCCCACCTTCGAGGCCCAGCACTTCTACACGGGCACCAGCAGCATGGGGAACTTCCAGCGCAGCACCTCGGGCGGCCTGCTGGCGGACAAGGCGGAGGTGAAGCTGAAGGCGAAGGAGCTCAGCGGGGTGCGCTACGAGCAGTTCGGTCACGAGAACCGGCCGGTGAAGGGCGGCATGCCCCTGGACATCACCCTGACGGTGGGAAAGGGGCGCTTGAAGGTCTCCGTCAAGCCGGAGCAGGGGCCGGTGGCCAGCGCGATCGCCTCCCCGGGCACACCCGCCACGCTGAGCGCGACGGCGGAGCTGCGCCTCAAGAAGTACACCGTCCGCATGGAGGCGCTGGACGGGCAGCCCGCGAAGGACGTGGAGCTGGTGGTGCGCTACTAGCGGCCCGCGGCGCTGACCAGTGGCAGGCGCAGGGTGAACGTCGTCCCCTGGCCTGGAGTGCTGTCCACGGTGATGCGGCCGCCGTGGCCCTCGATGATGCCCTGGACGATGGAGAGCCCCAGCCCCGTCCCCTTCCCCTCCTCCTTGGTGGTGAAGAAGGGATCGAAGATGCGCCCCACGTTCTTCGGGTCGATGCCCGTGCCCGTGTCACGCACCTCCGCCACCGCCTCCTGCCCCTCGCGCCGGGTGGCGAGCGTCACCTGGCCACCGGGGGACATGGCGTGGCAGGCGTTGGTGATGAGGTTGACGAAGACCTGTGCCAGGTTGGCGCGCACCGCGGAGATGGGCGGCAGCTCGGTGTACTCGCGGCGCACGCTCACCTTGGCGTGCGACACCACGTGCTCGCAGTAGCCTACCGCCTGATCCATCACGGCGTTGAGCAGCACCTTCTCCGGCTTGTCCTTGGCCGGCCGCGCGTAGGACACCAGATCCCGGGTGAAGCGGAGGATGCGCTGGCTGCTCTCCTGGATCTTCCGCAGCTTCTCCACGTCCGCGGTGTTGGCGTCTGGGCGCATCCGCGCGTTCATCAGCAAGGACTCGCTGTAGGCGGCCACGGCCGTCATCGGGTTGTTGATCTCGTGCACCACGCTGGCGGCGAGCTGCCCGATGGAGGCCAGCTTCTCCGCGTGGACGATGCGCCGCTCCAGCTCCTTCAGGACGGTGATGTCCTGCCCGATGGCGATGACGCCCTCCACCTCGCCCTGAGGCGTGAGCATGGTGGAGGTAGCGAAGGCGACGCGCACCTCGCCCGCACGCGAGCGCAGCCGCGTCTCGAAGGTGTTGGCTGACTCGCCCTGCATGGCCGCCGAGAGGAGGGAGCCGACGCGCAGGTGCTCGCTCTCGGGGATGAAGGAGAGCACGTCCTTGCCCAGCACCTCCTCCTTGGAGAAGCCGGTGAGCGCGGTGAGGGCCCGGTTGAAGACCACCACCCGCTTGTCCTGGTTGGCTACCAGGATGAGGGCATTGGCCTTCTCCAGCAGATCCTCCAGGTACTTGCGCACGAACGTCAGCTCGTCGATGAGCTTGGCGTTGCGCACCGCCACGGCCACCTGGTTGGCCAGCTGCAGGAGCACCCGCTCGTCATGGGCCACGTCCGCGTCGAGCCCCTCCGGGTACTCCATGTTGATGGCGCCGAAGAGCTGGCCGCTGGCGACCAGCGGAGCGCTCACCCCACGAACGCTGCCGTGGAAGAGCAGCGGTACCTCGCGGCTCACCACCACGCGATCGGAGGGAAGCCCCTTCACGTTCAGGTGTGTCTTGGTCACCGCGCTCTGCTTGAGGACGAGCGGCTCATGCGCGCCTTCCTTGAATCGCCCCTCCGCGTAGAGGGAGGTGAGGCCACCGGTGCGCGCATCGACGATGCGGATGCAGAAGGCTCGGCTGGGGAACAGCTCCTTCACCCCGCGCGCCACCGCCGCCACCAGCTCCTCCTCACCCGTCGCCTCCGCCACGCTGCGGCTCAGATCCAGCAGCACGCCCTCCGTGCGGGCCTGCTCGAGCAGCGCGCGCTCGGCCATCATCAGCCGGGCCGGCTCGGGCTTGCCGCGCACCACCACGGTGGCGCCATGCTGCGCCAGCATCACCATGATCGGGCGCTGCCCCGGGAGCGCCACCTCCACCTCCGAGCTCTCCCCCTCTTCAAGGGCACGCCCCCCGAGCCGGGCCAGCGCCTCCACGATGCCTGCGACCAGCTCTGTGGCCGTGGTGCCGCAGGAGCTACAGAAGCGCTCGAAGGAGGGGTTGGCCGTCAGCAGCCGCAGCCCCGGGTCACACAGGGCGAGCGGCTCGTCCAGCAGCTCGAAGAGAGCCTGATAGGCCTCCGGCGACGCGCCGCCGGAGATGCGCAGCACGCGGGAGTCACTCTTCATGGGAGGTGGCCTTGTCGAGGTCGAGGATGCGCTGCGTCCCCATGTACGCCTTGGTCTCGTAGCGGGTGATCTTTCCGATCTTCCGGACGATCTCCGCCATGCGCTCGGCCTCGCGGTAGATGATGTCCACGGGCCTGTAGGCGAAGTCCTCCGGCTTGAGCTTGCGCTTGAGCAGCTCCGCGTAGCCCATCACCGAGGTGAGCGGCTGGTTGAGCTCGTGGGCGGCGGTCCCGGCCAACGCGACAATGACGGCGCTCTTCTCGCTCTCCTCCAGACGCGTCTCCACGTCCGACAGCTTGCGCTCCAGCTGCATCCGGTCTCGGAGGTCCGTGAAGATGCCCATGGTGGCCACCTCGCGTCCCCCCTCGTAGAGGATAGAGGCCGTCATGTTCACCGGGACGAGCTCGCCAGCGCGGTTGATCAGGTCCTGCCGGCACATGTTCAGCCGGCCGCGGCCGCCGAAGTCCGGGCTGCGCAGCTGGGCCATGAGGCGCTCGGGCACGCCGGGCGGGTAGATCTGGCGAGTGGTCATCCCCGCCAGCACCTCGTGGGCGGAGTAGCCGAGGACGGACTCGGCGCCCTTGTTGAAGAGGATGACGCGGCCCTGCATGTCCGCGGCGATGATGGCGTCCACCGACGAGTCGATCAGCCGCTCCAGGAAGTCCTTGGTGTGACGCAGCTCATTGTCCAGCCTGCGCGCCAGCGTCACGTCCCGGAAGGAGAGGA
>Ga0190275_10001629_pt1 | contig 16583 bp, 18 predicted proteins | sample Popmic550T_FD_133745 | JGI IMG/M metagenome (GOLD analysis project Ga0190275, IMG submission 133745) | Populus adjacent soil microbial communities from riparian zone of Yellowstone River, Montana, USA - 550 T | ecosystem: Environmental > Terrestrial > Soil > Riparian zone > Trees stand | place...
AATCGCAATCCACAACCATTTCAGTGGGTCGCCAGTGCCAGCAAGATCATTCGTAAGGTCAATAAATATAAAGAGACTTTAGAAACGGGAGACTAGAGCAACTTCGCCGCCGGAACGCTGAGCTCGAATCACGACTCGCTGAGCTGGAAGCGTCTCTCGATAGTGTCCCTGTCTTCATCTCGTACGTTGGCGCCGATCAGCGCTACAAGCGCGTCAATGCCGCGTATGAGCAAATCTTCAATGTGCGGCGGAAGGACATGATCGGGCGGACTATTCAGGAGTTGACCGGCGAACCGCACTTCACCTACGCACGGCCGTTCATTCAGCGAGCCCTCGGGGGCGAACGCGTCTCCTTCGAATCCCATATCCGCCACAAGGACGGTACTCTCCACCACCTGGAAGTGAGCTACGTTCCTCATCGTCTACCGGATGGAACACAGAGAGGGATAGTCGTTTTCGTCCGAGACGTAACGGAGGAACGTCGCGCACAGAATCTGATTCGGGAACGAGAACACGACTTACGATCCGTACTCAACAACGTGCCGGACATGATCTCCCGCTATGGTCCGGATTTGCGCTTCATCTTCAGCAGCGCCGCCGTCGAACGTCACACCGGCATCAAGGCGGAACTCGTCAAAGGCAAGTCCCACGCCGAACTCGGCTACCCGAATGAACTATCGCGCCTTCTCGAAGAGAGTCTGAAACGGATTTTCTCTTCAGGTCAGCCGGAGAGTATCCGGTTGGAGTTCAATGGCCCACTGGGACTTCGCCAGTACGATGCTGTAGGCGCTCCCGAATTCGCAGAGGATGGCTCGGTTCGTTCCGTGCTAACGGTGACTCACGACATCACTAATCTTTTGCGAGCCGAAACCGAACTGAGAAGAAGCGAGGAACGGCAACTGCTCGCGCTCGAAGCTGGCAAGGTCGGCATTTGGCACTGGGACATCGAAACGGATAACGTGGAATGGTCCGACCTTGTTTACAAGATCCACGGAGTAAGCCCGGGATCATTTAATGGCACCATCGAAGCCTTCTCCAGTCTGATTCATCCCGACGATCAGGCGATGATCTCCAGTGCCCTCGAGAAGGCGCTGGCAGGACAAGGGGACTATCACGTCGAATTCCGCGCAATTCGGGAGGATGGCACGACCGGATGGGTGTTCGCAAACGGTCGCGTTGTTTTCGACAATGGACGTGCCGTCAGGATGCTGGGAGCGGCGATCGATGTCTCGGAATCAAAAGCAGTCGCCGAGGCGTTATCTCGCGCCAATGAAGAGCTCCGTCGTGCCAATGAAGACCTCCATCAATTTGCTTACTCGGCGTCTCACGATCTGAAAGAGCCGCTTCGGATGGTCGCGCTCTACACCCAATTTCTAAAGCGCCAATATTCCGACCGTTTGGACCACGAAGCCCTGGAGTATATCGACTTCGCTGTCAATGGCGCCCGACGAATGGACCGGCTTGTTCATGACTTGCTTACATGCACGCAAGCCATCCATATGGATGATGACAGTCCCCTCTGTCCGGTCAATCTCCAGCTCGTTTTGGATCAGGCGCTGGCGAATCTCCATGCGTCGGTTGAAGAAAGTGGCGCTATCATCACGCAAAGCGTTTTGCCGGTCATCATCTGGCGCGAGACACACGCCATCCAGGTAATGCAGAATCTTATCGGGAACGCCGTAAAGTACAGGCGGAACGGCGAGGCGCCGCGCATCCATGTGTCCGCTGATTCGATAGGGAAGGTTTGGCAGTTCGAAGTGCGAGACAACGGAATCGGTGTAGATCCGCAATACCATCAACGGATCTTCGGAATATTCAAGCGTCTTCATGGCAACGAAAAATACGAAGGAACCGGGATCGGCCTAGCGATTTGCCAGAAGGTGATTGAGCGTAATGGCGGAAAGATCTGGATCGAATCGGCGCTGAATAACGGATCGACGTTCTACTTCACGTGTCCGATGGCGGTTTGATGTTGAACTCTGTAGTTTGTCCCCGTTGTGAATAGCCATACGCCGGCCCCAAACGTTGCGAGAGAGATCCACTGCGTAAGAGATAAGCCCGCGATCAGTTCCTGCTCATGATTGCGGAAGAACTCCACCGCGAAGCGAACCGCGGAGTACAACAAAAGGTATCCGCCAATCACCTGACCCTCTTTATGCGGTCGGTGGAACAGGCGATACAGCAACCCAAAGATCACAAACTCGGCAACTGATTCGTATAGTTGGGCCGGATGCAGCGGCACTCCTAGTGGCACGCCGGTCAATTCATGAGCCTCAGGGTTGGTGAACGTGATCGCCCATGGTCGATGGCAGACAGCTCCCCAACAACATCCCGCCGCTAGACAGCCGAGCCGCCCGACAGCATGTCCGATGGCGAGTCCCGGCGCGAAAACATCGCAGGTAACTAGGGTAGGTAGTCCGGTACGCTTTATGTATACGACCGCAAACAGGATCGCGATGATGAGTCCCCCTTGATACACGCCCGCAGCTTGTAGTGTGCTGAACGTGAAGATCTCGCGAGGATTCAGCAGGTACGTGCGCCAGTCGAAGAGGAACATCAACAGTTTCGCGCCTGCCATCCCGGCTAAGGCGCAATAGATTGCCAGGTTCGTTATCTTGTCCGGGCTAAGTCCGGCCTTGGCCGCCAGTTTGCCAGTCAGCCAGATCGCGATAAGGAATGCCAGCGCCACGAGCACGCCGTACGTGGGAAGGAAGAACCCGCCGGTATCAATTAGTTTGGGGAACATCGGTTTGCTTGCGAGTCTTCCACATGTCAAGGATCAGGAACGCGGCGCCGACAGTGATTGCGCTGTCAGCAACGTTGAAAGCGGCAAAGCGCCAAACCCCGTAATAAAATTCGAGGAAGTCTGTTACTTGCCCGTACATCACTCTGTCATAGATATTGCCGAGAGCGCCACCGAATACCAGGGCCAAGCCCAGTATCGATAGCTTCGTAGCCGCGAAGCCGCCCCGCCCCGGACGCATGAGCACGTACGAAATGTACACCAGCACGCCTAACGAAACCCCGATGAGAAGAAACGTCCGCAACTGACTGTCGCCGTCCGCAAACATCCCAAACGCTGCGCCGCGATTCTTCGTGTGTACGATGTTGAAGAATCCGGGTATAACCGCATGGGTGTCCCACAACGATACGCGATCCTCGATCCAGATTTTCGTTCCGCGGTCGAGCGCAAAGATAGCGGCCGCTATCGTCCAGGCGGTAGCGCGCAAGTTCACAGGAGAAACCGTTGCACTTCGCCCGCACATTCGGCGCAAATCGCCGCATGAACTTCAGGTCGCGATCCTACGTCAGTCGTGTACTTCCAACATCGCTCGCATTTGGAGCCATCCGCGCGCTGGACGGAAACTTTCAAACCATCCGAGTTCGGCTCGAGAGCGACTTGCGACACGATGAATAGGTCGGGCAGTTCTCCTCGATAGCGTTCCAGTAACGGCGCGATCGAACCATTCGCTGAAACGACGACCTTCGCCTCCAGCCCGGAGCCGATCTCTTTTCTCTGCCTGGCCTGTTCGAGGACGGCTAACACTTCGCTGCGTACATTCATCAACTGCGCCCAATCCTGTTGACGCGCGCGAGCCGGTTCGGAGATACCTGCCGTTAGTTCCCCCGCCTCCGGAAAGTACGTAAGATGCACGCTGTCGGGCTCATTCGGACCTTTCGGGATGTAGGACCAGACTTCCTCCGTCGTAAAAGCGAGCAAGGGCGCCAGTAAGCGCACGAGAGCATAGTTGATGCGATAGATTGCGGTCTGCGCGCTTCGCCGTTCGCGCGAATCGGGAATCGCTGTGTACAACCTGTCCTTCGACATATCGAAATAGACAGCGCTCAGACTTACGGTGGCGAAATCGTAAACAGCCCGATACACCTTGTGAAAGGCGTAGTCGTCATAATATACCCTGCACTTCCGAACTACTTCATCGGCTTCGAGCAGGATCCATTGATCGACTTCCAATAGCTGGTTCGCAGGAAGCGCATCCTTCTCCGGATTGAAATCCGCCAAAACACCCAAGGCATATCGAAACGTATTGCGCAATTTCCGATAGGCATCCGTAAGCCGCGCCAGAATTGTCTCCGAGAACCGGACATCCTCGTTATACTCGACCGAGGACACCCAAAGGCGCAGTACTTCGGCGCCATATTGCTTGATCACTTTGTCAGGAGCGATTACATTCCCGAGCGATTTCGACATCGCCCTGCCTTCGCCATCGAGTTGCCAACCGTTAGTCGCGCACTCCCGATACGGCGCTGCGTTTTTCAATGCGACGCCGACTAGCAGCGAGCTATGAAACCAACCTCTGTATTGATCGCCGCCCTCAAGGTAAATATCGGCAGGCCACGGCAACTCCGCGTTATGGCCCAGAACCGCCAGATGGCTTGAACCGGAGTCGAACCACACATCGAGAATATCGTTCTCTTTGCTGAATTCCGCACCGTCGCATTTTCCGCATTTTGTGCCGGCCGGCATCAACTCCGACGCTGAACGCTCGTACCAGATGTCTGCCGAATGCTCCGCAAATAGCTTGACCACGTTGTCGAGAATCTTGCGGTCCGTCAGCGGCTCACGGCAGGCGTTGCAGTAGAAAACGATGATGGGAACACCCCACGTGCGCTGGCGAGATATACACCAGTCTGGGCGCTCGGCGATCATGTTGTGCATGCGCTCGCGACCCCAGGACGGCAGCCACTTAATGCCGTTGATGGCTTCGAGAGCCCGACCCCTGAGGTTATTGCGATCCATCCCAACGAACCATTGTTCTGTTGCGCGAAAGATTGTCGGCTTATGGCAGCGCCAGCAGTGGGGGTAGCTGTGTTCGACCTTCTTCAACGCTAGCAAGGCGCCGCTCTGCTTCAGAATGTCGATGACTAGTGAGTTCGCATCCCACACGTTCTTACCGATCAGTTCCTCGGGAAGCCTTCCATCGGCCCCTTCGGCATGATAGAAACGGCCAGCCGCATCGACGGGGCAATACGTGTTGATACCGTATTTGCGCGCAACGACGTAATCTTCCTGGCCATGGCCCGGCGCCGTGTGGACCGCTCCAGTTCCCTGCTCCAAGGTCACATGATCGGCGAGAATCCCCTGTGAGTCACGTTCTAGAAACGGATGACGGAATACCGTCCCATCCAACCGCGCGCCAGGAAAGGTAGCAACGATCCTCGGCTCCACCCACCCGCATGTTTCGGCCGTCGCCTTCAGCAGATCACTGGCAACGATATAGACGTCTCCATCCACGTCCGCCGCCACGTATTCGAACTTCGGATGATAGGCGATCGCCATATTCGCCGGAATTGTCCACGGTGTAGTGGTCCAGATCAGACCATAAACCTTGCGGCCGGCTAACGCTGCGTCGATTGCAGATGGGTCGGATTGGAGGGCGAAACGAACCCAAATCGACGGACTTGTATGGTTCTCATACTCAACTTCGGCTTCAGCAAGCGCTGTCCGATCGTTCAAGCACCAGTTGACCGGCTTCAGACCTTTGTAGACATAGCCCTTGTCGAGAAAATCGACAAACGCGCCCGCGATGACTGACTGGTAGCCGGGCTCCATCGTCCGATAAGGGTGCCCCCAATCGGCGAAGATTCCAAGGCGGATGAAGTCTTCGCGCTGCAAATCGACGTACTTCTCCGCATACTTGCGGCATGCGCGCCGGATGTCGGCGGCCGACATCTTCGCTTTCTTCGAACCAAGTTCGCTATCTACCTTGATCTCGATGGGTAAGCCGTGACAATCCCAGCCGGGGACATAGGGCGAATCGAACCCGGCCATCGTTTTGGAGCGGACAATGAAGTCTTTTAGCGTTTTGTTGAATGCGTGGCCGAGATGGATGTTTCCATTCGCGTAAGGAGGCCCGTCGTGCAAAATGTACTTCGGACGGCCTTCGCGCGAGCGCCGAATCTGCCCATAAATGTCCGATTTCTGCCATTCCTGCAGTATTTTAGGCTCATTTTGCGGCAGATTCGCCTTCATCGGGAAGTCCGTCTTAGGCAGATTGACGGTCTTCTTTAGATCAAACTCCGGGGACTCCATGGGGTAAGTTCCATGGTAACAAGCGTATCGAGCGCCCACCTACTGCCCCGCGGGGGTTCGAGTAAGGACTACTTATCGAGCCAACCCGGGTACCAGCGAAACACGTTACCTGTGAGGCTTCCAATGAAGATTTCGCCTTTGCGACTCACGTTGATCCAATGTCCCGGACTCTCCATCGACCCTAGAATCTTACCGCTCGCCAAATCGACCTTCATGATGCGGCCCGAGAGCGTGTCGTAGGTGCGGTTCTCGATATTGTTGCGATACGTGATGATCCACATCTCGTCTTGTGGCGTGATGAAGATATTCTGCGTGGATCCGAGATGCGTCCACTCACGCAGAAATTTCCCGTTGAGGTCGAATATTTGAATGCGATTGTTCTCCCGGTCGCTGACGTAGACAAGACCCTTTGCATCGATCGCGATTGAGTGCGGCAGATTGAAATCACCCGAGGCCGTACCCATCTTTCCCCATGCGGTCAGATATTTCCCTTCCTTTGAAAACTTGACGACTCTCGAATTGCCGTAGCCATCAGATACAAAGAAATCGCCGTTCGGTGCAAAGGCAATGTCGGTCGGCTTGTTAAATGTCGCTTCATCGGTACCCGCTTTCCCCTTCGCCCCGAGTTTCATCAGGAGCTCTCCCGTCTTGGTGAACTTCATCACCTGATGATCGCCGTTGTCAGTGACCCAAACATGGTCGTCCTTGTCGACACGGATGGCATGGGCGTTCCCGAACATGCCCTTTCCCCACGAACGAAGATATTTGCCCGCACTATCGAAGACGACGATCGGATCGGCCTTGGGGCCTCTCTGGAACACATAGACTTCGCCGGCAGAGTCCGTGGCGACTGCTGAGACACGACCGAACTTCCATCCATTCGGCATCGTGTCCGGTTCTTCTCCGAACCGGATATTGACTCGATACTTCAGCAGGCCGCCCTCATGGTCAAACCATCCCTTTTCAGCGGCCAGCAAAGTTAAAGCTGTTAGCGCAACTAGCAAATAGCGTTTCATAGTGAGGGTCGAAAGAATTATATGCCTTTAGAACGCTATGGATGCGATTCTCTGGTTTGTTCTACCTGTATGGGTCGCCGCCGGATCACCATTCGGCGTTTTACACATCATGTAATCACGGATGGAGAGCAAGAGATGACCCTTCTTGATGGGACGGACTTGGAGTTGCTGGATAATCGTCAGCGTTCATCGCGCGAGCGCCTTGTGAATATCCCAAGAGCTATCTTCCGCAGTTCTTACCGCAGTAAAAGATCTCAGGATCGCGCTCCAGCTTCCATCAGCAGCCGGATGATCCGTTCATCGTTGCTCATCTGCGCGGCATGAAGAGGAGTGAGTCCGTCCTGCTGCGGTAGATTGGGATCGGCTCCGTTTCTGAGTAGAAACTCGACCGAGCGAGCATCCCTGCTAGCCACCGCTGCGTGTATTGCAGCCACTTTCATCGGGTTTTGCGCCTGAGCATTCACGTCGGCCCCGGCTGCGACTAGCGCTTCCACGATGTCCGAGTGGCCGAAGAAGGCCGCGAGCGCGACGGGAGCAAAGCCGTCGCTGGAGAACCGATTTACAGCGTTTGCATCGGAAGAAATCAGGCGCCGTACGTGCTCGATTTCTCCTACGGCGCACGCCTCCGGGAGATCAAGGTCGGTTCGTTTGGCAGCCAGTAGCCGGGCGATCTCAGGCTGCCGATGATACATCGCAAGAGAGATATAGGACACACCCTCCGCGGTCCGTTCGGAAGCTACGCTAGGATCCGATTCGAGCAACTTCGCGGCGCCGGCGGAGTCACCGCTCTTGATTGCTTCCAGCATGTTCATGGAGGCAATGTTATCTCTTATTTATTAAAATAGGAATGCAGCCAAATCGGCTGCGCCCCAACAATTTACATGCATCAGATTGAACAATTGCGAACCGAGCACAACCTCCGCGCTCTTGCGAGTGCCGAAGAGGGTCTGGGGTTGGGCAAACTGCCAGTTCGTGTTTTCGGATTCAGCTACGCGCCGGCTACGGAGACGCCATTATTCGCCCGAAAGAGCTACCACAGTTTTGAAATCCACAAGCTTGCCGACGGGCGCGCCTTCCTCCTAGCATTCGTGACGGCTGCCGACAGCGACCGCATACGCTCCCACAAGGAAGAGGTCGACGTGACAGTCTATCCCGAGCCCTACGAGGATGCAAGGACACTTGTCCGGATCCATTCGACAGTATCGTAAGCAACCACTACAAACCAGTTCGGTATGACGGTAATGCGCTTCATCTGAAGCTATCCGCTGTTTGAACACTACCCACGGGTGCTCGCGTTCGTTCGCTTGAAAGCTACAAGACGAACCCATCAATGGTGACCAAGCCTCATCAATATGACGGCACGCGGGTGGGAACCGCCGAATGAACAAAGCTCCGCAACGAGGGGAGCACCAAAGCCCTTATCTCGACGCAGGAATAGCGCGACGGAAGAGAGAATTGAACGCGATTTCTCGGATCGCGCCATTCATTGACTGTAGGAGCCTGGCCTTCAAGTCCAAATATCCCTGAGTACCAGCAAAAAGATCCTGTAGCACATAACAGAAGGTTGGACTGCGGCGCATAAATTGAATCATGCGTGATGGTACATCGCCATATAGAAATTTGCCCAAGTACAGCCGTACTGCAAGCCTGGACGCAATCTCCATTTCGTCGGTGAACTCGTTCTGAAGCGCGGAACTGTAGGATTGCTCAGGAGCCTCTCTCTCAGAGAGAATAGCCTCGGCTGCCAGATCGGCAGATCGAATTGCGTAATAGAGACCTTCTCCGGTGATCGGATCGACCAAGCCTGCAGCATCGCCGACCGCCATCCATCCCGGACCGGCTGCGCGATTGGAACGCCATTCGCTTTTTTGAAGCGAGGGAATGACATGTCCGTAGAACGTCGCGTCCTTTAGTGGAATATCATGGGCGGCGAGGTAAGATTCGAGGCGGCGCCGCAAGGATTGCGAGGTTTCACCCTTCGCGCAAATTCCCGCCGAAAGATGCCCATTCCTGGGGAATACCCAAATATATCCGGCGAAACCGTCAATAAACTGAATGTCGACACGATCACGGTTCACCGGGATGTAATATCCCATCGCGACCATTTTATTTTCTGCCGACCATTCGGTACCGAACTCTGCGAGCGCGTTTCGGGCGCCATTGGCGATGATACAGTGGTCAGCCTCGATCACCGCGGAAGGTGTGCGCAACTTCCAACTGGACCCGTTTCGTACAAGTCCTGTAATGCGCGCCTTCTCGATTTGAGCGCCTGCGCCTTCCGCTCGACGAAGCAACAGATTATTCAGTTCGTAGCGGGAGTAGATAAGGAGAGGCCGTGTCAGTTCGAGTTCGGCAGAGCCCGCTCTCGATGTAGAAAGACATGTGCGCGTAATCGTTCGCTTCGGGGTATCGTTATCGATGAGGAATGGATATTGGTTGTAGGCCTTGTATGTCAGGCCTCCACCACATGGCTTTTCCCAAGCGAGTTTTTCGTCGATGAGCGTCACACGCAGCCCCGCGCGCGCAAGACGCTCCGCGGCGAAGGAGCCAGCTGGACCACCACCGATTACGGCGACCCGAGTCATTTACTTCTTCGCGGGAGCCTGCTGCGTTTGTACTGGAGGATGGCCCGGTGGAAGAGCCCCTCCCGCCGGATCTCCGACGGGAGGTTGGGTTGTTGGGGGAGCCACTGCTGCGCCTCCATGTTCTGCACCTCCAGGTACTGCGCCCGCATGTCCTGCGCCTCCTGCCGCCTTCTGAACGATCCACTTTGCGCCCTGCCGCTCCAATGAATAATTCATAGACATGCCGGCGTCGGGACTGGATTTGGGTTTGAAGGAGACAGTCGCAGTGGCCTTGTCACCCTGAAAATTAACATTACTAACGTCCACATCCATTGCTTTGAGATCGAGGCCGGAGTTCTTGCCAAGATGATCCATGATTCCCTGTCGCACTGCATCCTTATTTTCAGCAGCGCGGTTACAGGCGGCCAGATAGATGGAGAGAAGCAATACCAGGACAAGCTTGGGCGTCACATCGCAATTATAGCGTTTGCATCCTTAAGCTCCGTGCTACAGTAGGCAAAAATGCAATCCGAGGCAGTCCGCGAGCGCAAGACGCAGTTGCTGCACGACTATCCACAGAACTTTCGCTATTACGATCTGCTTGTTTCTGCGTTTGTAGCGGTTCTCCTCATTTCCAATCTTGTCGCGCCGAAGCTTGTTTCGTGGGGACCTTTTGTTTTTAGCGGCGCACAGTTGCTATTTCCGATCACATACATTTTCGGCGACATCTTCACTGAGGTCTACGGCTACGCGGGTTCGCGACGCGCAATCTGGAATGGCTTTCTAGCGTCGATCCTTATGACCGTTATGGGAACGATCATCATCGGTCTGACGCCCGCGCCCGGCTGGAATAATCAGGCCGCTTACGAAATCGTGTTTGGGTCGATGCCACGCATCGTGATCGCGAGCTTGCTCGCATACTGGGCGGGCGAGTTTACGAACTCGTTCATAATGGCTCGCATGAAGGTTCTGAGTAATGGAAAGCATCTGTGGATGCGCACGATCGGGTCTACCGCCGTAGGACAAGCGGTCGATACCGTGATGGTTATCGGGATCATTTTCGCCGGTAACGTCCCGTTGTCCACAATGCTGAATCTAATGATCTCCGGCTATGGTGGGAAGGTAATCTATGAAGCCTTGGCGACCCCGCTTACTTATGTTGTGGTCAATTCGTTGAAACGAATCGAAGGTGTCGACATTATGGACACCAACACTGACTTCAATCCTTTCCGTGCGAAGCTGGCGTCGCGGTAACTTGTGGTCGACGGATCTCGTAAATCGTTGCTTCCCCGCACCGAAACATGACGCGCAAGCATTGTCTGCGCAAAATATTGGCTGCGCAATATCTTTGCCCCAAATGGACGCCGTTATGGGGGGTACCGGCGCGGCCAATGCAATCAGAATGGCATCCACGTTCGCCAGACATAAAGGTCAAAATCTCGGGTGCTACGTTGATGAACTCATAACCACGTAATCGAGATAGTACATGAGGTACGGCTTGATCAGACTGGGCCTGTGCTGCCCTGTCCATACAGCCCAGGCGCTCTCACGAGAACCAACATTACTCTTGCTAATATGCCCGCATTCCTTCACTCGCGCTTCATGGCAAACCACCAGGACATTACGATCAGCAGAGGCACTGGCTAAAGAGCGCCATGTAGGGTTTATGCATGAGACACGCAATCATCAACTATGCGGCTACGTGGAGAGTTTGTAGCACTGATACAGCGGCAGATATTTTGGTCTGCCACGAGGCGCGAGGAAGGCGGATGATGCGGTGACCTTGACCGGAACCAAAGGACTTGGCGCCGACACCGTAAAGTCCGTCGTCATGCTGCAGCCAACCCAGTTGCGGCATGTCCAGGTTGCGCCAAGCTAGAATCTTGACAGCATCAACAACAGGGCGATAGTGGCTGGTTTCTTCCCGCCGCTTATATCGCGTCTCCAGGATCCTCACCAAGAACAACTGAGACTTTTTGGGTCCTTCCTTCGCGGAAGATCGTTAGTTCGAGTTCGTCTCCTGGCCGCTTGCGAGACATTGCGCGCGTAATCGCATCTTCGCGGTCGACTCGCTTGCCATCGATTTCCATGATTAGGTCGCCGCCCACACCAATTTCCATGTTTCCGATCAGAACAATCTGCCGCGGTCCGTGGAGACCTGCCTGCGCCGCAGCCGACCCGCGTTCAATTCCCTGAATCAGCAGTCCACCTTCTGCCGGCAACCGCAAAGCCTCGGCAATGTCACCCGCAACATAGGCGACTCCTAGACCAATTCTGGCGCGCTTGAACGACTTGCCTGCCTTATAGTCGTCGATCATCGACTTGGCGCGGTTAATCGGCATCGCAAAGCCAATCCCCATGTTGCCGCTTCCATAAATCGCAGTATTGATACCGACAACGCTCCCGTGGGAATCAAGTAAGGGCCCGCCGCTATTACCGGGATTGATCGCTGCATCGGTTTGAATCATCCCTTCGAGTTCAATGCCCTTTTCATCGCGGATATTGCGGCCGATAGAACTAACGATGCCAGTAGTCAGCGTTCCGTCTAAACCGAATGGGTTGCCAATCGCGAGAACTTTCTGACCTACCTGCAGCGGCTCAGAATCGCCGAGGGGAAGAGTATTCAGCTTTTTTCGGGGCTGGATTCTGATAAGAGCAAGATCATTCGCCCGATCGCGAAACAAAACACGAGCATCGTAGACTTCCTGATTCTCAAGGGTGACCTGGATCTTTCCACCCCCTTGAACCACGTGGCTATTCGTTAGAATGTTCCCGGATTCATCGAGGATAAAGCCGCTGCCCATGTCGCGCGATGGGATCACTTCCATGAACCATCCGCGGCGATAGACCGTGCTGGTTATGTGAACAGTGGCCAGACGAGCTCGCTTGTAGATATCGATATTGTTCAGTTCGTCGGAACTCAGACCGGCGCTGAGAGCGCGATCGGGACCGCTCCAAGCGACACCTTGTACGGATCCACGATCGGGACCGAGTAGCAGGCGCTGCATGACCGCGCTTCCGCTGCTAGTGACGAATATGAACCCACCAACCAACAATGCTGCGAACAATAGAACTCGCATTTTCATCTCTCTAAACTCCGAAGCGACCTGTAAACCTCGTTCGTCTGCTCGACGGTTTTTTCCTCCGTTCCCGATGTATCGATAACGTAATCGGCGTAACGGCGCTTTTCCTCTACGGGCATCTGACGACTTAGACGGGCGAGAACCTCCGACCGGGTATATGCGCCGCGTTTCATCGCCCGCTCGAGTTGCTGCTCCGGAGTACAGGCGACCAGAATCAGCTTGTCGAAGCGTTTGTAGCTTCCCGTTTCTACTAGTATGGCCGCTTCCACGATCCCGATTCCAGTGGGATCATGGGTCTCAACCCGACAAAGAAACTCCTCCTCGAGCCGGATGACGATAGGGTGAACAATGGTGTTTAGCTGTTCCAGACGTTCGGGTGAATCGAAAACTTCGCCACCGAGACGCTTTCGATCGATCCGCCCTTCCGCGTCCAGAATTCGCGGCCCAAACAGCGCCACGACGCTTGCATACGCCTCACCATCGCGCTGGAGTACTCGGTGTCCGAGTTCATCGGCGCGCACCACGTGACAGCCAAGATCCTCAAATCTGCGCGACACAAACGACTTTCCAGAAGCGAAGCCGCCGGTCAAGCCGGCCTGGATCATGTGAGATGGCGTTCCGCCGCCTGAATCGTATTGACCATCAGCATCGCAATCGTCAGCGGTCCAACACCGCCTGGAACGGGCGTGAACGATCCGGCTACTTCGTCGACTTGTACAGGATGGACGTCCCCAATCAGCGTTCGTGAGGTGTGATCGCCAAAAATGGCTTTCACTTCCTCAGGATCGGTAAGACGGTTCATCCCAACATCGATCACCGTGGCTCCTGGCTTGATGAAGTCGCCTGTTACGAATGCGGGTCGGCCAATCGCAGCCACCAGGATATCTGCTCGCCGACATACTTCGGGCAGACCCGCAGTCCGTGAATGACAGATGGTCACCGTCGCGCTCTCATGAAGCAAGAGCAAAGCCATTGGCTTTCCGACAATATCGCTTCGGCCGACAACGACCGCTTCTCGGCCTGCGAGGGGTACTTTGTACCGCTTCAGTAACTCAATTACGCCGGCAGGAGTGCAGGCGCGGGGACCGGGAATGTTTGCCACAAGATTCCCTACATTTACCGGATGAAAGCCATCGACGTCCTTGTCCGGCCGGATCGCCACCAGGATTCTGCGAGAATCAACTTGTTTCGGGAGAGGCATCTGAACGAGAATGCCATCAATATCTTCACGCTGATTCAGGGATTCGACGACATACAAGAGATCTTCCGTCGTAACAGTTTCGGGAGGCGCAAGTTTTTCGCTATAGATTCCGAGTTCTTCGCACGCTTTGATCTTGTTTCGAACGTAGATCTCGGAGGCCGGGTTATTACCTACAAGAACTACCGCCAATCCCGGTGGCCGTTTCCGCTGCTTCAAGGCGGCGGCGCGATCCTTCCATTCAGCGAGAATTTGATCCCGTACCCACTTGCCATCCAGGATTTGCGCCATGTTCTGACCGAAGGATAACAGAGGGGATCGACGAGAGCTTACTCGACGACACGGAAAGGAAATTCCGCATTGATTAGCTGTTTTCCGAGCGCGTCCAAAGCAGAGATGACCAGTGCATATTGGCCCGGTCGAATGGCCCGCTCGAGAGCCAGTTTGATGGCGCCACTGACGTGGCTCTTTGGATAAAACGACTCTCGTGTTTCCGATGCGGCATTCGGCTCACTGAAGAGAGTCCGGCCGGCAGCGTTTCGCAAGGAAACTCCGTACCGAAGATCATACCTGTTGCCTGCTTCCGTGCGAAAGCCGGTTAACAAAAATCTCCCCCACATTGAATCTCCCGCACGGAATACGGGTTCGGCAACCGGTTTTTCATCGCGCTCTGAACCGTAAAATCGGAACCGGCGCAGCTCGAAGGATTCGGCTGGTTCGTCGTAAGCCGATTGGACTTCAAACTCGATGCCGGTCAACGTCTCGATAGCCGCTACATTGTCCCGGACGCGAATTCGGAACATATGAGTACCGGCACGAGGAACGGCGGGAATATCGACAACATACCGCACGGTTGGAATCCAGCTCCGACTGACGCTTCCGGACCGGCGTTCCACTGCGCCTGAATGCGGAGGGGCAATCAGCACACCATCGCAATCGAATACGTCGATCGTATAGTTCAGGCTGATCTTCTGTTCCGTTTCGCCGCGAGAGAAGCCTCTGATTCGAAACGCCAGATGAGCTTTTTGGCCGCTCGAGAACTGATACGTGAGCGGAACCCCGATTCCGCCCTCGAAGTCGGTTATTACCGCGTCTTCCACCGCCAATTGCTGTGTGTGGGCCAGGATGGCCGTGGCAACAAGCAATAACGCCGTGCTACTCCAATTGGACCGGAATGTCCACATGGGCGAATCTCTCTGACCCAATCTCGCCTCCATCGGTTGCGACAAGCTTGTATGTCGCCATCGGCGCGTCGAACACGGCCCAACCCTGCTCAGTCTGCGATCCGCCAATGTTCCGTAATAAGCCCAACCAATTGTCGACCTTGTCCATCTGCTCTGTTACTTCGGGAAAGCTCTTTCCGTTGCCTTCAATAGTGAAGGCCGGCACGGAAATAGTTGAACCGGAACTGTTGGTGATACTGACTTTGACGAAAAGATATCTGTCTTTCGGGCTTCGACCATCGGCTCCAAGCTCATTGCGCCAGTCCGACTCGAGAACCTGATACACAAGCGGTCCAAGTTGTACCCTTTCTCCCATGCGAAACGTTCCAACAAATGAGGCGTTATTCGCTTTCCGGCAGCTTGCGCCCATCAGCGCGCACGTGAGCATCAGAATCGTGACAGGCGTCCGAAGCCGCGTCACGGTTTTTGCTGAGACCATATGGGTATTGTATTCTTCACTGTAGTTCCGCCATGCATCTAAAGCAACTGCTCCTCGCCGCCACCGTAACCTGCACGCTGTACGCGCAGGCTGAACATCCCATAACAGGACGTCGCATAGCTTCCGTCATGGGCATCGGGGGCGCAGAATGGTTGGAACGTTCTGAGCGCGAACTCGAAGAACTGCCGGAGACCGCCATCGACAAGATGGGCATCAAACCAGGAATGGTGGTGGCAGATGTCGGGGCAGGTGTCGGTTACTTCACGGTGAGGCTCGCGAAGAGAGTGGGTTCGGAAGGTAAAATCTTCGCCGTGGATGTGCAACCCGAGATGCTCGCCATTCTAAAAGATCGAGCGAAGAAGGCGAATCTAGCCAACATCAGACCGATCCTGGGTTCCGAGTCCGACCCTCACCTCCCGGCAGGCTGCTGCGACCTCATTTTGATGGTGGATGTTTACCACGAGCTTTCGCAACCACAGAAGATGCTACAGAAAATGCATCAGGCCCTCAAACAAAACGGACGTCTTGTGCTTTTGGAGTATCGGAAGGAAGATCCCCACATTCCGATCCGTCCGGAGCACAAGATGAGCGTTGCCGAAGCCAAGGCGGAAGTAGAAGCAGAGGGTTACAAACTCGAACAGACATTGGCCGATCTGCCGCGTCAGCACATCTTCATCTTTGAGAAGGCCCAAAAGCAGTGACCGCGTATCGCGCAATCAACAAAAGTTGTAGCAGATGGTATCGTGAGGGTGCATGAGTCCTTCGGAACCGAGATCGGAGGATAGAGTCGAGACGCAACCAGTTCGCGGCCTTCGCATCCTCGGGGTGCCAATCCGCCTCCACTTTACGTTTGTTCTCCTACTGATCTTCATCGTGACGTTCGGCGCTCGCGGCGGTGAATCGGCACTTTTCAATGTAATTTACATTCTCGCGCTGTTCACTTCGGTACTGTTGCACGAGCTCGGTCATGTAGCAATATCCAAGCGCTATGGAATACGGACGCTGGAA
>Ga0190275_10001630_pt1 | contig 16583 bp, 6 predicted proteins | sample Popmic550T_FD_133745 | JGI IMG/M metagenome (GOLD analysis project Ga0190275, IMG submission 133745) | Populus adjacent soil microbial communities from riparian zone of Yellowstone River, Montana, USA - 550 T | ecosystem: Environmental > Terrestrial > Soil > Riparian zone > Trees stand | place...
CGCGACCGCGCGCGGGCGCGCCTGTTCGCAACCGCCCTCGCCACCGCGGGCGAGCACTATCCGATGGCGGTGGTCGAGGCCATGGAACGGACCAGAGACCCCGAGGCCCTGGAACAGGGGCTCGCTGCAATGAAGAAAGGCGAGTACCGCCGCGCCGTCCCCCTGCTCGAGCGCGCGGGCAACCCGCTTCACCTCGCCGCGCGCTATTACGCTTCGGCGAGCGAACGCGAGATCGCGATCCTCGATCCGACCCTCCCTCATCTGAAGCCGGAGTATCGCGAGCTGGCGTCTCGCATTCACTCGTGGCGCGCGAATCTGCTGGAGTTCGACAACAAGCTTTTCGAGGCGTACGCGGACTACGATCGGGCGCTCGAGTTCGCGAAAGGCGAACCGACTTCAACCGCCAGGGTACTGAACCGTCGCAGCTCAAACTACAGCTATATCGGCAACATCGAAGCGGCGTTCCGGGATGCACACCGCGCCGTGAGCCTTCTGGAGCACATCGCCGACACGAATGCGCGCAATCTGGCGCACAGCACCGCGGCGATGGCGGCCCGACAGCTCGGTCATCCGGTCGTCGCCCTTCATTACCAGAATGCGGCGGTCGATGACGTCCAACGGGTGGTCAACGCCGCGACGCCCAGTGCACGGCCCGGTGCAAACCGCGAGCTCGTGGTGGCGTTACGCGCACGCGCTGAAATTCACGTGGCGCTTGGACAGAACGCCGATGCCGAAGGGGATCTGGCAACGGCAGAAGCCCTCGCCGAGGCCGTAGACAAACCGCTGGATCGCGATCTGTTTCGCATGCGCATCCGCGAAGTCCGCGGGCAGACCCTTTTGAAAACAAGTCCGGCCGAGGCCGCGGTGGCGTTCAGCGAGGCAATCGAGCTCGCGAAAGACCAGGATTCCACTTACCGTGCGATTCTGCACTTCCAGCGCGCGACAGCGTGGCGCGAGGCCGGCGACCCGCGGGCGGATGGCGACCTCGCCACCGCAATGGCCATCCTGCGCGATGAAGTGCAGGGAGCGCTCGCCGCCAGCCCGGGGCTGGCGGCGAAGCCTCTCTGGGATCCCTACTTTTCCCGCTTCCGGGAGATGTATCGCGAGCTCATCGAAAGCCGCATTGCCGACCGCGATTTCGAGAACGCATTCGTCTATTCCGAGCTGGCGCGCGCGTTCGAGCCGATGCAGATCCTCCTGCAATCCCGATCCGCAACCCCCGGCTTCCGCCCCATCGAGACGGTCGCCGATCTCCAGCAGGCCCACGCCCTCCTGCCGGAAGACACGGTCATTCTTCAATACCTGGTGCTGCCGGCGCGGACGTTTACCTGGGTCGTGATGCGGGAGCGAGTGGTTCCCGTCTCCCAGCGCACTACGAGAGACCAGGTCGACAGATGGATGAGGAATGCAATCGCGGCCGTGGCCGGCGGCCAGAGCGATCTCTTCACGAAGGCAATGCGCGGCGCGTACGGCGAGCTCTTTCGCGAGCCCTTGAAGCTGGCTGGCGCGTCGAAGACCCGCATCGTCATCGTGCCCGACGAACCGATGTACGGCTTCCCCTTCAACGGTCTGGTCGGAACGGCCGATGAGGGATATCTGATCGAGCGGGCCAGCATTGCCACCGCCGGCAGCACGTCGCTGTACCTGTACGCACTCGCACGCAACCGGCAACTATCAAACGATCGCAATCCACCGGTCCTCCTCGTCGGAGACCCTGCATTCCCTGTCGGAGACCCCGCACTCCCTTCGGAACGGCTGGTGCACGCTAAAGAGGAAGTGGCGGAGCTGGAACGCGACTACTACCCCGGCGCCGAGGTGCTCACCGATACCGCCGCGACCGTGCGGAGCTTTCTGGCAAAGGCGAGGAACGCGGGGATCATCCATTTCGCGGGCCACGGCCTGGCCAGTCCGCAAGCGCCGTGGCAGTCGCGCCTCCTGCTCGCGCCGGACGGAGCGGAGTCGGGTGAATTGAGCGCGGAACAATTGATGAAGGAGTTGCCGGTGCTCGAGCGCACGCGGCTCGTCGTCCTCGGCGCGTGCAGCTCCATCGGCGGCGGCTCCCTCGGTCCTCAGGGTCTCCCTCCTCTGGTCCGGCCGCTCATCGGAGCGAGGGTTCCGGCGGTCGTCGGTACATTGTGGGACGTCCAGGACGCCTCCTCGAAGCAGCTGCTCGTGTCACTCCATTGTCACTATCGGCACGGAGACGACGTGGCAGTTGCGCTGCGCAATGCGCAACTCGGGATGCTCCGGAAACAAGAACCCACAATGACCGCGATGCACTGGGCAGCGTTTCAGGTCGTCGGCTACGCCGCGTCCCCCTATCCGCGCCCGATCGCACTGGAGAACCCAAGCAGTGAGCACCTTTGTTCTCAAAATTCTGTTCACCGGCCTGATGGCCTTCATCCCCAATGAAAACAGGACCGAAGTCACGGTCCTGCTGCTCCGCTCCGACCACTATCACACGTCCGACGGCTCGGCCATGCTGCCGCACAAGCCGTACGTACTCGCACGCGCCGGCAGTTGCAGCGGCGCCTGCGTCGACGACGACACGAGCATTGCTTCCGACATCTTCCGCGACCTCTCCTCGTCCGAACGTCTCGACTCCCTCGCCGACGCCCTCGGCAACGGCAGCGGGTGGGTGATCTCGGGCGCCGACATCGCCGTGCAGAAGTCGAGCGGCGCGGAGAACCTGCCGGCGCTCCAGATCCGCAATGACGTGCGCGGGACCGCGAACGGCCAGCCGGAGATCATCCCGGCCACGTCCGCTTCACGCGGCGACTTCTCCTGGATCCCCGCGCTGCGATCGCTCTGCGGCAGCGGCTGTACCATCGACTCCAACCTGTTCGACTCCGCTCTGTTCGACACCGTTCCGCCGGGCATCGTGGCGGCGCGTTTCAAGATCGACAGCGGCGATCTCTACACCTACAGCATCGCCCGTCTCGGCAGCGACGTCACGCCGGTGCAGTTCCAGCGGCTCGACGGCACAGGCAGCACGTCGTCGTACGTGCAGGCCATCACGAGCTGGGTCGGCCTCGACATCGAAGTGACCGGCGACAGCATCGACTTCGTCGAGACCCGGCACGACGGCAGCACCGGCCGGACCATGACGCTCTCCCCCGATGCGAGCGGGAAAGTGGAAGTGGCCGTGCTGAACCTGCCGCCGTTCGTACCGCCCGCTTCGCCGGACAACGACGCGCCGCAGGTCGGCAAGCACTTCGAGATGTATTACGAGCTGTTCGAGACGCCGCCCGCGCAGGAGGCCCGTCTCGTTCCGCGCGCCGGCGCGCCGGACGGCGTCACCGTACCGCAGGTCGCCTGGACGGCGGTTCATCCTTCCAGCAGCTCCGAGTTGCTGAGCCGCCTGCGAATGGAGCCCGGCCGCTCGCTCTTCGACCGCGTCATCTGCCCGCCGGTCAAGCCCGACCCCATCCCCTGACCCTCCCCGCCTTCGACGGTTCGCCATCGCCACGGTGGCGAACCGTCTCTTCGAGAGGAGACGCCATGCAATGGTTCATGGGATCGGTGTTCGTGCTGGCGCTCATCGCCTGCAATCCGCAGCCGGTCCGTCGCGAGGCCGTGGCCGCCGACCAGTTCACGCGCCAGCACAGGGAGCACAAACTTCAGGCAGTCGCCGCCGGAACGGATTGCCGGGTTCTCCTGATCGCCATCGAAACGCAATTCGACGACGACCTCGTCGAGTCGATTCATTACGGCACGGGCCGTTACAACGCGTTCCTCGGCGCCGAACAGTTCGCACACGACCGCGGATTTCGCGCCGTGGTCTATCGCGACCCGCGGGGCGGGCTCTGGACCTACGGCGCGACCACGCGGGACGAGGCGCGGTCGCTACCACCCTGCCGGTGAGGGGCTATGAAAGCCATGCTCACTAAAGAAATCGCCCTGGAGGCCTCGCAAGAGCGATCCGCCCCAGCCGCCGTAGGCGGCGACAGATCTGTAGGCCCGGCCTTCAGGCCGGGTAAAGAGGAAGACAAGGCAAGCCCGCGAAGCGGGCGACAGCGTAGGTTTTTCGCGCATCCCCTGTTCCATCGCCCGCTTCGCGGACTCGCTTCGTGGGCCGCACGATACCCGCCCTGAAGGGCGGGCCTACAGATCTTCCGCCGCCTACGGCGGCGTGGGTTTAGCTCGCTACTTACAAACTCTTCACAGCTTCTGAGGATATCGATGCGCCTGCCGATGCAATTATCGAAACTCGCCTTCATCGCACTGCTCGCCATTCCCACAACCGCGCAGCCCACAAAGCGCGCGCTGCTGATCGGCATCGACGATTACACCGCCTCCACGCTGCCGCCCGCCGGTCCGAAGCAGCACCGTGGCTGGCCGGACCTTCAGGGCACGGCGAACGACGTCCGCATCCTGGCCGAGATGCTCGTATTGCGGTACGGCTTCGACCGGAAGAACATCATCACCCTCACGAATCAACAGGCCACGCGCGAGGAGATCCTCCGCTCGATCGACCAGCACCTCGTCCGGCCGGCGCGGAAAGGCGACGTCGCCGTCTACTACTTCGCCGGACACGGAGCGCAGGTGCCGAATGCGGCGTCCGATGAACCCGACCGGCTCGACGAGTCGATCGTTCCGGCCGATTCGCGCCGCGGCGCCGCCGACATCCGCGACAAGGAGCTGCGCGGGCGCTTCAATCAGATCCTCGACCGCGGCGCGCATCTGACCCTCCTTCTGGACCATTGCCACAGCGGAGGCGGGTTCCGCGGCGTGGGCAAACGCCCGCGCGGCATCGCGCCGGCGCCGCCGATCGTCGATCGAAGAAATTACGGACCGCGGCCCGACGAGCGAGGCGCGCTGGTCTTCGCCTCGACACAGGATCGCGACTCGGCCTGGGAAGCACGCGGCGACGACGGCCTGATGCACGGCGCGTTCACCTGGGCGCTGATTCGGGCCATGCGCGATGCCGTGGCCGGCGAATCGGCGCAGAACACGTTTCTTCGCGCGCAGGCGCGGCTGCGCGGCGAAACAGCGTACCAGTCGCCGGCAATGCTTGGACGCGCCGAGGCGCGGCAGCGGCCGTTTCTCGGTGCAGTGCGGGCTTCCGGCCCGCCTCCGAACCGCCACGTCGTTGCCGTCGAGAGGGTGGAGCCGGACGGCGACGTGATTCTGCAGGGCGGCTGGGCGCATGGCCTGGCGCCCGGGAGTGAGCTGGCGCCGCCCGAAGACCGGCGCTCCCGACTGCGCGTCACCCAACTCCTCGGCCTCGGCCGCAGCGTCGCACGCATGAAGTCCGCGCTCCCGGCGAACATTCGCTCCGGGACGCTGCTCGAAGTCGTCGGCTGGGCCGCGCCGCAGGGTCGGCCGCTGCGCGTCTGGGCACCGCCCGCTACCCGTGACGTTGGAGCAAAGGCCGTCGCCGGCGTGGACGGAATCGCCTTCGTCGACGACTCACGAGACGCCGATTACCTCCTCACCGGCCGCCTTGACCAAAACTACGTCCGCAACCGCGTCGAATACGCCTGGGCCCGTCCGCTCGCCGGCAACAGCGACCGCCTCGCCAGCGGCTTCCCGCCACGAACCACCTGGACGAGTGAGCCGATGCAACTGCGGCGCGACCTCGTGACCCTCCGGCGCATTCACAGTTGGCTCACCCTCACGCCGCCACCCGGTATGGAGACTTTCTATCGCCTCGCGGTCCGCGACGAGAAGACGCGACAACTCGTTCGCGACGCAACCGTCATCGGCAACCGCCTCCATAGCATCGTGCTTCGTGCATCCGAGCCGCTGCCGGCGGAACTCACGCGCCGACACTACTACGTCTTCGTCGTCGACAGCCATGGCAACAGCCGTCTCGTCTTTCCGAGGACCGGCTCGGTCGAGAATCGCTTTCCGATCGGGAAATCCGCCGCCGCCACGATCGACCTCGGCGCTCCGAGCGCGTTCCGCATCACGCGGCCCTACGGCATCGACACCTACTTTCTTCTCTCGACCGAGGAGCCGCTTCCGGATCCTTCGATCCTCGAATGGGACGGCATGCGCGCCCGGCGCGCGCTGATCGCAACGCGCTGGTCGATCGAGCGGGTCACGTACGAGTCGATCGCAGCGCCGAGCGCACCAGGCCGCCGTTGAGCACCAGCCGCCCGCAACGCACCTCGGTCTCGATGACGCCGCTCAGCCGCGACGCGACACCGCTCGTCGTCACCTGGATGCCGACCCGCCGTGCCGCCGCGTCGATCAACTCCTCGCGCGGCGTCGAGAACTCGCTGCGCAGGACGAGCTGCACCGCCTCGGCCAGCTCGGCGTCCGAGATCAGTTCCACACGCGCGGGCGGGTCGCCGTTGCGACGGCGCACGATCACCGGCGCATGCGGCAGGCGCAGGAAGTCGCCGTCGCGCGCCACGGCCTGCTTGCGCATCGCGATCCGGACGCCGCCGTCGATCGCCTCGCGGATGCGATTGCCCGCGCGCTGCAATCCCCAGATCGTGCGGATGCGGCGGACCACCTCGTCGATGTGCACCGGCCCCTCGACGCGCACCACGTCTTCGACCGCGGCCGCGAGCAGCTCCGGCGCGACGAGATGCAGTTCCTCGCCGGCCGGAATCCGCAGCTCGCGGCAGATCTCGTAGTCCACGACTGTCTCGATGGGCACGAGCTCGATCGGCGTCTCTTCCGCGAATGCGACCGGCAGATCCACGATCACCGGCGCCGCTACGATTTGCCGCGGCGCACTCTTCGCCGTCTCGACCGCCTGCAGCAGTCGCGCAACCGTCTCGTCGCGATCGCGGTACCAGTCGATCGACCAGACGCGGTGAATCGACCAGCCGAGTTGCTCCAGCATCTGCTGGCGCAGCCGGTCACGGTCGCGCGCGACGCGGGTGTCGTAGTACTTCGGCCCGTCGCATTCGATGCCGGCGACGTAGCGGCCCGGCTCCTCCGGATCGACGACCGCCAGATCGACGCGGAAGCCCGCGCAGCCGACGCGCCGCCGCACGACATGTCCGTGCTGCTCCAGCACTCGCGCGACCGCGTCTTCGAACGCCGGCGTTTCATCGTCATCCACCGCATGCTGGGCGGTCAGGCGACGCGTCTCGGCAAACTCGAGGAACGCCTTCAGCGCGAACATCCCCCTCGCGGTCGTCCCGTCGAGCACGAGATCCTGCGCGGTGAAGTTCGCGAACACCACGCATTTCTCGCGGGCGCGCGAGATCAGGACGTTCAGCCGCCGCTCGCCCCCTTCCTTGTTGATCGGGCCGAAGTTCAGCGACAGCTTGCCGCTCGCATCGCGCCCGTAGCCGAGCGAGATCAGGATCGTGTCGCGCTCGTCGCCCTGGATCGTCTCCAGGTTCTTCACGAACAGCGGCTCGCGCGCGCGGCCGATTGCGGCCTCCATCTCGGGATGCGCGCGCAACTGCAGCTCGAGCTCTTCCCGGATGGCCTGCTGCTGCGGGAGGTTGAACGTGCCGATACCGAGGGTCTTGTCCGGCGAGCGGCGGAAGTGCTCGAGTGCCGCGGCGGCGACGAGCTGCGCCTCCACGCGATTCGTGCGGGTCCTGCCGATGTCGTACGAGGAGCGCGAAACATGCACGAAATGCAGGCCGATCTCGTCCGACCGGTCGATCGGCGACGGATAGATGCGCAGCTTGTTCTCGTAGAAGTGGAGATTCGAGATGGCGATCAGCGACTCGTGGCGGCTGCGGTAGTGCCACTGGAGGGTCTTGCTCGGAAAGCTGCGCGCGCACTGATGGAGGATGCTCTCCACGTCGGTCATGGCGGCCGCGTCGTCCTCCTCCTGGGTGTCGTCGCCGGCCGCGAGGTGATCGAAGAAGCTCGTCGGCGGAAGCTGCTTCGTGTCTCCCATGACCACGAGCTGCGATCCGCGCAGAAGCGCGCCGAGGGCATCCTCCGGCCGCACCTGGCTGGCCTCGTCGAACACGATCAGGTCGAAGCGCGCGGTACGCGGATCGAGAAACTGCGCGATCGAGAGAGGGCTCATGAGAAAGCAGGGCTTGATGCGCTGGATGAGCGAGCCGGCCCGGGCCAGCAGCCTGCGGATCGGCATGTGGCCGCGTCTGCGGTGGATCTCGCCGAGGAGAATGCCGGCCTCGGAGTTCGGCGACGCGCCGCCGCCGAGCTGCGGCCGCGAGGCATGCAGCCGCCGCGAGAGACGCGCGCGCTGGATGGCCGCGAGCGCGGCGTCGAGCCCCCGAAAGCGGCCGATCTTCTTCTCGTGCAGCTCGCCGAGGAAATGGCTGAGAGCCGGCCGCTCCGCGAAGGCCACGCGCAGCAGCGACTCGGCGAGCGCGAGCCGGAAGAAGGGGATGAGGCGATCCGCATCGATCGAGTCGTCCAGGACGTACGGTTCGAGTACCGCCGCCGCGGTGCCGCGGAGCGTTTCCCGCGCCGCGTTGAACTGCGTCCAGCGGAAGAGCGACGGCAGTTGCTGCTGCCACTGGTCGATTTGCGCGGCGATCGCGGTGAACGGTGCCGTCTCGGGCAGTTCCTCCACACACAGTTCGCCGGCCAGTGCGCGCAACGCCTCGCGGCCGCTTGCGGATGCTGCGTGCAAGGCCTCGATGCGCGCGCGAATGGCGTTCCCGTCGATACGCGCCGAGGCAATCTCCACGGCCCTGCGCGTCAGCGCACTGGCGAGCAGCTCGCGGCGAAAGACGACGATCCACTCGGCGAAGCGGCGCAATGCGGCGCAGTCGCTCCGATCGGCGAGCCACCGCGCCCCGAACAGAGCCCGGCCGCGCGGATCGCCGCGCAGCGCGCCGCGCGTGCTCTGGTGCTCCGCCAGCCGGCTCAGGTCGGCGATCATCTGGTGCGGCTTCGGTGCGTCGCCGGCGTAGAGCGATGCGAGCTGCCGCCGCAGCGCACGATAGCGGCCGCTGAAGATGCGGAAGAACCGCGTCGCGAGCAGGCCGAACTCGTCGAGATCCGCGGCAATGCCCGGTTCGAGCGCCTCCTCGCGGAACGTGCGCGCCAGCGCCGCACGTTCGTGTTGCACCGCCTCGGCGCGCGCGATCAGCTCCCCAGCCGCGGGATTGGCCGCGTTCCATTCACTGCTGAGCAGCAGCGCCGCCTCGGTCGGCGTCCCTCCGCCGGCCACCACCTCGGCCACGCGCATCGCACCGCCGACTCCGGCGAGACTCGACGGCTCCCGCACTCCGCTCTCCCGCGCGAGTGCGGCCGCCTCGTCGATCAACGCACGCGTCGCCTCCGATGCACGCGCCAGACACGACCGGATCTCCTGCTCGCTGCCCGGAACCATGGCGCGGCGGCTGCTCGCCCGCCACGGATGCGCCGCAATCGGATGCACCGAGGGGAGGATGTACGCCAGCTCGCGCAACGCGTTTTCCGCCGCGGCCACCTCGGCGTCGCCGAGCGCCGATGCATTCGCGATCGCCGGAGGTGTAATGAAGCCCTCCGAGGTGACTTCCAGCGACGCCTCGCGAAGCCCGAGCAGTTGATACGGCGTCCGCCCCCACGCTCCGACGGGCATCGCCAGCTCGCCGACGCAGCGATTCAGGTCGTCCCGGAGCAGCTCGTGCTCCTCCGGCTCGGGCAGTGCCGCCGGCGGCTTCGATTCGAGCGAGTGCTGGAGCTCCGCGAGCACCGCCTTCTTGTTCGACTTGCGGCTGTGCAGCTCCAGGCAGAACGGCCCGAGGCCGGCGGCGTCGAGGCGCGACTTCACCACCTCGAGCGCGGCCATCTTCTCGCTCACGAACAGCACCGTACGGCCCGCGGCGAGCGTCTCGGCGATCAGGTTCGTGATCGTCTGCGACTTCCCCGTTCCCGGCGGCCCCTCCACGACCAGATTGCGCCCGGCCTTCACGTCCTCGATGACGGCGATCTGCGACGGATCGGCATCCATGACGTGCCACAGATCGCGCGCCCTCAGCTTCGCGTCGATCTCGTCCGCGTCGAACCCGCCGTCTTCCGGCTCGCCTGCCGGACGAAAGAGCGTCTGCAGCAGCGGGTGATCGTGCGGCTTCCGCTCGTTCGGCCAGGTGGAGGGATCGAGGTCCTTGAACATCACGAACTTGGTGAAGCTGAAGAAGTCGAGCACGACCTCCGACAGCACGCGCCAGCGCGGCTTGCGCGCAATGGCTTCGACCACGCGCTGCAGCCATGCATCGATACCGCTCTTCTCCTCGGGCGGCTCGAACGGCGGCATGGTCACGCCGTGCTCTACGAGCTTCGCGGCGAGCGAGATGTTGGCGAATACGTCCTCGCCCGTCCACCGCACCTTCGAAAAGTCGCCTGCACCGACGCGTTCGAGCTCCGCCGGCACGAGCAGCAGCGGTGCCCGCCGCGGCTGCTCGCCGGCGTCGCTCTCGAACCATTCGAGAAAGCCGATGGCGAGATGAGCGACGGTGTAGCCCTGCTCCTCCACCGCGCTGCGCCCCTCGTGATAGACGCGAAAGAGCTTCTTCGACAACGAGTCCTGATCGTGCGGCGTCTGCAGAAAACGGTCCGTGTGATGCGATTCGAGGGCGGTCTGCGCCGACCAGCCGTCATCGCGAGCCGCGGCAACGGTCCTGTCGGCGCGGAACTCCATCGCCTTCTCCCGCAGCACCAGCGCGTCGTAGATCTCTGCCGGCAGCTCGCCGGTGACGCGGATGCTCCGCAACGCGTTGGGACGGTAGTTGAGCAGGCGGTTGCGGAGGGTGAGATCGAGCAATCGCTGGCGCGCGGCCTCGAGCTCGCGCGCAATCGGCTCTATCACGAGGGTCACGGCTGCGCCTCGACCCAGGCCTCATCATCCTCCTCCGCCGCCGGTGCTAGCTTGAGCAGCAGCTTCGCGTCCGCCTCCGGCAGCTCGCCGACGTCGCGCAGTTTCCGGCTCACGACGCGCGTCCGTGTCGCCAGCGCATCCATCTGATTGCGCGCGGTCTCGAGATTGCGGTTGACCTTCTCGATCACCCCGCCGAACTTCGTGAACTCGCTCTTCACCGCCTCGAGCAGGCGCCACACCTCACTGGAGCGCTTCTCGATGGCGAGCGTCCGGAAGCCCATCTGCAGGCTGCTGAGGATCGCGGTGAGCGTCGTCGGCCCGGCGATGAGGACGCCGCACTCGCGCTGGATCTGTTCGGCCAGTCCAGGACGGCGCAGCACTTCGGCATACAGTCCCTCGGTCGGCAGAAACATGATCGCGAAGTCGGTCGTCACCGGCGGGTTGACGTACTTCTCGCGGATGGTCTTCGCGGAGTTGCGCACCGCGCCATCGAGCCGGCGCCCGGCCGCCTCCACCGCCTCGGCATCGCCCCGGTCGTGCGCCTCGACGAGCTGCTGGTAGTCCTCGACCGGAAACTTCGCATCGAGCGGCAGGAGCAGCGGGACGTCTCCCCGGCCGGGGAACTTCACCGCAAACTCGACCGACTCGCGGCTCAGCTCCTTCGTGACGACGTTGCGCTCGTACTGCTCGGGCGAGAGCATCTGCTCGAGCAGCGTCTCGAGCTGCACCTCACCCCAGCCGCCGCGCGCCTTGACGTTCGAGAACACCTTCTTCAGGTCGCCGACGCCGTTCGCCAGCGTCTGCATCTCGCCCAGTCCCTTGTGCACCTGCTCGAGCCGCTCGGTGACCAGCGCGAACGACTCGCCGAGGCGCTGCGTCAGCGTGCCCTGCAGCTTCTCGTCGACCGTGACGCGCATCTCCTGCAGCTCGCGCGCGCTCGTCGCCTGAATCTCGCGCAGACGCTCGTCGACGGTGCGTCGCACGGCGTCGATGCGGACTTCGTTCGACCCGGTCAGCGTCTCCACCTGCGCGCGAATGGCCTCGAGATCCTGACGCTGCGTCGTTCCATGCGCCGTAACGGCGGCGCTGACTTCCTGGCGCAGCGTGGCCGCGGACGAATACGTCTCCTGTCGCGTCCGCGATACTTCCTCGGCCAGCCGGCGCAGAGCGATCCACAGCAGAACGGCGAGAGTCGTGACCGCCGCCACGGCGGCAACGAGCAGCAATGTGTTCATGCGAGCCTCCCGATCGAAAGACCCCGATGCGCGTCATGGGAGGCGTCGCCTCTTTTCGCGACGGAGCGCCGGTCTTGGACCGGCCGGACCGCCGACCTCCAGGGCGGCAGGCTCTCGGCGGGAATGAGCCACGTGCCGACCTGGAGGTCGGCGGACCGGCCGACGTAGACGTCGGCGCTCCGTCCGCGCCGACCCCGATTCGCGTCATGGGAGGCGTCGCCTCTTTTTCATCGCCACCGGGTCGAGAAGCGCATGACCGAGCGCGCGCCGAGCCTGATGCCGCTGTATCAACTGTTCATGCTGGCGCTGTGCGTCCTGGCACTGGCCGGCATCGTGCTCCAGTATGTGTTCCGGCACGATCCGGAGATCGAGCAGATCCTCGACGCCGCCGACTTCGTGATCTGCATCGCCTTCTCGGTGACGATGAAGGCCATTCAGGTATTCGCTCCGGGCGCCGCGGAGACCTCGTGCTGTCTACGTTGCTTCCGTAGCTTCGCAAGTACGCTAGGAGCGCGTCACCACCGATCACTTCCGCTTCCGCGCTAGTTCCGTCAGCCGCTACTCGTCCCCTTCTGATCACCCGGCGGAGATTTCGCGACCGTTCCCCCTTCCTCGATACTAACTAACTGCTTCGGCGGTTCAACCTTACCCCAATCGCGGAACATGTTTGCTCGCAGACGCAGCCAGAGTCCGAGTACCAAGCCGCGAGAACGCCACGCTCACAGAGCGACGCGCGTCTGGTATAGCATGAGTGCCGTAAATCGACAGAAATGAACAAAATGCGCCAAATCATCCTTGCGTTGACAGTCGCCCTGCTTCTCTCCACAGCGCCGCTTTTTTCTCAGACGCTCACGATCGGTGCTGACTTCTCAGGTGTACCAGACACCAACACATCGAGTCCAGGCTCAGCGAGCACTGTAATCGATCTTTCTTCTCCTGCAACCGCTACAGGACTCGTCACATCCGTTCACGCTTATTGGTCGCAGGCAGGTTGCACCAACGCTCTGAAAATCAAGTTCTTTCGTCCCAGGACGAACCTGGCGATGGTTGCCGAGAGGGGGCCATTTACCGTCTCAACGCGGGACTTTACGGTCACGTTGTCACCCCCCGTTTCGGTGCAGAAGGGTGACGTGATCGGCGTGACACGCCTCACGACCTGCGGAACCTCCACAGCCTTTCACGAGCAAGATTCCAGCTACGCCACCTTTTCAGGCGACTACTCGGGGCCTTACGAAGCCGGGTACAACGCCGTGTTCGGCGCACGTCTCGCCCTTCGCGGTGTTGGCATAGTCCCAACACCTCCCACCGCAAACTTCACGCTCGCACCGCTGTCACCAATCGCCGGCCAAAGCGTTGCCTTCACCGACATTTCGACTGGCTCTCCCACGGCATGGGAATGGGCCTTCGGTGACGGAAGTACGAGCACGGCGCGGAGCCCAACGCACACGTACGGCAGTGCAGGTGCGTATACGGTGAGCCTCCGTGCCTCAAACACGAGCGGCGCGAACGCCGTGACGAAGACTGTGACCGTTTCCTCAGCCGCGACCAATCCCCAAATCTCAACCTTCAGCGCCAATCCGCCGACGATCCAGGCCGGACAATCCGCAACGCTGAGCTGGTCTACGACGAACGCCGCCGCGGTGTCGATCAGCGGCGCCGGCGCGGCGCTCCCGGCAAATGGCTCGGTGCCGGTCAGTCCGTCCGCAACGACGACTTACAGTCTGGTGGCCACAGGCGCCGGTGGAACGGCCTCCGCCACGACGACGGTCACGGTCGAGGCCGGGGAGGCCCCTGGAACACTCAACCGGCTGCGATTCGCCTTCACCAACGTGCGGCGGCGTGCCGTGTCATCGCTGGCCGCCGATCGTGAAGTCATCATGTTAGCCAGGCGGTCTCCGTACGAACGTTTCACGCTCCCGGTCACCGCATCGATCAACGATGCCCCGTTCACAGAGATCGATGTCGTCGACGGCGTGCTGACACTTTCCGGAGTACCCGGAGCGCTATCGCTGGAAGACTGGCTCCCGCGCGGAGGCTCGGCCCAGGTCAGCATCACTAATGGAGATCAGAATCATTTCGGCGTGACCCTCGATCGGTCGTCCACAGAGATCAGCGTTGCTGCGCTGTCCACTTCGATATTGGTAGGCGACGTGCCACTCCCTGCCGACCCGAGCAAGACCACGCCTGTGCGGATCGAAATCCTACAGCCCAGCGGCGGAGCAAAGATTGACGTCACCAAGACAACGTGGATCGTCATTCACGGACGGTTAAATAGTGCCGGGACACGCGAGATCCAGGCAATCGCTCAGGCAATCAAGCAGAAGAACCACGACCATCAAGTGCTCTTGCTCGACTGGGAGAGCGCCGCACGGGAAACATTCTTTTGGGGAGGCTTTTCGAAGGGCGAACAATGGATCGAACCGATCGGCCAATGGGCCGCAAGAAGATTAGAAGACTACGGATTCTCCGGACAGACGCTCAACCTCATTGGACATAGCTGGGGGTCCTATATCGCCGATGAACTTGCCGAGGAAATCGGTCGCGTTAACCTCATCGTGGGTCTGGATCCGGCGATAGATACGGTCGGCTCCAAATACAATCCAAATGATACGATTGATTTCGGCGCACACTCAGCCTTCTCAATTGCATTTCACAGTAGCAATCTGGCCGGCAGTGCGACCACTCCAACTACGGCCACAGAGGCGTTCTCTGTTGGGTTCCTTCAGCAATCCGGAGGCGAGAATGAGCTGAATCGCCATGGCTGGATCCGTGATCTTTTCACGTCGATGATTCTTGGGAACGGCGAAGTGAGCCGGCTTTTCACACTGGACCGGCTTCTGGAAGGTCGATCAGGGCCATGGCAGACGAACAGGTATCGAGCCAACGAGGCCTATGGTGCCGGCCCCCACTTTGATGGTCCTTACGAAAGTGTCATTACAAGCGGACTTGCCGATCGCAGCCCCAGGGACATTCGATATTTCGCCCGTGATGGCCACGAAGTCTCTCTCCGAGAGCATCCCCTGAGCCTGAGCGCCGTCGTGACACCGGTCGCCAATCAGACAGTAGTTCCCGCACTGACCGTGGTTCCTGTGGTCTTCACCATTACCGTGGTCGACGACAGCAATCTGCCAATACGCGGCGCGACGGTCAGCGGACATGACTATCTTAAAGACGAGGGCTTTGTCACGGATCCGACCGACGCGAACGGAAAGACGAGCCACTCCATGTCGGTGCCCTTCGCCACTGGAGCGGGAACGTACGGCATAACGTTCACGGCCAGCCTGCAAGGCAGTGTGAGCGCGCAGGTGACCCGGTATGTGAAAGTGGTAACAGCGCCATTTGCCTTGAACATCGCCAGCGTCGCACCCAGCGCGACGCAGACGCTGAGCGCGGGACTGTCGGCGACCTACAAACTCATTGTTGTGGGTGGCAACGATACGCCGCTGAGCGGAGTTGAGGTCACCGGCTTCGATGCCTTGAAGAATCAGGCGGTCTTCGCGCCGCTGACGGACGCCGATGGCGTCACAAACTACACGACCACAGTACCAGCCGGTGCAACTGCCGGCGCGTACAGCATCACTTTCAACGCGAGCCGCGCTGGATATCTATCGAGCTCACAGGTAACGCGGTCCGTCTTGGTGACGGAATCAGGAACGGCAACACTGTCCATTTCTTCGGTCTCGCTGGACCCGCCAACGGCCATTGCCGGAGTTAGATACGAAACACGACAACCTTTGGCGGCGACCGGCGGCACCATCCCGTACACCTGGTCCGCAACCGGGCTGCCGAACGGCGTGTCGATGAACGCCAGCTCCGGTGCGTTGTCGGGCACCCCGGGAACCTCGGGCTCCTTCACCGTCGTCGTCTCCGTGAGGGACAGCAGCATCCCGCAGAAGACGGCCTCGAAGAACTTCCCCTTCACCGTCGCCACAGCGACGCAACCGCTCTCCATTACGAGCACGGCCTTCGACCCGCCTTCAGCGACGGTCGGCGTGGGGTATGGCGCGAACACCTCACTGGCCGCGACCGGCGGCACCACGCCGTACACTTGGTCCGCAACCGGGCTGCCGAACGGAATGCAGATGGACGCCAACAGCACGCTCTTCGGCACGCCAACCGCCTCGGGCTCGTTCACCGTCACAGTCGCAGTGAAGGACAGCAGCACGCCGCAGAAGTCGGCCTCGAAGAACCTCACGCTCACTGTCGCCGCCGCAACCCAGCCTCTCTCGATTACGAGCACGGCCTTCGACCCGGCCACAGCCACGGTCGGCGTCGGGTATGGCGCGAACACCTCGCTGGCTGCGACCGGCGGCTCGACGCCGTACACCTGGTCCGCAACCGGGCTGCCGAACGGAATGCAGATGAACGCCATCGGAGCGCTCTTCGGCACGCCAACCTCCTCGGGCTCGTTCACGGTCACTGTCACGGTGGAGGACAGCAGTTCGCCGCAGAAGTCGGCCTCGAAGAACCTCACGCTCACTGTCGCCGCCGCGACCCAGTCGCTCTCCATCACGAGCACCGCGTTCGACCCGGCCACAGCCACGGTCGGTGTGGGGTACGGCGCGAACACCTCGCTGGCCGCGACCGGCGGCTCGACGCCGTATACCTGGTCCGCGACCGGCCTGCCCAACGGGATGCAGATGAAC
>Ga0190275_10001631_pt1 | contig 16577 bp, 14 predicted proteins | sample Popmic550T_FD_133745 | JGI IMG/M metagenome (GOLD analysis project Ga0190275, IMG submission 133745) | Populus adjacent soil microbial communities from riparian zone of Yellowstone River, Montana, USA - 550 T | ecosystem: Environmental > Terrestrial > Soil > Riparian zone > Trees stand | place...
ACCTGGTGGGCCTTGCGCAGAGCGCCAGGAGTGACCCCGTAGTACCCCTTGAACGCTCGGGTGAAGTGCGACTGCTCCGTGAAGCCCCACTGAGCCGCCAGGACCATCACGGGGTGCCTGACCCGCCGCGGGTCGAGAAGGTCCTCACGGATGGCCTCGAGCCGCAGTGACCTGATCAGCTCGGCCACCGACCGGGGCTCCCGCTCGAAGAGGCGCTGCAGCGTGCGGAGGGACACGTGGTGCGCGGCTGCCACCGTGACCTGCGACAGGTCCGGCTCGGCGAGGTGTGCGCGCACGTACGCGAGCACTCGAGTGCGGACGACCTCATCGGCCGTTGCCGTCGTCCGTGTCTCCATCGTCGGTGTCCCCGGTGTCCCTGGATGCGGTGTTTCTGGTGCGCTCCTGCCGCGAGCCTGACGTAAAAAGTCAACACTCCTGTGACGAATCTGACAAGACTTTGTCGTATGTCGTTTCGACTCCGCCGGCTGCTGTCGGCGCCAGAACCGTGGAGGTGCCCATGACCGAGCAGACGCGAACCCCCGAGTCCTCGTCCTACGACTACGTGATCGCGGGGGCCGGATCGGCGGGGTGCGTCCTGGCCGCTCGCCTCTCGGAGGATCCGACCGTCTCCGTCCTCCTCCTGGAGGCAGGCGGCGAGGACACGAAGGCCGAGCTGGCCGTCCCCCCTGCGTGGCCAGCCCTATGGGGGACCGAGGTCGACTACTCCTACAGCACGGTCGAGCAGGCCGGCACCAATGGACTGGCGCACAACTGGCCCCGGGGCAAGACGTTGGGTGGATCCTCCTCGATCAACGCCATGGTGTTCCTGCGCGGCAACCCCGCCGACTTCGACCACTGGGCGAAGCTGGGGTGCAGCGGCTGGGAGTACGAGTCCGTGCTGCCGTACTTCCAGCGCATGGAGACCGTGGTGGACGGAGGCCCGCTGCGCGGCAGCGACGGACCCCTGCACCCGGCACCCTCGGCCCAGCCCAACCCGATCTCACAGACGTTCCTGGACGGCGCCCAGGCTTCCGGGTTCCCGGTCACGGAGGACTTCAACGGTGAGCACGCGGAGGGCGCCGGGTGGCACGACCTCACCATCAACGGGGGAGCCCGCGAGTCTACGGCCGTGGCCTACCTGCGGCCCATCGTTACCTCGAGGCCTAACCTGACAGTGAGCACCGGGTCGAGGGCCAGCAGGCTGGTCTTCGAGGGGAACCGGTGCACGGGGGTGGAGTTCGAGCGTGACGGCGTGCTGCTCACCGCCGGCGCAGAGCGCGAGGTGATCGTCTCGGCGGGTGCCGTGGACTCTCCTCGGCTCCTGTTGCTCTCGGGGGTCGGCCCGGCGGACGAGCTGGAGGAGGTGGGCGTTGCCGTGGTGCACGACCTGCCGGGTGTCGGCCGGAACCTGCACGACCACCCGCTGTGCGGCGTCGTCTACGAGGCGGCCCAGGAGATTCCCCCAGGCGCCACGAATCACGCCGAGACGTCACTGCAGTGGCGCAGTGACGACTCCCTTCCCGGACCGGACATGCAGATCATGTTCATCCACGTGCCGTTCCACCCTGCGCACCTCACGGCGCCTCCGAACTCCTACACGTTCGGGGTGGCTGTCGTGCCGGAGGCGAGGGGCTCCATCACCATCACCAGCCCGGACCCCTCGGCTCCTCCGGTCATCGATCCCAACTACCTGGGCACCGAGAACGATGTCGCGAGAGTGGTGGAGGGCATCAAGGTGGCACGGAAGATCGCGGCCACCGAGCCGTTCACGGAGTGGCAGGACCACGAGGTCCTCCCGGGTGCGGAGGTCACCACCGACGAGGGTCTGCGGGCCTTCGCGGCGACCGGCACCGGCACCTATTACCACCCGGTCGGCAGCTGCGCCATGGGAACCGGCGCTGACGCAGTGGTCGATGCCGAGCTGCGGGTCCATGGTCTTGACGGTCTCCGGGTCGTGGACGCGTCCGTGATGCCGCGCGTGGTCAGCGTGAACACCAACGCGGCGACGATCATGATCGCCGAGAAGGCGGCCGACCTGATCCGCCAGGCCTGGTTTCGGTGAGCCCTAGGTCAGGCGGTGACTGACGGGTCGAACTGGATCGCGCCCCAGGAAGCGCACAGCGGGGTGACCTGGTCCTCGACGAAGGCAACGTGAGCCGGCGCCTCGAGATAGGCCAGCCATGCTGTGGTGTCGGCGAACTCGGCGACGATGACGACATCGGAGTTGCCGGGGTTCAGCCCGAGGTCGACGCCGGAGCGGAACGACTCCACGCCCTCGATCTGCGACGGCAGCTCGGCCATCGTGCTGACGAAGGAGGCGCGTTGCTCGGGGGTGGCCTCGTTGGTGAAGGTCATGCTCCAGATGTGGGTGAACACGGGGTGCTTCTCCTGTTGGGTTGAGGGGTTCGGTGGTGATGGTTGTGGGTTCAGGCCAGAAGTCCGGCAGCGTAGGCGTGGCTTGTCCTCACGATGGTGCTGATCGTGTCGAGCTCCTCGTCGTCGCGGGGTCCGAAGACCATCACGAATTCCGGCGTCAGGCGGGTGCCTGCGAGCGGGTGGATGCGTCCCCATCCCTTGGCCACGAGGTCGGCGGCCAGGGCGGGCGGCAACGCCAGGTGGAGGGACCCGTCCTCCGTGGGGTGCAGGTGTGCGAACTCGCGCGCTGACGGGACGAGGTACGCCTGCGAATCGCCTCCTCCCTGCTCGAGGTTGAGCGCCCGCGCGCCGGGCACCGAGATGTGTGAGGCGCCGACGGTCACACCCGGCAGCTCGCCGGCGACGTCGAGCAGTCGTTCCTGCAGATGAGCAGGGGCGTTCTGCGACACCTGCTGTTGCGGGATCTGCAAGGTGACCTCCGGAGCCGCCCCGTCGCGCACGCCGAGGACGCCGCCTGGGACGGTCGGCCAGATGGCTTGCGCCGGCCGACCAGGCACGGGTGTGGGGTGGCGCTGCACGTAGGTCAGACGCTCGGCGATCCAGCCACCCAGGTCGGCGACGACGGGTGCGGTCAGGGCGTGTCCGCCCGGAGACCGCCGTAGAGAACTGCAGCGCCGGCGAAGCGCGCTGGCTCGCTCAGGGCGAGGCCGCCGGCGAACGCGGCACCTCCGCTGAAGCCGACCACGATGACGGGCCTGCCTGGAGGAACGGCCTCGTCGAGCCACGTGCGGAACCACGCCATGGTCTCGGCGAGCGACTCGGCGACGGGCCGACCGATGCCGCGATTGGCGAACCACGCGAAGCCACCGCCCTCGGCAATCGGGGCCCTCACTGCGGCGTACCCGATGCCGGTGGGGAGGTGGGATGCGAGCGAGATGATGTCATGCTCGTTCGACCCCCGGCCGTGCAGCAGCACGACGAGTGGGGACATGGCATCGGCGTCGCTGTACGTCGCGACGACCGGTGCGCCAAAGGTCGTCATCGGGGCTCCAGGGGGACCAGGTCGGCGGCGGTGCGGACGCCGCTCCACTGCTTGACCTCGGTCGCGAGGTCGAGGTGGTCGACCGGTGCCGCGTTCTCGTACTGACCCCACTCAGCCCGGGGCAGCATCCACATGACCTCGAACTCGTTGCCGTCCGGGTCCTGGCCGTAGATGCTCTTCGTGGCGCCGTGGCTGGACTCGCCCGTGTAGGCATCGAGGTTCGCCAGGGTCAGCCGGCTCTCCTCAAGCTCATCGATCGTGTCGACCTGCCACGCCAGGTGGTACAGGCCGAGTGAACCTCGTGGCCTGGGTGGCTGGTCGCCGACCCCGAACAGGCCGAGGTCGTGGTGGTTGCCCGAGCGTGGGAGGCGCAGGAATGCAGCGTTGGCCCGTGGCTCGCGTGCGGCGACGGTCATGCCGAAGGCTGACTCGTAGAACGAGAGGCTGCAGTTGAGGTCGGACACGTAGAGGACGGCGTGGTTGAGCCGGACGGCGTTGACGGTCATCGTGTCTCCTGTTCGCGTATTCGCCGTCAGACAACCGTTGCGAACCCTCCGGTCCACGAGATCTTCTCGCCGGCAGCGAGGGTGAGCTGCAGGAAGCCGAGGGCCTCGAGCTCGCGGGCGCGCGTGAGCGAGCCGGCGTCTACAGCCTTCAGCCCACCGGAGGTGACGATCTCGGCGAGGGTCGCCTTGGCCTCCGCGTCGTCACCGGCGATGAGGACCGTGGTACTGAGATCGCCGACTGTGCCCGCTGCCAGGTTGCCCGCGAAGGTGGTGTTGAACGCCTTCAGGACCTGGGACTCGGGGAGCGCGGACGCAACCTCCGCGGCAGCGGAGCTGTCGGCGGGGACGGTCAGCGAGTCGAACGTCTCGAAGTTCAGGGGATTGGTGATGTCTACGACGATCTTGCCGGCGAGGCTCGATCCGCGCTCGGAGAGCACTGCGGACAGAGCAGGGTAGGGAACCGCCAGCACGACGAGGTCGCCGGCGACCTCGGTGCCTGCGTCACCCTGCCCGAGCAGCTGGACCGTGTGGCCGCCCTTGGCTGCGACGGAGGCGATGGCCTGGCCCATGTTGCCAGTGCCGATGATCGAGAGGTGGGTCATGTGAACTCCTAAGTAGTTGTTGCTTCAACTAAAGGTAGCGCATTTTTATTGTAGGTACAACTAAAATGGCTAGGCTGTGTCCATGGACACCAACTGGTTGACCGATGACGAGCGCGCGGCCTGGGTGCGGTTGGTTGCGGTCGTGGAACTCTTGCCGAGCGCGCTCGACGCCCAGCTGCGCAAGGACTCCGACCTGACTCACTTCGACTACTTCGTCCTCGCGATGCTCTCCGAAGCGCCGGATCGGCTGTTGCGGATGACTGAGCTGGCGCAGCGGACGAATGCGACGCTTCCCCGTCTCTCGCACGTGGCGAGGCGACTGGAGGCGAGAGAGTTGATCGAACGGTTCCCGTGCCCCGAGGACCGGCGGGCGACGAACGCGCGTCTCACGGATGCGGGATGGGACGTCGTCGTCGGCGCGGCCCCGGGGCACGTCGCCACGGTGCGACGGTTGGTGCTCGACCCGTTGACGCCCGAGCAGGTGCAACAGCTGCACACCATTGGTGACGCGCTTCTCGCCACCCTTGATCCTGGCGAGCGTATGACCGGGCTGTACGACCCGGTGGCCTCCGCGCGCGGCGTGGCTCACGGAGGCGCAGTGGAATAGGTCGTCGCCCCGAGAGACCGAAGCCGGCGGACCTCAGTGTTCAGCGCGTACTGGCTGTGGCCTCTCGAACCGCCGTCACGAACTCGGCCGGCTTTTCCAGGTGCACAAGGTGGCTGGCGCCGGGAATGACCACGGTATGGATGTCCGGTCGCCTGCGGACCACGCGATCGTGCAGCTTGACCATCCAGGGTGACCCCTCGCCGCCGAGAACCCAGGTGAGGGGCATGGTGGTGTGGGCGACGGCGCGCGTCGAAATGTGCTCGTGCATGACGCCGAACGGGTGGGGGTCCCATTCCGCCAGGACCTGAGCTGGGTAGCTGCGGAGCACCTCTTGGTCGCGGTCGTCGAGCTCGTCATAGGCGTTGCCCCCGGTGCGGTACGCCGAGCCGAACCGGAGGAACTCCTCCAGTGCGGCGACGGGCTGGCCGCGCAACTGCTTGGTCTTGAGGCGCACGAGGGTGCGGAGCACCGATCCGTTCATGAACCGCTGGCCGTGGAAGGGGGCCTCGACGATCACGAGTGATCCGCACAGGTCGGGGCGTTGGGTTGCGACCGCGAGTGCGATGTTCCCGCCAGAGCTCCAGCCGACGACGGCAGCCGGAATGGTCGCCACCCGTTCGAGGACCGCCAGCAGGTCCGCGGCATGCACCCGGTGGTCCCGGACTGGCTTGTGGACGGAGCGGCCGTAGCCGCGCCGGTCGTAGACGATCACACGGTGGTCACGCGCCAGAATCGGCACGACCTCGTCCCAGATGCGCCCGTCCACGGCGGAGCCGTGGACCAACACGAGCGGCGGCCCCTCGCCGGTCACCTGGTAGTAGAGCTGGACCCCGGGGAGATCGAGTCGCTCGCCTGTCACTGGACTATGGCCTGTGCAGGATCTCGGCCATCCGCAGGCCGATCAGCACGCACGCTGGCATGGTCGGCACGGCGACGATTCGGGGCATGATCGTGCTGTCGGCGATGCGCAGGTTGCGCACGCCGTTGACGCGCAGGTCTGCGTCGACCACTGCCTTGTCGTCCTTGCCCATCCGACAGGCGCCGGAGGAGTGGAAATACGTCGTGGCTCCGTCTCGGACGAAGTTCGCCAGCTCCTGGCCCTTGAGGTCCTTCCCGGGCGCCACCTCCCGCTTCACAAACGGTTTCATCGCGGACGTGGCCGCGACCGATCGCGCGATCTTGATGCTCCTCTCCAGCGACTTCACGTCGTCAGGGTGGCTGAGGAACTGCATGTCGATGATCGGTCGGTCCGTGGGGTTGGTGGAGCGGAGCTTGATGGTTCCCCGGCTCTTGGGTGTCACCAGTCCTGCGCACAGCGCCCAGCTGGTCGGCGGAGGCGAGTACTGGGCGGCGATGGTGTCGCTGGCATAGGGAATCTCGATCTGGACGAGACTGACGTCGGGCAGCTCGAGGCGGGGATCCGACTTGTAGTACCCCGACACGTTCGCGGCGCTGTTGCGGTACTCGAACGGCTCAGGCGCCTCGAACAGGACACCCCCGTGCAGGATGTGGTCCTGGACGTTCTTGCCGACCTCGGGGGAGTGCACGTGCGTGGGCAGGTTGAGACCGCTCAGCTCCTTGCGGTCGCCGATGCCGCTGAGCATCAGGATCTTGGGAGTGTTGAACCCGCCGGCCGAGAGGATGACCTCGTGCTCTGCGCCGAAGGTGACTGTGCGACCCTCGCGGACACACTCAACGCCCACGGCCTTGCGCCCCTTCAGGAGCACCCGGTTGACGTGTGTGTCCACGAGGACGGTGACGTTCTTCCGCTTCAGGACGGGGTAGAGGAAGGCGCGCGCCATGCTGTGGCGTTGGCCGTTCTTGATGATCTGGTTCATGTAGCCGAAGCCGTTGCCGGTGATCTCCCGCTCGCCGTTGAGGTCGTCGACGACGGGGAGGCCGGCCTGCCGCAGGCCTTCGATGGCGGCGGTCGCGAGCGGTAACGGATTGGCCGCCGGTTGCACCCAGACCGGGCCGCCCTTGCCGCGGAACTTCTTGTTGGGCTTGCCCTGCCAGTCCTCGATGCTCTTGAACAGTTCGAGCCCGTGCTTGTAGCCCCAACGCGGGTCGCCGCTCTTCTTGGCCCAGTTGTCCAGGTCTGCCTTGAACGGGCGGGCCCAGATGGTGGCGTTGATGCTGCTGCCGCCACCGATCGCCCGGCCGGTGAACTCAGGCACCGGGTGGTTGTTGGTGCTGGGGGTCGGAATGGAGACGTCGTTCCAGGCCCGTTCGGTCCCGAGGTTGGTGAACCACAGTCGAGGGTTCTGGACGGCGGGGTCGACGTCCCAGCTGCCTGCCTCGATCAGCAGGATTCGGGCCGAGGGTTCCTTCTTGGCCAGCGTGCCGACCAGTGCGCAGCCGGCACTTCCGGCGCCGACCACCACGTAGTCGTAGGCGCCCCGGAGTGACCTTCTGTTGCGGGCCTGGGTGCTGCGCGCCTCGTCGAGGTCGTCAGCCATCGCCGATGCGGCCTGGCTGGTCAACAGGCCCGTGGCGAGGGCTCCCGCCAGGAAGATCCTGCGATTGATGTGTCCGGCGATGAGGGCGCGCTCGAGGTGGTCGAGCTTCTCGGCCTTCTCCATGTCGGTCATTTCCTTCGGGTCATTGATCGGGGACATAGCTGGGCGCCGCGTGCCGGTCGTCTTGGTCGCCTGCTCAGAACGGGTAGGCCTGGTCGGAGGGCTCGACGGTGATCCACTTCAGCTCGGTGAACTCGTTGATCACCGCTCGACCGTCGAAGCGGCCGTAGCCACTGTTCTTCATGCCGCCGTAGGGCGCCTGGGCCTCGTTCTGCACCGTTGCCCCGTTGACGTGCACGTGTCCGGCGTCGATCCGCATGGCCACCGCCAGTGCCCGGTGGGTGTCGCGCCCGAAGACCGCAGCCGCCAGGCCGTACTCGGTGTCGTTCGCGACGCGGACGGCCTCATCAACGCCGGAGACGCGGACGACGGTGGTGATGGGGCCGAAGGTCTCCTGGTCGTAGATCACCATCGTGGGGGTCACCCGGTCCACGATCGTCGCGGACATGGACGCGCCGTCGGCGTCCCCGCCAACGACGACCTCGGCTCCCTGGCCCACGGCGTCTTCGATCATGTCGTTGATCCGCGCCCCACTGGCGGGGGTGATCATCGGCCCCACAACGCAGCTCGGGTCGTTCGCTGGGTCCCCGGCGGTGAGGGTGGCTGCGCGAGCGGCGAACTTCTGCACGAACTCGTCGGCCACGGACTCGTCGACGACGAACCGCTCGGTGGACATGCAGATCTGTCCCTGGAAGAGGAACGAGCCGAAGACGGCCGCGTTGACTGCGCCGTCGAGGTCGGCGTCGTCGAGCACGACCAGAGGGGCCTTTCCGCCGAGCTCCAGCAGGCAGGGGGTCAGGTTGGCGGCGGCCTTCTGGGCAATGATCTTGCCGACCTTGGTGGAGCCGGTGAAATTGACCCGGCGTACGGCCGGGTGGGCGATGATCGCGCCGACGACCTCGTCAGCGACCTCGGGCGCTGTGGTGATGAAGTTGAGGGCCCCGGCCGGAAGTCCGGCCTCGTGGAAGACCTCAGCGATCAGCTGGTGGGATCGGGGGCTCAGCTCCGAGCCCCGGAAGACGACAGTGTTGCCACACACCAGGGGATAGGCGATGGCGCGAGCCGCGAGGACCCCAGCGCCGTTCCAGGGGGCCATGCTGAACACAACGCCGGCCGGGACCCGAACGGTCATGGACAGGGTGCCGGGCTTGTCCGTGGGGATCGTCTCGCCCTGGATCTGGGTCGCCAGGCCGGCGGCCTCGCGCAGCAGGTTGGCGGTCAGGAATCCGTTGAAGCCGGCCCACAACGGTGCGGCGCCGACCTCGCTGCCCATCGCTTCGATCAGCTCGGGTGTGCGGCGCTCCATGATGTCGGCTGCCTTGAGCATGATCGCGCGTCGCTCACTGGGGCCGGTCTGGGACCAGGTCGCGAAGGCTGCGGCCGCGGACTCGACGGCACCCAGAGCGTCGTCCACGTTGGCGGCGGCACCGCGCGTGACGACGTCACCGGTGAGGGGGTGGACGCGCTCGAAGGTCTGGCCTTCGGTGGCGTCCTGGGGCAGGTTGTCGATGATGAGCTGCGTGTCCACGGGGGTTCCCCTGTTCAAGGTTGGTATCGGTGTCGCCAGGGGGTCGTCACAGGTGAGGACCCTCTCGCTGGGTGTGACCCAGACCATAACGCAACAGATTCTGGACGACCAGAGGAAATGTGTTGCATTTTCCTCAGTGGTGCAGACCGATGGCGCTTCTGACCGGTTCGCTGAGGTTCGGTGTGGGCGCGCTGACTCGGTCGCGAGACGGAACCAGAAGCACCACGACCACTCCCATGACGGCGGCCACGGCCCAGGTGGCGAAGTTGAGGAAGTCGCCGAGCTCGGCGGCGACGAGCCATCCTCCGCCGTTGATGGCCAGGATCGCGCCGAGGCGACCGAGCCCGAGCATGAGTCCGAGTGCCGTGGCGCGCGAGGTGTCGGGGTAGTAGGTCGCCACGAAGCCGTTGACCAGGATCTGGGCGCCGATGGATCCGAAGCCCACGACCGCCACCAGCAGGTACATCACCGGGAGCGGGGCGATCCCGGCGCCCATCAGCACCAGGGCCACCCCCGAGGCCGTGAAGGATGCTGCCGTGACGGGACGGGGGCCGAAGCGGTCGGCCAGGGTGGAGGAGGCGATCACCCCGACGATGGCTCCGGCGTTCACGGTCAGGAGGAATGACAGCGAGGAGGCCAGCGAGTATCCGGCCAGCACCATGAGTTGGGGCAGCCACGTGGTCAGACCGTAGACGAGTGTCTGCCCGGCGATGCCGGCGAGACAGAACAGGACGGTGGCCACGAGCCAGCGTCCCTTGATGACGGTCGCCAGGCGCTCGGCGGTGGTGAATGCGTGGCTGGAGGCGGCCGGGTCGGTGGCCACGGGGCCGGGCGTGGCCGCGAGCCCGTACTGGCGTCGCAGGGCGGCGGCCTGTTCGGGGCGCCCCTTGGCGACGAGGTACGACGGCGACTCGGGCATCAGCTTCCACAGCAGCGGAACGACCAGCACGAGGGGGAGCCCGCCCAGGGCCATCATCCCGCGGAAACCGATCTCGTCGAGGAATGCCAGCGCGGCCAGGGCGGCGGCGACGCCGCCGACGGCATACCCGCAGAACATGACCGCGTTGTTGAAGTTGCGCCTGGCCGGGGCGCTGTACTCCACGGTGAGGGCGATTGCCGTGGGGATGACGCCACCCAGGCCAAGGCCGGCGAGGAACCGGAAGAGACCGAAGGTGCCGGGGGAGGGCGCGACTGCGCAGGCCAGGATCATCACCGAGAAGAAGGTCACGGACCCGAGGATCACCGCTCTGCGCCCGATGACGTCGGTGAGGTAGCCGATGAGCAAGGCCCCGAAGAGCATGCCGACCAGGGCGTAGCTGCCGATGCGGCCGGCCTCTGCGGGGGAGAGGTCCCATTCTTGGTAGGCCAGGAGGTCGGGAAGCACGGCTCCGTAGACCACGAGGTCGAATCCGTCGAAGACGATCGAGATGAAACAGAGGGCAATCACGGTGACGTAGGAGCGGGACGGCTGGGCGTCACGGGCGGACGTGCCCCGGTGGGAATGAGTGGTCACGGTTCCTCCAAAGGCTTGGCGTGAGGCCGACCACCATAACGCAACATCCAGACGACGGACACCGGAAACTTGTTGCATAACGCAGAACGTGGGCCTACGGTGGTGCTCATGACTTCGCGAATCGCCGTCGTCGGGGGAGGCCCCGGCGGGCTGTTCCTCGCCACTCTCGTGCGTCGGCACCTGCCTTCGGCGGAGGTGACCCTGTATGAGCGCAACCAAGCGAGCGACGCCTTCGGGTTCGGCGTGGTTTTCTCCGATGCCACTCTGCGCAAGATCGACGCGGCTGACCCTGTCCTTCACCATGCCCTGTCCGACTACGGCCGGCACTGGGAGCTCATCGACGTGTGGAGCCGTGGCGAGCGGCACGGGTTTGCGGGCAACGGGATGGCCGCCATCCATCGCAAGGTGCTGCTGCGACTCCTCCAGGAGAACGCGGCCGAGGCCGGGGTCGACCTCCGCTTCGGACATGAGGCTCCACCGGTGGACGAGCTTGCAGCGACCTACGACCTCGTGGTCGGCGCGGACGGCACCAACTCCGTCGTACGCGAACACCTGGGGGAGCTCGGCCACACCGTCGAGACAGCCACGGCCAAGTTCATCTGGTTCGGAACGACCTATCTCTTCGACGGGCTGACCTTTGTCCACCGGGTCTCCGAGCACGGTGCGTTCGCGGTGCATGGCTACCCGATCAGCGACGAGCTCTCGACGTTCATCGTGGAGACCGACGAAGACACCTGGCGGCGGGCCGGCATGGACGAGTTCGACGTCTCCCAACCACCCGGCCCCTCGGACACTGCCTCCCAGGACTTCCTGGAGAAGTTGTTCGCAGAGGACATCGGGGGCGCCTCACTGGTGACCAACAACAGCCGCTGGGGGAACTTCCGCACGCGCCGTACCCAGCGCTGGTACCGCGACAACGTCGTTCTGCTCGGCGACGCAGTGCACACAGCGCACTTCTCGGTCGGCTCCGGCACCAAGATGGCGATGGAAGACGCCGTCACCCTCGCCGAGCACATCGCTGCCGTCTCACGAGGCGAAGAGGACCTGGAATCAGCGCTGTCCTCCTATCAGGAGGAGCGGGCGGCATCGGTCGGAAAGATCCAGGACGCCGCCAGACCCAGTCTGGCGTGGTGGGAGCGCTTCGGCTTCTACCAGCGTGAGCTCGACCCGCTGACGTTCGCCTTCCACTTCTTCTCGCGCAGCATCGGTGTCGCGAAGATCGCCCAGCGCGACCCCGAGCTGGTGGAGCAGGTGCGTGGAGCATGGTCGGCCAGGCACGGTGCCAAGGCTCTGCTCACCACGCTCGAGGTCGACGAGCACGGCACCGCGGTGGAGATGCCCCGGTACCTCCACGCGCCCCCGACCAGCATCCCGCAGGTGGAGGCACCACGCGACGAGCTCTGCCTCGCCGAAGCCATTCGAGCGCTGCCGGAGTCCGGCGCTGTCGTCATCGGTGGTCCCCAGGAGCTGCCGAAGGTGCTGCTGAGCGAGGAGGCGCGGCTTCGTCGAGGGCTCACGACCTTCCTGGCCGGCGACTACGACGCCGATGCCGCCGAGACTTTGCTGTTGTCGGGTCGCTGCGACGGCGTCGTGGCCGTTCCGGTCCAGGACGACGAGGTCCCCCGATGAACACCGAGCTGTCCTCGTCCGCCACGCTCTCCAGCGCAGACCTCGGGCGGTCGCCTGGCGATGGCGCGTCGTCTCTCGCAGCGCTGTTGGCGCCCCGAGGTGTCGTGGTCGTGGGTGCCTCGAGCGAGCCCACCAAGCTCGGCGGAGTGATGGCGGCCAGTCTCGCGTCGTACGCCGAAGGTCCTGTCCTGGTGAACAGCCGTGGCGGAGCAGGGCTGCACAGCACCATCGCCGCAGCCGTCGATGCTGCGTCCGCACCGGTTGATCTCGCCGTCCTGTGTGTTCCCGCCAGCGCCTGCGCGACCGCGATCGAGCAGTGCGCGGAGGTCGGCGTCCGTGCCGCTCTGATCTGCGCCGGTGGCTTCGCCGAGGCGGGCGGCGAAGGCATCGAGCACGCGCGCCGCCTCCTCGAGGTCGCGCGCTCCTCGGGGGTGCGGGTGCTGGGACCCAACACCTCCGGTTTCTTCGTCCCCGGGGTCGGCCTGCGCGCCAGCTTCGTGCCGGGGGTCTCGCAGCTGAAGGCTGGCAGTGTGGCGGTCCTGGCCGCCAGCGGGGGACTCAACCATGCGCTGTCGTTCGCGTTGCAGCGACAGGACGTCGGCGTCAGCATCGGCATCGGCATCGGTGCCGGTATCGACGTCACCGCGGCGGACGTGCTGCGCCACCTCGCCCATGACGACGAGACACGCTCGATCCTCCTCCACCTCGAGTCGGTTCCGGACGGTCCGGACCTGCTCGCGGCGGTGCGCGAGGCCACCGAGTCCAAAGCGGTCGTGGCGCTGGTGGTCGGACGCCACGACCTGGGCGAGTTCGCCCAGTCCCACACGGGCGCCCTGGCCACCTCGTGGCGCACCACGCGCGCCTTGCTCCAGGAAGCCGGCGCGGTCCTGGTCGACGACGAGGATGAGCTCGTCACCGCCGGCTCGGTGCTGGCGAGCACGCGTCTTGCGCCCGCGACGCAGTCCGGCGTGGCCCTGATGACCGCCCAGGCGGGCCCGGGTCTGCTGGTGACCGACGCACTCTTCGGTCACGGCATCACGCTTCCGAAGCTGTCCACTGCGACCCAGACGAGCCTGGCAGCGCAACTGCCGCCGCTGACCTACCAGGCCAACCCCGTCGACACCGGGCGACCAGGGCCTGGCCACGGCGAGGTGCTCGCCGCCGTCGCAGACGACCCGGCCATCGACCTGATCGCGGTCTACGGCCTGACCGAGCCAGTGGTGGACCTGCCCCAGGTCGTGGCGGACAGCGACCTCGGCACCACGACCGCTGTTCTCGGCCTCGATGGCCCGGCCGAGGAGGTCGCCGCCTCCCGCGCGAAGGCCCACGAGCTGGGTCTCCCGGTCGTCGTGGGAGCTCGGGCTCTCTCCAACGCCGTTCGCGCGCTCGTCGAGGACGCCCGGCTGGCGCACCACCGGCTGCTGGCTGCAGGAGGTGCTGTGACGCCCGACTTGGACACCCGTCTACGTCTGCCGGACCAGAAGTGGACAGAGTCAGCGGCCAAGCAGGCACTGCAGTCCCTGGGTGTTGAGACACCCGCTGGAGCCCTGTGTCGCTCCCAGGAGGACGCCACCCTCGCCGCCTCGCGGCTCGGCTGGCCGGTGGCAGTGAAGATCTCCGACGCCGACGTAGTGCACAAGAGCGACAACGGCGGCGTCCACCTGGGTGTGGGCAACGCCGAGCAGCTCGCACGCGCAGTCGCTTCGTTGCAGAAGCTGGGTGCGACCGAGTTCCTCCTCGAACGGATGGCACCCACCGGCACGGACCTGGTCGTGGGTGCTCGGCGGGACCCCGTGTTCGGCCCAGTCGTGCTGCTGGGCGTCGGCGGCATCGCGACCGAGGTGTACGCCGACGTGGCGATCGCCTCTGCACCCAACGACACCGCCACCCTGTCCCGGCTACCCGACCAGCTGGCCGCTCAACAGCTGCTGGACGGGTATCGCGGTCTGCCGCCGGTCGATCGCGCTGCCCTGGGGTGGGTCTGCGCCCTGCTGGGCGACCTGCTGGTGGCCAACGAGCACGTCGAGGACATCGAGATCAACCCGCTGCGGGCCCACGCCGGAGGACTCCTGGCGCTGGATGCCGTCATCGTGCAGCGGAGCGAGGTCTCCATCGGGAACGAACCGACCAAGGACGAGAGGGAGCGCTCGTGAGCAACCCAACGAGCCATGGGACGGTCCCGTGGCCACAGGACGTGGCAGACCGCTACCGCGCGAACGGGTACTGGGAGGACCGAACCCTCGGCAGCCTGATCTGGGAGGTCGCAGATGCCCAGCGGGACTCGGTGGCGGTGGTCGACGGCAGCATGCGTCTGACCTACGCCGAGATGATCCAGCGCGCGGACGCGGCAGCAACCCGACTGCGTGACCTCGGGCTGAAGCCAGACGACCGGGTCGTGGTCCAGCTGCCAAACGGGTGGGAGTTCATCGTGATCACCCTCGCCTGCTTCCGCTCTGGAGTGATCCCGGTGATGGCGCTTCCCGCGCACAGGCGCCACGAGCTGTTCCACCTCGCGTCCCAGTCCGAGGCCCGGGCCCTCGTCGTGCCTCGACAGCTGCGTGACTTCGACCATGAAGCACTCGGGCATGAGCTCGCAAAGGAGCTCTCCGACCTCGAGCTGGTGATCGTGCTCGATCGTGAGGGGGACCTGCACACGGACTCGGTCGACCTGGCAGCGTTGGTCGATTCATCGGCCGACCCGGCCACGGCGCGACGGCTGGCCGACGAGATGGAGCCGGACCCGGACGCACCCGCATGCTTCCTGATCTCAGGTGGCACCACGGGGCTCCCCAAGCTGATCACCCGCACTCACAACGACTACGTGTGCAACGTCCGCGCCACGTCCGCGACCGCCAGACTCGGACCCGAGGACGTCTACCTGGGGACCCTGCCCGGAAGTCACAACTTCCCGCTCGCGTGCCCCGGAGTGCTCGGCACCCTCCTGGTCGGCGGGCGGGTCGTGACACTCCCTAGCCCGGAGCCGGTGCGCGTGTTCGCCACCGTTGAGGCGGAGGGAGTCACCATCGCGGCAGCAGTACCCGCAGTCGCCCAGCGATGGATCGACCACCAGGAAGAGGTCGGCGGCAACCAGCTCGCCACACTGCGGATCCTGCAGGTCGGTGGGTCGCGACTACCCGACGAGAAGGCTGCGAAGGTCCGACCCGTGCTCGGTGCCATCCTGCAACAGGTCTTCGGGATGGCCGAGGGGCTGATCAACACCACGCGCCTCGACGACCCCGAGGACGTCATCACCACCACTCAGGGGCGACCGGTGCACGAGGCCGACGAGGTGCGCATCGTGGATCCCCTCGGCGACGACGTGCCGGACGGCGAGCCCGGGGCCATCTACACCCGCGGCCCCTACACGCCGCGCGGCTACTACGACGCGCCCGAGCACAACGAGCGGGCCTTCCTGCCCGGCGGCTGGTACGGCAGCGGCGACATCGTCGTACGCCATCCCGACGGCAACCTGGTGGTGCTGGGACGGGACAAGGACATGGTCAACCGCGGCGGCGAGAAGATCTCCGCCGAGGAGATCGAGGACCTGATGTACCGCATGGGCGGTCTCGACCTGGTCGCGGCGGTCGCCACGCCTGACCCTGTACTCGGGGAGAGGCTGTGTGTGTGCGTCGTCCCCAAGCCCGGGCACGAGGCACCCACGCTTCAACAGGTCCGCGACTTCTTCGATCACACCGGGGTGGCCGCCTTCAAGTTCCCCGAGCGCCTCGAGGTGCTCTCCGAGCTCCCGATGACCAAGGTCGGGAAGATCGACAAGAAGGCCCTGCGAGACGACGTCAGCAACAAGATCCACGAAGCAACTGCTAGGAGATGACTGCGATGACGACCGACACCGAGCGCACGAGCGCCGGGACCCACACTGCCTCCGGCGACACGGACAACGAGGATATCGTCGCCGGCACCCCGACCCCCCCTCCACCGACCGCGGAGGAGCAGCAGCAGATCGACCGCCTCTACAGCGACTTCGACGAGGCGAACCTGATGCCGCTGTGGACCCAGCGCGGGGACCTCATGCCAGAGTCGCCCGCTCCTCGAGCTGTCCCGTACGTCTGGCGTTGGAACGACGTCCTGCTCCCCTTGGCCGAGCGTGCGGGCGACCTGATCCCTGTCGGCCGCGGCGGCGAACGGCGCGCCATCGCGCTGGCGAACCCGGGACTGAAAGGGCACCCCTACGCCA
>Ga0190275_10001632_pt1 | contig 16564 bp, 14 predicted proteins | sample Popmic550T_FD_133745 | JGI IMG/M metagenome (GOLD analysis project Ga0190275, IMG submission 133745) | Populus adjacent soil microbial communities from riparian zone of Yellowstone River, Montana, USA - 550 T | ecosystem: Environmental > Terrestrial > Soil > Riparian zone > Trees stand | place...
TCGTCAAAGGCCATCCCGAACTCGCCTCTCACATCGCGACCTCGGCCATTCTCGACGGCTTCGACCTGACCATCGTCAACAAGATGGAGGTCGATCACGGGCTGACCGTGCCGCTCAACCTCGCGTTCGGCTCGCCGTCCGCGTGGCCCTGCCCGGTGATCCCGATCGCGGTGAACGTCGTGCAGTACCCGCCTCCGACCGGCAAGCGCTGCTTCGATCTCGGCCGCGCGATCCGCAAGGCGGTCGGCACCTATCGCGACGATCTGCGCGTCGTGGTGTTCGGCACCGGCGGCATGTCGCACCAGATTTCCGGTCCGCGCGCCGGGTTGATCAATTCGAAGTTCGACAAGGCCTTCCTCGACGGGCTCACCAAGGACCCGAAGAAGCTCGCCGCCATGCCGCATCTTGAATACATGCGCGAGGCCGGCGCCGAGGGCATCGAACTCGTGATGTGGCACGTGATGCGCGGCGCGCTCGACGACAAGGTGAAGGAGCTCTACCGCTTCTACACCGTGCCCGCCTCGAACACAGCGGTCGGCCACATCATCCTGCAGAACGGCGCCGGCAAATCCTCGACAAGCAAAGCCGCGAAGAAGGCCGCGCCGAAGAAGGCCAAGAAGGCGACAAGGAAAGCCGCATGAAGATCTGCGTTGCCGGCCAGGGCGCATTCGGCCAGAAGCACCTCGACGCACTAAAGCGCATTGACGGCGTCGAGATCACCTCGCTGGTCGGCGGCAATCAGGACAAGACCGCCGAGGTTGCGAAGAAATACGGCATTCCGCACTACACCGGCGACCTGTCGGAAGGGATCAAGCGCGCCGATGCGGTGATCCTCACCACGCCGACCAAGATGCACTTCCGCCAAGGCGAGCAGGTGATGCGCGCCGGCAAACCCGTGCTGATCGAAATCCCGGTGACCGACTCGGTGGAAGATGCCGAGAACCTTGTGAAGATCCAGAAGGAAACCGGCGTGATCGCCATGGGCGGCCATGTGCGGCGCTTCAATCCGAGCCACCAGTACGTCCACAAGAAGATCAAGGCCGGCGAGCTGAAGATCCAGCAGATGGATGTTCAGACCTATTTCTTTCGGCGAAAGAACATGAATGCGGCCGGGCAGCCGCGCTCATGGACCGACCATCTGCTCTGGCACCACGCCGCGCACACCATCGACCTGTTCCAGTACCAGACCGGCGAGACGATCTCGGACTGCTACGCCGTGCAGGGGCCGAACCATCCGGAACTCAAGATCGCGATGGACATGGGGATTGTTGCCAGAGTCCCGTCGGGCGCGATCCTGACGCTGTCGCTCTCGTTCAACAATGACGGGCCGCTCGGCTCGTTCTTCCGCTACATCTGCGACAACGGCACGTTCAAGGCGTTCTACGACGACCTCTCCGACGGCAAGGACAACAAGATCGATGTGTCCAAGGTCGATGTCTCGATGGACGGCATCGAATTGATCGACCGCGAGTTCATCGCGGCGATCAGGGAAAAGCGCGAGCCGAACGCGAGCCTGGCGCAGCTCCTGCCCTGCATGCGCGTGCTCGGCAAGCTGGAGCAGATCGTCGACCCCAAGCGCCAGGCCCACGCCTAACTCGCGCTGCGGCGCAGCCACTCGTCCTTTTGGCTAACATGCCAGTTCCCGGGAATTGGCAGGCATTTCCCGATCCATGGTGCTGCCGAATACCGCTTTTCGGCCTAACGATTCCGCGCTACCAGAGCGCCGAACCGGCGGGCACACCCCTGCCCGCTCAAGAAAACTCGATTGCCCAACCGGAGGAACACTGAATGTTACGCCGACAATTCCTTTTGAGCGCCGCAGCCCTCGCGAGCGCGCTCGCCGCCTATCCTGCTGCCGCGCAGAACACCGTCAAGATCGGCCTGATCGTGCCCATGACCGGCCAGCAGGCGTCCACCGGAAAGCAGATCGATGCGGCCGTGAAACTCTATCAGGCGAGGCACGGCACCACCGTCGCGGGCAAGAAGATCGAAGTCATCCTCAAGGACGATGGAGCGGTCCCGGACAACACCAAACGCATCGCGCAGGAACTGATCGTCAACGACAAGGTCAACTTCATCGCCGGCTTCGGCGTGACGCCGGCGGCGCTCGCCGCCGCTCCGCTCGCCACGCAGGCGAAAGTTCCGCTGATCGTGATGGCGGCCGGCACCTCGATCATCACCGAGCGCTCGCCATACATCGCGCGCACCAGCTTCACGCTCGCGCAGTCGTCGGTGATCATCGCGGACTGGGCCTTGAAGAATAACGTCAAGAAGGTCGTCACGATGGTGTCGGACTATGCGCCCGGCGCCGACGCCGAGAAGTCATTCTCCGAACGCTTCAAGGCAGGAGGCGGCGAGATCGCGTCTGCGATCAAGATCCCGCTGGCAAACCCCGATTTCGCACCGTTCCTGCAGCGCGCCGCCGATGCCAAGCCCGACGCCCTGTTCATCTTCGTTCCGTCCGGCCAGGGCGGCACCTTCATGAAGCAGTACGTCGAGCGTGGCTTGGACAAGGCCGGCATCAAGCTGATCGGACCCGGCGACGTGACCGACGACGACCTGCTCCCCAACATGGGCGATGCGGTGATCGGCGCCGTAACGGCGCACATGTACTCCGCCTCGCATCCCTCACAGATGAACAAGGACTATGTGGCGGCCTTCGAGAAAGCCAACAACTTCCGCCCGAACTTCATGTCGGTCGGCGGTTACGACGGGATGCACCTGATCTACGAGGCGCTGAAGAAGACCAACGGCGACACCGACGGCGACAAGCTGATCAACGCCATGAAGGGCGCGAAGTGGGAGAGCCCGCGCGGGCCGATCTCGATCGATCCCGAGACGCGCGACATCGTGCAGAACATCTATATCCGCAAGGTCGAGAAGGTGAACGGCCAGCTCTATAACCAGGAGTTCGCGACCTTCGAGGCCGTGAAGGACCCGGTGAAGGCGGAGAAGAAGTAAGGCGGCTCGCGCGATGCTCGCCTCTTCATCTCTCCCCGCTTGCGGGGAGAGGCGTAGGCCGCCTACAGCGGCCGTTCTCGGCAAGAACGCCGACGCGAAGCGTCGGCTATGCCACGAAGTGGTCCGGGTGAGGGGGCGGAGCGAAAAGGCAGTGCCCCTCACCCGGCGCGCAGCTATGCTGCTCGCCACCCTCTCCCCGTAAACGGGGAGAGGGAAAACACCCCGCGGCAACCTTGATGCTCACCATCCTGTTCGACGGTATCGCCTACGGCATGCTGCTGTTTGTGGTGGCATGCGGGCTCGCGGTTACGCTCGGGCTGATGAACTTCGTCAATCTCGCGCATGGCGCCTTCGCCATGGCGGGCGGCTACATCACGGTCATTCTGGTCAACCGGCTCGGGTTGCCGTTTCTCGCGTCGCTGCCGCTCGCCTTCGTCCTCACCGCGGCGATCGGCGTCGTGCTCGAACGCACGCTCTATGTGCACGTCTACGCGCGCACCCACCTCGAGCAGGTGCTGTTCACGATCGGCCTCGTGTTTATGTCGGTTGCGGCGGTCGATTACGTGATGGGATCGCAGCAGCAGTTCGTCTCGATCCCGTCCTACCTGCAGGGCCAGATCAACCTGTTCGGCATCGGCATCGGCCGCTATCGCCTGCTGATCATCGTGATCTGCGGGCTGCTCACCATCGCGCTGCAGTTCTCGCTCGCCAAGACACGCTTCGGGTCGCGCCTGCGCGCAGCGGTCGATGACGCCCGCGTGGCGCGCGGACTCGGCATCAACGTGAATGCGGTCTTTGCCGTGACCTTCGCGGTCGGTTCGGGCCTCGCCGGGCTCGGCGGCGCGCTCGGGGCGGAAATCATCGGGCTCGATCCTAACTTCCCGCTCAAGTTCATGATCTATTTTCTCATCGTCGTGACGGTGGGCGGCACGTCCAGCATTACCGGGCCGTTCATCGCCTCGCTGGTACTCGGGATCGGCGACGTTTTCGGCAAGTATTACGTGCCGCAGTTCGGCGCCTTCATCATCTACATCATCATGATCGTGGTGCTGATCTGGCGGCCGCAAGGCCTGTTCTCGCGCGCGGTCGCCAAATGAGCGTGACCGGCCAGCACTCAGATCTTGCGCCCCTCGTCGAGCGTGGCCGCGCGAGCTTCGCCGCCCGTGCGCGCTGGAACGTGCTCGAGGTCGCATTCTGGCTTGCCGCGCTTGCGACTGTCTTTCTGCTGCCGAGCAAGCACCTGATCCTGACCGAGATCGCGATCCTCGCGCTGTTCGCGCTCTCGCTCGATCTCATCCTCGGCTACGCGGGCATCGTGTCGCTCGGCCACGCCGCTTTCTTCGGGTTCGGCGCCTATGTGGCGGGGATTTTGGCCAAGTACGGGATCATCAAGGAACCGGTGCTCGCGCTGCTCGCCTCGGGCATCGCGGCGGCGGGGCTCGGCTTCGTGACAAGCTTCCTGGTGCTGCGCGGCTCGGACCTCACCCGCCTGATGGTGACGCTCGGCGTCGCGCTGGTGCTGCGCGAGATCGCGAACCAGCTCGAGATCACCGGTGGCGCCGACGGCCTGCAGGGCGTCGTCATGGAGCCGGTGCTCGGCCACTTCGCCTTCGATATCTTCGGCAAGACCGCCTACGTCTACAGCCTGATCGTGCTGTTCGTCCTGTTCGTGATCGCGCGGCGCATCGTCAACTCGCCGTTCGGCCTGTCGCTGCGTTCCGTGCGCGGCAACTCGCTGCGCGCTTCCGCGATCGGCATCCACGTCAACGGGCGGCTCGTTGCGGTCTACACCATCGCGGCTGCGTACGCGGGCGTTGCGGGCGCGCTGCTGACGCAGGCGACGCAGTTCGCCTCGCTCTCGGTGCTCGACTTCGAGCGCTCCGCCGACGTGATGCTGATGCTCATCATCGGCGGCACCGGCTATCTCTACGGCGGCATGATCGGAGCGGTCCTGTTCAAAGTGGTGCAGGACTATCTCGCCAACGTGACGCCACAGTACTGGCATTTCTGGCTCGGCCTGATGCTGGTCATGATGATCATGTTCGGGCGCGTCTACGGCGCGATCATCGCGGCGGCGATCTTCGGCATCTGCACCATCCTGAAGCTCGGCTTCATGCACAGCATCATCTTCACCGTCGCACTCGTCCTGGTGATGGGGATCGCACGTCCGCACATTCTGCCCATTACGGCGAAGATCACCGAGCACGCGAATGCACTGCAGCGCAGCGTGCGGGCGCGCTTCGCCCGCAAAGGGGAATAGCCAATGCCCCCGGTGCTTGAGACCAAGGGACTGGACAAACACTTCGGCGGCATTGTCGCGACCGACAATGTCTCGCTCGCGGTCGAGAAGGGCGCGCGCCATGCGCTGATCGGGCCGAACGGCGCCGGCAAGACCACCATCATCAATCTGCTCACCGGGGTGCTGCGCCCGACCGCCGGGACCATCTTTCTCGAAGGCCGCGACATCACCAATCTCGAGCCGCACAAGCGCGTCCGGCTCGGCATCGCGCGCACCTTCCAGATCAATCAGCTGTTCGCCGATCTCACGCCGCTCGAAACCATCGGGCTGGCGGTCTCCGAGCGCATGGAGCTCGGCCGCCAGTGGTGGCGTCTCACCGGCTCGAAGAGCATCGTAGTCGAGGAATCGGTCGATATCCTCAGCCGCTTCAATCTCGCCGACGTGATGAGCGAGCGCACCGGCACGCTCCCCTACGGCAAGCAGCGCCTCCTCGAAATCGCGCTCGCGATCGCCTGCCGGCCGCATGTCTTGTTGCTCGACGAACCCGCTGCCGGCGTGCCGGAAGCCGAACGCCACGGCATCCTCGATGCGGTCGCGGCGCTCCCCAGCGACGTGACCGTGCTGCTGATCGAGCACGACATGGACATCGTGTTCTCGTTCGCCGACCGCATCTCGGTGCTGGTCAACGGCGCGCTGTTCGTCGAAGGCGCGCCCGAAGAGGTCGCCACCGACCCGCGCGTGAAGGCGGTGTACTTGGGCGAGGAAGCCCATGCCTGAGCTCCTCGCGATCGAGAATTTGCGGGCCGGCTACGGTGAGGCAGTGGTTCTCTCGCGGGTGTCGCTGACCGTCCCGGAAGGCCAGTCGCTCGCGCTGCTCGGTCGCAACGGCATGGGCAAGACCACGCTGGTCAATTCGATCGTGGGCGTGACGCGGTATTTCGGCGGCACCATCCGGCTCGACGGGCAGGACATCACGCGCATGCGCGCGGACCAGCGTGCCCATGCGGGCGTCGGCTGGGTGCCGCAGGAGCGCAATATCTTCAAGTCGCTCACCGTGGAGGAAAACCTCACTGCCGTGGCACAACCGGGCCCGTGGACCACCGACAAGGTATTTGCGATGTTCCCGCGACTCGCGGAGCGGAAGCGCAATTTAGGCAACCAGCTTTCGGGCGGCGAGCAGCAGATGCTGGCGGTCGGCCGCGCGCTGATCCTCAACCCACGCATCATCCTGCTCGATGAGCCGCTCGAGGGGCTCGCCCCGATCATCGTCGAGGAGCTGCTAGCGGCGCTCAAACGCATCATCCGGGAAGAAGGCCTCTCGGCGATCCTGGTGGAGCAGAACGCCCGGAAGATTCTCGGCGTGACCGACCGCGCCGCCGTGATAGAGCGCGGCGCCATCGTGCACGAGGCCGCGAGCGCAGCGCTTGCGGCCGACAATGCAGTGCTGGAGAAATATCTCGGCGTCGCCGACAGCGACCGGCTGCGAAGGGGGAAATCCCGGTCCTCATCCTGAGGTGCGCGCGAAGCGCGCCTCGAAGGATGGCAGCAAGCGCCGGTGTTTGTGGCGATCCTTCGAGACGCCATGCTTCGCATGGCTCCTCAGGATGAGATCATGCGTTACGCCCGGCGCTTCACCGGCTCCGTCTTCGGCGCCTTCGCAAACAGATATTTCTCAAGCGTCAGCGGGTCGCCGGCTGGCGCCTCGATCACCTTCGCGCCCGCGAATAGCGAAGCTTCCTCAAACCATGAGCGCGGTGGTGGCGGCCCCCACAGATTGACAGCGCCGGCGCCGACCTCGTTGCGCTTCGGCTCTTCGTCGATGTCCATCATCTGCACTGCGCCCAAGGTCAATTCGATGCGGTGCCCGTCGGGATCGCGCCAGTAAACATAGAAGGAATGCCCGTGGCCGTGGTGGCCGGGGCCATGCTCGATACTTCCGGAAAAGCCGAGATTGCCTGCGATTTCCAGCGCCCGGATCACCCTGGAAGCATCCTGCGCCACGTAGGCGGCATGGTGAAATCGAGGGCCGGTCCGCTCAAAGAATACCAGATCGTGCGGGTTGTTCTTTCGATACAAGAAAGACCCAATGAGCCTTTCGGCGCCTGCGGTGTAGTAATCGGACACACGGAAGCCGAGATCGGTATAGAACGATGCGGCCTTGCCAACGTCCGGCACCAGCGCCTGAAAATGATCGAGGCGCAGCACCGCCGCCCCTTTGTGTTCGTGGGTTTGCGTGTGCACGCGCGGCAATGTTTTCATGCGCGCGCAGAATTCGAGCGGTATGCCGAAGGCATCGGCGACGTGAAGCGTGTGGCCCTGAAAGGGCACATTGACGAATTTGGCTTCGATCCCCTTCGCGTCAAAGTGCGCCTTGGCTTTTTCGAGATCGTCCTCCTCGAACACCCGGAAGCCGACGCGCTCGCAGACCGGCTCCTCCTTGGTGCGCCTGAGTATAAGGCTATGATGCGCACGCTCTTCCACGCCGCGGAAATGAATCGTGGTGGCGGTCTCGTCGGAAACCTTGAGCCCGATGACCTCGGTATAGAAGTCGCGCGCCTTCGCGAGGTCGCGCGAGGTCAGCGCAAGATGACTCGCGCGCGTGATGTTGAACGGCGGCTTGAAATTGGTGGGCGGCAGGCTCATGCCGCCCAGTATTCACTCCGCGGCCTGCGTGCGCCAGCCTTGATGATAGGTCTCGCGCGCCTGCTGGCCGTAGGGCGTCGGGCCGACCACCACGCCGATCTCGGTCTGTTTGTGGCGCTCGACGGTGGTCTTTTCGGTGCCGCCGTTCTCCTCGCCCCACACCAGCGTCAGCTTGGTGCCGGGCTTCGCATACTGCTCCTCGACGAAGCCGAGCGAGAGCATCTTGCGCTCGTTCCATGAGTAGCCGGAGAACATCGAGGCGCCGGCCACCTTGCCGCCGCTCATGATCGCGTCGAACGAACTCGATGCATAATTCGAGAGCGGGATGTCGATGAATTTGTAGTTCTCGCCGGGTGGCGCAAACATCGACGCCATCACCTTGCTCACGTCCGCATTGTCCCAGGCGAACGTGACCTTCTTGCGGTGCGATGTCTTCTTCGCCATGTCCTGCAGGGCTTCCTTGCCAATGAAGTCGTGGTCGAACTTGGTGAAGCCCTCGTAACCGAGTTCCCACGGCGAGGTGTAGTAGTCCTCGACGTTCTTCGAAACGAAGCTGCCGCCCAGCCCCGCGTTCGCCTCGTAGCTCGTGCCCGGCAGCCACTCGCGGTAGGGCTTCTGCTTGGCGCCTGAATAGACCGCGGGCACCGGCGAGGGAATCCAGCCCGACTCCAGCGTGTTGGTCGCGTAAGCGCGCGCGCCGACCTGCACGATCGCATGGTCCTTGCCGGCGTCGAGGATCGCGGCCCTGATCTCGTCGCCCTCAGCGTACGGCCCCCATACTTCGAGGCCCGGCGCGCCCGCCATTCCATGGCGCAGCGCGCGCACCTTGCGGCCCGCGATGGTGATGTGGCCCATCCGGAAGAACTTGATGTCCGGGAAGGTGCCGCCGTTGAGCTTCTTGATCACATCCTGGGCGTTCGGTCCCTGGATTTGGTACCGGTAGAACTTGCGGGTGACCGGCTTGCCCATCGGGCGAGACGGCGAGCGGTCGTCGTACTCGGTTTCGACATCATAGCCGCCGGTCTTGGCGTGGAATTCGATCCAGTTGGCGGCCGGATTGCGGCCGACGTAACAGAGCTCGTTCTCGGCGAGAAAGAACAGGATGCCGTCGCCGATGACGTAGCCATCGTACGTGCAGGGCGCGAACTGCTTGGCCTGATCGACCGTGAAATTCTTGAACGAGTTGGTCGCAAGGTGGGACAGGAGCTTGAGTGCATCCTTGCCGCGCACGAACAGGTTCACCATGTGGTGCGACTGGTCGAACAGCACGCAGGTCTCGGCCCAGGCGCGCTGCTCGTCGCGCCAGTTGGAAAATTCGGGCGCCACGACCGGGTAGACGTAGGCGCCGATCTGCGAATTGCGCAACATCTTGACCGGATCGCCCGCGGCTTGTAGCGCTTCCTCGAGGTTCTTGTACGCCATGGCTAATCTCCTCCTCCGGCTGATGATTTTTCTCGCGTGAGGCTATCATTTCCGGTCGGACGGATGAACGGCTGCTTGCAGGGTCCCAACGTTCCCACTCAGAAAATCTTGTATGATGGGCAGCCGCCCAAACCTGAGGACATGACATCGATGGCCAGTGCCAAGCCGCCGTTCCGCGCCGACCACGTCGGCAGCATCCTGCGCTCCACCCCGCTGAAAGACGCCCGCGCCAAGTGCGAGAAGGGCGAGATCACCGCGGGTGAGCTCAAGGCGGTCGAAGACACCGAAATCAAGAAGATCATCGCCAGGCAGGAGGAAATCGGCCTGCAGCTTGCGACTGACGGCGAATACCGCCGCTCGTGGTGGCATTTCGATTTTCTCGAAGGCTTGGGCGGGGTCGAGGGCTATACGGCCGACCACGGCATCCAGTTCGCCGGCGTCGAAACCAAGCCACGCGGCGTGCGCGTCACCGGCAAGGTGCACTACAAGCCCCATCCCTTCGTCGAGCATTTCAAGTTCGTGAAGGAAAACACCAAGGTCACGCCCAAGATGACCATTCCGGCGCCGTCGGTGCTGCACTTCCGGGGCGGGCGCAAGGGCATCTCGAAGGAGGTCTATCCGGACCTCGACGCATTCTTCGCGGACCTCGGGCAAGCCTACAAAGACGTCGTGAAGGCGTTCTACGACGCCGGCTGCCGCTATCTTCAGTTCGACGACACCGTGTGGGCCTACCTGTGCTCGCAGAAGGAACTGGAGCTTGCCAGGCAGCGCGGCGACGACCCGACACGGCTGCCGGAGATCTACGCCCAAGTGATCAACGCGGCGATCAAGGACCGCCCGTCCGACATGGTCGTCTCCACCCACGTGTGCCGCGGCAACTTCCGCTCCACCTGGATTTCGGAAGGCGGGTACGAGCCGGTGGCCGAAGTGATGTTCGGCAAGACCGACTACGATGGCTATTTCCTCGAATACGACACCGAACGGGCCGGCGGCTTCGAGCCGCTGCGCTTCGTGCCCAAGGGCAAGAAGCAGGTGGTGCTCGGCCTGATCACCTCGAAATCCGGCACGCTGGAAAAGCAGGGGGACGTGAAGAAGCGCATCGACGAGGCGACGAAGTACGTGGCTCTCGACCAGCTCTGTCTCTCGCCGCAGTGCGGCTTCGCCTCGACCGAGGAGGGTAACGTGCTTACCGAGGAAGCCCAGTGGGCGAAGCTGAAGATGATCGTCGATCTGTCACGTGAGGTGTGGGGCTAGTGGGCCGTGTCCCGGACGCGGTGCAGCGTGAAACGGTGCACCGCTGATCCGGGACCGCCACATACACCCTTGTGCGATCCCGGGTCTGCATCGCACCACCAAAAAGGCGGCCGTCTAAGCACGCCGACGCATCCGCGTCGGCTATGGTGCTGCGATGCGCCCGGGAAACCCAAAACCGCTGTTGATTTTCCCCGCCCGGAAAACCACTATCCGGGCAACGAGATGGCGCATGCGCGCCGAAGGATTGGGAGAGCCCCATGGCCCTGGAAACCGGCGAAGCATTCACCAAGGAAGTCCTCAAGCGCTACGAGGATATTCCGAACCCGCGCCTGCGCGAGGTGATGCAGGCCGCGGTGAAACACCTGCATGCCTTCGTCAGCGAGGTGAAGCCGAGCGGCGAAGAGTGGTTCAAGGCGATCCAGTACCTGACCGCCATCGGCCATAAGTGCGACGACAAGCGCCAGGAGTTTATCCTGCTGTCGGACACGCTCGGCGTCTCCATGCTGGTGGACGACATCAACAATCGCCGCGTTGCCGGCGCGACGCCCTCGACGGTCGAAGGCCCGTTCCACATTCCGGACTCACCCGAGATCGTCGACGGCGGCGACATGGCGAAGGGCGCACCCGGCATTCCGTGCTTCGTGACCGGCAAGGTCACCGGCCTCGACGGCAAGCCGATCGGGGGTGCGGTGCTCGACCTGTGGCAGACCGACGGCGAGGGGCTTTACGAGGAGCAGCGCCGCACCGCCGACCCCTGGATGCGCGGCATCTATCACACGAATGCCGACGGCTCGTTCTGCGTGCGCACCGTCGCGCCGATCAGCTACAGCATCCCGATGGACGGCCCGGTCGGCAACTTCTTCACGCACACGAACATGAGCCATATCCGGCCTGCGCACATCCACTTTGCGGTCTCGGCGCCGGGCCACCACTATCTCGTCACGCACCTGTTCCAGAAGGGCGACAAGTACATCAACAACGACGTGGTCTATGGCGTGAAGGAGCCGCTGGTGGTCGAGTTCGTCAAGAAGCCGCCCGGCAAGGCGCCGAACGGCGAGACGATCGACACCCCGTTCTACGAAGTGAAATACGACTTCGTCATGGAACAGAAGCAGGCGCAGCTCGCCGCGGCCGAATAATCAAGTCTGTGCAGCGTACGCGTCCGCCTTTCCGGGCTGACCATGTCGGCAGCCTGCTGCGCCCGGCCGCGCTGAAGGACGCGCGCGCGAAACGCGCGCGGGGCGAGATTTCGCCCAATGCGCTCAGCGAGATCGAGGATCGCGAGATCGCTGCCCTGATCGCGCGGCAGGAGGCGATCGGGCTGAAGTCGATCACCGATGGCGAATACCGCCGCGAGTCCTGGCAGACCGATTTCCTGCGCGACCTGCCCGGCATCGAGACCTTCCTCGGCGACCGCAGGATCGCCTTCAAGGGCTCGGGCGTGCAGCCCAAGCAATGGGTCTCGCGCGTGAGGGAAAAGCTCGGCGCATTCGAGGAGCACCCGCAGATCGCGCACTGGAAGTTCGTCGCGGATCACACCCGGCAGACCGCAAAGGTGACCATCCCTTCCCCGTCCGCGCTGCACTTCCGCCAGGGCCGCGCCGCAGTGCCCGCGGCAATCTATCCCGAGATGGACGACTTCTACCGCGATCTGGGCGCACTCTACGCCAAGGTGGTGCGCGCCTTTGCGGATGCGGGCTGCCGCTACCTGCAGCTCGATGAGGTGAACCTCGCGTACCTGTGCGATCCCTCGCTGCGCGAGCATGTGCGCGCCCGCGGCGACGACCCGGACACATTGCCGCTCACCTATGCGCGCATGATCAACGCGGCGATCGCAGATATTCCACCCGACATGACCATCACGATGCACTTGCGCCGCGGAAATTTCCGTTCGAACTACGTGGCGAGCGGCAGCTATGAGCCGGTGGCCGACATCCTGTTCAATACGATCAAGGTCCACGGCTATTTCATGGAGTATGACTCTGAGCGGGCTGGTGGTTTCGAACCACTCCGCTTTCTGCCAAAGAACAAGACGGTGGTGCTCGGCTTGGTCACTTCGAAGACTGGTCAGCTCGAGAGCAAGGACACGATCAAGCGGCGCATCGATGAAGCGGCGACATTCGCGTCGCTCGATCAGCTCGCGCTTTCGCCGCAATGCGGCTTCGCCTCGACCGAGGAAGGCAATGTGCTGGCCGAGGACGAGCAATGGGCGAAGCTCGCAATGATCGTGGACATCGCCGACGAGGTATGGGGTAACGCATGAAGCGCACCAAACCGCCCTTCCGGGCCGATCATGTCGGCAGCCTGCTGCGGCCCGCCGCGCTGAAAGACGCGCGCGCAAAGCGGGCCAAAGGCGAGCTGTCGGCCGCCGATCTCAAGGCCTTGGAGGACCGCGAGATCGAGCGCGTCATCAAGAAGCAGGAAGAGGTCGGCCTGCAGGCCGTGACCGACGGCGAATTCCGCCGCTCCTGGTGGCACCTCGATTTTCTCTGGGGCCTCGACGGTGTGGAGCGGCATGTGATGGACACGGGCGTCGCCTTTGCGGGCGTCAACACGCGCGCCGAGGGCATCAAGGTGACCGGCAAGGTTGGATTCACCAGCCATCCGATGATCGAGCACTACAAGTTCGTCGCCGAACACACCAAGGTCACGCCGAAGATCACCATTCCGGCGCCCTCGGCGATCTACGGGCGCCCGATGGCAACCCCGATCGACAAGACGGCCTACCAGGATCTCGACTCGTTCTTCCACGATGTCGGGCAGGCCTACCGCAAGGCCGTGCGCGCGTTCGCGGATGCGGGCTGCCGCTACCTCCAGCTCGACGAAGTGTTCATCGCGATGCTGTGCGACGAGAAATATCGCCAGCAGATGCGTGATCGCGGCGACGATCCGGAAAGGCTCGGCGAAATCTACGGCGACCTGATCAACGTCGCGATGTCGGACATTCCCTCCGACATGACCATCACGATGCACATGTGCCGCGGCAACTACAAATCCACCCACATGGGCGCCGGCGGCTACGAGGCGGTGCAGGAGATCCTGTTCAACAAGATCAGCGTGCACGGCTATTTCATGGAATACGATGACGCGCGCTCCGGCGGCTTCGAGCCGCTGCGCATGTTGCCGAAGGGCAAGCAGGTCGTGCTCGGCATCGTCACCACGAAGACCGGCAACCTCGAAAACAAGGACGACCTGAAGCGCCGTATCGATGAGGCGGCGCGCTACACGCCGCTCGACCAGCTCTGCCTCTCCGGTCAGTGCGGCTTTGCCTCCACCGAGGAAGGCAATGTGCTGACGGAGGACGAGCAATGGGCGAAGCTGAGTCGGATTGTCGAGGTCGCCGAGGAGGTGTGGGGTTAAGCGCCACGAATTCGTAGGGCGGGCAAAAGCGCGCAGCGCGTGCCCGCCACAACGCGGAAATGGCGGGCACGCTGCGCTTTGCCCGCCCTACGTTGAGGAAGTCTGGGGACACATGCAAAGATCAAAACCGCCCTTCCGCGCCGATCATGTCGGCTCGTTCCTGCGCACCGCGGCGATCAAGGACGCGCGCGCCAAGCGCGAGACGGGTCAGATCACGGCCGAGCAACTGCGCGCCGTCGAGGACGCCGAGATCAAGAAGATCATCGCTAAACAGGAGGAATGCGGCCTGAAGCTCGCGACTGACGGTGAGTTCCGCCGCTCCTGGTGGCATTTCGATTTTCTCTGCGCCCTCGATGGCGTTGAGATAAAGCAGATCGAGCGCGGCATTCAGTTCGCCGGCGTGCAGACCAAGGCCGAGCGGCCCGACATCGTCGGCAAGATCGGCTTCTCGAGCCATCCGATGATCGAGCATTTCAAGTTCCTGAAGGCGAACACGCGCGTCACGCCGAAGATGACGATCCCCTCGCCCACGCTGATGCATTTCCGCTTCGGGCGCGCGTCGATCTCGAAGACGCTCTACCCCGAACTGGATGAACTGTTCGACGATCTCGGCAGCGCGTACGCGAAAGCCGTGCGGGCCTTTTACGACGCCGGCTGCCGCTACCTGCAGTTTGACGACACGATCTGGGCGTTCCTCTGCTCCGAGAAGGAGCGCGCGCAGTCGCGCCAGCGCGGCGACAATCCGGATGAACTGCCCGGCAAGTACGCGAAAATGATCAATCAGGCGCTTGCCGCAAAGCCCGCCGACATGACCATCACGACGCATATCTGCCGCGGCAACTTTCGTTCGACCTGGATCTCGGAAGGCGGCTACGAGCCGGTCGCCGAGACGCTGTTCGGCATCAACTACGACGGCTTCTTCCTCGAATACGACACCGAGCGCGCCGGTAGTTTCGAGCCGCTGCGTTTCGTGCCGAAAGGAAACAAGCAGATCGTGCTCGGGCTTGTCTCATCCAAGCTCGGCACCCTGGAGCCGAAAGACGCTATCAAGCGCCGCATCGACGAAGCGACGAAATACGTCGCGAGCGACCAGCTCTGCCTTTCTCCGCAATGCGGCTTCGCCTCCACCGAGGAGGGCAACCTGTTGAGCGAGGACGAGCAATGGGCCAAGCTGCGCATCATCGTTGAAGTGGCGAACGAGGTGTGGAAGTAGCCGGTCATTCCGGGGCGCCGCGCAGCGGCGAGCCCGGAATCCATAAACACGATCGGAGCGATACCGGTAGAATCGTGGTTATGGATCCCGGACTGCGCTTCGCGCATCCGGGATGACAGAAAGCATCAGGGGCGGGAACACATGACCGGATACGTCGAAGGCAAAGTCGCGATCGTCACCGGCGCGGGACGCGGCATCGGGCGCGCCATCGCGATGCTGATGGCGAAGGAAGGCGCAAGCGTCGTGGTGGTCGACCTCGGCGCGGCGCTCGATGGCTCGGGCAGCGATCAGGGGCCGGCGCAGGAGACCGTCAACGACATCAAGCAGGCCGGCGGCAAGGCCATCGCCTCGACACTCTCTATCACCGAGCCGCAAAATGCCGAGGCGATCGTGAAAGCCGCAATCGACGCCTTCGGGCGCGTCGACCTCCTGGTCAACAATGCCGGCATCCTGCGCGACCGCATCTTCCACCGCATGAGCTGGTCCGACTGGCACGACGTCATCAATGTGCACCTCAACGGCTCGTTCAACATGGCGCGCGCGGTCGCAAACCATTTCCGCGACCAGAACTCGGGCGCGATGGTGCATATGACTTCAACCTCGGGGCTGATTGGCAACTTCGGGCAGGCGAACTACATGGCGGCGAAGCTCGGCATTCACGGCCTTGCGCGCGGCATCGCGCTCGACATGGCGCGCTACAATGTGCGCTCGAATTGCATCTCACCGTCCGCCTGGAGCCGCATGATCGGCTCGATCCCGACCGAAACGGACGCTGAGAAGCAGCGCGTCGAGCGCCTGAAGCAGATGACGCCCGACAAGATCGCGCCACTCGCGGTCTATCTGTGCTCCGACAAGGCCGACGGCATCAGCGGGCAGATCATCGGCGTGCGCAACAACGAGATCTTCCTCTACTCGCAGCCGCGCCCGATCCGCGTGCTGCACCGTTCCGACGGCTGGACGGTCGAAAAGCTCGACGCACAGCTCAAGAACGCCTTCAAGCAGTCGTTCACGCCGCTCGAGCGCTCCGGTGACGTGCTCAATTGGGATCCGGTGTGACCTCTGTTTGTCATCCCGGGGCGCCGCGAAGCGGCGAGCCCGGGATCCATAACACCGTAGTTTCATTGGTGCGCCGACGTTGCTCGTCCCTGTACTTTCGTGGTTATGGATTCCGGGCTCCTCGCTGCGCTCGGCCCCGGAATGACGGAGTGTGTGTGAATGGCGATCGTCTACGACAAGCTGATGGCGCTGAGGATCCCGGACGTCGAGCGCACCTATACGCAGCGCGATCCGATCTTCTATGCACTGAGCCTGGGCTTCGGGCAGGACCCGATGGACAAGGACCAGCTTGCGTTCGTGCTGGAGAACACGCCGAAGGTATTACCAACCTTCCCGGCCGTCGTGGCGCAGCCGGGGATGTGGGCGCGCGAGCTCGATACCGGCATCGACTGGGTCAAGATCGTGCACGGCGAGCA
>Ga0190275_10001633_pt1 | contig 16555 bp, 12 predicted proteins | sample Popmic550T_FD_133745 | JGI IMG/M metagenome (GOLD analysis project Ga0190275, IMG submission 133745) | Populus adjacent soil microbial communities from riparian zone of Yellowstone River, Montana, USA - 550 T | ecosystem: Environmental > Terrestrial > Soil > Riparian zone > Trees stand | place...
GATGTAGCCCTTCTGCGGCACGAAGTGGTGCACGCGCCAGAGGTAGTCGTGCGCCAGCTCGTGGGCGCTGGGCGCCTTGAAGCTCTGCACGTACGAGCCCTGCGGGTTCAGCGGCCCGAACACGCGCTTCACCGGGCCGTCCTTGCCGCCCGCGTCGCGCGCCTGGAAGACGACGAGCAGCGAGCGCTTCTCCTCGGCATAGAGCGCCACCTGCAGCTCGTTGAGCCGCTTCTCCATCTTGTCGAGCCGCGCCTTCAGCTCGTCGTCGTCGGGGAGCCCCGCGGGGCGCGCGGCCTCGCTGTCGCGCAGGCGCACGCGCTCGCCCTGCTTCACCGGCTTCAGCTTCATCCCGTCCTCACGTCAGGGGTCTCGATCCGGCTCGCGGCACGTCATCCGACTTCCTCAACCCATACCCATCGTCCGCCCGGTCACGCGGTGGCGTACACGGCCAGCTCGGCGGTTTCGCCGGCGGGCATGGAGGTGTCGCGGCTGCGGATGGCCTCCTCGGCGGCGGCGTCCACCTCCTTCGCCACCTCGGCCTCGATGCGCTCCATCTCGTCGCGGGCGACGCCTTCGCCCTCCAGCCACGCCTCGTACATCCCCACCGGGTCGCGCCGCCCCCACGCGCGGAAGGTCTCGGGCGAGAAGAGGTTGCGCGCCTCGCGCTCGTCGTGCGTGGCGTGGCCGCCCATGCGGAAGGTCTCGGCGACGAGCAGCGACGTCCCCTCGCCGGCGCGCGCCCGGTCCGCAGCGACGCGCGCGGCGCCGTAGGCGTCCAGCACGTGGTTGCCGTCGAAGCGGCCGCCGAGCACGCCGTACATCGCCGGCCAGTCGTCGAAGGCGCCGGCGGAGTGCACCGAGACGTGCGTCCCCAGCGCCACCTGGTTGTTCTGGATGATGAAGATCACCGGCAGGCGCTTGACCCCGGAGAAGTTGATCGCCTCGTGGATCCCGGCGTTCTTGGTGGAGCCGTCGCCGATCCAGGTCATGGCCACGCGGTCCTGCCCGCGCTGCAGGAAGCTGAGCGCGATCCCCGCGATCACCGGCGGCACGTCGCCGATGTTGGAGATCGGCGGGAGCACGCCGTACGCCAGGTCGCCCACGTGCAGGTCGCGGCCGCCGCTGGGGCTGTCGGCGGTGCCCAGGTAGGTGCGGAAGATCTCGGCCACCGGCATCCCCATCTCGTGGCAGGCGCCGGCGTTGCGGATCATGGGGCCCACCACGTCGCGGTTCTCGCCGCCGCGCCGCAGCGCGTGCACGGGGCCGATGGTGGCGGCTTCCTCGCCCACCCCCAGCCACGCCTTGCTGATCACCCCGCTCTTCACCCAGCGCTTCAGCGCCACGTCGTGCAGGCGGTTGCGCAGCAGGCCGGCGTAGATGTCGAGCAGCGCCCCCTGGTCCAGCGCGCGGATCGCCGCCTTCCGCTCGGGGTCGGCGTCGATGCGCTCGCGGTACTCCCGCAGCAGCTCGGGGTCGGCGGTCCAGTTCAGGTACTCGGGGGGATCGTAGGCGGCGAAACGCTTCATATCTACGGAACGGCAGGCGGTGAAAGGAGATGCGCGCGCCCCGGAGCATACGCCCGGCGCGGGGTGCGGCGCAATCCCGGAGGGGGGCCTCGCCCTGCCTGGATCGAGATGCAAGAGGCCGACTCGGCGCGCCCCCCAGCCCTCACCCTGCCGCTTCGCGGCTGTCCCTCTCCCAAAACAGCCAAAACAGCCTGGGAGAGGGACCTGGGGCGCTTCGCGCCGGCTCCTTCATCGCGCGCGGAGGCGATGTCGGAAGCAGCGGATTCTCTTGCGCGCGTGGGAACCGCGGTCACACCGAGGGCAGTAGTCCGCGAAGGCGCCGCGACTGATTCGAGACTGCTCCACATCTCCAGCAATCCGGTGGAATACAGCCTACCCAGCGACAAGGTCGATTAGACGACGATTAGCCGCTCCGGCGCGATGCAACCCGCGGCGCCGAAACCGGCACTCATATCGGCGTCCGCACCGACGCGAAGCGATGGATACGACCACGATCTCCCGACCCGAGCCGCTACCCTCATGCAAATCCGCACCCTCCTGGCCGCCGCGCTCACCGCGTGCGCCATCCCGATCGCGAGCGTTTCGCTCCGTGCCCAGGGCCCCAGCGCCGACGCGCCGGCCGAGCGCGTACTGGACGCCGCCGCGCGCCGCGCGGTGATCGACAGCGCCGCCAGCCTCCTCGCGCGCAACTACGCCTTCGCCGACACCGGGCGGATGCTGGGCGCGCACCTGCGCGCGCGCCTGGCCGCCGGCGCGTTCGACGGGGCCGCCACCGAGCCGCAGCTCGGCGAGGCGATGACGCGCGAGATGCAGGCGTTCAACAACGACGGGCACCTCTACACCGTGTACCTCCCCGCCGCCGGGACCGCGGCGGCCGGCGCGTTCCGCATGGTGCGGCCGGGCGGCGCGGCCGGTGGCGCGCCCCAGCGGACCGGCCCCTCGGCGGCGGACGTGGCGGCGCTGCGGCGGCAGAACTACGGCATCGCCCGCGCCGAGCGGCTGGACGGCAACGTCGGCTACATCGAAATCACCAGCTTCACCCGCGGCGACGAGGCGGCGGCGGCGATCGACGCGGCGATGGCGATGCTGCGGCACGCGGACGCGATGATCGTGGACCTGCGGCGCAACGGCGGCGGGAGCGAGATGACGCACTACCTGATGAGCTACTTCCAGCCCGACGGCGCCGTGCAGACGTGGAACTACACGCGGATGATGGGCGACACCATGAAGAACGTCAGCCGCGCGGTGAACGGCGCCAAGCGCCTCGACATCCCCGTCTACGTGCTCACCAGCGGCCGCACCGCGTCGGCGGCCGAGGCGTTCGCCTTCACGCTGCAGTCCGCCGGCCGCGCGAAGACCGTGGGCACCGCCACCTCGGGCGCGGGCTACAACAACATGACCTTTCCGCTCACGGACCGGACGGCGATCTCCATCTCCATCGGCGCCGCCTTCTACCCGCCCACGGGGAAGCGGTGGGAGGGCACCGGCGTGCTTCCCGACATCGCCGTGCCCGCCGAGCAGGCGCTCGCCACCGCCCGCGCCGAGGTGCTGAAGACGCTGGCCGCACTTGAGGCGGACCCGCGCCGCAAGCAGGAGCTGGCCTGGGCGGCGGAGGTGGCGCAGGCCGAGCTGCGCCCGGTGGCCGTCCCCGCCGCGGCGCTGGCGCGCTACGCCGGCACCTACGGCAACCGCGTGGTGACGACGGATGGCACCCGCCTCGTCTACCAGCGCCGCGCCGACCGCCCGGGCGACGCGCTGACGGCGGTGTCGGAGACGGTGTTCGCCCCCACCCCCGAGTCGCGCATCGAGTTCGTGCGCGACGCGCAGGGGGCCGTCACCGCCCTGCGCACCCGCACCGCCGCCGGCGACGTGCAGACGTATCCGCGAACGCAGTAAAGGATTACGGCAGATGTCACACGGAGCAGCGGAGGAAACGGAGAAAAGCCCGGCAGTTCTCCGTTTCCTCCGCTGCTCCGTGTGAGACTTGCCGTAGAAGCCTGGAGATACGAACGGGCCGGCTCCCCGCGTGGGAGCCGGCCCGTCTTTCCTGCGTCCGTACCCTGGTCTTCAGATCACCGTCAGGACGCCGACTCGAGGATGGCTTCCATCTGGATGTCGACGCCGGCGAGCGCCTTGCTCACCGGGCAGCCGACCTTGGTCCCCGCGGCGATCTCCTGGAACTTCGCGTCGTCGATCCCCGGCACCACGGCGCGCACGTTCAGCTTCATGGTGGTGATGCCGAATCCACCCTCCACCTTTTCGACCGTGCACGCCGCCTTCGTCTCCACGCGCGTGGGGGAGTGCCCGGCCTTCTCCAGCCCGCCGGCCAGCGCCATGCTGAAGCACGCCGCCTCGGCCGCGGCGAGCAGCTCCTCGGGATTGGTGCCGCCCGCCTCGCCGAAGCGCGAGCCGAAGTTGTAGCTCCCCCCGATCGCTCCGCTCTCCCCGTCGAACCGCCCATTGCCCTGCTGAAGGCCGCCTTCCCACACGGCGCTCGCGTTGCGCGTCGGCATCCCGCCCTCCCTGGATCTCTTCGTTGGCTCGCTTCGCCCTCTCCGCGCACCCGGCGCGGGGGGCGGAGAATGTACGAACCTGCGGCAGGCGCGTCTACGCCAACCCTTCGCGCGTGATGAAGCGTTCGAGGCCGATGCTGACCTGTTTGCGGAAGAAGGCCGCCCCATGCTCTTCCGGCAGGGCGCGCCCCAGGCCACAGCGTTCCAGCGCCTCGGCCAGGCACATCGCGCGATCCTCCAGCCTCAGCATCGCAACTGCTTGCAGGGCGCCCTTGTCGGCGGTGACGAAACGCACGTCCTCGTCGGGATGCTCGAGCAGGAACACGATCGCCTCGGCCTCGCCGTCATCTATCCGCCCGCGGAACGGCGCCCGGAAGCGAGCACGCATGGCGGCAACCTCCGCCGCGGACGCGCTGTACTCGGTGATCGAACCACTGGCGACGAGCGCCGGCAGGTCCAGGTACACGCGCCGGCCACCGCCGGGCGGGTCGTAGAACATCCCTTCGACGTGGACCACGGTCGAAGGGAGGATCACCGCATACGCCCTGCAGAGACCGTCCCAGACACCGTGCTTGAACGCGGCGAACACCGCGTTCGCGTCAAGGAGCAGCAGCTTCGGCTTCTTCGCCATGCTCCGCCTGCTCCAGCATCGCATTCGCCTCGCCCATGCTCATCTCCATGAACACCGCGAGCTTGCCGAGCGACAGTTCGTGATTTTCGTACGCGAGCAGTGCCAGCCGTCGATACCGCTCCGGAAAAGGGATTGCCGGCTTCGTCCAGCGTGACGGCATGGTCATGCGGTCGCGGCGGCGGAACTCGCTGTCGGCCAGCAGCGCGCGGGCCCACTCCGCTTCGCGCCGCCGCAAGTTCACCAGCCGCCACGCGAGCGCCTCGGTCGAGACGCCGAACTCGCGCGCCAGCTCGACCACGTCCGTGCCCGCCAGCTCGCGCCCGCCGGCGGTGCGCGCGTCGAACTGCGCGTTCACCTCGTCGGAGGGGAGGAGGAGCTGCGCGGCGAACACGTCCGCCAGCATCTCCAGCCGCTCCGACCATTCGGGCTCGGCGGCCTCGGGCCACCGGGACTCGACCGCCGTCCACGTGACGAGGTGAAACAGCTCGTGGGCAAGGCTGAAGTTGCGCCGCCAGGGTGACTGCGTCGCGTTCATCAGCACGGCCGCGCCGAACGGGCCGCGGCTGCACGCGGCGGATTCGTCGGGGCCCAGCTCATCATAGAACAGCTTGACGCGGAACCGTTCTTCCAGCACGGGGAGCAGCGACGCGGCCGGCCGGCTTCCCAGGTCCAGCGTCCGCGCCACGCTGTGTGCCAGACGCTCGGCGTCGGCGAAGCTCGCCCGCTGGGGATCGAAGGGGAAATCGGGGAGCGGCTCGGGCGGCGGCAGCTCGCAGAACTCCTCGAGCAGCGCGTACCGCTCGGCTCGCTCGCGCAACTGCGCCTCGCGCGCTGCGGAGATCCCGCCGCTTCCCCTCCGCCAGAACACGCGTGCGGTGAGCGGCTCGTCGATGCCGAGCAGCCGATCCACCGAGGTGTGGAGCGCGCGTGCGAGGCGCACCAGCTCCCACGCCTTCACCTCGCGCTGCCCCGTCTCTATGGACGAGACGATCTGGAGCGACGCGAAGCCCGCCCCCGTCGCCAGCGCCTGCTGCGTCAGGCCAAGCGCCTCCCGGGCGCTGCGTACGGCGGCTGCGATGAGATTACGGGAATCCATGAATGCCTTTCGAGAGTTCTCCCGAAATCTAACCGAAAGAGATGAATAATTCAAGAATTTCTTGAATGGCATCCCGGCGTGGCCGCTCCGCATGCCTTTCCAGGCCGCCGCAACAACACCCGTATCTCCACGGTCCGGACCTCTCCTCGCCGTGCCGCCGCCGCGGCTAGTTGCCGACGCGGTGGAAGATCGCGCGGCAGTGGGGCATGCCCAGCAGCCCGGGCCCGAGCGGGTCGATCACCAGCGCGCCCGCTTCGTTGAACGTGAAACGGTACCCTTCGCTCCGGCGCCCGGGGGCCGACGGCTGGGGCGGATGGAGCACCAGGCGGCCCGCGGCCTGGTCGTACTCGTACAGGCCGGTGGGGCCGTACACCCGCTCGAAGGGCCGCGCGGTCACCCAGTAGCGCCCGTTGCGCCGGAGGATCAGCTCGCCGATCCGCCCCGGCGGATGCGGGACGCCCTCGCGGCAGGTGGCCCAGTCGCGCTGCGACCAGGTGCCCGCCAGCGGATGGGGCGCGGGGTCGACCACGAACCCCATCGCGCGCATCCACGTCCCCGCCACCGAGGCGAGCACGTGGATCGTGTCCCCCGGCTGCGCATCGGCCGACACGCGGAGGGTGCCGCGCTGGTCGAGGGTCACGCCCCTGCCGCGGATGCCCCAGCGCACGCCGCACCCGTCCGGCAGCTCCTTCTCGCCGAACGGGCCGTCCAGGATCTTCGGACGCGGTAGGGTCCGCGTCTCGCCGGGGACCACCTCGAGCACCTGGCCCAGCACCAGCGGCCGCCATTCGCGCTCGCAGCCGCCGGACGCAACCGTCCTGGCCGTGGCGCAGCCGGTGGCGGCGAGCACGCCGGCCGCGGCGAGCAGGGGGAGGATTCGAGCGAACATCGGGGTCGCGGCAGGACGGGGGATGGATGGCGGATGATCCCAAGCTGCGCCCCACGCGCGGCATCCGCCAGAGAGGCCCCGGAATCCTCCCGTGGCCCAAAGACTCTCCGGGGATCGACGGATTGCGATCGTGCGCATGGGAGTTCCGTCATCCCCCACCGCCGCGACCCCCTCCGTGGAGGCCGCCAGTCGCGCCGCCGCTTGCGCCTGCCTGGCATCGTGCCGATGTTTTGGACGCCTTTCCCCCGCTCCCCGAAGCGTCTCCCGCCCATGCAGCACCCGACACCCGCACCCGCCACGCTGGCCCACGCCGTGAGGAGCGCGCCGCTCTTCGCCGGCGCCGCGCCGGAGACGCTGGACGCGCTCGCCGCCGCGGCCGTGCCGCTCGCGCTGGAGGACGGCGGCGACGCGTTCACCGGGCCCGGCGAGACCGGCCTGCTGGTGGTGGTCGACGGCAACCTGGACGCGGTGGAAGAAGGCGCCCAGGCGATGCGCTGGCTCTCCACCGGCGAGGTGTTCGACCGGCAGCAGACGCTGGCCGGGGTGTCGCGCGCGGTGCGGGTGCGCGGGGCCGGCGCGGCGCGGCTGGCGTGCATCCCGTGCGAGCTGGTGGACGAGCTGGAGGCGCGCGACCCGGCGTTCCACGCGGCGCTGCGGCGGATGCACGCGCGCCAGCTCCTCTGCCGGCTCGCGCCCGTGCTGGGCGCGCTGGACGGGCGGCTGCTGGACGAGGTGGAGCGCGCGGCCGACTGGATCTACCTGAACCGCGGCGACCTGCTGTTCGAGCAGGGCGACCCGGCTGACGGGCTCTACTTCGTGGTGAGCGGCCGGCTGATCGTGGAACACGTGGCGGCCGACGGCACCGCGCGGCCGATCGGCGAGGCGGGGCGCGGGCAGAGCATGGGCGAGATGGCGTTCTTCACCGGCGCGCCGCGGACGGCCCGCGCCAGCGCCATCCGCGACAGCGTGCTGGTGCAGTTCACCAACGCCGAGTTCGACGCGCTGGTTTCCGCCCGCCCGCAGCTGATGCGCAGCGTGGCGGCGGGGCTGGTGGAGCGGCTGAACCGCGCCAACGCCAGCGCCGTCCCCGCGCGGGTGACCAACCTCGCCATCCTCCCCGCCAGCCCGGGCGCCCCGGTGGCGGCGTTCTGCGAGCGGCTGGCGGCGGCGCTCTCGGCATTCGGGCCGGTGCTGCGGCTGAGCTCGCGCACGGTGGACGAGATGGTGGGCGAGCCCGGGATCGCCGAGGCGCCGGAGGAATCGCCCGAGAGCGCGCGGCTGCTGGCCTGGGTGGAGGCGCGCGAGGGCTCGCACCGCTTCGTGCTCTTCGAGGCCGACGCGCACCCCTGCGCCTGGACGCGCCGTTGCCTGCACCAGGCCGACCGCGTGCTCCTCCTGGCCCGCGCCGACGAGGACCCCGCGCCCGGCGAGCTGGAGCGCGCGCTGCTGAACCATCCCCGGCGCGTGACGGACGCCAGGCAGTGGCTGGTGCTGGTGCATCCCGAGGGGACCGACCGGCTGCCGCGGGGAACGCGCCGCTGGCTGGCGCCGCGCGGGGTGGAGACGCACCACCACCTGCGCTGGGGCGACGCCGGCGACCTGGGGCGGCTGGCGCGGCACCTGGCGGGGCGCGCGGTGGCGCTGGTGCTGGGCGGCGGCGGGGCGCGCGGCTTCGCGCACATCGGCATGCTGCGGGCGCTGCGCGAGGCGGGCGTGCCGGTGGACATGGTGGGCGGCACCAGCATGGGCGCCTCGATCGCCGCGCAGATCGCGATGGGGTGGAGCCCGGAGAAGATCGAGGAGATGAACCGACGGGTGTGGGTGAAGATCCGCCCGCACAAGATGTACACCATCCCGGTGATCTCCATCATCAGCACCCGCGGGAGCGACCGCATCGGGGAGATGCTGTACGGCGACACCGAGATCGAGGACCTGTGGACGCCGTTCTTCTGCGTGAGCAGCAACCTGAGCACGGCGGAGCTGATGGTGCACCGGAAGGGCTCGCTGCTCTGGGCCGCCACCGCCAGCGCGTCGCTCCCCGGCGCCGCCCAGCCGGTGCTGCACGAGGGCAACCTGCTGTGCGACGGCGCGCTGCTGAACAACCTCCCCACCGACGTGGCGCGGCGCCTGGGCGGCGGCCTGGTGATCGCCGCCGAGGTGAGCGTGGAGGACGACGCGCAGTTCCTCTGCGACCGCATCCCGCGGGTGGGCGAGATCCTGAGCGACCGCTTCTTCCGCCGGCGCAAGATCAAGTTCCCGTCGCTGATGGAGCTGGCGCTGCGCGCGTCGATGCTGCACAGCGCGCACAACGAGCGCACCGCGCTGGCGAACGCCGACTTCGCCCTGCGCCCGCCGATCGACCAGTTCGCGATGATGGACTTCAGCGTGATGGACCGCGTGGTCGAGGTGGGCTACGAGTACGCCCGCGCCGAGGTGGCCGCGTGGGTCGCCCGAGGCGCGCTGGCGGAGCTGGGGATCGACTTCGGCGCGGCGCGCGAGGCGGTGGCGGCGCACGCCGGTTAAACGCGGGCGGCGGTGTGGATGGACCGGGCGTGTCAGAGGGCGTGGGGGCTGATCGTTCAAAGTGCGACAGCAGCCGCGACGATTCGTGCTCGCGAGCCGGCGCGCTGGTCCGCCTCACCCTTCGAATCGACCCGCTCATGAAGATGCTAGCCTGGACCGCCGCGGCCGTGCTGGGCTGCGCCCTGATCGCCGCCCCGGCATCGGCGCACGCGCAGGGCGCCGCGCGCGTGCAGCGGCAGGACCGCAACCGCATCGCCGCCGAGGAGATCGCGCAGTCGCACGCGGCCAACGTGTACCAGCTCGTGCAGGCGCGCCGCGGGATGTGGCTGATGCGCAACAACCACACGCCCCTGAACACCACCGGGTCGGGGAAGATGCTGGTGTTCCTGGACGGCGCGGAGCTCGACGCGGTCGAGGACCTGCGGCAGATCCCCGCGGCCGGCGTGCAACTGGTGGAGTTCCTCACCCCGGCCCAGACGGAGCGCCGCATGGGCAAGTACACCACCGTCGGCGCGATCCGCGTCTCCACCCGCGACGAGACGCCGCGCGACTCCGCCCACGCCGCGCACCAGCGCTGATGGAGTGACGGCCCGCCGAACCGCCAGGACGAACGGCGGTCGTTGGACGGTGAGACGTTCAAGTAGTGGAGATCACTCGGCGTGATCGTGATCGACGCTCCCGGTTGATTTCGGCGCGGCGGCCGGATAGCTTTAGCGAGCTTCCGCCGCCGCGCTAAGTCGTTCAGGAGCGGCGGGATGCGATGCCCCCTGGTGTAATGGCAGCACAGCGGTCTTTGGAACCGCTGGTGGAGGTTCGAACCCTCCGGGGGCAATTGGCCGCAAGTCGTCAGCAGACGGCTTGCGGCTTTTTTATTGGGACACGACCGCCGGTCCGCGACGAACGCCGGGGGAGCGGACGGGTATGGAGCGGCCAGAAGTTCATCACCCCAAACGATCTCGCCGTAACCGCAGGAACCTGATGGACATATCGACTCCGGACCATACGACTGAGCTGCTGCAGCCCCTGCTCGGCCTGCTCCGGGGCCGGCGCGTGGTGGTGCTGGCGGGCGCGGGGTGCAGCACCGAATCCGGCATCCCCGACTACCGCGGTCCCGAGGGGAGCCATCGTACCCGCACGCCGGTGCAGTACAACGACTTCGTGCGCAGCGAGGCGGCGCGGGCGCGCTACTGGGCACGCAGCACGGTCGGCTGGCCGCGCTTCTCGGCCGCGCGGCCGAACGCGGCGCACCACGCGCTGGCCGAGATGGAAGGCGCGGGGGTGGTGCACGGCGTCATCACGCAGAACGTGGACGGGCTGCACCACGCCGCCGGCAGCCGCCGCGTGGTGGAGCTGCACGGCTCGCTCGCGTCGGTCCGTTGCCTGGGCTGCGGCGTGGAGGTCGGGCGCGGCGAGTTCCAGGCGCGGCTGCTGGGGCTGAACGCGCAGTGGGCCGAGCGGCTGGCGGAGGGCGACGTGCGGCAGGCGCCCGACGGCGACGCCGAGCTGGAGCCGGGGGAGCTGGAGAGCTTTCGCGTTCCGGGCTGCGACGTCTGCGGCGGGCTGATGAAGCCGGACGTCGTTTTCTTCGGCGAGACGGTGCCGGCGGCGCGGGTGGAGGAGGCGTGGCAGCTCTTCGGCGGCGGGGACGCGCTGCTGGTGGCCGGCTCGTCGCTCACGGTCTACTCCGGGCGGCGCTTCATCTACCGCGCGAAGGAGCAGGGCGTGCCGATCGCCATCGTCAACCTGGGCCCCACGCGCGCCGACGAGATCGCCGCCGTCAAGGTCGAGGGCCGCCTCGGCCACGTCCTGCCGCGGCTCGCGGAGATGCTCCGGCCGTAGCGTCCGATGTCGATGGGACGATGAAGGACGTCGAGACAGGGGAACGTCTCAACGAAAGAATGTCACACGGAGCAACGGAGGAAGCGGAGGAAAGCAGTTCTCCGTTCCCTCCGTTGCTCCGCGTGAGTCCGCAGTTTTTTTCAGGCGTTGCGGACTTCGTCTGGTCACCTCGACCAGATCGGCAGCCAGTCGGCGCCTTTCGCGCGGGTGATACGAGTGGGCGCGGTGCCGTCGGCGCGGGCGATCCAGAGCTCGGCATCTCCGGCGGCGGCGGCGGCGGAGAAGGCGAGGAGGCGGCCGTCGGGGGACCAGGCGGGCTGCGATGCGCCGGTCACGCGCGCCACCTCGCGGATCGCGCCCGTGCGCACGTCCACGATGCGCACGGCCGACACGCCGGCGCGCACGTGCAGCGTGTGGGCGATGCGCGTGCCGTCGGGCGACCAGGCGATGTCGGCCTCCTGGCCGGCGGCGCGCGCGGTGTCGGCGTTCAGCTTGCGCAGCCCGGTGCCGTCGGGCGAGACGAGGTGGATGCGGTCGGCGCCCTCGCGGTTGCTGAGGAAGGCGATCGTGCGGCCGTCGGGCGACCAGCGCGGGCCCCAGTCGTCGCGGTGGAAGGCGGTGAGCCGGCGCTGGCCGCCGCCGTCGGCGCGCATCACGTACACCTCGGCGTTGCCGTCGCGGCTGCTGGCGAAGGCGATGGATCCGCCGTCCGGCGAAACCGCGGGCTCGAAGTTCCCCTCGCGGTTCTCCGTCAGCCGCCGCAGCCCCGACCCGTCCGCGCCGACGCGGTAGAGGTCGCGGAAGCTCTGGCGGTCGCTCTCGAACACCAGCCAGCGCCCGTCCGGCCCCCACGACGGCGAGCGGGCGCGCGCGCTGGCCGGGCCCACTGCGCGCGCGGCGGCGCCGTCCAGCGGGAGCAGCATCATCTGCTCGCCGTGGTCGTTCCCCTCCTCGCGCACCGCCACGGCGGCCACCGTGCGGCCGTCGGGCGAGACGGCGGCGGGATAGGTCGCGCCCGTCCCGCTCGACGGCCGCCGCTCGCCCTCCCCCGTGGGCGCGATGGTGTAGACCTGCGGCGCGCTGTCGCGCTCGGAGAGGAAGACGATGCGCCCGCCCGCCGCACGCCGCTCCGCCAGCGACAGCGTGTCCGCGCTCGCGCCCGCCGCCGTCGTCGTACGCATTGAATCGCCAGCCGCCCGCGCCGCATCCGTCGATGCCCTGTCGCCGCACGCCGCGGCCACGATCGCGATCGACATCGCGATGGCCATCGATCCCGCCCGTCCGCTCCGAATCAAATCATCACCCCCGATCCGTTGCTGTGCATCCACCGCAATGGCCGGCTGCCGTTCTACACCGGATCGAGTCATGTATCACGCAGAGTCAGCAGAGTAAGCAGAGAACAACCGCGGTTCCCTCTGCTGACTCCGCTGACTCTGCGTGAAACGATCCGTAAGAGCCTCGGTCGCCCCGGACCGGCCGCATCTCGCCACGGCCGGCCTTGGCACAGCCTGAATCCTACCGCACGCGGATGGCGTCCGCGATCACCACGTAGCCGGTGGTGGTCCAGCGCGAAAGGACGACGCGGTTCCAGCCGGCGGTGAAGGCGAAGCTGCCCAGCGTGTTCCAGGCGCCGCCGCCCACCTGCTGGTTCTTGCTCACGCTGCCCACCTGCGTTCCCGACGCGTTGTAGGCGATGAACGGCGCCGACGCCGAGCGGTTCGTCCCCGACGTCCACCACGCGTCGATCGTCCTGGTGGCGGCGGCCGGGAGGTAGAAGTAGAAGCTCGCGCCGTCGGAGATCGCGGCGGTGTTGGCGAACAGGTAGTTGCTGCCGTAGTAGCCCGGCGTGCCCGACGACGCGGTCCAGTTGGCCGAGGCCGAGATGTAGCCCTTGGACGTGTCGTTGTTGCCGTTGTTGCTGTCCACGATCAGCGCCGCCGACGCACCGCAGTAGTTGTTGATGCGGTTCATGTAGTCGGTCCACGGCCAGTTGGGGCCGGGGTCGGTGCGGTTGGCGGGCTGGAGCTGCCCGTGGGCCACGTAGTGGTAGCGGTCGCGCGGGATGGCGTGCGCCTGGCTGATGTCGCACGAAAGGCGCGCCGAGGCGTCGATCTGCCCCACCGGCCACGACGTCTGCGACGCGAACCCGCCGTGCTCGATGCCCACGGTGAAGTGGTTGCTGCTGTAGCCGTTGCGCCAGCACTCCACGTTGCTGTTCAGCGAGCAGGCGTAGGTCGCGGCGATGTGCCAGGCGCGGTCGCTCTCGCGCACGAGCTGCGAGATCTCGCTCCCGCTCTCGTTCACCACGTAGTGCGCGCTGGCCTGCGCCGCCGAGTTGGTGAGCCAGCTCCAGCAGCTCGAGTACGAACCCTCGCAGCTGTGGATGATCACCATCCCCACCTTGCCGATGTCGCCCGCGGGACGCGCGTTGTAGTTGGGCGACGGGCGCCAGACGGAGGCCGCGTAGTCGGGGCCCGCCACGCGGACCGGCGGTGCCGGCACGCGCACGGGCCGCACGCCCGCGCGCGCGGCGATGCTGGCGATCACGTCGCCGCCCGGCGTGCGCGCGATGGCGCCGCGGCTCAGCACGCCGTACACGTCGGTGTGCACGTAGGCCGACTGGCCGGCCTCCTCGGCGATCCCGCTGAAGCGGGCCACCGCCGGCGCCCACGCGCCCAGGCTGGCGCGGTCCACCCCCAGCTCGTTCGCGTACGCCGACAGCAGCGCCGCGGCGGCGCGGATGTTGGCCTCGGGAAGGGTGCGCGCCTCGTTCGCGGTCACGCCGGCCAGCCGCGCGCCGGTCTCCAGGCGGTCGCCGCGCAGCGCCATGATGCCGAACGCCGGCTGCTGGCCGATGAACTCCTCGCGGCCGCTCACCATCTGCCACCGCGTTTCCACGAAGCCCACCGACTTCAGCAGGTCGGCCGGGACGCCGAACTCGGTGGCGGCGCGGGCGAAGACGGGGTCGAGGCGGGTGGCCGCCGGGCCGCCCGCGTCGGTGGGCGGCTGGCGCACGCCGGTGGACGGGTCGGAGCAGCCGGCCAGCAGCAGCACCGCGCCGGCCGCGACCAGTTGGGGGAGTCTACGCATGAGGGCACGTCCTCTCCTGACGGGTGATGCGCGGCGCCGGGGCAGCGCCGCGCGCGCACCAGGGCGCAAGTTTTTGGACGGCAAGCGAGCGGCGCGGGCACGGTCCGCACGCGCGCTTCCATCATCCAGTCACTCGGCCGTGGGCGATTACGGAAAGATGAAGCAGCAAGAAGCAAACCCGAAATCCGGAAAAATCGTGTAAACACATCGTGGACGCATCTATGTGTTTGCACATGCGCATCTTGGGGATTCGGACCGTTGGCGTTACGCGGTAAGATGCAAAAGACGGAGGAACCTGCAATCGGCGGAGGTGCACCGGATCGCATCGTTCCGCCCAGGAAAGATGCAGCCGGCAACAATCCAGTAAAGGCGCAAAAGAATCTACGAGAACGGAAGTGATTGCACCACGCCACATTCTCCCGAGCGCCGAACACGTTCCAGTGCGTAGCAGCTCTGGGACAAAGTGTGAATTGCAACTCTCCCGATTCGTCCCTAGCTTCGAGTTGCCCGCCCCCCGCGGACCGGCGGGCACCCCGGACGACGTGTCGATTCCGCGGAACTGATGTATTCCGCGTGCCGCCCGCCGCACTGACGCCGGGACCGCTCACAGGCCCGCTCCTTCCCTGCCCCGACGCCGGCCACGCCGCAAATAAGCGCACATTGCGCCGCCGTGCGCACGCTTTCTCCGGCGACGATCCGATGTCGGCAAACCCACCACCGGAGGTCCGCGATGAAGCGAAGTTCCAGGCTGGCGCTGCCCCTGCTCGCAGCCGGGCTGAGCGCCTGCGCCGACACCCCCACCACGCCGGCCGCGCGCGCGCCCGTCGCCGCCCACGGCGACGCCGCCGCGATCGACCTGCGCCCCGGCCTCGCCGACGCCGCCGACGACGCGGGGAACCGCGTGATCCCCACGCTCAGCGAGTCGCACGGCATCCAGGCCGCGGCCGCCGCCTTCCGCAACCTGGGCGATGCGGTCCGCTCGGGCGACGCCGAGGAGGTACGCGACGCGATCAGCCAGGCGAACGGCGCGCTGAACGCGCTGAGCCACGCCGCGCCCGACACCGACCCCGTGGAGGTGGCGGCACTGCGGCTGGTGATCACCAACGCCGAGCTGCTCTACCCGGCCGCCTGACCCCGCCGGTGGATGTCTGGTCCGCAGAACGTCCGTCTCTCCTCACGACCACGCGAGGCCCATCCCCATGCGCAACCGCCATCTGCTCGCGGCGCTCGCCGCCGCCGCGCTGACCGCCGCCCTGACTGCCGCGCCCGCCGCGGCGCAGGTCGATTCCATCCGCGCCTGCTACGTGCCCACCACGGGCAACGTCTACCGCGTCGGCACCCCCGACACGCACGCGGCCTGCGTGGCGCCCGCCCACGTGCGCTTCGCCTGGCCCGCCACCCAGCCCGACCTGGGCATCGGCGGGGGGTACCTGCTGCGGCTGCGCGCCGGCTCGCCGCTCTCCAACCGCTTCGTGGTGGATACCGCCGGCGGCGTGCTTGCGCGCGGCGAGCTGGGCATCGGCTACATCCCCGCCACCGGCGACGGCTACCGGATGATGTGGTACCCGTTCAAGTCGGCCTTCCGGGCCGGCAACGCGGTCCAGGACGCGTGGGACGACCACAACATCGGCTTCTTCTCGTGGGCCGGCGGCACGAGCACCGTGGCCAGCGGCTACGGCACGATCGCGTTCGGCGACGGGACCAACGTGTCGGGCACGCTGGCGGCGGGCTTCGGCAGCGGCAACACGGTGAGCGGCACGGTGGGCTTCGCCGCGGGCGCCAGCAACCGCTGCACCGGCTTCGGCTGCGTCACGATGGGCTACACCGCCAACGCCAGCGAGCAGGGCGCGGTGGCGATCGGCTACCGCGTCACCGCCGACGCCGAATACGCGATAGCGATGGGCTACCGCTCCAGCGCGAACGGCCACAGCGGCACCTTCAACTGGGGCGACGCGAGCACCACCGACTCGATCCAGGCGACGGCCAACAACCAGTTCAACGCGCGCGCCTCGGGCGGCTTCCGCTTCCGCACCAACGCCACGCTCACCACCGGCTGCAACCTGGCGTCGGGCTCGGGCGTGTTCAGCTGCTCGTCGAGCCGGTCGCTGAAGGAGAACTTCGGCCGCGTGGACGGCGAGGACGTGCTGGCGCGGATCCGCGGCATCCCGGTGAACACCTGGAACTACATCGCCGAAGGCCGCCAGTCGCGGCACATGGGTCCGTTCGCGGAAGACTTCCACGCCGCCTTCGGCCTGGGCACCGACACCCGCGCCATCGGCCTGCTCGACATCGACGGCGTGAACTTCGCCGCGATCAAGGCGCTCGAGGCCCGCACCGCCGAGGTGCGCCAGCTCCGCGCCGAGCTCTCAGCCGTGCAGCAGCGCCAGGCCGCCACCGACGCCCGCATCGCCGAGCTCGAGGCGATGGTCCGCCGCCTGGCCGAGCAGC
>Ga0190275_10001634_pt1 | contig 16554 bp, 11 predicted proteins | sample Popmic550T_FD_133745 | JGI IMG/M metagenome (GOLD analysis project Ga0190275, IMG submission 133745) | Populus adjacent soil microbial communities from riparian zone of Yellowstone River, Montana, USA - 550 T | ecosystem: Environmental > Terrestrial > Soil > Riparian zone > Trees stand | place...
ACCCGTCCATATCGAAAACGACGGCGACATCGAAATCACCGGCGAACACACGATCGCGATCGGCGTGCATCACCCCAGCATCGGGTTCATTCCCGGCCTGCGCTGTAACAACCACTGGACCGGAACCATCAGCGAATCCGGCGCGATCAACCTCGATAACGTCAACATCGACCCGCACAACGGGAACGATCTCGGCAACTGCGGCACCGGCGATGACTGCAGTAACAATGGTTGGCAGGGTCGGGCGCATGAAGACGAAAACGACGGTTTCGCGGTCGACTTCCACTTCTGCCTCTCGGGTATAGGCGGCGGCATTGAGGGCCTCAACCTAGAGGTTGAATGCGACCTCTTCAACGAAGAAGCGCACTGCGACGACCAGCTCTTCTTCGAAAACACGGGCGTCGGTGCCACCTCAAGTGGCCTGCGCGTCGAATTGGTCGGCGAAGTCGATATCAGCCCGCACCTCGGCCTAATGCACGGCTGAGCACCGCACGGGGGGCGGTCCCGGCATCGAGCTGACGCCGGGACCACTCCACCATGATGAATCGAGTAGCGGAGGACCCATGTTTCGCAAGTTGACTTGGCGGCTTTGGCGGTGACCGCGACGACGGCAAATGCGACCGATGCCGTCCATGTCGAAGACGACGGCGAGATCGAAATATCCGGCGAAGACACGCTGGCGATCGGAGTGCATCACCCGACGCTTGGGTTCCTTGCTGGCCTGAACTGCGCTCACCACTGGACCGGGACCGTAAGCGAATCCGGTGCGATCGACCTCGATAACGTAGACATTGCGCAAGGTCCGTTCGGTGTCGGCTATTGCGCGGGAATGGACGATTGCAGCGGTGCTGGTTGGGTTGGCCAGGCTCACGAAAACGAAGTTGGCGGTTTCGCTGCCGACTTCCACATCTGCATTGTCGGCCAGGCCGGCGGCCTTGACGGCGTCCCGGTCGAGGCCGAATGCGACCTCTTCAACGAAGAAGCGCACTGCGACGACCAGCTCATCATCGAAGGCACGGGCATCCCTGTCACCTCGAGTGGCCTGCCTGTCGAAATAGTCGGCGAAGTCGACGTCAGCCCGCACCTCGGCCTGATGCACGCCGAGTAGCGCAGACGACAGCCCCGGCGTCGCGCTGACGCCGGGACCGTCTTCTCGTCCAGGTCCAGAAGTCTGGCGTCAGCGGCTGTCGGCCACAGCCCGCTTGCGGGCCGTGGGGCGCTTGGCGGCTCGCTTCTTACAGGGCGTCGTCATCCGGATGTCGCGGTCGTGGCGCTTGCCGTTCTGGCCGTCGAAGTCGGCCTCTGCGACTTGGCGCTGCGACTTGGAGCACAGATTGATCCTCGCCCGCTTAGTCCGCGTGACCGCGATGATGCCGTTCTTACCGCCGGCGATGTTCAGGTTGAACCGCTCGATCGGCGCGTCGGGCACCTTGTCGAACGTGTTGACGAGCCGGCCGTTCTTCGTCGTGCTGGACACGCCGCGCAGGTTGATCGCGACCTCGCCGCGCAACGCAACGATGATCATCGGCAGGGTCCGGATCTCGTTGCCGGTACGCGGGTCGATACGGACGTTCTTCACGAAGAACACGTCGCCCGCCAACGGCTCCTTGAGCAGCGGCGACACAGCGCGTGCCCGACCGACGATCGAGCCCTTGGGGCAGTGGTTCTCCAGGTCGTCCTTGATGCCGTCCGCGAACTCGCACAGAGATTGGGCGTTGTTGACGTCCAGGGCGAGCGACTTCGGCAGTCGCACCACGGCCTTCTTCACGCCGGCCTCCCCACCGCGCTGGGTGACCTGGGCCCGGATGCCCGGGTGCTTGCCCGTCGTCACCTGCTTCCTGCCGGTGAGCCGCAACGCGAGCTTCGGCTTGAATGACAGGCTGCCGCAGCCGGTCACTTGGAATGGGCTGTCGCGCGTCGCGCTGACACCCTCCGCGGAGACGAAGTTGGCCCGAATGCTTTTCAACGAACAACCCGTCGGGTTGCGCATGAAGCCTGGGCGATCGACCCGTACGGTCGCCTGGCGGACCCGCAGTGGGATGCCGTGCCAGATCTGCGGGAGCGGGTCCGAGACGGCGGTGACCGACGCGTCGGTGCGATCCACGTGGAGCGCCTGGCGCACGACGATCGTCTTCAGCGCGGAGGCGCCCTTGAACGGACCGGCCTCGACCGGTACGACGACCGCGAGGCCGTACTCCCCGCCTTTGTAGCCCTCCGTGAGGTAAGCCGAGCCCTTGGTCTCGAGGAAGTAGGGGGCACCGGACCCCGCACCGGCGTCAACCGTTCCGATCCTCGAGGCGGCAGAGCACGGTTGCCCGACCGGGCGACCAGCGGCCTCCTGGTTGTTGACGAATGCGTCCACCTGTGCGTTGGAGCAGAGCGGAACGTCCTTGACGGAGGCGAGCAGGCCGGGCGGTAGCTCGGCCGTCAAGCCTTGGAACCACTGCTGGCCGTCGGTCCTCGAAAAGGTGAACGAGAACGATCCGCTGCCGCCGGCGCTACGTGAGCTCATGCCCGCCTCCAGGGACGGCGCGAAATCGAAGCCGCAGTTCGTCTGGGTCACAAAGCCACCGCCCTCCACAACGGGGGCGTTGCGGCTCCACGGCCGCAGCTCGGTCGCCCACGGGCGGCTGTCGCAACGCTGCTGAAGCGCCAGAACGGCGTTGTCCCCTCCCTTAACGTCCACGTTGACCTCGTCGAAGGGGAGCTGTGGGTTCTCGTCGAAGCGAACGGTCAATCGACCGGTTCTCGGATCGGCAACTGCCGATCCGAGGAGCTTCACGAGGAGCCCCTGCTCCGCGCTGCGCACAACCAAGAACATCCTGAACATGCGCCCGGACGCGGGATCGGTGGACTTGGGCGCTCCCAAGATGAGGTGTCCGTCTAAAGGAAGATCCAATAGACCGCTGCGCACACGAGCAACTCCCAATATGGATGCAGGAGGACACTCCACCACACCACTCCCGTCCAGCGGGTCCTCCGTTGACCACTCGATCCCCTCGTCGATTCCGAACCCTCCTCCGACTCCGTTTCCATCCACGCCCTCTCGTAGCAGTCCCACCTGCTGGTCGGTGCAGCCGACCAGTCCGTCAGCCCCCGCCGGGTTGACCGACACGCCGTCGGGAAGTGTCACCACCGTCTCGTCCAGATGCGACGTTGCGCGACCCTGCGGTGCCTTCCAATACGCCGGGGCACCGCTGTCATCGTCGGGATTGAAGCGGACCGCTGCCGGCGGATCGTTGTTCTGCTGCACCGTCAGGTCGACGTCGAGGCCGGTGGGACCGTCGGCCTTGGTGGACGTGGCCTGCACGTCGAGTGAGGCGTCGAAGGGCAGAGCGCCGCAGTCGGACGGTTGCGGCGCGCCTGACGTCGCCGTACCGACGACGTCGGTATGCCAGTTGTCGGCGACGATCTCGGTCGTCGGCTTGGGATCCTCGCACCACGTCTGGGTCGTGAAGAAGGGCCGGATCGGACCCCACGAAGGATCGTAGGACTGGGGCTCCTGGGTGCAGCCGCCCTCCGGACCGGCGAATCCACCAGGCAAGCCGCTGACCGGCATGCCAAATGTGCTCTTGGCTCCGCCGCTACTGTCGGCGTTAGGGGCACCGCAGTAGCCGCTGACAGGACGATAGTTGTCGTGGGACGCCGCCCAGGGAACACCCCAGATGGTGAAGGTCTGGGCCGTGAGGACCAAGCCCGCGGGGACCTGAACGGCGCCGGCGCTGACGCCGAAGTCACGCGAGCGCTCTGTGCGCGCACGCGCGACGATTGCGACATTGGAGTTGTTGCTGGCGAGCTTCCCAACACGCGAGATGACGAACTCCGCCGTGTTGCCACGTCGCCGCTCGACGTTGTAGACAGGATATACGGCGGTTGAACCGCCGACCTGGACGGTGCTGGTGCCGATCTGCGTCTTCGGGGAGCAGCGCACTGGGACGAAGCTCAACGCCTCGGCGGGGCACTTCGGCACCGCGTTGGGGTTGCCGACGACGCCGTGGGGTATCGCAACAGTGATGTTTCGCGGGGCGCCGTCCGGACCGGGAACGGCGGACAGGACGCGATCTTGATCACAGCACAGCTGCTCGGGATTGCGCGAGAACCAGAAGGTGGTGGTCGCGTCGGGATGCGCACCGGCTTGGACGGCATCCTGGAACCGCCACCCCGGACCGGTCGTGAGCGTATTGCCTCCGGACGGACCCGCCACTATCCAGCCGTCCGGGCCGCTGGTGTCCGGGTCCACGCCGGCGGCGAGCGGTGGCGTGACGTTGTTGAAGCTCGCCGTAGCCGCGGGATGCTCGATGCAATCGGCGGACGGAGACGATGGCAGGACACCGACTGCCAGCGTGCCCGCGTGCATGTCGCAGACGCCGGCCCAGAAAGCTCGGTCGACCAGAACGTCCGGATCATCCGGGAAGGCGGGCGCAGAAGTGCCGTTGGCGGTCATCGGGGCGATGCTGAAGTTCTCGCCGATGGCTGCCCAAGCCGAGGGCGCCATCGCAAGCGCCGTCACCAGCGCCACGGCCGCAATGACCGTCGTGCGCCCGACAAATCGAAGTGCGGGTGCCGTCAGGGTCATCGTCCTGCTCCCATGAGTCGGGTGGTCAGTGTTCGCTCATGCGCGTCTGCCGCCTTGACGACGATCTGCACGCGAAGGTCCTTCCCGGCCTTGAGCGCGCGCCGCGCGCGCGGACTCAGCCGGAGTCTCAGCGACACAGTCCCGGCCTTGCGAAGGCGCACCGAGCCGCGACTTACTATTTGTCGACGTCCCTTGACGGCGGCTTGCGCCACGGCGGTTACCTGTCCGGCTTGGTTACTGCTCACCGACAGCGCAACCCAGCCGTTGCGTGCCGCGCGCTTGCGCTGCCTCCTCGAAGGCCCTGTGGCCTTGAGCGTGCGGCGACCGTCCGAGGCGGCCTCGCGCTCGCCGGTGGGCGTGCCGGTCGCCTGCGGTGTGGATATGGGCTGCGAGCTACCGCTCTGGCATTGGCTCAGCAGCGGGTTGCACACCGGCGGCGGGGATGGCGGGTCGGGGACGCCTCCTCCGACGCGGGCGACGTAGACGTCACCGTCGGTCGCATCGATCTCCCACGGCGAGATGCGTTGCTCGGTCCAGAAGAAGACGCTCTCACCGTCGCGGCTTCCACCCGTGTAGAACGCGCTGTGATCGGCGTTCCCCGGCGAGATCAGAGACAGCGCGCCGTTCCGCCACTCGTAGACGTCCATCCGGGAGCCGTTGTGGTCGTCCTCGACCAGAGGCAGCCGGCTCTCGAAGTGAACAGCGCGGAGACTGCCGTCCTCGTTCTCGGCGAGGTTGTAGTGCCGGAGTCCGGTCTGCCCCACGCGATAACCGGCCGTTCCTCCCGGCTGGCTATCGCTGGACCCGACCGTCCCGAGGTCACCGTTGCACCGCACCTGGGGAGCGGCATCGCTCCCCAGGCACATGTAGGGCGCCTGGCCGGCTGGCGGGGCCGAAATACGAACGAGCTCGTCGACACTGGCGTCGTAGAGGTACACATCCGCGGCGGAATCGACGTCGTCGTCCGTTAGCCGCGCAGCCGACTCGAAGACGACCGCGTCCCCACTCGACGTTCCGTGCACACAGCTGCCCCCAGGCCCAGTATCGGCGCGAAGCTGAGACAGCCTGCCCCGGTCATAGGCTCGAGCGCTGCTCCCTCCCGAAAGATCCGAGCTAGCGCATTTCGCAAGATCGCTGCTGGACGTAGCGGCATACGGGATGGTCGCGATGAACTTGTAGGCGGCCGCTCCAGCTTTGCCCGCGTCATAGAGATAGAGGTTGCGCGTTGCCGCGTTTACCTGGGAGCTGGCGTTCGTAGGTGCGGAGACACCGTCCTGGGGCGGGCTGTTGTCCGCCCCAGGAATCCGCGCGGCCGTGACGAAATAGACGCGATCGCCCGAATCCGACATGAACCGCACTGCTGCCCCGGCTCCATTTGGAGTAGCGCTGTTCAATGCTCCGCTACAGCCCCCGCTGTCGGCGCCGCTGGTGGCTAGGACGGCGCAGTTGGTGTTCGGATCGCCCGACGCACGAATGTCGACAGCTGCGCCCGACGCCGTAGCGCTGGCGGACAACGTCAACGTCCCCGAGCCGACCGACTCGACGGTGGTGCCGAGCGGTATGCCGTCGCCGGCAACGACCTGCCCGGCGACGAAGGCGCCACTGGTCGCGGTCACGTTGCCCACCGAGCTCGAGCCGGCGGTCACGTCGGCCGAGCCGACCGCATTCGTCGGCCCGCCGGAGACGCGCGTCAGTCGGTCCCCCGGATCGCCCGACGCGGGATCAACGTCATTGCTCGATCCCAGCTCATAGCGATAGAGGTCCCATGAGTTGCGAGAGGCGGTTCCGGCGATGGGATCGGAGCCGCCGTTGGGATCATCGACCGTGAGCGGAGCGTTCGTCCGGAAGTACGCGACGCTGCCGTCTCGCGACGCCCCCTCGAAGGAGACGCCGTTTCCGAACGCGCCGATCCGCTGGGGCGCCTCGAAAAGGGCATCCTCCGCGCGGGACAGCCACCTGACCACAGCATCGCCGTTGTCGTCGTACTGCCTCACGAAGAGCTGCGGCGGGCAGTCTGTTCCAGCGCCCGTCGCCACATCGCTCGACGGACAGCTGCCGGGCGCGCTTGCGCCAGCCGCCGGGTCCGGGCTCAGGAAGAACATGCGATCGCCAGCGTCCGAGATCGCGGCCGCGGAACTGCCCTCGAGTCTGGCGACGGCCCCATCGGACCCGAGCGACGCGCCGCGCACGCTCGTCGGCGAGCCCGCCGCGCAGGAGCGGCCCTCGATGGTGTCGTCGGCGAAGTTGGCAACGATCTGTCCTCCGGTCACCTGAGCGAAGCTGCCGGCGGCAGTCGTAGGAACAGAGATCGTGAATGAGCTAGCGCCCACTGCTACGACGGTGGCACCAGCAGGGATGCCCGCGCCCGACACCGAATGCCCGACCACCGGGGGGCCACCCTGGTTGAGATCGATCGTCAGCTCTGTCGCCCCGGACCCATAGGTGGCGAAGAGGCTGAAGCTCCCGGACGGGCCCCCGAGGGTTCCCTGATCGTCGCGGGTCGGGATCACAGTCGCATCGGCACCAGCACCGGTGCACTCGTTGACGAGATCCTGGGGACGCCAGTCGAGCGCCGGCGTTGCGAGGAATAGTGCGCGGCCCGTGCTCTGCGACGGAGTGAGCTGGCTCGGCGTCAGCGAGCCATCGGCTGGCACGATGTCCCGGCTCTCGGCGCTCCATCCGACGAGGCGCTCGCCCTCGTCGTCCACGATCGCGTCAAAGCCGCCAGCCTGCAAGATCGACCCGCTGTACCAAGGAGTATCGAGCCATGGATACCAACCGGCGTCGCGCGGACCGCCGTCGTCGCCCATCACGTGGACGCTCCCCTCGCTGCCGGTCTCGCCGGCGCTCGTCGTGAACAGGGAGTACCGGACGTTCCATGTCTGTGTCGCCAGGTCGGCGGACACTCCGATGAAGTCGTTGATGGCTCCGTTGACGCCGGTCGGCGGCGCGATCTTGATCGCCGCATCGCCGTACCAGCCGTCGGCCCCCTCCACGCCGTCGCGGTCCTCGCGATTCCGGACCTCATAAACGAAGTCGCCGGAGAAGCCGGCGCCGGCGTCGGGGTCGCTGACACCCGCATAGATGGCCCAGAAGAGCGACTCGCCACTGGGGGATGCCAATCCCTGAAGCATTCGCGAGTAGTCGATGTCGAGCGCGGGATCGCCCCCACTTCCCCCGCGGCGCAGCACCTTGTCAGGCGAGGTCACCATCTCATAGGCACGCTCGGCCGTCGCCGTGCCCGCGGCGCGCGTGGTGAAGACACGGTCTGCGCCGCAGACCTTCTCCGACGCGAGCGTATTCTGCGCACAGAGCCGGAAGTGGTAGACGGACTCCGGCTCGAGGCCAGTCAAGGTCTCGGTCACGACCTCGGTCTCCCCCCCCGCACCGCCGCTGGCGGCCGGTACCGGTACCTGGTTGCCGTAGCCGGTATCGCCCCACTCGAACCAGTACGCCGTCTCAAGGCCGCCGGGATTCAGCCGGCCCACAAGCTGCGCGGTCGTATCGCCGACGTGCTGGGAGCCAACGGTCTCCACCACGGGCGGACAGGGATCCGTAAGGAAGTTGAGCTCGGGCGAGGCCACCTCGCCGGCCGCCGGCGTTCGCGTCGTCACGATGCGAACGCGGTAGAGAGTGTTGGCCTCGAGACCCGCCACGCTGTCGTCGACCGTCACCGGAGCGCCCCCGTCGCCGACCGACTGGTCGGCGGTAGCGGCGTCCCAGGTGACGCCATCCTTGGAAAGCTCGAAACGGTACGACGTCGGAAATCCCGTCGGTCCGTTGGGGTTTATCTGCGCGTTGAGCGTCGCGGTCGTGCAGCCAACGCTGGAGGGTGGCTGCAACGTCGTCGTCGGTGGCGGATCGATACCGCTGTCGTCGAGAAGAACCACGCGCTGACCTGTGCCGGTACCGGGTGCCGCCGCGCTGACTGACAGAACAAGGCGGCCGGCGCCGATCCCCAGCGCTTGGGGTGAGCTGGTACTGACCAAGCCAAGCCCCACCCCGTGTACGTCAACGAGGTGAGTCACGTCGATGTCGGAGGGATTCGCGCTGACGTCGAGCTCGACGATCCCGGTCGTATTGAAGCCCGTGTTGGAAGCGGATGGCGCTCGACCCGCGAAGAGATGATCGGTCGCGTGATCGATCTCGAGACTCGCGAGCGTGCTGCGACCGAAGAAATCGTCGTCGCTGGCCGGCGAGATCGCCAGCTGAAAGGCCGACGCTGAGGTGTCGTAGCGAGCGACTTGTCCGTTTACGCCCGGCGCGGAGCCGGTGTCGCTGACCAAGCTGGCGTAGACGATCCCGTTGGAGTCCGCCGCGATGTCCTTGGGCCAATTGGATTGCGGGAACTGCGCAATAGCGCCGAACGCCGGACCTGGTGCAACCAATCCGGTCGGATTGGACGGGACGTTGAAGGGCAGGACGCGCCGGTTGGCGGGGTCGGCGGCATAGACCGTCCCAGCGTTGGGGGCGCCCGGGGGCGCTACGGCAACTCCCTTGAGGTCGTTCGACGTGTAGCTGCCGAACTGCCCCGTCGCCGTGCCTGCAGCGGCTGAAAGCTGACAGACGTCGCTCGCCGCGGCGTTGCACGTCTCGAAGCCGCCGGTGTTGCCTGGACCGGACGCGGTCACCTCCCAGCCGAAAGCTCGGACGAAGTCGCCCGAGGCGGTGAACTGGCTCAGGCGTCGATTGGCGTTACGCTCGCCGACGAAGAAGTGCCCTGACGCCTGATCGACGTCGATACCGGTCGCCACGTTGAAGGTCCCCGCATTGCCCCGCGCCGTGGCTGCCGTGGTGGTCTGGAGTCCAGCCTTGCACTGCGCCGCGATGGTGCACTTCTCGAAGCTCGCGCCATCCTGGGTCGTCGCGACGGTCACCGTGCCGACCGGAGTGAGGCCCGCGCCGTTGGCGGTCATCTGGGCCTGGTCCACGCTGGCGCGCGCGCCGGTGAACTCGACGGCGTAGGGACCGCCCGCCGGACCGGTGACGTTGGCGTTGCCGGCGCCGACGCTCGCGATCGCCTCGAGCGCCTCGTCGACGCTGCCGGCGCCCGACGAAGGAGCGTTGAACGCGATCGGCGCGGTGGTGTTGGCGCCGAACGTCAGCGTGAACGTCCCTCCGCTGGGCGCCCCGGCGACCGTCACGGTCTGTCGCTCGCTGGTGTCCCCCGTTCCGCCCGACTGTACGACGTCCCTGCCGATCGCGAACTGGAAGTTGCGGTTGGCGTCGAACGCCTGAATGCGATTGTTGCCGCGATCGACGACGTAGATCCAGCCGGAATGGGCAGTGCCGTCGGTCGCGATCGACGGCTCGTTGACGGCGGTGTCGCCGACGCCGCCGTTGGTGCTGCCGAAGAGGCCGCCCAGAGCGGGGGTCCCCGACGTGCCGCCGAAGAAAGAGTCGAAGTACTTGACGGCCTGAGAGTTGGCAGAGAAGAGCGCGAGCGCGCCGAAGGCGGCCGCGACGGTGGCGACGATGCGGCCACGAGGCGCGGCGCGGTTGCCCAGCTGGCTGTTCTTCACTTTTGCTTCTCCCTTTTCCTCAGGCCTTGGAGCAGTTCTGTCGGCGGCGCAGACATAAGAACATAGTCGTACTGCCAGCGTCAAGGGGGAACGCAGAGGGGGCCCCGATTCGGGGCCCCCTCCCAACCGGCGGCTGCCGGCGCCCTTCGTGCTACCTGGCTTAGCCGTGCATCAGGCCGAGGTGCGGGCTGATGTCAACTTCGCCGAGAGCTTCAACGCGCAGGCCACTCGAGGTGACAAGAACGTTCGTGTTTTCGACGGTGAGCTGGTCGTCGCAATGCGCTTCTTCGTCGAAGAGGTCGCATTCAACCTCAACCGGGACACCGTCAAGGGCACCGCCCTGGCCGGCGATGCAGAAGTGGAAGTCAGCAGCGAAACCGCCAGCTTCGTTTTCATGAGCCTGGCCACTCCAGCCAGAATCGTTACAGTCGTTGGCGGGGCCGCACTCGCCGACATCGCTCGCGTTGTGCGCGAGGATCTCGACGTTATCGAGCTCGATCGCACCGGATTCGCTAATGGTTCCGGTCCAGTGGTTGTTACAGCTCAGGCCGGCAATGAACCCAAGCGTCGGGTGATGCACACCGATCGCAATCGTGTGTTCGCCGGTGATTTCGACGTTGCCCTCGTTTTCGACATGGATGGCGTCGGTCGCGTTCGCCGTCGCCGCGGTCAGCGCCAAAGCCGCCAACGCCGCGAAGACAAGCATGGTCAACTTGCGAAACATGTGTTGCTCCTTTGAGAATACCGGTGACGCGAGTGGCCACCGGTGGTTAGTCGCACCAGAGCCGCAGCTGGCCGGATCTGGCGCAACTCTTGGATCTCTGGCCGCCCGTGGGGGCGGTGCCGCTCCTGGCGGCCGCAGCTGTCTCCCTCTCGCTCCCTCCATTCCACGGCTATTCGAGCCGTGTCTAACGTCAAGATCTCGGCATGAGCCTGCTGCCGCGAACGAGTCCCGAGCAGGTCTCCAAGCCGATCGCCTTCCCTTCCCTCCTTGTCAGGGCGGCGTACGAGGTGAAACTAACCTCGCGACTGGCCAGCACGATACGCCAGCACGTAGATACTGTCAAGCCCTCGTCAGTTCGAGTTGGGAACCAGTGCCTGATCGAGCAGCCACTCGCCGTTCCGCTTCACGAACGGCGCCGTCTGGGCGGGCCGATCGGTCGGCTCCTTCGTCGTGACCGTCCCTTTGTCGCCGTCGATCTCGACCTTGACGATCGCTGCGCGCCCCTCCGCGGCAACCGTCAGGGGGATCGGTGTCGGGACCAACTCGTCGACGACCTCCTCACAAGTCGTCGCCTTGCTGGTCTTCAGCTTCCGGACGGCAGCGGCGGTCGCGTCACGCGCCTCGCGGGTGAGGCCATCGCAGTAAACCTCCGCTTTGGAGCCATAGAGAGCATCCTGAAGCTGGGTGACCTTCTCTCGCAGGGCCGCTCCGTCGCCGCCGGACGCCGTGGCATCGCTGTCTGAATCGTCGCCGCAGGCCGTAACCCCCATTACAAGGATGAGTAGCGAGACCATCGTGATTGCCCGTAGGCGAAGGTGAAAACGCGTCATCTGACCAGCCCTCCATCTGGACGTTGATATGACGCCGCACGGGCCTTGCGCCCAGCGGCTTACGTCAGACTAACCGAATGTCTGCTCTCGGTGCTCGACTTCAGTTAGGCTGAGCGAGTCAAACCAAGGATGGAGGGACTTGGAATGTTTGGACACGCGCTCGCACGACCGGATATACGGTCGTGTTTGGTCATTCTCGCAGCGGGCCTGTCGATCGCCGGCTGCGGCGGATCGGACGACAGCGACGCCGGCGAGGTGGCGCGCGCAGAGACAGCGCCATCGGCCTGGAATCCCGCCCAAGAGGTCGGCTACTGGGCCGCGATACGCCTCGCCGCGTTGGATGACATCTCCCCCGGCAATACCGACCGGTCCAACCGCGGCAGGGTCGGGGAGAGCGTCAACGACGTCCAGGTGAGTCTCGCCGCGGGCGGAGGACAGGGCGTCTGCTCGGAGCTCACGAAGCGCGAGATGCGAAGAATCGCCATCCGGTGGGCCGGCGAGCCACCCGTCGACGGCGACGGAGTGCGGGGCTGCAAGGACGCGGTGATCGCAATCGCACGACAGCGCAAGCAGGCGAGACTCAAGACGAAGATCTCGCATGTGCAGGCGGTGCGAGTCGATGGCAATCGGGCCGTTGCCGAGCTCGAAGATCCTGACGGCACCGTCCACGAGGCACGCTACGTCGAAGAGAAGCGCTATGGGTGGAACCTCGACGACCTTGAGGGAGTCGACCCGGACGCCGGGCGGTTCATCGACGCCGAGGGCCCCGGCTGAAATGGCTTCGCCAGAGGGAGCTTGGCTCGCTCGAGCCCTCTGCTGCACTGCCTGCGTAACGGGCGCGGTAGCGCTCGCCGCCTGCGGCGGTGAGAACGACGAGGCCGACGCCCGAAAGTACGTGACGGCGATCGAGCGGGACAGCGGCGACCCCGCCGGCCTGGACGACGCCGGCGCGATCAAGGAGGCACTCAGCGATCTTCAGGGCGACTTCGCGCTCGAGCGCTCGACCGGGGTCTGCCTGGAGCTGTCGCGCGGCGGTCGGCGTGAGATACGTGACGCCGACGCCGTCGATCGATGCGACTACGACGTGTTCGAGCTGATCAAGTGGAATCGGGCCCGGGGCTTGAAGCCGCGAGTCTCGACGGTGTTCTCGGTCGACGTAACCGGTCGTCGTGCCAGAGCGCGGGTCGGAGAGCCAGGGCGCGCGGACTACGACGTCCCGTTCGTCAAAGAGGGAGACAGCTGGAAGGCGGTCAGCCTCCGTGACGTCGAGCCGGTTGACGGGGCGCTCGAGTCCCTGACCAAGACCCAGAGGGAGGGACTGGATTGAAGGCACATCGCAGTTCGTTGTCGAGAGCCATCGTGGCCACCGCCGCCGCGGCGCTGCTGGCCACCCAGCTCGCCGCGTGCGGCAACTCGGATGAGGTCGAGGCCCCGCCCTCGTCGATATCCCCACCGGCCGCCGTCAAGTACCAGCGTGCGACGAGCGTGGCCGCGCAGCACGACGCTGACGGCTCCGACCCGGCAGCGACCGACGGCGAGCAAATCCGCGAGGTCCTCGAGAGCGTCCAGATCGGCCTGGCGACGGGCGACGGGCGAGCGGTCTGCCGAGCGCTCACGCCGACCGGCAGGTACGAGCTGGCGCGGTTGCGACGTGGAGGGCCCGGCGCCTGCGTGCGCGTGATCCACGAGATCGGCCAGCGAAGGCGACGCGACGGCGACGCGACGGATATCTCCAAGGTCGTTTCCGTGGAGCGGCACGGGAACCGTGCCTCGGCGAAGGTGCGAAACACTCGGGCCAAGCCATTCGTCGGCAGGGAGTTCGGGCTCTCCTTCGCAAAGATCGACGGCACATGGCGGCTGGGCAGCCTGGTCCTGCTCGACACCGACGCGATCGACAACCTGCCAGGTGGCCACAACCCGCGTTTTTACGAACCGCCGCACTACACGATCCCCGAGGTTCTCTACGACGTACAGACGGACTACCTCCGCTACCGGGGGAACAGCGTCTGCAACGACCTCACCCAAGCGGGTCAGCGGGAGATCGAGAAGTCCGGGATCGGGGGACGCTCGGAAACATGCGAGGAGATCGTTCCGGAGCTGCTTGCTCGGAGCCTCGCCCAGGGCCTTCAGACGTGGTCGACGAAGGTGCTCTCCGTCCGGCGCTCAGGCAACCGGGCGATGATGGTCGTCAAGAACGACGGAGCCAAGCCCTACCGTGTGCCCGTCATCAGAGAAGAGGGCCGCTGGCTGCTGCCGACCCTGACGCTGGCGGAGCCGGTCGCTGAGCTGCTTCGCGGCAGATAGTCAGTCCGCGAGCACCTACCGGCCCCCGCCGGGCGGCGTTCCCAACTTCCAGGCGCCGTCCTCCTTCACGAGCGGGACGGTCGTGCGCGGACCCTTGCCGGAGTCGAGCGTCGCGGTCGCCCGATCGCCGTCCACGTTGATGCCCACCACCTCGACGGGCCGGACGGCCTTGCCGCGGCGGCTCTGCCGAGCGCGGCGCGCGAGCAGAGCGACGGACTTCTCGCAGGTCCAATCGACGTCGGAGAGCCGGGCGGTGACGCGGGCGTACTCCACGGTCTGCTCGCGCGCCTGCTTGCTCATCCGGGCGCAGATGCCCTGCAACGACTCAACCTCCTCCGCTCCCTCCAATCCACGCCGCAGATCGATCGTCAGCGGGGCCACGCTCTTCTGGGCGACGGCGTCGGCCAGATCCCCATAGACGCCCTCGACGGCCTCTGCCCCCTCGCGGCGCTGCTCGAGCTCGGCCTCGCTCGGTGCGACCGGCGATCCGTCGCGATTTCCAACGGCGCCGTCGGCCGTGCCGAACAGCTGCTCGGAGTCCGCGCCGCCGCCCCCGGCCGCGTTGCCGCCATCGTCGCCATCCGAGCTCACGATCAAGACGATTGTCACGACGAGGACGGCCGCCGCGATCCCCATGCCCACGCGTAATCGCATGTTCATATGTTGCCATGTCGGGCGCGCCGAAGCGCCGGTAGAGCGGGCTAGATCCCCCGACGCGGGCTCGCACGACTAACCCGGAGATCGCCATCGAGCCGCAATGACCCCGACATCTCGAGGCCTGACTCGCCGATCTCGGCCCGGTCAGCGACCATTCTCCATCCGGCGCTGGTGCGGTCCAGCCGGACAACCAGCGGCCCCTCGAACCAACCGGCGCAGGTGTCGAAGCAGATGTCGAGGGCTATCTCGAAATCGGATCCGCGCGCCCTGACCTCTCCCTGCCACAGCTTGGGGGCCAGATCGCTCTCTGGGTGACAGGGCCGGATGTCCGGGCAGGGGTACTTCTGGCTGTCCTCGATGTCTTCGACGGTGATGCCCTCGAACGCAACCTTGCCATCCACCTCGAAGTGAGCGATCAGGTTCAGCTGGCACGTCGCGAACGGCATGCGTCCGAACGGAGTCATTATCTCGACCGTCATCGCGTCGGACAGCTTCGCGACGCAACCTCCCGTGATCGGCCGCACGTTGCGCTCGATGGCAGAGCAGTCACGGGGCTTTCCGTCCCGTCCTGTCTGTTCAACGCGAACGCTTGCGTTGGACACGCCCCCGTCTTGGCCTGCCGCCGGCGCGGCGGCACCGATCAGAGCGCCGGCCAGGACGAGCGCAGCGACCACTCTCAGGGCGCGTCGGCGCAGCGCCGTCACGGGATCGCCACCGACGGCTTCGGGTTGAGGCCATAGAAGCTGTCGAGCTTCCAGCGCCCGTCCTCCTCGGTGAACGGAAGTCGAATCGACTCCCCGCCTACGTCGAGGGTGGCGACGGCGCCCCTCCCCGAGATCTTGACCTTCGAGACCTCCGCATTGGGCATTCGCGTCCCCTTTCGCCCGGTCTTCAGACCCTTCAACAGCATGGTCACGCCCTCGAGGCAGGTGTTCGTGTGGGCGAGCCGGCTGACCTGATCCCTCGCCCCGGTGCCGAGCTCGGCACAGACTCGTCCCGCGTTGCCGCTCGACACCGAGGCGCGCACGTCGTCGAGCGCCTCCGCGATGCGGTCGCGAGTGGCAGCGACATCGTTCTTCTGGGACTCACCGCATGACACGAGCGCCAACGCGATGCACAGAACGCTCGCCGCAACCAACTTGGGCATCGATGTGACATACGGCAAATCGGCTCCCTCCAAGACCTCGAGCGGCGGGCCGACCTAGTGGCCCTCCTACCACCTAGACGAGTGAGCCTAACACCTTCGGCCGCGCCCCCGGACCAGGAGGCGCAATGGGACCGCGCCCTCCACGCGGCCCCATCCCTCCAATCACGCCCCCGGGCGCAGAACCCTCCGATGCGTCCGGGTAGGTGCACACTAACGCGATGTTTCGAAAAGTCAACCCCGTTTATTGGTCATACCACTTTAGGGCACATGGGCCTAGACCCGCCGACGCCGGCTACCGCTCAGCCGCCGGGCAAATAATTCGGAAGTCACAAAAGGAGCAGATCTCCTGCGTAGGGGTCGGCTGGAAGTCCTGGCGGGAGATGCCGGCGCCGATCTCCTCGATGGTGGCGCGGACGCGGTCGAGCTCCTCGTCGGAGTGGGCGACGGGGACCTTCTCGGCGGTCATCACGTAGTAGTAGGAGTGGGCCGAGGTCTCGACGCCCCAGGACTCGCGGGCGCCCATCTGGTAGATCGAGAGCTGGACGTCGCTCTGCAGCTCGGCGGCTGTCTTCGAGCGGCCGGTCTTGTAGTCGATGACCTCGTAGCTGCCGTCGGGCCGGCGGTCGACGCGGTCGACGCGGCCACGGATCACGTGCGGGCCGAGCTGGAAGGAGAAGCTGCGCTCGAACCAGACCGGCTCGCCGTCCTCGTCGCGGGTGTTCTCCCAGTAGCGCTCGAGCGCCTCGATGCCGCGCTCGCGGAACTGCAGCTCGTCGTCGGACTCGCCGAAGCCG
>Ga0190275_10001635_pt1 | contig 16535 bp, 17 predicted proteins | sample Popmic550T_FD_133745 | JGI IMG/M metagenome (GOLD analysis project Ga0190275, IMG submission 133745) | Populus adjacent soil microbial communities from riparian zone of Yellowstone River, Montana, USA - 550 T | ecosystem: Environmental > Terrestrial > Soil > Riparian zone > Trees stand | place...
CGGCCACGGCTACTCGACGCGGCTGATGGCAGCGGCGTTCCCGAACTCGGAATTCGTCGGCATCGACTATGACGAGGGCTCGATCGGGCACGCGAAAGCCGAAATGAACGGCGCGAAGAACCTGCGCTACGAGGTCGCCAAGGCGCAGGATTTCTCAGGGTCGGGCTTCGATCTCGTGACGATGTTCGACGCGCTGCACGACATGGGCGATCCGGTTGGCGCCATCGCGCACATCCGACGCTCGATCAAAGCCGACGGCACGTTGATGCTGGTCGAGCCGGCGGCGGGCGACACGCTGGAGGAAAATCTCAATCCGGTTGGACGTGTCTACTACGCAGGCTCGACACACATCTGCCTGCCGACCTCGCTCAACCAGGAGGTCGCCCTCGGACTCGGCGCACAGGCCGGTGCCAAGCGCATCGGCGAGGTCGTCGCGCAGGGCGGCTTCTCCCAGTTCCGCAAGGCGATGGCGACGCCGTTCAACATGATCCTGGAAGCGCGCCCGTAACCGGCACCGCCGACGCGGGGACATCTTCCCCAGAAGAAACGAGAACAACAATGATGAACGATGTCCCCGCGTACCTCGAGGGCGCCTTGTCGTTTCGACCCGGCGACCTCGACCCGCCACGACGTGCGAAACAGCTGCTATTGCGGCTTTGGAATGCCTACTGGGACCGTCAGGCGCGCCGTGCCACGGCCGTGATGCTTTACGCGCTCAGCGACCGCACGCTCGCGGATATCGGCGTGGATCGCAGCGAGATAGAGTCCCTGCGGCTGTCATCCCGGAAGCCGCGCAGCGGCTATCCGGGATCCATAGCCCCGACCGGTGCAGTATCGTGAGGCCTGTGGTTATGGATCCCGGCTCTCGCTGCGCTCGGCCGGGATGACGGCCAGCGGCCTGTCACACCTTCAGCTCGATAAGCGTCGTCTCTTCGAGCTTGCGGCCGAACCAGGCGTTGATGCCCGCGGTGCGCTTGGCGATGTAGACCGGCTCGTCATCCTCGAGCCGCATCGGTACGTCGTGTCCCGGCACCAGGATGGAGCCCGGCTTCTTGCGCCACAGATCCCAGATGCGCTCCATGGTGCGGCGGCTGTCGCCCGCGTTCATGGTCATGTCGGCGGTCAGTGACAGCATCTCGGCGCGGTTCTTTGCGGCATCGCCCGAGAAGATCACGTCGCGCTCGCCACCGTTGAGCACATAGACGAGGTGGCCGGGCGTATGCCCGGGCCCCGCATAGGCGGTGAGCCCGGGCAATACCTCTTCGGCAATCTCAACGTTGTGCAGCTGCTTCGAGACCGCGAGTTCGCGCACATAGAATTCCGGAATGGTGTGATGGCCGAGCGGCTGCTTCACCGCCCATTCGAGCTCCTGCTTGCCGATGAGCACGCGCGAGGCGGAGAACATCGGCCAGTTGATCGAGTGATCGTAGTGCGCATGGGTGAGGATCACGTCGGTCACATCCGAAGGCGAGAGCCCGTGGGCGAAGAGCCGCTCCGCGATGACGCGGCGCATGCCGAAATTGCCGGCATCGACCAGCACCACCCGGCCCTGCCCGCGCACCAGCGCGACCGTGCTCCAGCCGAGCCCGCCGTGGCACACGGTCTTGCCGGGAAAGCCCTGCACCAGGATGTCGATGGAAAACCCGCCGACGGTGATGGTCGGCTCGGTGTTGGGAGCATTCATCGTCGTCTCCTGCACTCCGCTGTCATCCCGGAAGCCGCCAAGCGGCTATCCGGGAATCCATCAAGCAGCGAGTCCGGCGTGGCCATGCGTCCCGGCTCTCGCTGCGCTCGGCCGGGATGACAGTAATGTTAACTGCCCAGCGCCTCGTATGCGATACTGCCGTCCAAACCGGGGAACGACAAGAAATGGACGCATGCAGCTACAACGCCGCGGTCGACATGGTCGACCGCAACGTCGCGGAGGGACGCGGCGGCAAGACTGCGTTCAGCGATCCTGCGCGGCGCATCACCTACGCCGAACTGGCCGACAGCGTGGCACGCATCGGGCCGATGCTCGCGAAGCTTGGTCTGCAGCGCGAAGACCGCCTCGCGATGATCATACTCGACACGGTCGATTTCCCGGTGCTGTTCTGGGGCGCGATCCGCGCGGGGATCATTCCAATTCCGCTCAACACGCTGCTACCGGTCGAGCAGTTCCGCTACATCTTGGCTGACTCGCGCGCGAAAGCGCTGTTCGTGTCGGCGCCATTCCTCAAGATCGCGGAGAGCGCCGGCGCGGAGATTTCGACACTGAAGAAGCTGATCGTGGTCGGCGACGCGAATGCCCAGCATCCGGATTTTGCCGCGCTGCTGAACGCCGAAAGCCCCGCGACTGCCGCCGAGACCTGCGCCGACGAGGTCGCGTTCTGGCTCTATTCCTCCGGCTCGACCGGCATGCCGAAAGGCGTGCGGCATGTGCATTCGAGCCCGACGGCGACGGCAAAGAATTATGCGCAGCCCGTGCTCGGCATCACCGAGAGCGACGTGTGTTTTTCGGCCGGCAAGCTCTATCACGCCTATGGCCTCGGCAACGGCATGAGCTTCCCGATGTCGGTCGGCGCGACGACCGCGCTGCTGCCGGACCGCCCGGCGCCGGCCGCGATCTTCGAAGTGCTGCGGCGTGAGCAGCCCACGTTGTTCTTCGGCGCGCCGACGCTCTACGCCATGATGCTCGCCGATCCCGCCTGCACGCCGGAGAACGGATCGAAGCGCCTGCGCTGGTGCGTCTCCGCCGCCGAGGCGCTGCCGGAGCATGTCGGCACGGAATGGAGGAAGCGCTTCGGCGTCGACATCCTCGACGGCCTCGGCTCGACCGAGATGCTGCACATCTTCGTCTCGAACCAGGCCGGCAAGCTGCGCTACGGAACGTCCGGCATTGCGGTGCCCGGCTACGACTTGCGCATCGTCGACGACAAGGGTGCGGACGTTGCCGACGGCGAGCTGGGCGAGCTGCTGGTGCGCGGCCCGAGCGCGGCGGAGGGCTACTGGAACCAGCGCGAGAAGACGCGCCGCACCTTTGCAGGCGAGTGGACGCATACCGGTGACATCTACGTGCGCGATCCGGACGGCATGTATCGCTACTGCGGCCGCAACGATGACATGTTCAAGGTATCAGGTCTCTGGGTGTCGCCGTTCGATGTGGAATCCGCGCTGATCTCGCATCCTTCTGTGCTGGAGGCAGCCGTGGTTGCCAAGGAGGACAACGACGGGCTGCTGCGGCCGAAGGCCTATGTGACCTTGAAGGACGGCGCGAAGGGCGATGAGCCTTTGCGCGACACGCTGAAGGAGCACGTGAAGCAGCAGATCGGGATGTGGAAATACCCGCGCTGGATCGACTTCGTCGAGAGCCTGCCCAAGACTGCGACGGGGAAGATTCAGCGGTTCAAGCTGAGGGATTGAATGACGCTCGCCGACACCGGACACCTCGCGATCGACGGCGCACGCCTCGAATACCGCATGATCGGGCCGCGGCCGGATGCGGCGCCGACCATCGTGATGCTGCACGAGGGGCTCGGCTCGGTCAGCACATGGGGCGCGTTTCCCGCCAAGCTCGCGGAGAAGACGGGAGGCGGTGTCTTCGTCTATTCACGCGCGGGCTACGGCAAATCGTCGACCGTGGCCCTGCCGCGCCCGCTCGACTACATGCAGCGCGAGGCCGCCGAGGTGCTGCCGAAGCTGCTCGACGCGATTGGGTTCCGCCGCGGCATTCTGCTCGGGCACTCGGACGGCGCGTCGATCACCGCGCAATACGCCGGCAGCCATCAGGATCACCGCGTGCGCGGGCTCGTTCTGATGGCGCCGCATTTCTTCGTCGAGCCGGAAGGCCTCGCCGAAATCCGCAACGCGCGCACCGCCTACGAGACGACCGACCTGCGCGCGCGCCTCGCACGCCACCATGCCGACGTCGATGCCGCGTTCCGCGGCTGGAATGAAGCGTGGCTCGATCCGCAATTCGAGAACGCGTTCGATATCACCGACGCGCTCGCCTACATCCGCGTGCCGATCTTGGCTGTCCAGGGCGAGGCCGATCGCTACGGCACCTTGGCGCAGCTCCGCGCCGCCGAGGATGCGTGCTACTGCCCGGTCGAGGCGCTGGTGATGCCCGGCGTCGGCCATGCCCCGCACCGGGAGAAACCGGAGGAAACGCTCGCGGCAGTCGCTTCGTTCACTGGCCGCATCTTCCGCCTCCATAGTGAAGGGGTTGAACACACAGCGTGATTTCCGCGCCCCCGCTGCGCGGCTTGTGAAAAACGAAGGAATATGCAATATAGTGCATACAAGCACTATATTACTTTAAGGTATATATTCCTTTGGAGGACGGCGTAATGGGAGAGGCAGCCCAGACGAGTGACGGCGCCCGCACCAACGGCGCCGGTCTGGCCATCGATTTCCGCACCGAACCTGCGCGCTATCGCCACTGGAAGCTCGCAACGAATGGCGAGATCGCGACGCTCACCATGGACGTCGACGAAAAGGCGGGCCTGCTCGGCGGCTATGAGCTGAAGCTCAACTCCTACGACCTCGGCGTCGATATCGAGCTTGCCGATGCAATCGAACGTCTGCGCTTCGAGCATCCCGAGGTGGCCGTGATCATCCTGAAATCCGGCAAAGATCGCGTGTTCTGCGCCGGCGCGAACATCCGCATGCTCGCGGGCGCGACCCATGCTCACAAGGTCAACTTCTGCAAATTCACCAACGAGACGCGCAATTCGATCGAGGACGCGAGCGAGAACTCGGGACAGAAATACCTCTGCGTGGTGAACGGCACCGCGGCGGGCGGCGGTTACGAACTCGCGCTCGCCTGCGATCACATCATGCTGGTGGACGACGGCTCGGCGGCGGTGTCGCTGCCTGAGTTGCCACTGCTCGCCGTGCTGCCTGGCACCGGCGGTCTCACCCGCGTCACCGACAAGCGCAAGGTGCGCCGCGATCATGCGGATGTGTTCTGCACCACCGAGGAGGGCGTGAAGGGCAAGCGCGCGGTCGACTGGCGCCTGGTCGATGAGGTGATGCCGCGCTCCAAGCTCGACGAGTCGGTGGAGAAACGTGCGAAGGATATCGCCGCGAAGCAGAACGGCAAGCCTGAGAAGGGCATTGCGCTGCCGCCGATCGAGCGGACACGCGGCTCTGACTCCAACGAATACAAGTTCGTCTCGGTCGCGTTCGAGCGCGAGAACCGGCTCGCCAGGATCACGTTGCGCGGACCGGGTAGCGCGCCGCCCTCCTCGACCGACGAGATGGTGCAGCAGGGCGCGGCGTTCTGGCCGCTTCAGCTCGCCCGCGAGCTTGACGACGCAATCCTCGACATTCGCCTCAACGAGCTTGAGGTCGCAACCATCGTGTTCAAGTCGGAGGGCGATGCGCCGCGCGTGCTCGCGTATGACGCCTTCCTCGACGCGAATGCCACGCATTGGCTCGCGCGTGAAATCCGCCTCAAGTGGAGGCGCGTGCTCAAGCGCGTGGACATGACCTCGCGCTCGCTGGTGACCCTGATCGAGCCGGGCTCGTGCTTTGCCGGCACGCTCGCCGAGCTGACCTTCGCGGCCGACCGCTCCTACATGCTGATCGGCACCATGCAGGGCGACAACCGCGCACCTGCCGCAATTGTCCTTGGCGACGCGAACTTCTCTGCCGTCTACGCCATGAGCAACGGCCTTTCGCGGCTGGCGACGCGCTTTCTCGGCGAGCCGAACTCGCTCGACACGGCAAAGGCCGAAATCGGCAAGCCGCTCGACGCCGAGCAGTCGGACGGGCTCGGCCTCGTCACCTTCGCGCTCGACGACATCGACTGGGATGACGAGGTGCGCCTCTTCCTCGAGGAGCGTGCGAGCTTCTCGCCGGACGGGCTCACCGGCATGGAGGCAAACCTGCGCTTCGCTGGCCCCGAGACGATGGAGACGAAAATCTTCGCGCGGCTCACCGCCTGGCAGAACTGGATCTTCCAGCGGCCGAACGCCGTCGGTCCCGAAGGCGCGCTCACGCGCTACGGGTCGGGGCAGAAGCCGAATTTCGATTTGAAGAGGGTGTGAGCATGACCATGCAAGACATCAACGTCGATTACTCCACCACCATCCCGAACAATGTGGGTCTCGGCGAAGACCGCCGCGTGCTCAAAGCGCTAGAGGTCTGGCATCCCGGCTACCTCAACTGGTGGAACGACATGGGGCCGGAGGGCTTCCAGGAAAAGCTTGTCTATCTGCGCACCGCCTATTCGGTCGACCCGCGCGGCTGGGCCAAATTCGATTATGTGCGCATGCCCGAGTACCGCTGGGGCGTGCTGCTCGCGCCACAGGAAGAGCACCGCAAGATCCCCTTCGGCCAGCACTACGGCGAACCGGCGTGGCAGGAGGTGCCAGGCGAATATCGCGCGATGCTGCGCCGGCTCGTGGTGATCCAGGGCGACACCGAGCCCGCTTCCGTCGAGCAGCAGCGCATTCTCGGCAAGACCGCGCCCTCGCTCTACGACATGCGCAACCTGTTCCAGGTGAACGTCGAGGAAGGCCGTCACCTCTGGGCGATGGTCTATCTGCTGCAGAAGTACTTCGGCCGCGACGGACGCGAGGAAGCGGACGAGCTTTTGCGCCGGCGCTCGGGCTCGGAGGATGCGCCGCGCATGCTCGGCGCCTTCAACGAGGCGACGCCCGATTGGCTGTCGTTCTTCATGTTCACCTACTTCACCGATCGCGACGGCAAGATGCAGCTTCACTCGCTGGCGCAGTCGGGCTTCGATCCGCTCTCGCGCACCTGCCGCTTCATGCTCACCGAGGAAGCGCATCACATGTTCGTGGGCGAAACCGGGATCAGCCGCGTCGTACAGCGCACCTGCGATGCCATGAAAGAAGCCGGGATCACCGACCCGACCGACATCGCCAAGGTGCGGGCGCTCGGCGTCATCGACCTGCCGACCATCCAGAAGAAGCTGAATTTGCATTACACGCTCTCGCTCGACCTGTTCGGCAGCGAGGTTTCAACCAACGCCGCGAACGCCTTCAATGCCGGCATCAAGGGCCGCTATCGCGAGACGCAGATCGAGGATGACCATCAGCTCAAGAACGACACCTATCCGGTGCTCAAGCTGGTGAACGGCGAGGCCAAGCGCGTCGACGAGCCGGCGCTTACCGCGCTCAACATGCGGCTGCGCGACGATTACACGCAGGATTGCGTGAAGGGTATGCTGCGGTGGAACAAGGTCATTTCGACGGCCGGCTATGATTACAAGCTCACCCTGCCGAACGTCGCGTTCCACCGTCAGATCGGCGAGTTCAAGGACGTGCATGCCACGCCCGAGGGTTTGCTGATCGACGACGCGACGTGGGGCAAGCGCAAGACCGAGTGGCTCCCGTCGACTGAGGATGGTGACTTCGTCGCGAGCCTGATGAAGCCCGAAACCGAGCCTGGCAATTTCGCGGGCTGGATCGCGCCGCCCAAGGTCGGCATCGACAACAAGCCGGGCGACTTCGAGTACGTGAAGATCGAGTCGTAGTCGTCCAACCTGTAGCCCGCATGGAGCGAAGCGCAATGCGGGACGATGCGGGCGCTGCCCCGGATTTCGCTGCGCTTCATCCGGGCTACGAAAACAAGCGATGAGCACCGAAACCGACCCCGCCCCGCCCTACATCAGCAACCGCCCGCCGCGGCCAAAGCCGTTGCGTGCCGAGAACACAAGGCTTCTGCGCGAGATCGGCCGTGTGGTACGCAGCGCGCGAGCCAAGCGCGGAATGACGCGCAAGGCCTTGGCGAAGCAGGCCGGCATGTCCGAGCGTTTCGTCGCCCAGATCGAGCTTGGCGACGGCAATCCGAGCGTGCTGTCGCTCGATGCGGTTGCGCGCGCGCTCAATCTCGACCTGTTCGACCTGTTGCCGGCCGTCGACCCCGACGAGGCGCGCCGCCGCGCGCTCGTCCACCTGCGCCAGCTCCCGGTCGACGAGGTCACGGCGTTCCTGCAGGCGTTCTCTTATCCGGGCGCCGCTCCGCTGCCGAGCGAGCGCGGCAAACGCATCGCGCTCGTGGGCTTGCGGGGCTCCGGCAAGTCGACGCTTGGTGCGATGCTGGCCGAGCGACTCAATATGCATTTCATCGAGCTCGACAAGGTCATCGAGCAAGAGCATGGCGCGCCGGTTGCAACGCTATTCGAGGTGTACGGGCAGGCGACGTTCCGCCGGTACGAGCGCGAGGCGCTCACGCGCATCGCCGCTACCAACTGGGCCGCCGTGATCGCGACCGCCGGCGGCATCGTGGCCGATGAAAGCAACTTCGCGCAGTTGCTTGAGCAAACTCACGTGATCTGGCTTCAGGCCTCGCCGGCTGAGCACATGCGTCGGGTCATGGAGCAGGGCGACTTCCGCCCGATGGAGCACAATAAGGACGCCATGGCTGACCTGGTCGCGATCCTCGACGCGCGCTCTCCCGACTACGGACGCTCGCACGCACGCCTCGACACTTCGGGCCGCAGCCCTGAATCTTGCGTGAACGAGCTGATGAGGATTGCGGGGGAGTTGTTCGCGAAGGATCTGCCGCTCGCGCCGGTCCCGGAAGCGAAGTATCCGTGGAGGAAGGCGTGACGGGGACGACAAGCGCCCTCCGCCGGATCAAAGCTCCACAATCGCGTTGGGAAGCTCGTCGCGATTGATCGCACCGGCCGGGAAGTGCTGCGCCAGGACCGATGCGCATTTCTCGATCGCGCTGACCAGGCCATCGGCTGCGTGCCCGCTCGCAAATGCGGATGTCAGCGTTGCCACGACCTCGTCCCACACGTCAGGCCTTACCTTCTGATCAATGCCGGCGTCGGCCAGGACTTCGGCATAGCGCTCGGCGATGGATACAAAAATCAACACACCGGTGCGCAGTTGGGTGTGCTGAAGTCCGTGCGCCGCGAACTGTCGCAATGCCTCCTGATGCGCGCGCTCGTGCTTGGTCCGCCGCGGCACGATCCGGTAGCGGATGCGTTCGCGCGTGAGGCCGTAGAGCGCACCGAGAAAGACCGCGAGCTGCAGCGCATAGATCACGCCGGCCGGCCACGCGGTGAGATAGATCAGCGGCAGCGGAATCAACAGCGCGACCACGGCCGCCCAGGCGAGCGGAAAAACGCGGTAGCCGCTCGAGGCCCGTGTGAAGACGCAATAGATTTCGCCCGACGTCCGCGTCTCGGCGTTGCGGATGGCCTCGATGATGCGCGCGCGGTCGGCATCTGAAAGCATCACCAGCTCCCCGATGAGCCGCCACCGCCGAACGATCCGCCGCCCCCGGAGAATCCTCCGCCGCCACCGGATGAGCCCGAGGACCACGTGCCGCCCGAGGGGATGAAGATCGGACCGCCATAGCCGCTGCGCCGGTTGCCGCGCGCCGCTCCGCCTGGTCCTGAGCCACGCATCGCGCTGAAGATCGCGAACAGCACGAACGCGATCAGGATCAGCGTCATGATGTCGACGCCTTGGGGCGTTTTGTCGGGGCGCTGCGCCGCCCGCCGCTTGAACTCCTCCGCGTCGCCGCTCACGACCTGCACGATGTCGTCGACGCCGCGCGTGATGCCCCCGGCAACGTCATTGGCGCGAAAACGCGGCAGGATGGCGTTCTGGATGATGAGGCGGGTCACGGCGTCGGTCAGAGCGCCTTCCAGCCCGTATCCGACCTCGATGCGAACCTTGCGCTCGTTTGGCGCGACGATCAGAATCGCCCCGTTGTTCGTGCCCTTCTGCCCGATGCCCCAATGACGGCCAAGCTGATAGCCATAATCCTCGATCGAGGTGTCCTGGAGGGATTTCAGGGTCACGACGACGATCTGGTCGCCGCTCTTTGCTTCCACCGCCGCAAGCTTGTCGCTCAGCGCCTGCCGCGTCGCCGCGTCGAGAACGTTGGCTTCATCGACGACGCGACCCGAAAGCTGCGGGAAGGTCAGCGCATGCGCCAGCGCAGCCAGCCCGAGCAACAGCACGAATCCGATGACCGCGCGCGGCGGACAAAAGCGCATCGGGCGGAGCCCCTAGAATTTCACGGCGGGCGGGCGCCGCGTCTCCTCGGTGACCGTGAAGGTCTCCATCGGCTTGTGACTGCGATAGACCGTTGAGGCCCAGAGCACGCCGGGGAAGGTGCGTAGCTCGGTGTTGTAGACACGAACCGCTTCAATGTAGTCGCGCCGCGCCACCGCGATCCGGTTCTCGGTGCCTTCAAGCTGCGACTGCAACGCCAGGAAATTCTGGTTCGACTTCAGGTCCGGGTAGTTCTCGCTCACCGCGATGAGCCGCCCGAGCGCTCCGGACAGTTGGGACTGCGCTTCCTGGAACTGCTTGAATTTCTCCGGGTCGTTGACGATGTCCGGCGTCACCTGGATCGACGTCGCCTTTGCGCGTGCGTTCACCACCGCTTCCAGCGTTTCGCGTTCCTGCCTGGCATAGCCGCGCACGGTCTCGACCAGATTGGGAATGAGATCGGCACGGCGCTGATACTGGTTGTTGACGTCGGCCCACTTCGCTTTCGCCTGCTCGTCGAAGGTCGGGATGTTGTTGACGCCGCATCCTGTGAGGAGAAGGCCGAGCGCAACGACCGTGGGAATGCGCAACCGGGAAAGCGTGGCCGCTAAGGACATTGATCCCTCCGCAAGAACAACACCCCGTCCCGCGACGACTATATCCCAGCGCTCGCCGAAAGCGAGGCTTGCAGTCGCGAGGACCTGTGTTGTCGGATGTGGGGTCGGCGCTTGCGACGCCGGCTACCTTCCTGGACTAGTGATCGCCGTCGCCGTCCAGCTTGCCGATGTGGTGCTGGGCATAGAGCTGCACGCCAAGCTGCGCCACGAGGTCGAGCTGCGACTCGAGGAAATCGATGTGGTGTTCCTCGTCCTTCATCAGCTCTTCGAACAGATCGCGCGAGACGTAGTCCTTCACCGTCTGGCAATGGGTCGCGGCTTCCTGGTAGAGCGCGCGGGCGTCGATCTCGGCCTTGAGATCGCAGTCGAGGATTTCCTTCACGTTCTGCCCGATATGCAGGGGATCGAGCACCTGCATGTTCGGAAAGCCGTCGAGGAAGATGATGCGGTCGACGAACTTGTCGGCGTGCTCCATCTCCTCGATCGATTCCTTGCGCCACTTCTTGGCGAGGTCCTTGTAGCCCCAGTTGTCGAGCAGCCGGTAATGCAGCCAGTATTGGTTGATCGCGGTCAGTTCGCTGCGCAGGCCCTTGTTCAAATAGTCGATGACCTTGGCGTCGCCCTTCATGGCTCGCGCTCCTGCTGATTGGCTGCGGAACATGCGCAGCGGGCATGTAGTTTGAACTTATTCTAATGTAGGAAATTGGGCACTTCAAGCGCCCTCACGGCGAGCGCCGCGGTCCGCATCGCGAATTTGCCGGAAAACTATCGCTCGACGACGACGGTAACCTGCTGGACCATCAGGTCGACCTGGGCGCACGCGACCGGGCAGCTTTCCGCGCATGCGGCGGCGGTCACGGCCTCGTCCATGATGCGGCGGATGGTGCGCGCGCACCGCCCGCACTGGGGGCTGCACCCAAGGCAACCGTAGACCTGGTTAGCCGTCGATGGCCGGGCCGGAGCGGTATCCAAGGCGGACCGCACGTCGCGGTCGCTGAAAACGTTGCAGGAACAAACAATCATCGCCGTACTTGGTCGCCATCCGGTTGACTAACGTTGATCTAAGTCATGGGGGCGCGGCATGCAAAAAGAAAAGCGCTCTTTTGAGGTATTCCAAGGTATTGATAAGACTTGCGTTAATGCGTTTTCTGCTGCAGCGGGCGGGCGCTGCTCGGGCCTAATGTGCCGCTAGACTGGGCATTACTTCAAGATTCCTCAGGCTTCGTCCGCGACGCGGTTGCTCAGCGTTCCGATCTCGGGAACCGAGATATCCACAACGTCCCCCGCCTTGAGCCAGCGCGGCGGGTCGAAGCGCGCGCCGGCGCCGACCGGCGTCCCGGTGACGACGATGTCGCCGGGTTTCAGCGTAGTGAAGATGGTGATGTAGGCGAGCAGGTCGGCGAAGGTGAACAGCAGGTTCGCCGTTGTGTCGTCCTGGCGCAACTCGCCGTTCACCTTTGTGGTCAGGTGCAGGGGCTTGGCGGGGTTGATCTCGTTCGCCGTCACCATCCAGGGGCCGAGGCTCCCGGACGCGTCAAAGTTCTTGCCTTGCGTGACGTTGAACTTGGAGTGCCGCGTCCACTCGCGCGCGGTGCCTTCATTGCATAGCGTGTAGCCGGCGATGTGCTCGTACGCTTTTTCCTTGGCGATGCGGCGCCCTTCCTTCCCGATCACCAGCGCGATCTCGCCCTCGTAGTCGAACTGCTGCGTCACGCTCGGCTTCACCAGCGGCTCGCCCGAGCCGACGAACGAGCCGGGCGTGCGGAAGAACATGCTCGGATACTTCGCCGGCTCCCCGCCGTCCTTGTACTCGGCGTGGCGGTTTCCGTAGTTGACGCCGATGCAGAGGATCTTCTCGGGACACACGACGGGCGGCACGAGCCGCACATCCTTCAGCGCGATGTCCGGCGACGCGCCCTCCGCGATCTTCTCGGCTTCGGCCAGCCAATTGGTCGCAATGAGATGCAGTACGCTGACATGCTTCGTGCGCTTCCGCAGATCGACGATCCCGTCGCCGACCACGGCGCCGTAGCTGACCTGGTCGCCATGCTCGAATGTTGCGATTTTCAATGCCGGATTCCTTGCCTTGACGCGGCAGATTGGCTCGCCCAGAACATGTTAGAAATGCGCCAGCCCGTCAACGCGCCGCGCGACAAATCGGAGGAAACCATGCCGCACGTGATCGTCGAATACTCGGCCAACATCGAGAATGAAATCACGCCGCAGCGGCTGGTCGAGGAAATCCACGCCGCCGCGATCGCGAGCGGCATCGCCGAGCCGGTCGCGGTGCGCACGCGGTTGAAGCGCCGGGAGCATTTCCGCGTCGGCGATGGTTCGCCGGAGAATGCCTTCGTCCACATCGACATCCGCGCCCGCAAGGGCCGCCCGCTGGAGCAGAAGAAGCACGCGGTGCAGACGATCTACGATCAGGCCAACAAGACGCTCGATCCCGTGTTCAAGGCGCGCCCGCTTGCACTGACGGTAGAGATCCACGAGATCGACCCGGAGACACGGCTGTTGCGCAACGGAATGCGCGAGCGGCAGGCCAGCGCCGCATGAGCGGTACGCTCGACAAGTCAATCGCTCGCGCCGAAGGCTTCCTGAAGCGTTTCCGCGAGAGACCGGTCGCGCACCTGATCGATGGCAAGCCGGACAGCGGCAGCGGCGAGACCTTCGAGACCCTTTCTCCAATCGACAATTCGGTGATCGCGCAAGTCGCGCGCGGCGGCGCGGCCGAGATCGACAAGGCCGCCAAGGCTGCGACCAAGGCGTTCCGTACCGGCTGGGCGCAAACAACCGGCGACGCGCGCCGCAAGCTCCTGCACAAGATCGCGGATGCCATCGAGGCGCGCGCCGACGAGATCGCGCTCATCGAGTCGATCGATACCGGCCAGCCGATCCGCTACATGTCGAAGGCGGCGGTGCGCGGCGCGGAGAACTTCCGCTTCTATGCCGATCGCGCGCCGGGCGCGAACGACGGCCTCTCGCTGCCGGCCGACACGCACCTCAACTACACGATCCGCCAGCCGATCGGTCCCGTGGGCGTCATCACGCCCTGGAACACGCCGTTCATGCTGTCGACCTGGAAGATCGCGCCCGCGCTCGCGGCGGGCTGCACGGTGGTGCACAAGCCGGCCGAATGGAGCCCGCTCACCGCGGTGCTGCTCTCCGAGATTTGCCTCGAGGCCGGTTTGCCACCGGGCGTGCTCAACACGGTGCACGGCTTCGGCGAGGACGCCGGCAAAGCTCTCACCGAACATCCAGACATCAAGGCGGTGGGCTTCGTCGGCGAAAGCGCGACCGGCTCCGCCATCATGGCGCAAGGCGCCGCGACCCTGAAGCGGGTGCACTTCGAGCTCGGCGGCAAGAACCCGGTCATTGTGTTCGCCGACGCAGACCTCGACCGTGCGCTCGATGCGGTGCTGTTCATGATCTACTCGCTCAACGGCGAGCGCTGCACGTCGTCGAGCCGCGCGCTGGTCGAGGCCTCGATCTACGAGGAGTTTTCCAAGCGCGCCGCCGAGCGGATGAAGAAGATCAAGGTCGGGCATCCGCTCGATCCCGCGACGGAAATCGGCCCGCTGATCCATCCGCGCCACGTCGAGAAGGTGCTCTCCTATATCAGCGCGGCCGAGAAGGAAGGCGCGACGGTCGTAGGCGGCGGGCGCGCGGGCGACAAAGGCAACTACGTCGCGCCGACGCTCTATCTCGATGCGCGCCAGAGCATGCGCGTCGCGCAGGAGGAAATCTTCGGGCCAGTGCTCACCATGATCCCGTTCGCCGAAGAAAAGGAAGCACTCGCGATCGCGAACGACGTGCGCTACGGGCTTGCGGCGTATCTCTGGACCAGGGACGTCGGCCGCGCGCACCGCTTCGCGCAGGGACTGGAAGCCGGCATGGTCTGGGTGAACTCGGAAAACGTGCGGCACCTGCCGACGCCGTTCGGCGGCATGAAGTCGTCCGGCATCGGCCGCGACGGCGGCGATTATTCGTTCGACTTCTATATGGAGACGAAGAACATCGCGATCGCGCTCGACAACCACAAGATTCCGAAGATCGGGGCGTGAGCATGCGGCCATCCTTCGAGACGCGGCCTTGGGCCGCTCCTCAGGATGAGGTGTGTTGCTTGCGGCGCCATTTCACAGCCCTCATGGTGAGGAGCCGGGCGAAGCCCGGCGTCTCGAACCATGGCCTCACGCTATGAGCTAGCCAATGCCCCTGCGCGATCCCGTCTTCAATCCGCCATTCAACATCGTGCGCGCAAGCCACGTCGAGCTTGGAGTGTCCGATCTCGCAAAGTCGCGCGCGTTCTATGTGGACTGCCTGGGCTACATCGTGTCCGACGAGGACAAGGACGCGCTCTATCTGCGCGGCGTCGAGGAGCGCAACCACCACTCGGTGGTCTTACGCAAATCGAACGACATCGTGGCGCTCGCGATCGGCTTCAAGGTCGCCGCCGAGGAAGACCTCGACAAGGCCGCCGAGTGGCTCGCCGCGCGCAAGCTGCCGGTGTCATGGCCGAACGTGCCATTCCAGGGGCGCACCTTGCGCACCGTCGATCCGGTCGGGATGCCGGTCGACCTTTATTTCAAGATGGATCGCGTTCCCTCGATGCTGCAGAAGTATGCTGCCTACAAAGGCGCGCGCATCCAGCGCATAGACCACATCAACTGCTTCACGCCGGACGTGCAGAAGTCCTACGATTTCTACACCGAACTCGGCTTTCGCCTCACCGAGACGACCGAGACCGAAGGCACCGATCCGAAACTGTGGGCGGTGTGGATGCAACGGCGCGGCTCAACGCACGATTTCGCCTTCACCAACGGCAAGGGTCCACGCCTGCACCACATCGGCGTGTGGAATTCGAACGCGCTCGATATCCTGCACACCTGCGACGTGATGGCGACGAGCGGCTATCTCGCCAACATGGAGCGCGGCCCCGGCCGCCACGGCATCGCCAACGCATTTTTCCTGTACGTGCGCGACCCCGACGGCCACCGAGTCGAGCTGTTCACCTCGGACTATCTCACAGTCGACACCGATCACGAGCCGATCCGCTGGACGCTCGATAACCCGCAGCGCCAGACGCTGTGGGGGCATCCGGCGCCGAAGTCGTGGTTCGAGGAAGGCTCGCCCTTCAAGGGCGTGCCAGTGCGCGAGCCAGTGCTCGAAGCGCGGCCGGTGGTGGCGCGATAAGCTTCGCTTACCAGCGCGAGGCTTCGTTGTCGCTTGGCAGCCGTCCGTTCGGCGTCAACTGATTGACCAGGTCCGGCAGATGCTGGCTCAGCATCGCGAGCATGTCATCGCGCGGCACGCCGGTCTGCTGCGACACGGCATCTATATCGTCCGCGCCGATCGCGCTCGCGAGATCACGCGGCGCGAGCGACTTGTTCGGGCCATTGCTCACCCACGAACGCGCGGCGTCGCCCTGCCCGTTTTGCTCCATGTCCTCGAGCAGACTGCGCAACCCGCCGTTCAGTGCGCCACCCGCAGCCGCGCCGCCAGCGGCACCGCCGAGCAGGCCACCGAGCAGCCCGCCGAGTCCGCCCGGCATCGCCTGCGTATTTCCCATCAGGCCGCCCAGGAGGTCGCCCAGTCCGCCGGATGAAGCCTGGGTTGTCGCGCGCGGGTCGGCGGGACGGCCAGCCGATGCGCCTCCACCGAGCATACCGCCCAGGATGTCGCCCAGCCCTCCAGGCGAATTGGCCGTCGTGGTGCGCGGATCGGCACTGGGTGAAGAGCCGCCGCCACCTCCAAGTATGTTGCCGAGCCCGCCGCCTTTGACCGCCTTGTAGGCGAGCAGCCCGAGCAGGGCCATCGTCATCGGCGACATGCCGCCGCCGCTGCCGGCAGGTGTTTGCTGCTGCTGGCCACGCGGCCCGTTCTGCATTCCGTTCAGGATATCCATCAGTCCCATATCGACCTCCTACACATTCGGGTTGCCCGGATC
>Ga0190275_10001636_pt1 | contig 16530 bp, 10 predicted proteins | sample Popmic550T_FD_133745 | JGI IMG/M metagenome (GOLD analysis project Ga0190275, IMG submission 133745) | Populus adjacent soil microbial communities from riparian zone of Yellowstone River, Montana, USA - 550 T | ecosystem: Environmental > Terrestrial > Soil > Riparian zone > Trees stand | place...
CACCGGGATCGAGAGACAGGAACAATGTCTCTTCGTGCATTTTGTTGAGTTTTACGCGTTCCTTCTCCATTCCCGCCTGGACCTTGACTGTACTCGCTCTTGCGTTACGACAACTCAGGGTGACCGACGGTTCGGAGCCCGCAGCGGTGACCTGCATCATGACTCCAATCTGCACACCGGCCGGCAACTCTCCCGCGCGAAGCTTGATCTGCAGATCGGAAGGTAGAGATGGATCCGCGCTTCGGATTCGCGGGCGCGGACCGGCAAAACGCAATGCGCCAGCAAGCACTACCGGATGTGCGAAACCTTTGATCGAGACACTCAAATCGAGCGTTTCACCTTCCTTGAAATCCCTCGACGGCACAACATGAACCGCGCGCTCTCGTTGTCCTTGATCACCGTCCTTCAACTCGAATCGAAGCCCGTCGGCGGCGAGCCCTGTGATGCTATTCAACTCGTTACCGCGCAACGTAAACTTCTGGTCGCGTTCCCGTTCGTTAAGGATGATCGGCAGGTGTTCGATCTTCGGAGGCTCCGGCAGTACCTGTACGTCCACGGGGTGTGGCTTACCGTCGGCTTGCGACAGAAGCAGCGAGTAATCGCCGGCTGCCATATGTGTGGCATCGATCTGCACTTCGAGTGTGTTCTGCGGACCCTTTCGCCGCCCGTGCGGAAGCGAAAACGGCACGGAAGTAGGCTGCACGTATTTGTCGTCCTTCTTCACGATCGCCGCCTTTTCGACGAATTGAAAGTCAGCTCCGGTGAGGTGAATCAATTGCTTTCCGGAATGCTGCTGCAACCTGTTTTGCGATGTTGGAGTCAACCGCGCTGACCCAAACTTGCCCAGTTCATCAACGTAGATTTCGCCACTTGCCCGGAACGAATCCCAGTCCCACGATCCACTCAGAGTGTATTTCCCGGGCCCGATCGAGGTTCCGGAAAGATTAATTTCCAGGCGGGGTTGGTCTGTCACCGGTGTCACTTGGACAGGTGTTACCGAACCAGTTTGACTGACTAGTGACCAATTGCGGATGCGGCCGGCTAGTTTCCATTGGCCCTCCGGAACACCCATCGATACGAATGATTTCAGACCTGCCGGCACATGATTTGGAGGCGTCACTGTCAGCTTTGGAGGACCCGAGTCCGGGATTCGGATCGCCCACAGATACGCCAGTCTCTTTCGGCTCTTGTACGGATCGCGACCCGTGCAGAGCGAAACCGCGGAGTCTGCCGAAGGCTGCGAATAGGCGGAACGGAAATCGGCGTCGGGAAACAACAGCGTTTTCAAGTTGAGAGCCATTGCCGTTCCCCCTGCGGCAATGCCAACGGTGCTGCCAAGGAACATCCCTGCGACGGTCGCGGCCAAGCCTGCTGTCTGGCTAACTCGTTGGCTACCTGACGGGGAAATCGGATCAAAAGAGGAGAGCGCTGGATTTAGCGTACGGAGCGCGGCGAGGGTCTGCTCATTCAAGGGCGCGTTGCGGTCAATCTTCCCGCTGATGCCATATTGACCGGCAAAGCCGTGAAGCGCCGCTCCTAGGCTTTCTGTATTTCCAAACTCCTCATAGCTTGCAATTGCCTGCAGAACTGTCTCCGTTTGCGCTGTCTTCTCGGCGTAATCCGCCAATTGTGCGACCAGTTCCTGATCCTTCGCCAGAAATCCTTTTAGCTTGCGCGTACTCAGACCGGAGGGTCCATATACATACATGGCCAGCGAAGCACGGAACGGAGCCTTCCATCGCGCGGGCACATCGGCGTTTTTCGATTCGAGAATTATAAAATTGAGCTCTTGGTCGGGCTGTGGCACCGACGCAACCAGCACGACGGCAACCTCACCGCTCCGCTTCTCATTCGTACGCAACGAGGGCGCATACACGATCTCATCGCCTTCCTCAATCTGGTTGACCTTCCAGAGCGGAATAGAGGGCGACTGTGGCGTACGTTGGACAGTCACTTCGATGCCGCCTAGCGGCCTCCCGGCCGGACAAAGGGGAACCGCTGAAGCGCAACTCACGAGAATAAAGACTAAGCCGAGTGCTTTGTATCCCAATATTCGATTTTACCGTCTCGCTCTCGGGCGAGTAAGTCCACGGGTCATGAATTCTTTGACGGTCAAGCATCTTCACGATAAAGATACTTGACAGACAAAAATCGCCAGAATGTCCGCAGATGAGTTCAGCCCGAGTGGGGAGGAATCTCACGAAAGCGATTTTCGATTCAGGCTCAGATCGTCTTTGAGGTACCAGTTCTCGCCGCTCTCCCCGTGGCTTGGACGCTTCCGGAATTTCGTTTCCGGCTTGCGATCGCGTTCATCAGCCATGTGATCGTGCGCGTCTGATCGCCGTTGGCTTCATTCCGAAGCACTAGCTTTTTGAAGGTGCCGCGCCAGAAACATCGACGACCCTTCCGCGCGCCGCTGGTCGCGCGGAAGCTTGTTGCGTTTGCCCCTCGCTCCGGGTTGGAATGCGAATTATTTAGAATGGGAGGAAATCAAAGTCGATCGGAGAATTGGTAGAGCGCGTAGGTTTGGGTTTCGGCAAATGCGCTCGGCCCATGATCACCAGCCAAGTTATTGCCGAGCAGTTCGGCATACATACTACGGATCTTGAATGTCTCGGTTGATTCTTATGAGTCAGCAGGTTTTGGCAGGTGACTGGCCCGCGCGACGGGCCTCATGTCCAGCGCGGTTACGGCCTTAATCGATCGCCTCGAGAAAGCCCGCCACGGTACCCGAACTGAAGGTCCTGGTAACGGGCCTCTTCAACAGGTTCGCATCGGCCGAAGCGATTGATCCCAGGAAGTTTACGCCCCTCTCCGGAGCCAGATGTTTTGCCTTATGGTCCAGTTTCAGCGCGCATGAGTCGGAATTGATCGCAAACTTCATTGCCCGACGTGCGGATGTCGCCCCAGGTTGCGTCGGAAGATCCGCAGAGAGGAGCCCTCGAACGCAGCCGGCCGCTAATGTCGACTAGAACGCAGGAATTTGAGAGATTGCTGAGGAATCAAGTCTAAAGGTCCCTACGGCAAGTTGACTCTTGCCGTAGGGACTGAACGATCCTATTGGATCACTACAGTGATTCCTGACTGAGAAGCGATACCGTTCGAATACAGCAGCAACTGCTGAGTTCCCGATGCCGCCGACGCGGGTACCATGATGTTGATTTGGTACAAGGCAGGTGACCCTGGAGCCAGCCCTGCGAACTGGACGACAGCCGGCACGCCTCCAATGAAGGCTCCTACGTCACCGCTGACGGTTGATAGGGGATTATTCGGTGGCACCGCACCAGCTGTACCGGGCGGGTTAACGACGCCCAGACCGCTGGCGTAGATGCTGATGACGCTGCCTTTCGGGGCTGGGTTCACTGCCGAATTTAGGGTACCGGCCTGATTAATAGCTTTAGCCGGTCCCGGCTGTCCTGGCGTCGATGCCGTGTAAATACCGGGAACGGCAGTCACCACGTTCAACGTTGCAACAGGGCTGGTCTGATTGTTGTAGTTCACTTGAACCGCAATAGTGGTACCGGGTACAGCAAAGAAAGGGACCTGTACATCGACGCGGAATGGCGACGTGTAGGAGATTGGAGCAGCGGTTCCGTTGATGGTAACCGTGGTCCCACCGAGTGTCGTCGGCAAAGCTCCGGCGGGAGCCGCAACGGCAGTTGTGGGTCCAAGACCTGCACCTAGGATCGATATGAGTTCGCCCGGAGCGGCAGTTCCGGCGCCCGTGCCGCTCGCGGTGTTAACAATAGTCTGCGCGCTTGAGATCGGACTGACCTGAGTCGTACCAGTGATCGTGAGGGAGACGCTTGTAATCCAGCCTGAGCGATCATTGCTTACGTCATTTTCAATTGCAAGTCGCCATACGCCGAAGGACGAGTTGTCGTTGTTGAAGTTAGACAATGGCTCATTCCCACGAAAGGGTCCACGACCGGCTTCTGTCGGACAGAAGTCCCTCCAGATCTGTGGAGCAGCGTCGTCAAATGTCGTATCGACGTTAGCGATGCTACAGTTGTGCTCCAGTAACTTAGTCCGCGTTCCTTGGGGCGAGTACAGGTACACATTCAAATCCCCTGTGTTGGGGTACTGTATCTGTATCTGCGCGGTGACTTTGGTCATCTTTAGCGCGCGGGGTACCGTGATTGACGCGACGGTAATCGTATCCGCCGAATCGGTCAGGATCGGCAAGGGCAGTCCGTTATAAGCGTAGGTGGCCGTGGCCGTTGTTTGGGCCAAGGCTGTGAAGCTGGCCACTAAAATCATGGAACCGGCAATAAATGTGCTCTTCAGTGTAGGCATCTGAATCCTCATCCTTCTTAGTTGTTCCAGGCTCTACCAATGGCGCTTGGGTCTGGCCTAAGGGAAATGTCCCCTCGGCCATAGCGGGAACATGGTTTAGATGAAATAGAACAATGAAGGGTCTTTTTTTATGGGTTCACTATTTCGTTGACGATTCCCAAAGTACTGAGACGCCATCAGCCGCTGCGTTGTCGACGAGCAAGGACGTCTGCCGCCGGGCAATCTGAAAACCAACACCCCGGAACACTCATCGAGAGATTTCGCTACTTAAGGCAAATAATTTGCATCTTCGCTCTCTTAGCCACGTCAGTTCTTTAACCTGTCGCTTTCAATAGACTGGACCACCAACACGAGGAGATTCGCGATGCGGTGTCCGTTTGCTTTTGTAGCTTTATTGCTCATGACGGTCTCGGTAGAGACCGCCGTCACAGCCGAAAAACAAGTCGAAACATTCAATGCCTACGCGGATTCGGATCTTTGCTCGCGTCTAATGGTAGGTCCGATTTCGCCTGAACGGATCGAATGTAGCCGCTCGACGTACAAAGCGGGATCCGAACCTGTGCTGGTCCGGCTACAAGACAACACTATCTTTGAAGTGAATAAGCAGAAAATGTTGAAAGAAGTGGTTGGTGAACTCGTGGAAGCGACCGGGGAAACCAATGTGAAAGACGGCCGAATAAAGTTGCAAGCAGCTAAGTCGATTCCCATGGATGCCGTCAAACCAGGCTCGCCAGGTAGCGAGCTTCTTGATGTGAGACTTTATCGCGCGACCGGGGGCGCACAGGCAAAGATGGTGGAAGAGATTCGTCACGAGTTGGCGATGCTGCCCTACATGTCTGAGTTTGACTACATCAGTTTCGCTGCAGTCAAGAACACTGTGATCCTGAGCGGCTGGACGATCCGGACGACCAATCGGAGCAGTGCCTACAACATCGTTAAAAGGATTGAAGGTGTGGAACAGGTCGTCAACAATATCGAAGTTCTGCCGCTGGGCAGCATGGACATGCAGGTCCGCGCTGGCACTCGCGCGCGTCTTCAACAGTTACTGAGCCGCTATTTCTGGGGTAGTGGTTCGGCAATAAAAATCATTGTCAAGAATGGAAACGTCATCTTGCTTGGTGTTGTGTCTTCTAAAGCCGATTCCGATCTAGCCAACATCCAAACCAACTCAGTGCCTGGTGCTTTCAAAGTGTTCAATATGTTGAAGGTTGAGCCAGCCACCGGCGGAAAGAAGGGATAATCGATGAACGCCGGAACTAGCAGTACACGATCCTTAATTTGCTTACTCACAGCCGCTCTCCTTGTGTCGAACGGATGCTCGAAAACTCAGAAAGCAACGACGTCGGACGTGAAAAAAATACCATCTGGCCAACAGTTCTCGGGCTTCTTGAAAGACTACGCGATTCTCAAGACGAACCCATCGGTCGGAGGCGACACCCTCACCTTCGTGCATCAAGACAAGATGAAGAGTTTGCGCCGCTACGTGGCGATCATCGTCGATCCAGTAGACATCTACCTTTCGACGGACGCAGAGACGTCGCTGTTTACGCCGCATGCTCGCGAGGCAGTCTCGAACTATTTTCGGCATGCTCTCATTGATGCTGTCGAAGATGCCTTTCCCGTGGTGGACACCGCCGGCCCGTTGGTGCTGCGCCTTCGCGCCGCCGTCGTTGGCATCGATCTCGGCGGCGAACTAGCTCCGATCGAATCGGGCTCTGAGCCTCTGAAACGCGCACTCGTACTTGAGAAGGTCGGCGTTGAAATGGAACTTGTAGACTCTCAAACAGGAGAGCAAATCGCCGCATACGTCGACAAGGAAAGACTGGGCGCCGGAGCTCAAGTCGGATCCTTAAACTTCTCGCGCGAAGAGCGGGCTGCGGAAGCCAGAGCCGCTTTCGATGAATGGGCAGGGAACGTAAGAGCATTTCTGGACGTGGAACACGTGCTCAGTGCTGAAGACGCCGCTCGCGCCCGCGATTCTTACGTGCAGTATGGGCGTTGATCCCCCAGTGCAAAATCGACGTACATTTTCTTGACGGCCAGTGGGGCGCGCGAGATCTGCGCAGATAGAAGACCTACGGCTACCACGCCAAGAGCCTCAATCTGGAGTGGGCTCCAGAGGAACCCTCCGATCGAGGGTCTCAGTTCGATTCGGCTTATCTTCACACTTTCAGGAATCCCTACGAGGTGAAGTCCATACGCATTCCGAGTCTTCGTCGAAAACGGGTTGCCATCACACCAAACTCGGCCGTTCGATTGCTCCGGCGGGATTGCAATGTGTACAATCCCGTGAAAGAGATTGCCAGTAAACAATCCAAGTAACTAATTATGAACGGACCTCTTGTCGAGGAAGGGAAGGGCGATCACTCAGGAGAGTTTGGTGCTCACGCCAGGCCATGGCAGCACAACACGCAACTCTCGATGGCAGCGACTACCTACGCGTCATCTTTGACGGGTTACAGGTCAACGCCGCAAATGTTCGAGTAGTTGGCGTGCGGCCGTGAAATCAGGATGAAAGCGAAGTATGCGAAGCAGAGTCGCCTCACAGGCCTTCCGATCGCCCGCTTCGTACTGCGCAGCAGCAAGATTCATCCCCGGACCAACAAGCGCGGGATAACGGGCAAACACATCTTTCCAAAGTTCCATCGCCTGTCGTGACTGGCCGTTTTGCGTTAGATAGATGCCCAGGTTAGCCGCCGCAGTAGGGTGCCGCGGATCGAGCCGTAATACTCTCCGATAAAGTTCCATAGCCTTCTCTCTCTTGCCTTGCGCATCGTAGAACTGCGCAAGCTGAGCCAAAACAACGGGATCAGCTAGACTCGCCGATTTCTCTAGTAATGTCAGCGCGCGAGGTCTCCAGGTACTATCCGTCAACGCAAGCGAGGCGTACGCGAGGGCAAGATCACGCTCCGCGGTTAGACTGGAAAAAAATGGTCGTAGATCACGGATGCCGGAACTCGAAGAAGGAGCAGAAGCTCGCCGAGGAATGGAATGCAATGTAAACGCGACGTGTTCTCCTTCCAGGGATTGTGCCTTCGGCATATGGCAGGCACGACAGTCATCCTGCCGGGTAGCGCGCAATGGCGCTGCTTCCTTACAAGAGGTCGTCTCATGACAGGTAAGGCAGCGCTGCCGAAAGAAGGACGCTCGCTGCTCCGGAACAGGTTCGGAGTGCGAATCGTGGCAACTGCCACACCACATCTTGGCTCCCGACACTTGGCTACATTTACTACGGGAAAACTGCTCCGCATGGTCCGTCGCAGCCGCGAGCCCGTTTACAGCGCTTGACCATACGAATACCGAAAGATGATTCGAAAGAAGGTCTCCCGGTTGATACGCAAACGCAGAAGTCCCAAAACGGGCAACACGGACAGCGCCCGTGAGATGACACTGAAGGCAAACACTGTCCCGTCGAGCGGCATCGAGCTTCGCCGGGTTCACAATCGCACGCTCACCTGAGCCGGACTTCATCGCTTCAACGTGCCGCCGTCCAAGGCCATGGCAGCGTTCGCAGCCAATGCCCATTTCGAAAAATGGCCGGTCGGCATATCGATTCTGAGTACCTTCGATCAATTGCGGCCCAGTGGTATGGCACTGCAGACACGCCGCCTCGATAGGCCGGGCAAGATCGATTACGGGCTTACCCGCAAAACCGGGTGATAAATCCCAACGCGCTGCCGAAGAGAAATACGAGACTGGAGCCTGGAACAGAAACCCTTCAATGTTCGTGATGTAGCTACGGCCAACCGCGCCGGAGCCAATCGCCCATTTCAGGTCGAACGCCCCTGCAACACCGCTCGCGGACCGGTTGAAATTAACCCTGTAGTTCGAGCCAATTCTGTAGCGCGCGCCATTGTGAGGATCGTTCACGTCATTGAAGCGTTCACGGAAGCTACTGCCGCCGACACTCGAACTGGTGCGCGCCATGCCCGTTGTGAAATAGGTTTGCGCAATGGACGCATGACAGCCGGCGCAGACCTTGCTTCCAACCAAGTCACTCTCGGGCGCGGCAAAGGCGAGGGCGGCGAAGATAAAAGAGGTAAGGCGCACCAGCGTCCGATAATCATACGCGATGGCTAAAGGTCGAACAAAATTTGCCTTGCTGTTCGCAGCCTGCCTCTGGAGCCAGCCGGGCGCATATGTCGCTACAGATCTGCCATTCGTGTATGAACCTTCGAAAACGTCGCGCAAGTATCTTCTTGAGGCTGTTGGTAGCGGCGTCGCGCTGTTCGATCACGATGGCGACGGTCGGCTGGATATTTACATGGTTAACGGCGCCGCGATACGCGATCCAATGCCCAAGGGCGGCGTGCCGGACAAGAGCGATCCCCGCTTTTGGAACCGCCTGTATCGCAACACTGAGAGTGGGCGGTTCGAAGATGTCACCGAGCGCGTCGGCCTGCGCGGTACTCACTACGGCATGGGAGCCGCCGCAGCAGACTTCGATAACGATGGCGATACCGATTTATATGTCACCGGCTATCGGGCGAACCAACTCTTTCGGAACGAAGGTGGCAAGTTCACGGATATAACGGCACAAGCAGGAGTCGCCGGAGGGGGCTGGTCCACCGGGGCCGCCTGGATCGACGCGGACAACGACGGCAAGCTCGATTTGGCTGTCGCCCGGTATATGGAATGGGATTTCGAGCCCGACGAATGGTGCGGCGTGCGAAAAGAGGGGTACCGAAGCTATTGTCATCCTGATCGCTTCAAGCCCGCGACCTACTTCCTCTACCGCAATCTCGGAGGCGGGAAGTTTGCCGACCATAGCGCGTCCTCCGGCTTCGGTAAGGCGCCGGGTAAGGGAATGGGAATCGCCGTTGCCGACTATGATCTCGACGGCAAGGTCGACATCGCAGTCGCGAACGATGCAGCGCCGCAGCAGCTCTTTCACAACGAAGGCGGCATGCGCTTCACCGAAGTAGCGTTCGACAACAATGTCGCCTACGACGACGATGGCCGCGTATTTAGCGGCATGGGAATCGAGTTTGCCGACTACGACAACGATGGGCGGCCTGATCTCCTGGTCAACGCGTTGGCGCTGCAGTGTTTTGCCTTGTACCGGAACAAGCCCGGCGAATTCGAATATGTTTCAGCCCACGCCGGCATCACCACTCCCACACGCAACCATTCCGGGTGGGGAATGCGGATTGCCGATCTCGACAACGATGGATTGCCGGATATCGTGGTTGCCCAGAGCCACGTTATGGACAACATCGAGCTGACCCAGCCGTCTGTGAAGTACAAAGAGCCTCTGTTGCTCCTGCGCAACGACGGCAAGCGGTTCGTTGACGACACACGATCGGCTGGGCCGGCTGTTTCCCAACCTCGCGCGGGGCGAGGGGCAGCATTTGGCGACCTCGACAACGATGGCGTCATCGACATGGTGGTATCGGCCCAGCAGGAGCATGCTGTAGTCCTTAGGCGCGCTCCGTCATCGACACAACATTGGCTGCTTGTGAAGCTTGAAGGCACAGCCGGCAATCGTGATGGCATCGGAGCCCGGGTGCGCATCGCAGCAGGCGGCCGGCAGCAGTTTCGTACTGTCAGTACCGCGGGAAGCTATCTCTCTTCGAATGACGTTCGCGCGCACTTCGGACTGGGAGCGACCAAGATCATCGATGAGCTCGAAGTGGAATGGCCCAGCGGGAAGCGACAGAAAATTACAGGCGTGGCTGTGGACCGGATTTTGACTTTGAGAGAACCTTAAGTTGCCGGAACGTTTCCATGTGCTTCTTGGATTCATTCGTTCGCCCGAGACGCTTGTAAGCCTGTCCTAGCTGAAAGTGCGCTTCCGCATATTGTGGATCGAGCTCGACCGCTTGATTCAACCAGCGGAGACTTGTCTCATCCCGGTCAAGTTTCACGAGAGCGCGACCCGCAAGATAGAAGTTACGGGCCGAGCCGTTATTGCGTTTTGCGGCTTCGGCGGCTAGCTGGAAAGCCTTCTCGTCTTGATCGCGCTTGAGAAAAAACTCGGCCAGGTTGGCATAAACCCAGTCATACTCGGGATGAGCGTCCTTCACCAGATCAAGCGCCCTCAGAAAGTGCCTCAGCGCCTCCGTGTCTCTCTGGAGCGCGTCATAGCAAAGTCCGAGATTATCGTGAGCGCGATAGTTATCAGACTCGAGGGCGACCACTCGCTGCAGTTGGGCCACGGCTTCCGGATACCGCGATTGTTCGTAGTAGATGCGGCCAAGCGCGTAATGCGCCTCCGTAGTATTAAGCGAGCTCAACGTGCGTTCCGCGGCAAGGGCGTCCCCGGAGAGAAACTGCATCTGTCCCAGCGAGATCAGTATCTGGGCGGTATTCGGACATACCTTTGCGGCGGCAGCGAACTCTTTGGCGGCCACAGGATAGGCGGACCTCGCTGCTGCCTGACGGCCCAGTTCGAGATGTTCGTTGCAAGTCTGGAACATCGAAAGAAAAGGAGGAACAGGTTTCAAGCCCCTTCCTCCGATTGTCGCTTAAGTGCCGAACTTAGAAGGTGAACCGCAGCGCGAGTTCGATGTTCCGAGGACCGCTCTGCTGGCCCGTATATTGTCCGAAGTTCGGGTCGGTGATGTTGGTGACGAGACCGCCGATACCGTGACGGTTGAAGGGATTCAGGAAGGTGCCGCGCAGTTCGATATTGCGTTGCTCGTCGAACTTGAACATCTTCTGAATGCTCATGTCTTCCATGATGAGGTGTCTGTCGCGAATGTTCGGCAGGAATGGCGCGACATTGCCGAGCCGCTGCACGACGTTCTGACCGCCGGCGAACACCGGTGGGTTGGCGAAAGCCGCGCGATTGAGATAAGCTGTTCCGCCCGGAATGCCGCGGAAGTTGATGTCGGCATCGCTGTTGGCTACGATGTCCGTACCGCCGACATAGTCTGGCCGAATGGCATTGCCTGTCGGCAAGTTGAGGCCCCCAGTCGTGATGGCGACAGGATTCCCTGAACGGAAGGTGTGAATGGCCGTAATCTGCCATCCACCGACAACCTTGTCGAGGAACCCATTGACATCGATAGCCCTGCCGGGGCCGATGGGCAATTCGTAGATCCAGCTCAGCTTGGCAACGTGAGGCTGGTGATAGTTTGTGATCGAACGCTCCAGATTGCGGTTGAAGACATCGGCGACGTTCTCGGCGTCGATAGCATTGTCAGTTAAGCCGAGCGACTTGGACCATGTATAAGCGCCGAGGATCGCGATGCCGTTCTTGAAGTGCCGCGTGAGTTGCATCTGCAGTGATTGATACGACGATGTTCCAATGTTCGGGAAGATGTTATTGATCCCCGTGAACTGCGGATACGGCCGTAGCGCCTGCAAGTTAGTTCCACTGAAGCCAGGATACGGAGCAGGGATCGGACTGGAAGCCGACCAGGGTCGCGGAAGCAGATCGCCGTACTGTTGCGTGACAGTGAACGGTAGATTGTTCGGCTGGTCGAAGCCTTTGGCGATAAGGCGCGTGCCTTTGTTGGCGACGTAGTTGGTTTCGAGAACCATCGACCACGGTAACTGGTACTGAATGCCGAAGTTCCAGTTTTGGACATAAGGCAGCCGGTTGCCCGTGATTGGGTAGTAGTCGATGTTTTGGCCGTTGGCCAGCGATGGGGACTTGTTCGGCAGCGTCCCGGTGAAACTCGGATAGGGCTGGTCGAGATTTCCTAAGGAATCTTCGGCGAACCGGATCGGCGTGTTGGCGGAAGTGACATTGATGTTGCCGTTATAGCCAAGCGTGCCGCCGAAGCCGAACCCGTTAGAGATGGCTGGCGTGTTGTTGATGCCGTAGCCGCCGCGTAAAACCATCTTGTCGCTGAGCGCGTACGCAAAGCCGAACTTCGGGGAAATCTGCTTCCAGTACGTGTCCTGGAAACCTCGCACGCCCAGGTCATCGGCGAAGGCAAGAGCCCCTGGACGATTGCCGGCTCCTGGATTGGCAAGGTCGAAGTCGATAGCCGACATGCGTCCTGCCACTTCAATCAGGCCGCCAACCATTTCCCAACGAAGGCCGATGTTCAAGGTCAGTTTCCTATTGACCTTCCAGTCATCCTGGAAGTAGAAGCCGGCAGTGCGCCAGCGATGACCGAAGTTTGCGGCAGCGATGCCGCGCGTGGTCGAACTGTAATCGCCGAGCAAGAAGCTGGCGAAGCTGTGTCCTGTCTGATTGATGAAGCCCGGCAGCGCAGTCTGATTCGGGGAGAAGTTGAAGTCACCGGACCCGGACTTGTTGCGAGTGTTGTAGTAGTAGCGCCGATTCTCGAAACCGAACTTGAAGTTGTGCTTGCTGCGAACGTAGGTGAAGTCGAGCTGACCGATCGTGGAACCATTAAAACTGCCTCCGCGATTGCCCGAGCCGAGACGGCCGGTTGTACCGCTAACGGCTCCGATGGCGCCGCCTTGGAATGGCTGACCGGTGAAATTCAAAACCGGGAAGTGGACGCCGGGTACGTTCTGTAAGCCGATCTTCTGCGGCCAGTCTTGATCGACGTAGACGCTTTCGTTGATGTTGCCGAAGCGGTTGTATCCCAGGTTGCCGCGTCCCAGGAACGTCGGTGATAGTACGAAGTCATAGGCCAGTCGCACCATGGTGCCGGGTGTGTCTTGGTTCTGGTACACGTTGGTCGGAGTTCCAGGGGCCGTTCCCCAACGCGGAGTTCCCGAGTTATAGCGGGTTCGAAGGTTGCGGTTGACCATGCCGCTCAAGCGGTGGCTCGTGTTGATATTGTGGTCGCCCTTAAAGGTAATCATTCGCTCGCGGAACTCGGGGCAGCACGCTCCCAGCGCGGGAATGTTGCGCAGCATCGTATCGAACAAAGGATCGTCAATCGGCGCCATGCTCAGGATGTTCGCAGAGACCTTGCTGAAGCGGCTTTGTGGAATGACGTTGCCCGGAAATACGTCGCGAACCCAAGTGTTCCCGACTTGGCGGGACGAGGCCGGATCGTAAATGGCCCCAAACTGAACCGCGCGACCAAGAGCATCGGTACCGGCGGCGCCTCCGGAGCCGGCTGTGCCTGTGAACGCCGAGCTCAACAGGTCTGAGAAATCGCCTCGCTTGAAGTCCTGCGTCGGCAACGTGACGAAGCCGTTCTGGTTGTAATCCTTCTGCGTGGTCCGTTCCATGTTGTGGAAGAAGAACGAACGATTGCGGCCGTCGTAAACCTTAGGGATGTACACCGGGCCGCCGATCGAGTAGCCATAATTGTGCTGCTTGAAGGGCTGGCGAGCCACGCCAGAGGCGTTGCTGTTGAAGCTGTTCGCCCGCAGAGCATCGTTCTGACCGTAATAGTAGGCCGATCCGTGGAGTTGGTTCGTACCAGACTTGGTGGCGAAGTTCGCAACAGATGTTTGCCCGCCGGAATACTGCGCGCTTACGGTGCCGGTCTGCAATTTGAACTCGCTGATCGATTCCGCCGATGGGCTGAATTCGCTGTTGGCGCCCCCGGCCAGATCCATTCGGCCCACCGAGATTCCATCAATCAAGATCTCATGCGAGTAGTTCTGGCCACCGTTGATCGAGCCCTGCCACGTTCCTCCGGTTGTGCCGGGGAGCGAAGTGAAGATGAACTGCTGGATCTGGCGTCGGCCGCCGCTAACCGCGATTGGCCACGAATCGAATTCCTTCTTCGACACATAGCTGCCAATTTCAGCCGTTCCGGTTTCGAGAAGCGGCGCCTCACTCGACACGGTAATCGATTCGGTGAGATTCCCGAGTTCCAGGGTGAAGTCGACGGTGAGGGTCTGGGCCACCGCGAGCACAACGTTCTGTCGCACCGATGTTTTAAAACCCGGCGCAGAGACCGTGATCTGGTAAGTGCTCGGCTGCAATGACGGCATGCGGTAAACGCCGGCGTCGGTTGTGATGGCGGTAGTCTCAACGCCAGTCGAAGGATTGAGGATCTTCACGGTCGCGCCAACGACGGCCGCTCCTGAAGAGTCAGAGATAGTACCGTTGAACGTGCCGCGCTCTCCTTGTCCGAAGGCCGTTAAAACGAGGAGGCACACGAGGAATGTGCGTAAAAACAAGTGGAATCCCCCTAAGATGTACCGCTGTGTCACAGCGAAACGTATGGGGCGAAGTCTATCACATGTTTTTTGTCGACTTTACGCAGTCTGGCGAACTGGCAATCCGGCCAATTTCAGAACCGTGTTGAACGCTTCGGCTCCGATCCAGCCGCCGAGCAGACCGATCATTGTGGCGCCGAAGAAGTTCACGGTCGCCGGCGGCGGAAGCTTCGGGACAAGCCCGGTTTGGGCGGCTGCGTATAGAAGGAAAGCCGCCACGATACCTCCAAGCGACGAGTAGGCGATTCGCCACCCCGACAAAGGCGGTGTCCGGACCGCAGCCAAAAGACCGCCTACCAATCCGGCGATGATCGTGAGAATCATTGCGAGCACGGGCATCGACACGTCCAAAGTAGCGGGCGTTTTTGTAACTGCTCCGAACGTTCGGGCGGAAAGTTTGATCCTTCCCGAAGCGGATGGGGTGAAGTTCGTGGACGCGCCGTGAGAGCCGCTGGGTATCTTGACCGTCCTCGACTCGAAATCTCCGTGTCCATCGTCGATGCTCAGGGCGACCTCCAGCTCCCTTTCAGTCGCTGTCGGCTTGTCTCGGTCATCAGTTAGTTCGACTGCAACTCCAGTAGTCCTTCCGAGCATGATCTTGGGTGGACTCAAGGTCAGCCGTATTTGTGAGATCGGTGGCGCGAAATGGACTATCTTTTCCCCGCCCCGAGTGACCATGACTGCATCGGAGGGCCGGGAGCCGACGAATTGCAGTTGAATATCACCGGCAACTGTGGATGCCAGTTCGGCAGTAGCCTCGTCTTCGTCTTTATCTATGGATATGACAATCGGATTAGGAGTTACATTGGCGAAAGGCGAGACCAGCCGCAATTGAATGTCGAAGGGGGCCGGTTCAGACAGATAGGCGATGATTTTGCACTTTTCGACCCCGTTCGCGATTAACTTCGATTCATCGCCCGTGTAGTAAAGTTGGGCTTTAATCGTTCCCGACCTAACTGGCTGGTAATTTGCGAGGACGAACGGGTTCGTACCATAGGGATTCCAGCTCCTTTTAAGAACGGAACTGGCAGGCTTCACGCGCACGTATGCCGCGCCTTCGCGAAGATAGGGATGAGCCGCCTTCAGCAGGTAAACGCCCGGAGCGCTAAGTGGAATCTTAACTTTAGCGGAATCGGTCCCAGCTTTGATCGTCAAGTCGAGGCGTTTCACACCCCCGCCATCAACGCCGAACGTAAACGCGATTTTCAGATCTTTCGGTGTGTTGGCGTCTTTATCGAAGGCGTCGCGAAGCTCGACTTTCACTTCGACCGATGAGCCGGCCCGGACGCTGGCCTCATCAGGGTTGACGGCAATGCGAACGGGGAGACTTCCGGCAGTTACGGGAGCAACCCACAGAATCGCTGTCAGCCACATTTTCATATAACCTCCATGGCACGGTCCTTTACACGTAAAGCGAAACTTTGCGGTATTTCACGCCAAGAGGTCTGCAACTTCCATGTGTTAATCTGAGGGCATATTACCCGCATCGCCGATATGCCGGCACAGGCGAGCGAAGCTTTCATATTCCGAACGTACCCCTTTCAGGAAGGCGATTTGATCGTCAGCTTTTTTACGCGCGATCAGGGCAAGCTCCGTGGGGTGGCGCGAAGGGCGAGAAAGCCGAAGAACAGCTTCGGGTCGGGGCTCGAAAGGCTCTCCCGGGTAACGATGTCCTATTACCAACGGGAGAATCGGGAATTGGTCAGCCTAAACTCCTGCGAAGTTATTGAATCACAGTTCGGATTGGCTGGTGACTATGCTGCCAATCTGGCGCTCGATTTTATGGCTGAGGTCAGCGAAAACATCCTGCCCGCAGCCGAGCCGAGTGAGCGGTTTTTCCGGTTGTTAGTGGCGGTTGTGAATCATCTGAGCGGCAATCCCGCAAACGGTGTTTGGCCGGCCGTGAACTACTTCAGTCTTTGGGCGGTGCGCCTGTCTGGAATCCTACCGGAGTTCCGGTTAAGCGCTGAGTCCAGACTGATTGCGGAAGAGATGATGCAAACGCCCATCGGGCAGTTGAGCGAACGTTCCTGGTCGCGGAGCACGGCTGCGGATCTGCGGCGCTATCTAGTCCGTGGCATAGAAGAACACGTGGAACGCCGACTGCACACCGCGCCGCTACTGGAAGCGATTTAATTCATGGACTCATTCCAGCAAACATTATTCACACTCAAAAACTACTGG
>Ga0190275_10001637_pt1 | contig 16523 bp, 7 predicted proteins | sample Popmic550T_FD_133745 | JGI IMG/M metagenome (GOLD analysis project Ga0190275, IMG submission 133745) | Populus adjacent soil microbial communities from riparian zone of Yellowstone River, Montana, USA - 550 T | ecosystem: Environmental > Terrestrial > Soil > Riparian zone > Trees stand | place...
CAATTATTGAAATACGCAGAGAAGATTGAGAAGCTCAATCTAAGTAGTCTTGTCCGATACATTGATGATAGTGAATACGAGACTGACATCTTTAAAGTCCCACATCTGCTTATATATTATGCTAAGGGATTTATCCCCCTATTGCTTAAGAGATACGAATTAACTGGTAAGAAACTAAGACCGCAATACACAGAGTATCTAAACAAAATAATTGACCACGTTGAGCAATCTACGGGCGAGCCACATTATGCTCTCATCAGTGATGTTTTATTTGACTTCGGAGTTGATACTAATGAAGAAGCATTAAAGCAATGGAGATTTCGTAACAAGCCACCCACAGAGGCGACGACGTAACGCGAACTAACAATTCTTTGTAACATCGCGTCACAGTAATTATTTACAACCTAATGGACAATGAAGCCTGTAGCAACCCACTGCTACGGGCTTTAACTTTTTGAAAGTGAGGAAAGCATGGACAAGCACACAGAAACAATGACCGAAGTGGAATTTGCCAAAGCAGTAGGGGTCAGCCGTGTCACCCTATGGCGTCTAAGGGCAAAGGGGTTATTACCGCATTACAAAATTGGTACGCGCATTCTTTATTCCAAACAACACATTGAGCAATTCCTAAAGAGCCATGAGCAAGGGGCTAAGCAGCAAGCTAAATAACAAAGTAAATATGGTGAAATCATGCAAAGTAGAACTTTCCTTCCACCCATTGAGGCTGATGCTGTGCATATTGATACCGTTAAATTGACTCATTCCTATCTAGCTAGTGATTTGCCACTACCAACAGATTTAGCGAAGTTAGGTTTTGATTTGAACTTCAAGCAGAGAGGCGGGAATGACATTACAACAGCGCATCCGAAACAACACATAACAATATCGAGTGAGCCGTACATTACAGTGATCCGTAGTTCAAACAACCATAGTTATAGCGGAATAACTGTAGAGTGTTCTTTGATGAAATTAGTCAAGTACAACGGTCTAGGGGAGCAGAACGAAGTAGATATTGATTGTAGTCTCGACGCGATTGAAGACGCGGTAAGAAACAGAGTTAATGTTAATTTCGATGCGCGGACGGCAAAAGTCTCTAGGTTCGATGTGAACGCGGATTTTAATGTGGGCGAGCAACGCATCAAACTCTACATGGATTCGCTCTCGCGCCCCTATTCTCGCCTAACGCCAAGCAAGTTCGATGATTCAACGGTTTACTACTACAACGGCTCAAGAACTTTCGCCGTTTATGGAAAGAGGAAAGAAATGGAGAAGCAATTAAAGAAAAGGAAAGTAATGAAGCATGATGTGGATGCGGCAGAAGGCTTAATGCGCGTTGAGATGAGATTAAAGACACCGGATGCTGTGAAGCGATACGCTAAAAAGATTCCAGTCAATGCAGTAGCTAAAGACTTATGCACACAAACCATCGCCTCCAAGTTGATTTCAGAAACAATTAACCAACTCGATCTAGACAGGACGAAAATATCTATGGACGCAAGAGCAGATTTACTGATTCAAGAGTTTGGAATAAGCGCCCCTGAGATGCTTGGTATCCTCAAATATAAAGAATTACTCGGTGAGGACTTCTGGAAAAAAATAGGTTGGAGTGCATCAACCTACTATAGGAAAAAGAAAGAATTGGAAGCAGTAAATCTCTGGAATGTATCGCCTGACGAAGCACTACCCGCCTTAGTGATACCGTAGGCTTATAATAACCCTATATCACTATCAAACTTGAGACTCATAAGCCGTAAGGCATGGCCGAGCTATGACGAAGCCTCATAACTAGAGGCAGGGCTATGCCCCATATACATGAATGATAGATAGGGCCGTTGGCTCAAGCGTCGGAGGGGCAGTCTCATATTTGATAGTAATGTGGAGTTATTATCAATGACTCATGTAGGAACTCTTGACTTCGACTCTGAAGCATAGAAACGATGCACGCCCCTTCGTCTATATCGCATAGATGTATCAGAATCTATAAGCCAATTCTGCTCTAGGAAGTAGCTACGAAAGGCAATGCTGATTTGCATAAAACGCTAAGGCAAGTCAGAAGGAATTGAATAAAATCATCTGCTTTCAATACGCTTCTAACGGCTAGGAACTCTTCACGCATTTTAAAATCAAAAAGACTTAGGCGAATTGCACCCATCGTTCGTTGACAGGTTGTTCCATAATTTGTGAGGTTGATTAATGATCCAGTTACCTACTGTGAGGCGACCTTTACTTAAGTCTAGCAAGCTGATAAAAAGCGTCAATAGAACTTATCCACAGGAGAGCTGCTATGACCCCGCTGAATGTAGATACACAAACCAGATACGAAGTGCTAGACAGTGAGCATGGGCAAGGTGGATTTGGGAAAATCTCGAAACAGCGCGACAAGTTTTTAGAACGACTCGTTGCGGTAAAAGGTCAACATATATTTGCGGACGAAGAATCAAAGCAACGATTCATTCGTGAAGCAAAAACACTTGCAAAACTATCCCATACCAACATACCAGCTATCTATGACGTTAAATTGGAAGATGACGATTTACTCATTTATTTTGAATTTATTGAAGGAGACAATCTAAAACAGATTATAGAATCAGGTAGAAAGCTTTCTCTCCAAGAAGCGGTGAATTGGTTTACACAAGTTGCGGCTGCCGTGGAGCATGCTTCCAGTCTGGGTATAGTTCATCGGGATATAAAACCAGCGAATATCGTAATCTCTAAAAACGGTTCAGCAGCGTATTTGGTTGATTTCGGTATTGCCCTTAATCCTGACGACCTTCAACGGATTACTGAAAAGGGTTATGTCGTCGGCACCCCACCGTATATGTCGCCAGAACAGCAAGAAGGAAAACCACTTAATGAAGCTTCGGACATCTACTCTTTAGGTATTACGCTCTATGAAACTTTATCTGGTCGTTTCCCAGTAGTCGGACGATACGAATCGCTTTCCGATGCTAATGAAGCTATCCCTCCAAGCATTGATGAGTTGATAAATGACTGTTTGATAGTGGACAAGACAAAACGGCTTGCGTCAGCTAAAGAGTTCAGTAAAAGATTGAAAGGAGCATTTAGAACCGACGCACCACTGTCTCAATTACTTATTGACGGGCGACTGCATGAAGTCCACGCTGCTTTACAGAGTTTGTCCGCAGAAGAGTTTATAGCTAAGCCTATCGGACAAAGACTTCTCGTTATGACGAGAACCCAAGACTTGATTCGGACAGATAAACCTGAATTACAAAGAGCAACGGCGGATATGATCTCCCTGCTTGTACGACTTGCTATAGAAGAATCAGCAGAGCGATATAAACCAATAATTGATACAGCGTATGAATGGGGTTATGAAAAGCAGATTGGAGACCGATGGAAGGGTGATAACGAAATTCGTGAATCTCTTATAAGAGCTGCTAAAGTTGCTTCAAGCATTGCTCAACCTGTCTTAGCTAATTCCTTAATAGAATTTACAGGAAGAATAGAGTTAGGAGGGAAAGATAAATGGTACTACCATGACCTAAGAATTAATATTATGAGTCTGATGGCAAATCCTCATTGCAGCCAAGATGATACGGCTGAAAAGCTGGCAATACTTTACGACCAAGTAAATAAGATTAGTCATTAAACCTGTGGATAACTCAAGTCATCTTTTATTCATCTCCCCTTGTTAAAGTAGAGATTATTATTAAGATAATGATATGGGGAAATCACCTTATTTAGATCAATGGTATAAGCAGCTAGAAGCTGAGGATGACGAGAAGTAAGAGGGAAGCGGTCGAGGGGCCGCTTTTTTAATTGACTTAAGTTTTAATCAGGCAGAAAATACTCGTTATGGAGATAGCCTTTATCCTCTCCCTGATTGCGCTTGCGGTAGCCCTTCCAAGCTGCATCGCTGATTCTCTCGCTGTCATCGAAAATATCCACGCTCGTAGGGCTAACCATGCCCTTTTAAAAAAAATCTGAAGTTGCGCATGCGTAAGGGAAATTTAATAGCTTCTAAGCGGAGTTATTAGGCATACTAATACTTATCCACAACCCCCTGCTCGTTTCTATAAACTTACCATTCAATCTAGACCTTGAAAGCATCTTCACGCTTATCTAATGCTTAGAAGTAAAGGCGAAATCTCGCATGATCGTTGCATGACTTTGACAGCCTTGCTGTTGCTATTTTTAATCTTTTGGGATTATTGTTCTGCCGCTCAATTTCTTTCCGATGAACCTCACAAGTTTTACAATACCGACAATTAGGATGTTAAATTACCAATATTCCGAAACATGCATTAGACACGCGATTGCTTAACATAATGGAAGAACTCAGAGACTTGAATTTGAACCATAAATAACATGAGCCAGCCAACGAACGAACTTGAAAAGAAAAGCGTAAGGCGAGGTGCGCGTAAGCCTATAAAAATTCTCGCTATTTGTGTACTGCTCTCCTTAATTTATGTGCTGTGGGGAACGATACAATACCCGCTATGGTGGTATGAGATTTTCTTCAGTGGTGGATATAAGAACCCATCGAACTTATTAAGAGGGGCACTTTATATATTTCTCACTTACCATGTCGTCATCCTGCAGACAGTAATTATTGTTCTAGCAATACTAATTTTTTCCCGTACTCATGTGCCAAAGAGATTGGTTATTAAGATTAATCATCTTTGGAAGGACTGGATTATTAGTTGGACTGGCCTGCTAATAGGAATCATCTTGATTCTAGCGATTGTCATGAGTGTGTGGAGTTTAGAGTCAAGAACTCATGAGGAGAGAGAACGAGAGCAGAAATTTCAACAGTCAATGAAAGAGCTTGAGGAAAGTACGCGAAAACTAAAGGCAGTGATGGAGGAAAATTCAAATAAAGTTCCTTTGTCAGTGCCTACGAGTTTTATTTATCTGGATAAGGAAGCTGCAGACTCTTTATATGGACAATATGAACCAGAGCTTGTTCCCTCGCTCATGCAAGAAGAAATTCAAAAATCAACGGAAGTTAAAGGCGGAATAAACAGTTATATTTCAACTGAGGCAGGGCAGACTGATTTAAATAAGAAGATTACAGAATACAGGAGTATCCCTAAGAACAGTGAGCGTAAACTGAAAGACTTAATCAGATACTTAAACGAAAAGAATCAGTTGCTGATGTTCAGAGATATTCAGCCTAAATCTGAGGAGTTGAGCGAGTTAGATAACGCTACAAAATTACTCTCTCAAATATATGCTTTGAGTCTCGATTCGCAGAAGTTAAAAACTGTGCGCGACCGTCTACTTGGTGATGAGTTACGGATCGTTGAAAATCAGTTACGTGACCTTCGTGGCCTCACCTTTGTTGAAGGTGAGTGGTTTGTAGAGAACCAACCTGATTATTACCTCTTTCGACATCAATTTGTAGAGAACATATCAAACTCACCAACCTGTGAAGTTAAAATCCGAAAGACCGCTGTTAGTTCTCAATATAGAGACGCAATAGAAGGAGCAGGAAAGAAGTCCTTACGTTTAAGTATCTTTGGCAATATTCTCGTTGGATTGTCAGAAAGCTCAAGGACTGTCTCATTAAATCCAATTGCTATTTTTTAACTTGTCTTTATGCCTAAACGGTTAACTTGCTTTACTTGTGCCTCTTTTTATTGCCGCATTAATAAGATTAAACGGCTCATCTTGGGGTTTTAGCTCACCTTCTAGTGATAATACATATAGCTCAAGAGCCGCTTTGTGAGTCTTAGTATAAAGGTAAATTACTTCAATACCGCTTGATAAAATACTACTCGCCCGCTTTACTCCTTCACGCCCGCTATTAATCTCCTTCTTAATCGTAAATAATAAACGAGCAAGACATTCTACGGCGGCAGAATCTTTACACAATTCAGGTTCGAGAATATTAAGCCACGTTTGATCGTCTGCTAGTGGTTCGGCCTTTTCGCAGGTTGTTACAGTAGATTTCTTCAAAAGCTGTTGCTCGACTTAATCTTGTTAGTAATTCTGAGAAGATAGAATATTAACAACGGTGGAAATATTTATCAATGCAAAATTTGGTAATTTAAAGAGCGTTTCATAATTATTCTCTGATCGGGTGTGCGCTAAATCTTTACAAGCTTGTAAAGATGCCTAAAATCAATATGATAGCGGTGCTATAGTTTTTGAACTATGGCGCTGAAACTACAGGTTCAGGAGATTGCAAGAAGGCAAGGTATCGAGAACGCCGCGCAATTATCGAAGCTAACTGGAATCGGATTGCCTTCCAGTTATCAACTATGGAAGGGAACTGCTCAGAGTATTTCTTTAAAAACGCTGAATACTCTTTGCAATAAGCTCAGGACGCATCCGGCGATTCTATTTGATTATAAACCTGATCCAGAAGAGGCAAGTTCAAGTTCAACCAAAGGCAGAGGTAAGCGATAGTAATGCTTTAATCTTTTCTTCTTTGCACCCGTGATGCTCTTTTAACTCCTTCAAATTTTCGGGAACTTGGAATCTTTGCGGGCAAATCCAGTTCATCATCAATCAGCACATCAACCCAAATATTTGCTATTCGTGCATACCTCAATAAAACTTGAAGGGGCGGTATTCGCTCTCCATGCTCATACTGAGAAATGTTACTGCGGAATAATTCTTCTGTGAATCCTAACCCGTCAAGAATTTCATTCTGAGATAATCCTAAACTCAAACGAATCTGTAAGAGTTTTTCTGCTAAACGCGAACTTTTAGTCCGAGAAGGTTTCTTCATCGGGAGTAGCCTCCCGAAAAGAAATCAATCTCGACATCCGTTTTATAACTGGATACAATGGTATCCAGCTTGGCTCTGCAATTTTGTTCCGCTAGGAGCTTCTGTCTTTGCTCCTTAGCGGCGCACATCATCCGAAACTTTGAGGTGTTTCAGCCATGTGCTTTCCAAACAACATCAAATCAGCCATCTAAATATAAAGATAGCAGAGTCAGTATGTATAGTCATAAGACCTCATTGGAACAACTCTAAACAATCAATATCTATTGAACATGCCTAATTATCATCTCAACTCAGATTCAAGATTGCGCCCTTGTCTGAACTGTGGCGAGCAGACTAACCGTGCCTTTAATTATTGCTGGAAGTGTGGGTCTAAAAGAGGCGCGGTTAAATCTAATTCCAATATTGAGCATGTCAAATCTGAGTCCAAGAAAGTTAATTCCAGCAGCGGAAGCAACGACAGCAAATCATTTATCACCCGCGTGTCGGAAATAGTCTTTGGGATTGTAATTGCGCCTATATCAATATCCTTTTTCTTAGCTAGTTCGATTCTTGCTTTACTACTCTTACTGATGCTGTCAGTGCTACCGGCTATAATTCATCTAGTTTTCGTAGAGTATGCAGAGTCTCACCTTAAAAGCCTTAGCCGTTCTCCTAGAAGTGTTTTCATACTTGCAACCCTACTCTATTGGAGTGTGTTTGTGCTTATAGGATTTATTCTTGGTAAGTTGGAGATGAAACACTTTTTTTTGCAGGCCGTGCAGAGTGACGGAGTTACTAAAATATGTGAATGGAGGGGGAAAGATTTTGAAATTGGCAGCGACTATAAAGGTAAAGCTAGAGTATTAACATTTATTCCATTCCTTTCTGATTTACAGGATGACAAAGATTCAAGTGGACACACGAAATACTTCTATAAGAAAAGATGCCTGCTTATACTTCCATCACAAAAGCCAAACTTAAGAGCTTTGATTGTTTCCTCGTTGGTCGCATTAACTCTTATATCAGTAGTGAGCTTTTTGACCGTGAGATTTATGTCTTGGAACTACTGGTGGCTACTTCTTGTTTGTGACATGCTGTTCATAATGTTCAGTTCTATTCTCGGTTTTCAAATTGGCAAACTCATGTTCAAGCTGAGGCTTATGAGAATAAAAAAGCGTGGTTTCGCTGTAATCAATAACTGTGTGTTGTACGGCAGTTGGCGAAATGAATATATCTTCATTTGCCCATTCGAGTATATGCACAAGTTTTCTTTAGAGGAAGCTGAACAGGCATATAAATATCAATTTGCCGATTTAGAGACTTCGCAGTAAACAAAAAAATAATAAAAAATTTTCATGTGAATCAACATACACAATTCACCCTAATTCTTCCGGCTACCCTTCAGACAACTAAGACAATTCTATTCATTTTCATCTTCGTAAGTAATTAATCTTCCTACCTGACACTTCAACACTCTACAAAGCTTATCAAGCGTTCCTAGTCCTATCATTTCAAAATTCCCTGACCAAAGTTTAGCTGCTACTGTTGGAGAGACTTCTATCGCCACTTGAAGTCCGTAGGCATTTTTAATCCCGCGCTTCTCAGCTATTTCTTTGATGTGCTTTTTGATCATAGAGGAATCTTAGCTCAGAGAAAATATTTACTCAATACAATAAATCAAACATTTACTTTCCTTACTAATTATAGTAAATTATCTCTGTTCTTTGAATTCGACACATTGAAAGACGGAAGCGTGAACGTGTCCTTGAAAGTGTCCACAGACGAGAACAGCCACCCAAAGGCGGCTGCAACTCGTTGAATTGATTTGGCGTCCCGTACGGGAGTCGAACCCGTGTCGCCGCCGTGAAAGGGCGGTGTCCTAGGCCACTAGACGAACGGGACGGATTTTAACCGGAAAAAACGGTAACGGTTAAGTTACCGTACCGCCCCAGACGTGTCAACCGGAAGCACCGCGAGCGCGGCCAGCCGCAACCTTTGATGCCGTGCGGGATCGGAAAGTGCGCTTGTTTGTTCGATTTAGGCTCGCACCTCAACGCCCGACGGCGCTACTTTTTGGCGTCGCGCACGCGGAAGACGAGGAAGTAGTCCATGCCATCGCCCTTGACGAAATCATACTCGTCGGCGAGCGCGTAGCCCGCGCGCGCGGCCTCCGCGACCACTGTGTCGCGCGGGACGCCGTGGTCGTCTCCCTTTCCTTCGCGGTCAATGACGCCGACGCGCGCGCCCTCACGCAGCGAGCGTCTCAGGTTCGTGAGCAGTCGGATGGGCTGCGCGAACTCGTGGTAGGTCTTCAAGATCAGGACGGCGTCAACGCTCTGTTCGGGGAGCAGCGGGTCGTCCTCTTTGCCAAGCACGGTGCGTATGTTCGCGAGCTTTTCCTTCGCGGCACGCTCTTCGATGTGCTTGAGGTAGTCGCTGTTGATTTCGACGGCGTAGACCGCGCCGCCCGCGCCCGCCCGCCGTGCGGCGCGAACAGTGAACCAGCCGGAGCCTGCGCCGATGTCTGCGACGCTCGTGCCCTCGCGTATGCCCAGCACGTCCAACACGCGCTCGACCTGAAGCTTCTTGTCGCGCTCCGGGTCTTCAAAGATTGAGAGGTCGCCCGTGTAAGGCTCGCTCGTCGCACGGTCTATCTTCCCTTCGTCGGCGGTCGGCGTCTGTTGCGGCGCCCGCGCAGGGGAAGGCTGGGGCGCCCGCGCAGGGGAAGGCGCGGGCGCGGGCTTCGCCTTTTGCATCGCGGAGGAAGTGCAGCCGACTAACGTCGCGACGAGCAGCGCGGCGACGAACAGGGTTTGAAGGAATGTTTGCGAGCGTGAACGCATCGAGCGCCTCTGTTGTGAAAGGTCAGCGGACGTGAATCAGTTTCTCGCCGCGCTCGCGGACGCGACCGATGACGACGGCGTCGGGGTAAGTTTCGCCGAGGCGCGTGAGGAGCTTGTCGGCGCGTTCCGGGGCGACGGAGATTAGCAGTCCGCCCGCCGTCTGCGGGTCGAAGAGAAGGGATGCGAGCTGGCCGCCGACGCTCTCGTCAATCGTAACGTCGTCGCCGACGTAGAGCCTGTTCGTTTTGTCGCCGCTCGTGAGCAAGCCCTGACCGGCAAGCTCAAGCGCGCCCGCAATGAGCGGCACGCGCGCGGACTCGATTTCGAGCGTCACTTGCCCAGCGCGCGCCATCTCCCAAGCGTGGCCGAGCAGCGCGAAGCCGGTCACGTCGGTCGCCGCATGTGATTCGACTTCGACCATCGCGCGCGCGGCCTCGCGTCCCGAAAGAAGCATCGTCGCGAGCGAGGCGCGCATGACTTCAGCAGACGCCTTTCCGAACTTGATGCCGGTGGAGACGACGCCCGTGCCGACGGGTTTCGTCAGGACGAGCGCGTCGCCCGCGCGCGCGCCGCGGTTCGTGACGACGCGGCGCGGGTCAATCGTCCCCGTCACCGCGTAGCCGAACATGATCTGCTCGTTGTCAACGCTGTGGCCGCCGACGAGTGCGACGCCGTTCTCCGTCAAAACGTGTAGGCCGCCGCGCATGATCTCGCCGAGTATCTGAAAGTCAACGCCCTTCTTCGGGAAGCACGTGACGGCGAGCGCGGTCAGGGGCGTGCCGCCCATCGCCCACACGTCGTTGATTGAGTTGAGCGCGGCGATGCGCCCGTAGTCGAACGGGTCATCAACGATGGGCGTGAAGAAATCTACGGTTTGGACGAGTGCGAGGTCGTCCGAGAGACGGTAAACCCCCGCGTCGTCGGCGGTCTCGATGCCGACAATCAGGTTCGGGTCGTGGGGAATGTTCAGACCGCTCAAAACTTGAGCGAGCTTGCTCGGCGCGAGCTTAGAAGCTCAACCGGCGCACGAAACCATCTCAGTGAGACGCATCGTCAACCTCCGAAAGAAAGGATGAAGGATGAAGGATGAAGGATGAAGGAAAGGCAAATCTCTGACGGCAGAGCTTTCATCCTTCATCCTTCATCCTTCATCCTTGCCTTTCATCGTATCACGAATCTCGTGGGAGCAAGGACGGCGCGGGCTTCGGGGTTGTAGTAGTCGTAGACCTGCGAGGGCGCGGTGAGCGCGTCGAGGCCGTAGCGCGGGCGGAACTTGAAGTTGAACTTGGTGCCGCCGCCGGCGGGCCAGAGATAGACGACGAGGCGGTCGGGCAGAACGTCGTAGCTGTTGATGGCCCAGCCGGACTCTTTCATCGTGCGTTCGAGAGAGGCGCGGTCAACGTCCGCGCCGGGCGGCAGGCCAATCTCGGCGAGCATCATGCCGTAGCCGCTGTGCCCTATGCGCTCGGCCTCGACGCTGCACGTCACCTCCTGATTGATCGCGGCAGACGGGCGGTCGTACGCGACGGCGAGGCGGAGCGTGCTTGAGCGGTTCCGGTTCGCGTCTCCGTCGGCCTGCTTCGCCTCTCCGTTACCTTGCGGCGTCGCGCCCGACTTCCAAGGCACGTAGAAGGTCGTTACCACTTGCGCCTGCGCGCGCGCGGCTCGTCCCGCGCGACGAACTTCGACGCGGCTCTCGCCCGCCGCGACGAAGGGCGAGAGGTCGAAGGCGAGCGGCACGCTCAGCTCGCCCGCGGGAGGCAGCGCGATCTCGCCCGCGCGCCGTCCGTTGACGAAGACTTCCGCCGTCTCTGTGGAAGCCGGCGGCGTACCGTTCGTTTGGCGCGCGCTTGCGGCGTCGTCTCGCGCGACGATGCCGAGGAGCGCGTCGAGGACGTTGATGGTGGCCTGCGTCGAGTGCCAGACGCCGTAGCGGTCTTTGTTGCGGAGCAGGAAGAGAAGGCCGCGGTCAATCAATTGCGGATTACCGAGACGGGGAGACGGGGGGACGGGGGGACGGGGAGATGTTTGATCAGGCGATTCCTGTCTCCCCGTCTCCCTGTCTCCCAATCTCCCCGTCTGCTTTTCTATTCCGCAATCCGCAATCCGCAATCCGCAATACTTGTTAAGCGCGTTGACGGCGAGCGCGGTCGTCTCGACGCGGCCCGCGAGTCCCCAACCGTAGAAGGGCGTGTTGGTCTCAAGCGACCAGTACGCGCCCGCGCCCTCTTCGCGTGCGAGCGCGCGGAGTTTCGCGACGCCGCGCGCCGCGCCGTCTTGCTCACCCGCGTCCAACGCCGCGAGCGCGTAGGAGGCGATGAGGTAAGGCTCGTCAATCTCTTCGATGCGCGCGGCGAGATAGCGCAGAGCGCGACGGAGCGGCGGCGTCTTGTCAACCGAGGTCGCGGCAACAGGCGCAGGCGCTTTCGGCTTCGCTTCGTCGTGTGGCAAAGAGGCGAGGACGCGCGCGATGAAAGCGGTGTTGAGCGCGGTGCGGCGCGTGTCTTCCGTGTTGCTCCAGTAGAGACGCGCGGGCCAGCTTCCGTCTTCGCGTTGTTGCTTGACGAGCCAGTCGCGCGTCTCGTTGATAACGTTCTCATCAACTTCGGTGACGCGGCTCGCGTCGTTCAGGAATCGCAGCGCGTAGGCCGTTAAGGCGAGGTCTGCGTCGCCGCGTCCCCAGTAGGAGAAGCCGCCGCCGGGCGCGCGGTAGCCGAGCAGTCGCTCGTAGCCGATGCGCGCATAGCGGCGCGCGCGCGCGACGAGCGGCGGAAGATCGCCGTCGAGGTCTGCGCCTTTGCGCCGGTAATGATCGAGGACGAGAACGCTCGGATAGGTCGAAGAGATGGTCTGCTCGCCGCAGCCGTAAGGGCGCGACATTATCGCCTCGACGCCTTCGAGCAGGTGCGCCGTCAGGTTCGGGTAAATCTTCAGCTCGCTCCGCACCGAGCCGCGTATGGCGTCCGATGGCACGTTCAACGTGAGCGCGCCCGCATCGGCGAAGACGGTCGCGTCCGTGAGCGAGCGTTCCTCGCCGTCGGGGTGTACTGTGACGGGTTTCTCGATGGCGTCGTTTGCGTCAGCGCCTGTGGCGGTGACGCGCTGCGGGCCGTCTTTGACGGAGGCGATGGCGCGCAAATCGAACGTGGGGCGCGCGGCGTCGCCCGCGGGCACTTCCGAGCGCTGGCGCGCGGGGCCGTCGAGCGCGAACCAGCTTTCGGGCTTCATCTCGACTTCCACGGCTTGCGCGCGCTCAAGGTAGTTGCGAAGCACGACGGGCAGCGAGATTCGGTCGCCCTCGGTGAGTATGCGCGGCGGGTCGTGCTCGACGAAGAAGGGCTGGAAGGCTAGGAACTCTTTCTCGATTGTGCCGACGCGCCCGTCCTCGGTCGAGGCGATGACGGACATCTTCCAAGTCGTGATGTTGTCGGCGAGCTTGAAGCGAAGGCTCGCGCGCCCCTGCCGGTCGGTTTCGAGCGCGGGCTGCCACACGAGCGTTTCGGGGAAGAACTGCCGCAGGCGCGGCGTCGAGAGTTGCAACGGGATGACGACGCGACTCTCGACTTTCGTGCCGACCATACTTGATGACACTTCTACCGGCGATGCGGGGGCGCCAGTTACAGTGACCGTCTCCGTCACCGCTCCCACGTTCAGGTAGACATCAGCCTTCGTCAGGCTGGAAGACTTGACCTGAACGTCGGAGATGGTGGCGCGCAGGAAGCCGAGCGCCTCGGCTTCTAAACGATAAAGGCCGGACGGAAGATTGCGTAGAAGGAATACGCCCTCGTCGTCCGTCTTCGTCTCGAATAGAAGCTCGGCGAATTGGTGAACGGCGCGGACGGTCGCGCCCGCAACCGCAGCGCCGTTCGGGTCTGTGACCGCGCCCGTTATCGCGCCCGTGCCGCCCGAAAATGTCGTGATGGGTTTGACGTGGCGCGGGGCGTCGTCCTGCGCGGCCTGCTCGGCGGCGAGGCTCGTGAAGTATGCGAGCGTGAAGTCGTCAATCGTTCCAGCCTTGCCGTCCGCGCCCGCGCTCCGCATCTCCGCGACGTGGATGGTCGCCGTGACGGGCTTGATCTCGGTGCGCTGCCTCGGAGCGTTCGGGTCGTACTGGCCGCGGCTTTCGACCTTTACGCGGTCGGCGTAACGCTTGTCGGCCTTGAAGGTCACGTATGGCCGCCGCCCCCAAGCGTCTTGCAAGTCGTCGAGACGGACGCCCGACTTCTTCAGAGCGGCGCGCAGCGCATCCTCCGTCCGCGGAAAGCTCGCCGTCTCGCGCAGGTGGCGCGCGAGCGCGGCGTCTATGGAGGCGCGACGCTCGACGAAGTAGTCCGTGAGCGTCGTCCAGAGCGCGAAGTCGTCCGCATCGTAAACAGTTTGCGCGAACATCTTGTCCGGGCCGCCGGTTCGCGCTGTGATTGTGTAACTCGATTCGCTCACGCCGAACTCGAAGCGATAAGGCTGCCCCCAACGGTCGCGTAGCGCGTCGAGGTCGAAACCCGCGCGGCGCAGCTCATCTCTGAGAGTCGCGAGGTCGCGAATGTAGCGGCCCGTGCGTTTGTGATACTCGTCGGCTGCGCGGTCAATGCGCTCGCCGATGGCGCGGAAGTACGGGCGCGCGAAGCGTGCGACTGTAAAGTCGTCGTCCGTTCCGGCGCGCTCGTCCGCGCCGTTGCTGTAGATGTCGAGCAGATCGAGATTGCGCTCGAAATAGAACTGCGCGCGATAGGGTTGCCCCCACGGGTCGCGCAGCGCTTTGAAGTCAACGCCCTCGATGGCGAGAAGTTTTACGAGCGCGGCTTCGTCCGCGGGGTACTCGGCGCGCAGAGCGTAGCGGTTGTTGACGGCGTCCTTGAGCGGCTGTAGCTGCGCGCCCACGAGCGAGGCGAAAACCTGCGCCTGATCGCGCTCGAACTCCGTCCCGGAGGAAAAGTTCTGCTCGTTGTATGGCCGCTCGCCGTTGAAGAGCATCTCGGCCACTTCTTCGAGTCCGACGGGGACGGGCCGCGAAAGATCGAGCTGTTCGATTTCGCGCTGCGATATGCCGGCGATGACGCCCGTGCCGTAGAGGAAGCCGTAGAGCGAGCCTGCGAAGCCGAAGTTGCGGCTGAACTCGTCCTCGGTGCGCGCGCGCTCCTCGACCGCCGTGTCGAAGACGACGACGCCGAGCGCGCCCTCCGCGCGACGGCCTTCGGGCGAGCGCAGCGCGAACTCGACGCCCGCGTCCTCGCCGGGGCGGAAGGATTTCTGCGAGAGACGCACGTCGAGATTAAGCTCGCGGTTGCGCGGATAGACGACGGTGCGCGTGCCGGAGCTTAGATAGTCTTCGTAATCGTCTGTCGGCGCTTCGGCGCTCGTGGCCGTGACGCGGACTGCGCCGCGCATCTCCGCGCTGTAAGGGATGACGAGCGAAGCGCGCCCGCCGCCCAGACGAACGACCTTCGAGAAGAGGACGCGCCCGTCGCTCGAAGCGTCAACGATGACGCTCGTGCGGGGTTTGTTCGACGTAAGCTCGACCGCGACAGGCTCGCCCGCGCGGTAGAGCGTCTTGTCGGTCTCGACGCGAATCTCCGCGCGGCTTTTGTCGTCCTCGTCAATGAGCCAGAAGTCATCTTCGTGGTGGCCCGCGCGGCCCTCCCGGTCTCGCGCGGTGAAGCGGAGCGAGACGTTGCCGCTCTCCTCGCCGCGCGAGACGGGCGGCCCCGTGGCCTTCGCGACGCCGTAGCGGTTCGTTCTGACTTTCAGGATAGTGCGGTCACGGTCTTTGACTTCACGTCGCGGCTCGCCCGGCGCGCTGACGATTGTCGTCGCGCCTTCCTCGACGACCGAGACCTCGCACTCCGCCGGAGCGCCGTCGGCGTAAAATGTCGAGACGTAGAAGGCGAGCGGCAGCCCCCGCGCTTGCTTGTAACGACCTTCGTTGACGTAGAGGTGGATAGGGTCTTTCGTTAAGCGGACGGAGAAGCGACGCTGCTCGGTGCGGTTCGTCGTGGGGTCTGTGACGTATGCGGCGAAGTCGAGATCGAGGAAGCGCTGGTAGCCCGACTCGGCCAGCTCCTTATGCTCCTTCGCGAGATCGAGTCGAGCGACGAAACGCCCGCGCTCGTCGAGGTCGCCTTCAACCGGGTCTTGCTCTTCGGTCTCGTACTTCTGCTCTTTGTAGTTCCAGCGCCGCTCGGTCTGCCTGACGACGCGGACGTGGCCGCGCTTGACGGGCTGGCCGAAGAGATAGTCGCCGCGCACCTCCGTCTCGGCGTTCTGCCCCGCGAGGTAGAAAGGGCGGTCGGGCTTTACTTCGACTTTGAAGTTCGGAAGGTCGTAGCGACTGACCTTGACGTAGATGGACGACTCGTAATCTTCGTCGTACTTTTCGTCGTCCATCGCGAGCGTGATTTTGTACGAGCCGAGCCGCGCGTTTTCGGGGATGGGCCAGTCCGCGCTCGCGATTCCGTAGCGCGAGGTCTTGAGCGTCTGCTTGAAGACCGTCGCGTCGTCTTCGTCTTTCAGCGTGAAGCCGACCTCCTCGCCGGCGACGGCATGATCCGAAGGGTCGAAGACGAGCGCGCGCATGTGGAGCATCTGCCCCGGCTGGTAGAGCGACTTGTCCGTCGTGAGAAGAATGCGCGGCTGCTGCTCGACGGAGACTTCGGCGTCGGCCTTCTGCGTGATGATGCCTCGTCGCGCCGTGACTTTAAGCTCCGCGTCGGCGTCGTCCTCTACGAAGCGCGGCAGACGGAAGTCGAGCGAGGCGAGGCCGTCGCCGTCGGTCATGGCCGAAGCTTTAAGCACGGTCGCCCTTATGCCGATGTCGAACACGAGCTGCGCGCCGACGGCGACGCCTTTAACGGGACGGTTGCCTACGGGGTTCGCTGTGCGGACGCGCGCGCGCAAGGTCGAGCCGCCGCGCGCGCTTCGCGAAGAGACGACGCGCAGCTCGAACAGGTCGGGCGTTATCTCCGAGACGGAGACGACGCCCTCGACGGTCATCGCGGGCGAAG